>Ga0210388_10000598_pt1 | contig 29060 bp, 24 predicted proteins | sample IncBWC19OmetaG_FD_155485 | JGI IMG/M metagenome (GOLD analysis project Ga0210388, IMG submission 155485) | Forest soil microbial communities from Barre Woods Harvard Forest LTER site, Petersham, Massachusetts, United States - Inc-BW-C-19-O ...
GAAGTCGAACTTGAAGCGGACTTCTTCCAGTCCGGCGTTCGCCATCGCATGGCGCAGCAGATTCCGATCTCTGGCGTAGAACATCAGAAATCCCCCGCCGCCGGCGCCGACCAGTTTGCCGCCCACGGCGCCGTTATCGCGGGCCAGCGCATACCATCTGTCGATCTGCTCGTTGCTCGTGCGGGTGGAGCGCTGCTTTTTGTGCTCCCAGTGCTCATGCATGAGTTCACCAAATTGCACCAGATTGCCCGACTCCAGGGCAGACCGGCTGCGAATCCCCACTTCCTTGACATAGTGAAGATTGCGAAGCATCGTCTCGTCATTCGACTGGCAGCGCGCCTTCTGGTCCTCGAGGATTCCGGCGGTTCTACGGGTGAAGCCGGTGAAGAACAGCAGCAGGTTGTCCTCAAGATCGAACATCGTATCCATCGATACGCGCAGCGGTTCGACGGTGACACGATCATCCTTGTGAAAGGTGAAGCACGTCAGTCCGCCATAGGCTGCGATGTACTGGTCTTGTTTGCCGATGGGCTCGCGCAGGCAATCGATTTCAAGATGGCAGGCGAGTTGCGCCAGCTCCTGCGGATGGATCAATTTTCGCCGGTGGGCGTACAAGGCCTTCAACAGCGCCGTGGTGAAGCTTCCGGAGGATCCGAGTCCGGTCCCGGCCGGAATGTCAGCGAGGGTCGTGATCTCGATCTGGGGCGTCTTGAGCTCCTGCCTCAGCAGCGCCTCACGAATGATCGGATGTCGGACTTGATCTACCTTCTCAACGTGCTCGAGCACGGAATATTTGAGATAAATGCCTTGGGTAAACGGTCGGTTTATCGTGACGTACACGTACTTGTCGATCGCAGCGGCGAGCAGGAAGCCATCATGGCCGCGGTAGTACGCTGGCAAGTCGGTACCGCCGCCTCCGAGGGTGATGCGAAGAGGACTGCGTGCGATGATCATCGCGGCATTCCCATGCAAATCGGCTCGACAACCGGCGGCCGCTGCGCGCCGGAGTTTGAATCCTTGCGCTCAAAAATCCATGGGTTGTCGTGTAAGAATGCAATGGTCCTGCGGATGCATTCGTCGATGCCGAGCTTCGGGCGCCAGCCGAGGGCGCGAATTCTCGTCGTATCCGGATAAATGAACGGGTTGTCGCCCGCCCAGCCGCGGTCGCCGCCGGTGTACGTAACTTGTGGACTTAAGTCCAACGCGGCGCTGATCCAACCGATCGAGTCGTTCACCTCGCAAGTTGAATCGACGCCCAGATTGAATAGATTGACGCGGGCAGTTGCCCGGGACATGGCCAGTAGAACGGCATCCAGGCAATCCTGTACGTACAGGTACGACTTGCGCTGCCTGCCGTTTCCAAGCACCGTCAGCGTGGTCGGGTGGCTTCTCAGCTGCTTGCAGAAATCAAAGACGTGGCCGTGGGAATAGCGCTCGCCGAGGATCGAGACGAGTCGGAATATCCAGGATTGAAAGGCAAACCCTTCACAGTAGGCGGCGATCAGCCCCTCGCAGGCGAGCTTGGAAGCCCCGTACAGCGAGGTTTGCACGGGAAATGGCGCATCCTCCGGAGTGGGGAATACCGTGGCCTCACCGTATACCGAGGCTGTCGAGGTGAATGCAATCCTCCTGATGCCGTTGGCGCGCATTGACTCGAGCACATTGAACGTGGCAACTGTATTTTGTTCGAGGTCTTTGCGTGGATGCTCGGTGCCGAGCCGCACATCGGCGTTTGCCGCTAGATGGAACACGCAGTCGGTGCCCCGCATCGCGGCTTGCAGCGCGCCGGCGTTGAGCAGATCTGCCTCGACCAGGCGGAAGCGCGGGTGTTTCGCCGCGCTGTCGAGGAATCGCGGCTGACCGGTCGAGAAATTATCGATCCCCACAACGGTGCAGCCGCTCGACAACAGGCGGTCGGTGAGAGTGCTGCCGATGAATCCGGCGCAGCCGGTGACGAATGCCCTCATGCCTGTGAACTCGTTGGGTTGCCCACTCATTGAGGTCTCGGTCATCGCTTCGTCATGACCATCACGAAGTGATCGCCCATGTTCCGCAGCACCGGCCATCCGGCTGCGCGGCGATCCAGGCGCCACAACCGCTCGTACAAGCGGACGTGTTTCTCTTTCATCTGCGTCAGATACGGCGGCGGCGCGAGCACACACAGCCCCCGCCAACGCTCCAGAATGAATTGACGCTCGAATGCGGCGTAGAACTCGCGCGGCGTGTAGTAGCGCGTCCACACCACCCGCTTGTTCATGCCCACAGGCACCATTGCGGGCGCAAAACGTACTCTGAGCCGCCCCCAGTTCCGCTTGAGGGCGTAGTACCCAATCTCCCAGGGGCAAATCCGACCGATCACGGAAAACACCAGCGCCGCGCGAGGCTTGAGAAGTCGAGCGCATTGCTCCGCCATTTCCGTGAGGTTTGGGACACAGTTGAGCGCACCGAGGTTGGAATAGGCGCCATCGAATTGAGCGTGGCCATGGATGCGGGAAAGCTCGTGGCCTCCGACCGCGATCGCGTGCACGCTATCGGCCAATTGTTCGTGCTCGGCGCGCTGGCGGGTGCGATCCACCATTCGTTGCGACCAATCCGTCGCCGTGACGTGATGTCCGACTCGGGCCATGCGTACGGCGTCCAACCCCGTGCCGCAGCCGAGGTCCATCAGTCGGCTGCCCGGCGCGAAAGTCGCATCCAGCATGCGCCACATCTCGCTGCGCATATCCTGGATCAAGGTATTATTACCGCGTGGTCCATCGTAGTCCGCAGCAACGCTGTCGAAGGCGTCCCGCGTTTCGTGGAGCTGCTTCTGCAAGTTGTTTGCAGATTCGGCTTCCGCATGAAGTGCTATAGTCATAGTTGTTTTACTCAGGGCTTCTGATGCGCTCCAAGAAAGTCGGCCCGCCGGATGTCTCGGCCGATCCCTTCCATGAACAGACGCCGCCCGTATCCCGCGCGCGGATGCATCTGCTTGGCGCCGCGTTCGAGTTCGAATGCGGAAACGCGGAGTTGCGTCGCTTGGTGGATTGGGCCTATGCCGGCCTGCCGCAGCACAAGCTCTCCAAGTCCCCGCCACGCATCCGCGTCAGCATCGCGCCGGCACCTCGCGCCCGTCGCCGAGCACAGGCCGATCCGGAGCCAATCGAGATGCTCTCCGGAGCCGGGATGCTGTGCGGAACGTCGAGTTCCTCGGACTTTGCCGTGCTGTGCGGCGATTACCGATCGGGACTCATCGTTGTTTCGCGCGACAGGCTCAGGTTCCCGTACCACACCCGATACGAACTCATCGAATTTGCGGTGTTCACGCTGGCGTCGCGCGCTCAAGGGCTGATGCCGCTGCACGGCGCGTGCGTCGGACACGAAGGTCGCGGGCTTCTCTTGTTCGGCGACAGCGGCGCTGGAAAGTCGACCGTTTCGCTGCACTGCCTGTTGCACGGCATGGATTTTCTGGCGGAGGACAGCGTATTTGTGACACCCGATACGATGCGCGCCACGGGAATTGCAAATTTCCTGCACGTGCGTTGCGATTCGCTGCACTCTGTTCCAGCTTCCAGCGCACCCATGATCCGGAAATCGCCTATTATTCGCCGTCGCAGCGGCGTGGAGAAGTTTGAGGTTGACTTGCGCCGCACGGATTTTCGCCTCGCGGGAAGTCCCTTGAAGATCGCCGGTGTCGTATTTATTTCCGCGCAGCCGGCCCGCCGAGGCGTTCTGCTGACACCGCTGCGCCGTACCGAGTCCCTTGCGCGATTCAAAAAAAGCCAGTCGTACGCGGTGACTCAACCGGGATGGACGACGTTCAGAAAGCGCATCGCCGACACTCCCGCGTTTGAATTGCGCCGAGGTCGCAGTCCGGCGGAGGCTGCCGACGCACTTCAGGCGCTGCTCGCGGACGGCGACGCTGCCGGGCACTGAACGAATTCTGACTTGACGCCTCATGGTGCTTGCGCGAGCGCCGCGCGTACCGCCTGCATGGTCACTGGGCGCGTTTGCCGCGACGTCACCCAGCGCAAAATGCGACGCCCTTGGGACATACTCGACCATTGACCTTGTTTGGCCCAGACTTCTGTTTTTGCGAGACGCTCGCGCTGCGCCAGCTGCTGCGCCTCAGGGCGCACACGGCTCGCCGCAAAAGCCAGCAATTCAGGAAGCGTTTGTGACCACTCTATGCCGGGAAAGGCTTTTATCCATAGGTACGAATAAGAAACATCGATCAGCGACTTACGGGTCGCCAGTGCCCGCAATAAAAAGGAGCACTCATCGCGCAGTGCCGCGAGCACGCGCGCGGGCACTCGCGACTCGTAGTATCGCGCCATCAGCTGCAGCGGCGGAAACGCCCACCACATACGAGCGCCTTGTGAACTCGGGTGGGCGATTTCGTTCCAATCCGACTCGTTCATGCGCGCCGCCAGAAGCGCGCTGTCGTGCAGCTGCAGGATGCGCAAACCTTGGAATGCCATCGAGCCGGCTGCGTGCAGCAATAAGTGGCGCATCAGCGAGGCGGTCGAGGGGTAGGCATTCAGGCCCGGCTGCGGCTGCGTCGGAAATATGAATTCCGACGCGTCGGTCAAACGAAGAGGCAATTTCTCGCAGATCCGTTCATGCAGCTCGATCTTCAGGCTGTTGGCCGCATGTTCGCCTAATTCGGCCGTCGCCGAGGCATCGACGGGCGTGAAGATCCGCTCTTTCCAGGTTTCGGCGGATTGTCGGAATCCCAGGGACGTCAGCAACTCGGCGGCGCGCTGCGCATCCGCCGGCCGCACCAGCAAGTCGACATCGGCCATGGGTCTGTCGCCGGCTGCGTATAAACCCAACTCGTGAAGAGCAGCGCCTTTCAAAGGAGTCGCCGCGACGCCCGCCTCACGCGTTTTTTTGCCAATCGACAGCAACAACGATTGAATTCGTGAGTGCCTCGCGGCAGTGTGGGTTCTTTGATCCCGAAGAAACCTTGTCCAGGCGTCGGGCCCTTGCCAAAGCAAGCAGCGCGACAGCAAGGGCGAAATGCCGTGCATGGCAGCCACTGCGCGCGCGATCGTCCACTCGTAGTCAGACCAATCGGGGGCGGCGTGACTCGGACTCGCCAGTTCGCGTGCCAGCCGTTCGGTAACCTTGCATAGCGTCGGATGCAGTTCTGCGGGTGAAGGGACTACTGCGCTGGAAGGCGTCGCGTGCACGGGTGGGCTACGCCGTGGCCGACGATACTTGACTGGACGAACGGTATCTCAACTCATTCGTAGTTAGTTCCTGCCAGCGCCTTGCGATCGCGTGGCTGGCCCGCTCGTGTTCTGGGAGAAGCGGCGGATCGGCCGTTTGCAATGCGATCTGATCGTGCAGCAAGTTGCGTACCGCGCGATAGAAATCCGAGGTGTAGGTACCTTGGAACATCATGTCCAGGTCGTTACTCTCGTGCCAGTGCGTCTTGGCACGCATTTGCGCCTTGACGAGTTCATAGAATTTTGTGCCAGGCAAGGGATACGACACACTGACGCCAATCTCGTCGGGCTGCGCGGACGCCAGCAAATCCCGGGTCGCCAGGATGTCATCGAGTTGCTCATCAATGTATCCCAGTTGGATGAAAAACCCCACGCGAATTCCAACCGCCTTTAGCCGATCGCGTGCGGTCAGAATCTCCGCCACGGTCGTGCCCTTGTTCATGGAATCCAGAATCTTCTGGCTGCCGCTTTCGGCGCCAATCCACGCCTCCTGGCACCCGGCATCGCGCAGCGCGAGCGCCATGCGTTCGCTGATCAGGTCCGCTCTTGTTTGTATGTTGAATGGGATCTGCGCATCGGCCGCGCGCGTCGCTGCGGCAAAGTCGCTGACCCAGTCCACACGAAACCCGAAGATGTCGTCGGCAAACCAGATGTGATCCGGATTGAACGCGCGCTTGAGGTGTGCCATTTCAGCGGCGACCTCGAGCGGACTGCGCTGCAGATACTGATTTCCCCAAATCGGCTTGGAGCACCAGGTGCATCGGAAGGAGCATCCGCGGGAGGCAGCCATGTTGAGGCTGAAATAGCCGTGCGCCTTGATCCATACCGAGCGGTAACGATCGATGTCCACCAGATCCCAGGCTGCGATGCCCGCATCCCGGGCAAGCGCCACACCCTTGGTGCCGCTCGCCTTGAAAACCTTGCCGCCGTTGAGTGAGGCAACACCCGAGAGTCCGCGGACCAGACTTTCGCGATCGATAGCCGGGTTGACATCAAATCTGGGCAGCAACTCGAGGAGCGTGGAGAGGCCCTCGCCGACCAAGGCCAAATCGGCACCGGCGCGCAGGTAGGGTCCCGGAGCATCGCTGACGTCGGGGCCGGCTGCAATAACCCTTGCGTTGGCCCGCCGCGCCGACCCAATCATGTCGCATGCCGCCCGGCGCATCGTCGCCAGGCACATCTTGCTCAAAAAATTGAAATTGTCCTCGTAGAAAAGCACCAGCTGCGGCGTCTCCGACGCGAGCAATTGGTGATATTCCTCAATGCCCTCGGCCAGCATGGCGTCGAAGAAGGACACCCGGTGACCGGCCTCTCTCAGCAGGGATACGACCTGGAGGGTTGCCAGCGGCGGATAGGGCTTGGCGCGCTCGACCTGCTTTTGGTCCAGCCGCAAAAAATAAGAGTGGCAAACCAAGATCGAGAGCATCACTTCTCCGAAAGCGGCGCAAGTCGTCCGACAGAGCCGTGCTGGGACGCCGATGCCTACCTATGAGCACGGTTATGACGAGTGAGTGCCGGAGTCCCGCGTTAAGGTTTAACGCGGGCCTTTTTTACCGCCACTTTCAATCACGGGACGGGGTCCCTATGCCTTGGCCGGGAGGCTTATTTGCCGGCGGGAGCGAAGGATGGCTCGATACCGACGCAGGCAGGCCGGACATACTTTGGCAATGGCTTGGACCAAAAGGTAACGCAGCCGGGCGTGCACGAGACTCGCCTTTGTCTGAAATTGCATGACTAGGTCGGATCGAAGAAACAGCGCGTTGAACTGAGTGCAGCGCGGTGATTGGTCCGTCGCCAATTCGGCAAAGCCGAGACGCTCGAGGCTCGCCTTGACATCCGAATAGAGCTTCTGATCCGTGCCGATACACGCTGCGGTTTCAACTTCGACGTGGAGCAGGAGAACCCGCTCGGCCATTCCCGCCATGCCTTCGATCACGTCGAATGCCTTCCCTTCCGTGTCAATCCAAAGGGCCAATCGTGCATCGGGCGCACACTTGTCGGCAAGGAACGTGTCGAGTCGGGTGGTCTTGACCCGCACGGCGTCCGTCGACGCCCAGTCGCCTTCGCGTTTGTAGAGCGAACTCATGCCGCGCCGGCAGTCATTTTGCGAGTAATAATCTGCATCAAGGAGATAGAACATAGCCTCACCGTCACGATTTGTCGCCGCGAGCGGCACGACTTGGATGTTGCGCTCTTGCAATGCTCTATTCGCCCGCATCAGGCGTAGGTTTGCCGGATTGGGCTCAAACGCATAAATACTTGCTTCCGGGACTGCGTCGCGAAAGTTCAGTGCATCAGCTCCATTCATGGAACCCACATCGCAGACCACGTTGATTCGCGATGTGGCGAGGAGCCGGGTAAATAGGCGTTGCGTATAAAGGATCATCTTTGATGAGATCGTTATTGCCGCGCGCGCCGTTGTGGTCCGACCGAATGAGCACGTTTATATCAATTGAGTGCCGCGGCGGCGCGTTAAGGTTTAACGTAGCGCCCAATTCTGCTATTTTCCTGTGGCATCGCCTTTGCGAAGCAGCATCCCGAAAAACACGAATAAAGACAGGAGTCGGTTATGCCCTTGACCCGGAAACTTGCGGCAGAGTTCATTGGGACTTTTTGGCTGGTCCTCGGGGGCTGTGGGAGTGCGGTACTCGCCGCGGCATTTCCGCACGTCGGTATAGGCCTGGTGGGTGTGTCCCTCGCCTTCGGCCTGACCATCGTGGCCATGGCATACGCCATCGGAGACGTCTCGGGCTGTCATCTGAACCCCGCCGTGACCTTTGGGCTCGTCCTTGGCGGTCGCCATCCGGCAAAGGAAATGCTGCCTTACTGGGTCGTCCAGGTTCTAGGCGGCATAGTGGCCGCTTGGATTCTGGTGTTCATCGCTTCTGGCAACGGCTCGGATCCTTTGGCCGGAGGTCTCGCCGCCAACGGTTTTGGCGATCATTCGCCGGGTCACTACAGCATGGCTGCGGGTTTGGTGTGCGAGGTCATCATGACGGCAATATTCCTGTTCGTCATCATGGGAGCCACCGATAAAAAGGCACCGACCGGCTTTGCGCCGCTGGCGATCGGCCTCACTCTCACCTTGATTCATTTGATCAGCATTCCGGTGACCAATACCTCGGTCAATCCCGCGCGCAGCACGGGCCCGGCGGTATTTGTTCAAGGCTGGGCCCTGTCGCAGCTTTGGCTGTTTTGGCTGGCGCCGCTGCTCGGCGGTGCGATCGGTGCGTTGGTTTACCGCTTTATCACGCCGGGCAAAGGTGTGACGGAACCGGGCTATTGAGGGCCAGGGAGCGTGAGCAGAATCGAGGCACGAAGACTACAGTGCCTCGATTCTGCTCACGCTCCCTGGCGAATGCTCGAGCCAATCAAATCACATGCCGAGCTACCGCCTCGACGCTTCCCATCCCCCCAGGGCCACGGGAGCCGCTCAAATTCACAGTGCCGAGGCACTAGAGTTCATTGTTGAACGAGTTCAACGGTTCGCGCCCTGACTTTGGTGCCTTCGACGCGGATCTCGGCGACAGAGAGAGGCAGATTGAATCGCCGCGGTCCGCAACTTCCAGGATTGACGTACAAAATCCCGTTTCGCAGTTCAATCAACGGCTTGTGAGAGTGACCCGATACGATCACGTGCGCGCCTGCCGCATGGGGTTCGATATCGAGCTGAGAGAGGTCGTGGATGACGTAAATGAACACGCCTCCCACCCGAATCATTTCGGTTTGCGGCAAATGTGCGGCCCAAGCTTGCCGGTCATTGTTGCCCTTGACGGCGATCAGAGGCGCCATCGCTGACAGCTCATCGAGAATCGCGGCTGAGCCGATGTCACCTCCGTGAATTATATAATCACACGCCCCCGCAAATGCCCGCGCCTCGGGTCTCAACAGGCCGTGAGTGTCTGAGATAAGGCCGACTCGTAATGCGTTCTGGGCACTCATCGAGTCTGCACTTTAATTAAAAAATTGCGGCGCGTCTGTTAAGAGTCCGCGCCGCAATTCTTTCAGCCCTTCAATCGGAAACTTAGCGCTCCCAATGTCCCGGCTCGTGGTGCCAATGCGGCCCGCGTTGATCCCAACGGTCACCAACCCAATGGTATCCATGGCGCTCATGAATCCAACGGCCGCCGACCCAGACGTGATCATGGCCCCGGTAGTCCCAATACCCCGGCGCCCAAACGAAGCCCACGCGCGGCGGCGGCACCGTCTCGACGCGGACAGGCGGAGGCGCAATATCGATATCAACGGCTACGCCCGCGGATGCAATTGTCGGTAACCCCACGGCACTCGCTGCGATGCATAAACCCAGAAACAACGCCTTACGAGAAGCTTTCATTCATTACTCCTTCTTTGATGTCGTTCGGCCACCCAGCAACCGAACTTATTGCCTAAACGGCACCCCTATATGGTCCGTTGACCACGCGGGCACGTATGTAGGACGGTACCGCATTCGCGCCGGCCTCTTCAATCGCTAAGTCATTGAGAATCGGAAGAATACGGCGTAACCGCTTCCGCCTTAAGAGTTGGTAATGTTTTCACGCTGCGAATCACCGGCAACTGCCAGGCGATACATGCCAACAACAAGGCCGTGACGCCTGAAAAGCCCAGTGCGGCACGCAGCCCGACATGTTCGCCCAACCATCCGCCGAGAAGCGCGCCAGGTCCGGCGGGCAACAGAATGAGCCAGCGCATCGTGCTGGTCATGCGGCCCAGCATCGGAGCCGGCGTGACCGACTGACGCAGGGATAGGAAATTGATGAAAATGAAAATCGCGCCTACACCGAACATCAACAGCATGGTTGCGTAAGCGATGACGCCGAGTGTGTTGGCCGGCGCAATCGACAGCATCAGCCAACCGGTTCCCGAAATTGCGAACCCCAAAACAAATGTCGGACCCGGCCCCAATCGTCTGACAACCCGATGCCCATTGGCGCTCGCAAACACCGTGCCCACACCTAAGGCGACGTAGCTGAATCCCACGCCGCGCTCCGATAGCCTGAGCTGGTGAACGGCGAAAAGAATTTGCACGACGGTGGCGCACTGGCTGCACATTTGCCAAATTCCAACGCAACAAGCCATGGTGACCAAGAGCTTGTGGCCGCGAACGAAATCCAGTCCTTCACGCATGGCGGCCCAAAACGGCGGATTAACTTTGCTGGGCGTTTCTTTGACCGGCACACCGCGAAGAATGGACGCCGACGTCAGCAATAGGCACGCATTGGCCAACAGGGCGATCGGCGCGCCCGTCAATTTGATCAGCGCGCCGGCTGCGGCCGGTCCGGTTACTTCTGCCGTGGCCGAGGCCAGCGCATTCTTGGCGTGCGCTTCCACCAACCGGGACCGCGGGACAATTTGAGTCAACACGATCTGGGCGGCGCTGCCCGCGGTGGTATTGACTGCACCGATTAAAAACGCCACGAAGTACAGCCAAGGCATGGAGAGCCAGCCGAGCCACCAAGCGATGGGCACAGTGGCGACCCCAAGGGCGATCGACAACTCCCCGAAAACATAGACAGGCAGCTTTCTGATCCGGTCGAGCACCACGCCGGTGGGCAGCGAGAACAGCGCGAAGGGAATCAGCTCCATTGCGGTCAACAGGCCCATTTGCGTGGGCGCCGCGTGCATCAACACCGCCGCGGTCAGCGGAATGGCGAGCAAGGTCACCTGGCCGCCAAACGAGGAGATCAGGATGGAGGTCCAGAGTCTGCGGTAGGTCCGATCGCGCAGTAGATCGGTCGGCGACAGTGAGAATCGGTTCAGCCACCTGACTGGCAGCAACGCGACAAAAGTTCCTCTATTCACGTGTTCGATATGTTACTTGAAGCGCTGCGTGACATGCAGTTTATCCGCACCTCTGTTATGGTCGGGCAAGGGGGAAAACAACAATGCAAAATCGACGCGCGATGATACTGGTTACAGTGTTTTTGGCTGCCGCCGCGCTCGGTCCGGCGTTTGCCGCCGATTTTCAATTGACCAGCAGCGACATCGGGCCCGATAAGCCCTTGGCGCAAGAATTCGTCTTCAGCGGTTTTGGTTGCACGGGCGGAAACCAATCGCCTGCGCTTCGCTGGAGCGGCGCACCCCAGGGGACGAAGAGCTACGCGGTCGCCTTATTCGATCCCGATGCCATGCAGGGACGAGGCTTCTGGCATTGGCTCATGGTCAATATTCCCGCCAGCACCACCTCGTTGAGCCGAGATGCCGGCAAGAACGATGGCTCGAAATTGCCGAGCGGCGCCGCGCAGATCAAGAATGGCTTTCGCGTCGTGGGTTACAGCGGCTCATGCCCGCCTCCCACAGACGAACCGCATGGCTACGTGATGACCGTTTACGCGCTGAAAGTGACCGCGCTGGCGGTGCCGGCCGATGCCACGTCGGCGATGATGCTCGCGGCCATCGAGGCCGATAGCCTGGGTAAAGCGTCACTCAGCTATCACTTCGGTCGCAAGCCGCACTGAGCTTGACTGCCTCGTTGGCGGTAGGAGTTTTCTGACGGGTTCATAGGCGCAGCGCTGGCTGGCGGCGCCGATTTCATGGCATTGCTGGAGGGCGGCATCGCAATCAGCATTGTTGCGTGCGCACCGTGGTCCCAACGATAAATCTCAGACGCATCCTGTGCATTTTCCCGGCCTATGCGCCCGCCTTTGGCACTTTTTCTCATGCCTTTCGCCTGGTCGGTGCGAAGGCGTTCATGCCTCCGCAAGGCCTGTTATTGATCGCCAACTATCTGCCGCGGAGTTGGCCGGTGCGATTCATCGATGAGAACATGCAACGGGCGGAACGATCCGATTTCGAGTGGGCCGACGCCGTGTTCGTCACGGGCATGCACATTCAAGAGGCCGAGATCCACGATGTTTGCCGTCGCGCCAAGGCATGCGGCAAAGTAACCGTGCTCGGGGGACCGTCGGTTTCGGCGGCACCCGAGAAATATACGGACTACGATTATTTGCATATTGGAGAACTCGGTGAAGCGACCGATGCACTCCTCGCCCAAATCGATGCCGCGATCGACGCGCCGCCGAAGCAAGTACGCTGCAGCGGCGCCAAGCGCCTGGCGCTGACCGACTCTCCATATCCCGCGTATAACCTCGTTCAGCTCGACAAGTATCTTCTCGGCACATTGCAATTCTCTTCCGGATGCCCGTACTTGTGCGAGTTCTGCGATATTCCCAACCTTTACGGGCGCCAACCCCGGATGAAAACCCCGCAGCAGCTGATCGGCGAGCTGGACTTCATTTTGTCGCAAAAAATTCGCCCGGCCAGCCTGTACTTTGTCGATGATAACTTCATCGGCAATCGCAAGGCGACCCGGGACATGTTGCCGCATCTGGTGGCGTGGCAGAAGAAACATGGCTATCCGGTTTCCTTTGCCTGCGAGGCGACCCTGAATATCGCCAAACAACCCGACATCCTCGCCATGATGCGCGAGGCTCGATTCGATGCGGTATTTGTCGGCATAGAAACGCCCGAGCTCGGGGCGCTGAAAGCGATGCGCAAGGAACACAATGCCTCGCTGCCGATGTTCGAGGCGATACAGACACTGAATAGCTATGGGTTGGAGGTAGTCTCAGGAATCATTCTGGGTCTGGACTCAGATACGCCCGAGACTGAGGCGCACCTTACGGATTTCGTGAACCGCTCGCAGATCCCCATGCTCACGATGAACCTGTTGCAGGCATTGCCTAAAACTGCGCTGTGGGATCGTCTCGCGAGGGATGGGCGGTTGGTTGAAAACGGCGCGCGCGAGAGCAACGTGGACTTTTTGCGGCCCTACGATGAGGTTGTCGCCAGCTGGCGCCGCTGCATCGAATATGCCTATGACCCTGAGCGCTTATACGCGTGCTTCACGCACCAGATCGAGGCGACTTATGCCAATCGGCTGGCGACTCCCGGGGGTGCGCGGCTGACTCGATCCAACCTGAAGCGCGGCTTGACGCTCATGGCCAATTTGCTGGTGCGCGTCGGGTTGCTCGCCGACTATCGGCGGCCGTTCTGGCGTATGGCGTGGCAGGCCATCAAACGCGGGCAGATTGAAGCGCTGTTCGGCGTCGGCTTCATCGGCTATCACTTGATCGAGTTTTCGCGGGAAGCTTTGCGTGGACAGCAGAATGCCTCCTTCTATTCTGCACGCGCCCGCGCAACACTCGATGTGTCGGCCTAAACGGACCCGACGCGTAAGCAAACACCTACTTCACTAAGCGCCGTCACCGGGTATCGCCGCTCAGCCGTTTGCGTAAACTAACTTGTGTTAATTAGCCAACAACTAGGGAAGATTTATGAAACGAAAATTATTCGCGGCATCGAGTTTGGCGGTCGCTGCTTTGCTCATGAGCGCTGTGTCGTTCGGCGCCACGTCGGCCGAAATTGATCAGCGCGTGCACGCCGCGATGCATCAGTTTTATCAACTCAATCCGCAGCACAAAGATCTGGTCGGACGAGCCAAGGGCGTTCTGGTATTCCCGCGCATCACCAAAGGCGGCGTCGGTGTCGGCGGTGAATTCGGTGAGGGAGCGCTGCGCATCGATGGCAAAAATGTTGCCTACTACAGCATCTCGTCGGCCTCCGTCGGTCTGACGCTGGGCTTGGCGAAGCGCAAAGAAGTCATCTTATTCATGACGCAGGAAGCGCTGGATAAATTCACGACTAGCCATGGTTGGACGGTCGGGGCGGACACGAATGTCGCCGTGCTGTCAAAGGGTGCGGGTGGCGACTATGACACCCAGACACTGCAAAGACCGATCCTGGGCTTTGTGTTCGGCGAGAAGGGTCTGATCGGCGACGTTTCGCTCGAAGGTTCGAAGGTTACCAAGCTCGATAAGTAGAAGTGAATTCGCTAGGCGGAAGTTAGCGGCTCCGGCACCTGATGCTCAGGTGCTGGAGTCGCTGTTCGACATCTCGCCGTGGGCAGCTGTTCCCAGGTACACTGACGTGCTTGCCCCGATGGCGAAATTGGTAGACGCAACGGACTTATAAAAATTGAGCGGCAGCGGCGGAAACGCTCTGCTTGAATCCCGTCAAAGTCGGCGAATCCCCGGGAAGTCCCGAGGCAACACCGAGCCAATCCGGAGTGCCTTAAGCAGCCGGCAGGTGTAGAGAGTGGACGGCGGGGACCTAAAGGCAGTTCTGATGGACTCTCATGGTCGTGGCGCACTCCAGACCCCAAACGCGCCTTGGCGCGGCGGCGAAAGCCGTAGTAGGTACGAAAATCCGTTGACCGAAAGGTCATGCCGGTTCGACCCCGGCTCGGGGCACCAGCCTTGATTCTTCGGCTACAGTGCCAGCCGCTCAGGCGCCGGCACACACCAGATATCGATTGGGCCGCGACGGCCGCGCAAGGCAAACTGCGGCAGCTGCAGGAATGACGTGGATGCGCGACTGCCTTGGGTCTCGGGGGAGACGCTCAAGGCCGCCGCGACCGTGCACGAGAACAATACCTCGCCTGCGCGGGCACGGCTGCAAAGCCGCGCGGCGACATTCACCGTATCGCCCACCAAGGTGGTGAATCTGCGCTTCGGCGGACCCAGGACGCCAAATGCAACCTCCCCCAGGTGCAGTCCGATGCCGATTGCCGCATCGATCGACAGTTCGCTGCGCCAACGGTCGGCCACCACCGCGAAACCTTCCAACATCGCATGGCCTGCGCTCAGCGCCTGAGAGGCGCCGCCATTGGTCTCGGCATTCATTCCGAAGCCCGCCATGATCCCGTCCCCTGCGATATGGTAGACCGTGCCGCCAAATTTAGTGGCAGCCCCGCCGAGAACACGCACGAATTCATCCAGCAGCGGCACGACCCGAGCAGCGGGCAGGCGCTCCACCATACCGGTGTAGCCGCGAAGATCGGCGAAAAGCACGGTGACGCTGGCGGTCCGTATAGGCGGTGGAGTTCGAACGCGGGTGACGAGAATTGAACCCGCGGGGCGCAGGCGCGGGGTACGATTTTCACTCATGCCATTGATTATGCACCACAAAGGCCGCTAAAAAGGATAATTCAGTCCGGTGAACACGGCCGCGCCCTCAGTGCCATAGCCCACATCGACATAGCCGACGACGTAGGGGCGCGCGATGCCGCGAAATCCGACGCCGACCACCTCATGTACATGGTCAAGCGGGTTGGTGCCGGTCTGCGAGAACACGCGCCCGAAGTCCGCGAAGGGCGCAACCTCGATATCAAGAAGCGTCGTGACCGCGTCAAAGGAAAACACCTTGTGGCGCAGTTCGACGGTCGTCGAGAAAGAGTCTCGATCGTAGAATCGCCCCGAGCCAAAGCCGCGCAACGGCTGTTCTCCGCCGATCACGCTCTCGCCGCCGCCGAGGCTGCTGAGAGCCCAAAATGGAATGTCGTTGACGGTCGGCAAATAGCGCAGCGACATATGAGCCGCGAGCACGGTATCGTGTGCGACCGGCCACACTCCCCGCCCGTCGATGCCCGCTTCGCTGTAGGAGGAGTCATTCACCAGGCCATCCTTCGCGGAGGCGCCCACGTACACCACCCACTTCATTCCGTGGGTGGGTACCGTCAAGTCATCGCGGGTGTCGTACACCAGGGAGAGTCGATTGAGATATTCCTTGTTGGTGCCCAACAGTTGTGGAAATCGAGTACTGATCGAGGCCACATCATTTAATGTACCCGGCAAGACGTCCACCGATTGCAGACGCATGGTGTAGAGCAGCTGCCAGGTGTGATTGAAGTTCAGACCGATGTCCACCTGACCGAATTCTTGCTGATCGGTGTAATTGGTTTGATCGCTGGCATGGGTCTGATTGCCGATGCCATAGAAGCGTGTCGTGCCATCGCGGTCGTAAACCAGACTGTAATTGATCGACCAGCGACTTTCGCGCAACCGGCCGAGTTGGTACTCCGCGTCAAACTCGCGCTCGACCCTTTCCTTGATCCCAGCCACCACCGAATATTGTTCATCGCCCGACAAATACGAGTAAATGCGACCATGCACGCCAACCCCGAAATTGGGGTTGTAAATGATGTCGGGTGCAATAATCTTGCTGACATTGTGATTCTCATCGGTGGTTACCCAGGTGGGTATCAAGCCGATGGTCAAGCCGCTGTTCGGGTCCTGCGCGATCTCAGGGATGGGAATGAAGGGTGCAGTCTCCGGATTAAACCATTTCGTCCAGGCCGGTTTTGCCGGGCTCGGCGGCGGTGGCGGCGGCGCCGGTACCGGACCCGGCGGCACCTCCGACCCGGTATCTCCGGGCGGAGTCTGCGGCCAGCACGGCGCAGCCCAGGCAAGCGCGCCGGCAACAACAATGATCAGTACGCGCTTCACTTGAGCAGCCGCGCGAAACATAGCAGCAAGCGATCGATGTCGGCCGACGTCAAATCGCCCATGGTCGAAATTCTGAACAGACTCTTCGACAAGTTGCCCTGTCCCGCGTAAATGATGAAGCCATCGGCTTTCAAGGCATCGTGCAATTGCGGGTACGACAATCCCGCGGGCAATTTGTAAGCGCGCAATACAACCGAGGATTCGCCCGCTGGAATGGCCGCGGTGACGCCGAGCGCGGCAAGTCCGGCTCGAACCCGCTCGGCCAGTGCCGCGTAGCGATCATATCGAGCGGATCTGCCGCCCTGCTCCTCGTACTCGCGCAAGGCTTCAACCAGGGCGTAATAAGCATGAACGGCGGGCGTGAAGGGCGTATTACGTTCGTCCTGCAAACGCGCCAATCTGGCGAGATCCAGGTAGTAGGTGCGGCTAGCCGCGGTTTGCAAATCTGTGCGCCGCACGATCACAAACGCGGCTCCCGGCACCCCGTGCAAACATTTATTGGCCGTGGCGGCGACCGCGCACAACGCCGGATACACGAAATCGATGGCTTCAGCGCCGAAACTGCTCACCGCATCGATCAACAACGCCGCGCCGTGTTCGCGGCACAGTGCGGCCAATGCGCGAAGATCATTGAGCCGGCCTGTCGTGGTTTCGTGATGAACGATGGCAACGTGAGTAAAAGCAGAGCCGTTCGGGGGCGACGCCAGTTGCGCGCCGATCGCGGCATGGTTGGGCGCCTGCATCCAGTCGCCCACCACGCGCTCGTGGGCAATTCCGTACTGCGAGCAAATGAGCGCAATGCGTTCGCCATAGACGCCGTTCTCTACGATCAGCAGCCGGCCGGCCTGCGGCACCAAAGCCGCCACCATGCTTTCGACGGCAGCGGTGCCCGAGGCGGTCATGAGCACGGCGGCCCACTTCGCCGGGTCCAATGCGTAGGTTGCCAGCAGGCGCCGGCGCGCCTCGTCTTGCAGATCGAAGAACTCGCTTTCGCGGTGGCATAAATCCGGCTGCAATAAACTGCGCCTGACGCGCTCGCTTAAGGTGACCGGCCCGGGATTGAGCAGAAGCACTAGTGCACTCCCCCGGGCGCACCGATGTGCTGCATCAGGCGTGTTTTCACGTCGACCGGCGTGACGGCGGGACGGGGTAGATCGCTGGGCGTGCCCGAACGAATGAACAGCCTCGCAAAGCGCGCGCCATCGAGCGCGGGCTCGTTTAGCCAGGTGGAGATCTGCCCGAGGTCGCTGGTTTCGAGAGACGAGGCGTAGCCGCAGGCAGCTGCCATCATTGCAAATGAAATCCGTGGCGATACCGTCGCCTGGGCGCCGGTCGAATCATGAACGCCGTTATCCAACAGCAGATGCCAAAGATTCGGAGGCCCGTAAGCGCCTGCCGTCGCGAAAGCACCCAGGCGCATCAAGGCCGCGCCGTCGCCATCCAACGCGATCACACGTATGTCCGGACGTGCCAGCGCGAGCCCCAAAGCCAGCGGCAAAACACATCCCATCGATCCGACCATGTAAAGATGATTGGGCCGATCATCGATCGCGTACAATTCGCGTCCACAAAATCCCGTGCTCGCCAACAGCACGGTCGAGTCCGGAGAGGTCTGTGCGACGACCGCGCGCAGCGCATCTTGGCGCGAGGGCCGCGCATCAGCAGCTGTGTCTCGTGCGCCGGGGATCGTTGGGGTTGCGCCGACCGATCGGCCACGGATCGCGCCGAGACCCGGTTTCAGCGGATACGCCGCGACGCTACCTTTTTGCATGACCAGCGCGTAGGGCCGTCCAGTTTGATCCATGTGTGCGATTGCGCGGTCAAGGGCAGGCCCGATCTGCTCGCTCTCGGTCGGAAACAATTCCCAGGGTATTTCCATGATCTTGAGCATCTCGGGCGTGATCGGTCCCATCAAGGCATGCTGGGGTTCATCGGTGATACCGGGTTGTGCCCGCCAGGTGACAATCAACAATTGCGGCAGCCTAAAAGTCCACGTGAGTGAAGTGAGCGGACTGACCGCATTGCCAAGGCCCGAGTTCTGCATCATGGCGATACCCCGTCCGTGCGGCGCGCGCGCATCCCCCGCAAGCGCCACACCGGCAATGAGCGCCACAGCATCGCCCTCGTTCGCCATCGACAAATAGCGCAAGGATGGATCCTGCAGGACGTAGTTGATAAACGGGGTCAGAAAGGAACAAGGCACGCCGGCATACCAACGGAATCCTCGCTCGCGCGCGGACTCGACAAAATTGCGCGCCTCGATCATCGAGCGAAGGGCCCCTGGGCGTGCGCGAAGTCCACCGCCTGGTGCAGGTCATCCAAGTCGTTCACCCCGCGCCAATGCCCGTGCACATAGATAACCTCTATTTTTGAACCGCCGGCAATTAACGCGTTGAGCAACGCCGGCATGTCAAGCGCTTCGAAGCGGTTTTCGCTGCCCAAGACTTTCATCGTCGCCTTAAGTTTGGCCAAACCCGCCCGGCTGATATTGAGTAAGCCGATCCAGCGTCCGTGCGGGGCACGCTCGGCATCGGCCGCACTGGTTACCCGCTCCAGCAGGACCGGTGTGCCAAAAAGCCCACGATCATCGCCGCGCGAGCAGTAGGCGAAGTCGCGCACCGTGCGATTGCTGCTGCCGGTCAGCAGTGAATCCACGACCACGGAAAAGTCCGCCTTGGATTCCATCAGATCGCGCAGCACATAGCTGCGGAACAGCAAGTCGCCATAGGAAATGACCGCATCCGACTCGAGCGATTCGACCGCGCAAGCCAGCGAGCTCAATTCGCCGGTCTCGGCGTAGTGCTCATTCACCACGAGCTTGATTCCAGCCGTATCGATCGCATCCGCCCGATAGCCACCGACCACGGTAATATCGTTGATGTTCTCTTTTTTAAAGCCATCAACCAACCAGCGCAGCAGAGGCTTGCCCGCGATGGGTAGCATCACCTTCGGGCGCTCAACCGTCATCGCCTCCAACCCCCGTCCACGGCTGGCCGCCAACACCACGGCCGCGCGCGGCGCTCCGGAATTTGACAGATAAATCCGCTCCGCCGCCGAATACTCATCCGCATCTTGCAGGCGAAAGATCTCGTTCACCGAAACAATGTGATCTTCCACGTTTACCAGCGTCTGACTCTCGAAAATTTCCTTGGCAACGCTTTGCATCGCCGAAGCGGCTGCGCGCACCAGGTGATTCGCCCAAATGACGGTGCTGATGCCGGCCTGGCGAAAAACCTCGGTCGGCGTGCTGTAGTAGCGGGTCGGCACAATGACCAATGGCGAGCGGCGCGCCCACTCTTTGGCAAAAGTGACAATCTCGTCCGGCTTCGACAGTTTGCTGTGGATGAGAATGGCATCCGCACCGGCCATGCGGTAGGCCTCGGCCCGGCGCAACGCCTCATCCATGCCCCAACCCGCGATCAACGCCTCGACGCGCGCGACAATCGAGAAATTGCCATCCCGCTGGGTATCCTTGCCGGCGGCTATCTTGCCCACAAATTCCTCGATATCGGCGAGCGGCTGGCGCTCGCCGTTCAAGAAACTGTTGGTCTTTGGAAACTGCTTGTCCTCGATGCAAACGCCCGCAATGCCGCGCTGCTCGAGCTTACGTACCAGACGGCGCATATTGTTGAAATTGCCATACCCCGTATCGCCGTCGAGCAATATGGGCAGATCGCTGGCATCGGCCATGAACTCGAGCATGTCCACGACCTGCGTCCAGCTGGCTTCATTGTTGTCGCGCACGCCAAACTGTGCGGATATCGACAGACCGGAAGCCCAAATGCCCTTGAAGCCCGCCTCGCGCACGATGCGCGCGGACAGGCCGTTATGCGCTTCCATGAGAAATTCCAGTTCCGCGCTCTGCAGCATCTGGCGCAGTTTGGCGCTGCGCGTTTGCGCCGTGTTCTTGGCGCTATTTTTTGCGTCTCCTACGGACGCGCGTACCGAAGCATTCATGGGCCACCTCGCGCTAAAGGTTGAAGTTGCGGCAAGACCTCTTGGGTTGCGCGCACAACATCAATGGGGAAATCAATTTCGATCCACGGAAATCCTGTGACATCAGCCACCTCGAACGGCTGGCTTCTCTCCTTGAGAAAATCGCGCACCGCTTCCTCGTGCGGCATGTGGGCGCGCCCCGAGTCGATGTAGCCTGCGACCAGCGCCGCAAGACGCCGTGCTCCGGCGTTCGCAAAGCGGAAGAACCCGACTGACTCACCGATCGTGTCGAATTTCAAATCGGCTGCCAGCTGTTTGCGCAGCTCGATGGGCACGCCGCCCTGCACGCAGAGCTTAACGGGTTCATCGCCCGCTTCGAAATCTCGATCAATCAGCAAGCGGTTCACCGGGCTGCTTCCAGCCACCAGGGCGCGCAGAATACGTTCATCGTACAAAACATCCGCATCCATCAAGAGCACATCGCCGCCGCGCGTCAGCGCATCCGCGATGGTGTGCACGGTCAGCACGCTGCCAAGTTCGAAATTCGCATTGAGCACGATCTGCGGACGCGGCGTCCAGGCCAGGCGCTCGAGTTCGGCTTCGACGAGTTCGTGGCGAAAGCCCAGCGCCAAGACCACCTCCGTGACGCCCGTGCTCTTCAACATGCGTAAGTGCCGCTCGAGCAGCGTCATGCCGTCGAAGCGCAGCAAGCATTTCGGCAGCTGGCTGTCCTCGGGTAATTGCAGGCGAATACCTCGCCCCGCCGCCAAAATAATTGCGCGCATCAAAATCCTTCCTAACTTAACTCAAGGCGGAGCGGCTTCTGCGGCCGCCGCGGTGTCGTGAACGGCAAACCGTAAGTACAGCAGGCCCGGCAAGCCTAGCAACAATTCGCGCGCACGCTTCGCCAGCGATAACGCCAACGCGGCATTGGGTGCCAACCCGGCGAGCGGCGCCAGCAATAAATAGCCGCCCTCCTGAACTCCCAAGGCGCCGGGAATGGCGAATCCCGCGCCGCGAATGGCCTGCCCCAGGCTCTCGAGCACAAATGCGTCACGCCAACTGACCGGTGTCCCGAGGAACCGCGCGATCAGAAACACCTCGCCCGTACCCACAATCCAACCGACCAGGCTCAGGAGAAAGCTCGCGGTCACGGGACCGTTGCGTCGATAGGTGCCCTGCACCGCCAGATCGATAGCTTGCGCTTGTGCGACCCATTGTGACCAGTCCCGCTTGCGGGAAAATCGCCTTACCGCGTTCATCAGTTTACTAAAAAGCCCGCGGCGCTGAACCAGATAAAAGCCGCCCACTTGGATTGCCAGAAAGGCGCTGGCAATCAATGCAGCGGTTCGAAGCGCGGCCGGTGAAAAGTGAGTCGTTTGCGTGCCGAGAACGACGATGCCGAGCAAGGCGAACGCAATCTGCGCGAAGGTCTGCAGCGTCGTGCTGACCGTAATCGCCGCCGCGGCTTCTTCCAAGGCCAAGCCGCGTTGCGCCAGGTGGCGGGCCATGAGTACGGGACCGCCAAGTTGACCTGCCGGCATCAGACTGTTCGCGGATTCGCCGACCCAGCGCGCCAGCAGCGAGTCGCGCAGCGGATGGCGGCTTTGCGCCCCCTCGATCAGCACGCAAATGGCCATGGCATCGATGAGGAGAGGCAGCAAGTGAAACAGCGCCACCAGCAGCAGGCCCCACCCAGCGTGCCCCAGGGTTGCGAGGATCGCGGGCAAATCCTGAGAAAGCAGCACGCCCACGAATAGCAGCACGCCGATGCTCAACAACCAACTCGCCGTGCGCGTCATCAGCCCCGGCCCAGAAAGCGATGGAACACCTGCCGAAAGCCGAAGTAGGCAAAGGCGTCTTTCATATTGGAAATGAGACGCCACCATGGATGCATGCGCGGGTCGGTCACATATTCGAAGGTCAGAGAGATCCGGGTTTCGCCCTCGCGCGCGGGACTGATGCGATGTCGCAAAGCGTCCCCGTCGAAGAGCACCAAGCCCCCGGGCTGGATCCTGATCGATCCGGATACGGTTGATGCGCCTTTCTGCCGCGTGTGCAGTTCATAGTCCAAGCGGCAGGAAGAGTCATCGATCACGCCCAAGAGCAGCGTATAACGCCGGCCGGCGTAGTAGGAGGTGTCGTAATGCCAGCCAATGTGATCGCCGGCACGCGTGTAAAAATACAGCGCGTAGGCATGCGGGTCATCGGGCGGCGAGAGCTGCAGCCGCTCGCCGGTCAGATCATCGACCCAGCGCCGGAGCGCAGCGGAGCGATAAAGCTCGGCAATTTCGGGGACTTGTCTGTCGATGGTGTGCCGGCTGACACTGCCGCCCTGCTTGTGGCCCGGCAAATAATTGCGATTTACTGCATCGCTCACAGCAGCAACGCCTTCGATCAGTCGCGCCGTAATCTCGGCCGGCAAGAAATTCTCGACGTATAGAAAGGATCCCTGCCGGACGTATTCGGCGCGCAGACCCTGCAGGTCGAGCGAACCCAATCGTGAAGCTAAGGCCGGCTCCCCTCCGGTTCCGGTCGCCGCCACGCTTATCCGGCGATCCCAGTCGCCATGCGGCGATCTCGGCGCAGCACCCGTTGATAGTCAATCACCACCCAAATGGCATACAACGGCGCGCAAATCGAAGCTGCGAGCAGCATGGGGACCAGCGCATTGCTGAGCGTCGCGAGGGGAAGCAGGTACAGCACATCTTCGGTCTCGAAGCCGCCGAACGACGCCTGCCGGGTTGCGGCCTTGCCCAGCAACTCCTCAATTCGCATACGCAGATAAAAAATCAGCGCGATTGCCGTGCCGGCCACCAGTCCCAATATCGCCGGCGGAAGCCCCAAGTCGATGCCTCGCTTCGCCGCCACGCCGACGCCGATCGCGATGAACAGCAGAATCGTCACCGCCGCATCACTCGCCAGGTCGTAAAGATGCCCGAACCGGCTGGTTTTTCCGCTCATGCGAGCCAGCTCGCCATCGGTGTGATCCAAAAAATTCGACAAGATCAGCAGCAGTCCGCCGAAATTCGACCACACATAACTTCCCGGGAAAAAGGCTGCCGCAGCCGCCAGGCCAACCATCAGACGCAGCGTGGTCAAATGGTTAGGCGTCACCCAACTGTGGATCAGAGGCGTCACCAAACGGCGTGCCAACCGGGCGTCCCACGGGCGTCTCGGCGCCGGGATCGGATAGAGTAAGGGCTCTGGATTCAGCATAAGCGCATCGCGTTGACCCCATTTTACGCCAGATCAGGGCTCGTCATCAAAGTGACATATGGCCGTGATGGCCGCTTACAAGTGGGTGTCGAAGGCAAATCGCGATGGCGGGGCGGGAGCGGCGGCGCCCAAGGCCTATTTTATCGGCACGCCGCAGCGAGCCAATACACCGCGCAAATCTCGTATTGGCGGGAAGATTTCGTTGTTCCAATCCGCGCCCTGCGCATCGTAGGCCCTCTGCTCAAACTCAACGATGTCCTTATCCTCGCGGAAAATATTTTCGGTAAACCAGGTTACGAATGGCCAGACGACGTGAATGATTCCCGGAAAACTCGGCTTCTTGACTGAGAGATAGCCGTAAGTGCGGTTGGTGCGTTGCTCGGCATCGAGCGGCGTGTAGCCGAGCCACACATCCAGGACCGGATCATCGGATTGCTTGATGTCGCGGCCCACCCAGACCTTGAGACTCTGCGTGGGGTAGTCGGTGCGAATTCGCATGTGATCGGAAAAATCTTTTTTGGCCTCGCCGCGCTTGCGCATCAAATCAACAATGACCTGCTCGCCGACCGACTTTTTCCCCTCGGTTCGGCTGAAACTGTATTCGACTTCGGCCCAATTCTCGCCATGATCGCGCCCCAAGCAGCGGGCTCTTATCGATCCCATCTGTTTGCGATGCATGAATTGATGATTCATGTCGAACAGATTTTCGTGCATGAAGGTGTAATGACAAGCCACTTCGCGGTTCAAGCGCCGCGTCTTGTATTCCTTGCGCTGCGATGAACCAAGAGTCCCCGGCAGACGGCTGTCGGCCAAGGCCGGATCGCCGGGAAAAACAAAGATCAGGCCGTCGATTTCCCGCGCTGGATAGCCCTTGACTCCGGTGGGCAACCGCTCCGGTCCCAAATACGGCACATTGACGCATTTGCCGGCGCAGTTATAAACCCAGCCGTGATAGTGGCATTTCAGATCATCGCCGCTGACAACGCCCAGATGCAAAGGGACCTGACGATGGGCACATCGATCCTCCAGCGCGAAAACTTTGCCGCTGCTGCCGCGATACAGAACGATGGGATCGCCCGCGAAGCGCCGTCCTAAGGTCTTACCGGGTTTGAGTTCATCCGACCACGCCAATGGATACCACTGATCCGGATGCGCGCCGATGCGGCGCAGGTCAACTACGCTGGCCAGGTTTGCCGCTCGCAGCGTCGCCAAATTCGAGCTTTCTTCGGACATGGGCGGGATTCTACCCGTTCCCGCCCGCGCATTAAACGATGTGGAGGCTAAGGTCGGAATCGAACCGGCGTACACGGCTTTGCAGGCCGCTGCATGACCACTCTGCCACTTAGCCTAATATTGAAAACAGCAAACCCCGGGTGCGCCGGGGTTCTTGGTGCAGTTTACATCATCCGCGGCGACGCTCAATCCATCATTACCTCGCCGCCAAGGCGCTGCGGCTTACTGCGACGGGTTGATCACCGCCGCGCCGGTTGATTCGAAGTCCATGGTGTTGCGCGTTATGGTCGGCGTTTCATGGGCGCGAGCCGTCGCCGCAATGTTCGCGTCAACCTACCGCACAAGGCACGCAAAATCGCGCCTTGTGCGGTGCGGCAACTGCGCCCTCCTCCGTGCCTAGAAACCCCGGACTGCCCGGGGTTTCTAGGCTTAGAATGGCACCGACACGGTGGCGAATACGCTGCGGCCGGGAATCGTCCAATAAAGCGGCGTACCCAAGTCAACGGTGTAGCCTGCGAGCGCATAAATCTTGTGGGAGTCCACAAGATTGTTCAGCGCCAGCTTGATCGTTGCCTTGCGCAGCCCTGCCGGTCCGTTCTCTCCCACGGTGTAGCCCAGCGCGGCATCCAAGGTGCTGTAGGCACCCAGCGGAATGGCCTGGCCGACATCTCCGAAACGCGAACCCACATATTTGTCGAGCAACGATGCGTACCATTCGGCGCGGTTGAAGATCACGCCGAGAGCCGCGGTCGATTTGGGCGCGTCTTGGATCCATGCGCCTGGGTTTTGGGGATCCGAGCCCTTGTCCTTGGCGCTGTTGAGCGACCCATTGGCGTAGGCGCTGAATCCCATGCCGATATAGGCGGTAGCTTCCGCTTCGACCCCTTTGTAGATCACGCCGCCCTGATTGAAATAGAGGACATCGCCGCCGGAGGTGGTCGAGCCGATCAGATTCGAAAAGTTGATGTAGTAGACATCGGCGGACAGGGACAACGCCTTCGTCTGCCAGCTCGTGCCGGCCTGGTAGTTCCAGCTCTGCTCCGGACTCAGGTTGGTCGAGGCCGGGCTGATCGCCGAAGGAGTCTTGGCGTTGTAATTGAAGAAATTTTCGTTCGGCGCCAGGAAGCCCTTGGCGGCTTGCGCGTAGGCCGCCCAATCCTTGGCAAGGTCATAGTGCACGACTACCGAGGGCAAGGTCGCGGTGTAGGTGTTGCTGTAGGATTCCGCCAGGGCCGACTTGACGTCCACTTGCGCATCGACGGCGCGCTCGAAGTGATCGTAGCGCACACCCGGCGATACGATGAGGCCCGGAAGCGCCTTCCAATCGAATTGCACGAAGGGCTGCACGGTGGTGAGCGATTGGGTCAGCTCACGATCGATGCCGCCTGTCGCGGGATTGCCGGCCGGGTTGATCGCGCCACCCAGGGTGAAGTCGACTTCGGTGAGCTGACGCAGATTGTTCTGCCGGTCGAACCAGACACCCGTGCTGACAGTCCCGAAGCCCAGATCGTCCTTCAAGTTCAGCGTATCGCCCCATGAACGGTAGTTGTTGATGAGCAGCTGGCCGGGCACGTCGTTCGGCCCGTAGGTCGTCCCGTTGGGAGTTTCACCGTTGGGATCCAGGCCATTTTCACCCACGTGATAGTAGGCGTACGTGTAGGCCTTGTTGTCCAAGATCCAGCCGCCTCCCAGCTGCGAGACCACGCCGATATACTCGAAATCGTCGTGGATGTGGTCGTTGTTGTAGCCGCGATAATTTTGATTGGTCGGATCGCGCGACAGCCCGTAGTTGGGACCGAACTGCGCGATCTGCGCCGCAGTCGCCCCCAACGATATGTATTGAACCACTTGGTTGTACATCCCGACAAAACTCACGACGGTGTTGTCGCCGACCGGAACCGCGAACTTGGTGAATACGTTCTTGCGATCGATGCCCAAATTGTTGAGATAGCCATCGCTGGACAGGCTCTCGGCGTCGATGAATCCCGCCGCCCCGTTGTATTTCTCCATGGCTCCCGTATCGAATTGCCCGCCGATGACCTGCGTATTGAAGCTGCCGAAGCTGACATACGGCGTCACGGTCATGTCCGCCAGGGGGTTCTTTGAATTCACGCCGATGGTGCCGCCGAAGGTTGCATTGCCGATGGTCGAAGCGGTACCGGGCCCACGGTCCACCGAAATATTGCCAAGATCATGGCCCATGTAGTACGAGGTCGAATGGTGGGTGAAGTCGTTGGAATCACCCCAGGGAATACCGTCGAAAGTCACGTTGTAGAAGCCGTCGGAGAATCCGCGGATGCTCAGCACCTGATTCTCCGACAGGCCGGGTCCGTTCGGAGACACCGAATACACGCTCGGCGCGATTTTCACGATGTCATCGTAGTTGGCGGAGGGCGCGATGTTGTTTTCGATGTAGTACTGGCTGAGCACCGAGGTGGGCTGCGTCACGTTGAGCGGCGCCATCGTCGGCGCCTGCGTGATGGCCGAGTCCTTGTCCGCGGCTCCCGAGACCACCACCGTCGGCAGCGCCGCTGAGTCGGTGCTCGCCTCCGGACCGCTCACGGCCTGACCACCGCGAAACCAGCAGGTCGCGGGGAAACTCAACAGAACGGCATGGCGCGTGCCCGCCCATTTTGAATTCATCATCAATTCGGCTCCAGATTAAATTGAAAATCACTGCTACCAATCGTCACGACAAATCCTGCAGCCGCGCTACCCACTCCACGCAAGCGTGTTTTGGAAGTTCAACCAGGGATCGCTTGAAAAGCGTCGACCAGCGGGGCACACACGTCCGCATTTGCGGTCGGTCATGCCGCTTTGCTGTGCAAAGGCCGGCAGCTGATGATCCGAAATCTATATGACAATGTGATTTCGGTTTTATTAGAGTGACGCTGAGGCGACCGCGTATAAGGTCAGCGTGGTCGAAACGCGGTCGACACAAATTCGTCTCCTCCCTGGAGGCTCACGGTGTCTGAGCCGCTGAAGAATCTTCCAATCGATGAGGGGATTCATCACCGCTTTGCACATATCCCCATAGGCACTGGATCTCGGGCTCCGCCGCAACGCTGTAACGCCCACGACAAAAACCTTTTGGGGAAGAATCGAAATGCAACGCGAACGACTTGTCACTCTGTCAGCAGGCTTGTGGCTGTCCCTTATCTGCGCCGGATCTGCTGCCGCAAAAGCCCCGGATTACGGCAAGTTGCCGCTCGGTTTCGAAGCGAACGCCGGCCAGACCGATGGCCAGGTCAAGTTTCTCGCGCGCGGACCCGGCTACAGCGTATTTCTGACTGGCAACGCGGCGGTGCTCAGCCTGCAGAATACAGCCAACACTGGGCGCACCATTCCTGACCGCGTGATCCGCATGAAGCTCGTGGGCGCAAACGTCAACGCCGGCGTATTGGGCGCGGATCAACTGCCCGGCAAGACCAATTACTTCATCGGCAATGATCCGAGCAAATGGCGGACCCATGTGCCGAACTACGCCGAGGTGAAATACGCGGATGTTTTTCCTGGCGTCGATCTTGTCTATCACGGCAACCTGAGCGGCCAGCTGGAATTTGATTTCGTGGTTGCCCCTGGCGCCGACCCGAGCGCCATCAGATTCACCGTGGCCGAGGACCGCAGCGGATTGGCGCGTGAGCGTCGCGCGCCCGTGCGGATTGGCGCCGACGGCGATCTTGTGGTCAAGATCGGCGGCGGCGAGATTCGTTTCAACAAGCCGGTCGTCTACCAGCTCACCGCCAATTCTCAACGCGTCATGACGCAAGGCCGCTTCGTGCTGACGGCATCACACCAGGTGCGCTTTGCTCTGGGAACTTATGATCACAGCAAGACACTGATCATCGATCCCTCGCTCGTCTATTCGACATACCTCGGCGGCAGCAGCCTCGACCAGGGCTTCGGCATCGCTGTCGACTCGGCCGGCAGCGCCTATGTCGCGGGCTTTGCGGGCTCGACCGATTTTCCCACAGTGAACCCGCTGCCGAACATGCCCACTTCTGGCGCCTTTGTCACCAAGTTCAATCCGGCCGGTTCGGCTCTGGTGTATTCCACGTACCTGGGTGGTACCGGACCGACGCAGGCCAACGCCATCGCCGTTGATTCCGCCGGCAGCGCCTACGTGGCCGGCCAAACGCGGGCGACCGACTTCCCGACCGTGAACCCGGTGCAG
>Ga0210388_10000599_pt1 | contig 29054 bp, 31 predicted proteins | sample IncBWC19OmetaG_FD_155485 | JGI IMG/M metagenome (GOLD analysis project Ga0210388, IMG submission 155485) | Forest soil microbial communities from Barre Woods Harvard Forest LTER site, Petersham, Massachusetts, United States - Inc-BW-C-19-O ...
CTATGGCGGAGAGGGTGGGATTCGAACCCACGGTAGGGGTTAACCTACACACGCTTTCCAAGCGTGCGCCTTAAACCGCTCGGCCACCTCTCCCGCGACGGATGCAGTCTTATCAATTTAACAGAAACTCTCGGTTCGCGCACATTCCTGCGACTTCGCACATTCTTTTTCCTCTGCTAAACTGTTGGCTGCGGTTCCGGGATAGTGCAATCGGTAGCACATCAGCCTTTGGAGCTGAGAGTCCTGGTTCGAGTCCAGGTCCCGGAACCAAACTTTACCCCTGCCCCGCCGCAGCGTTGGCGCCGCGCTTGCGCACTTCAATGAAGATGAAAAGCTAAAGCGATCCGTCGCCAGCGGGGGCGCTCTGGATTATCGATCGGATGAAGCCAGCTTCGTCTGGGCGGTACGGTTGGCCGTTGGTACGGAAAATTTCATGGAACCACACGGTTGGTTCGCGATCCGTGTAAGGATTCTTCCAGGAGTCCCATGGCAGATAGGTCTGCGTTTTGCCGGCGACCAGTCCCCAGTTGATGGCGGCGACGTGATACTTCTTTGCAATGGGGAGCGTTCCCTGAAATGTGCTGCCATTGCCCCGAGCCATGTACTCGGTGCAGAAAATGGGGCGGCGATACTGCTCGAGCGACAGTACTCGCTTTTCAAACACGCCAGGCGCGTCGTAGCTGTGAAAGGAAATAACGTCGGAAAAAGCCAGCTGAATTTTTTCCATCGAGCCAAGCTTGTCGGGAGACGACCAATCCCCTTTCCAAACACCGCTCGTGAGCGGTTGCGAAGCACCAGCCTCGCGCGCCCACTCAAACACGCGCGGCAAGAGCGCCCGCACCAGTTCTTCCTTATTGGGCGGCTCCGAACTCGCATAACTTCCGTCGTTGGTATTGTCCGGCTCGTTCCAGACGTCCCAGCCGAGAATCCGCTGGTCCCTGGCAAAGGCTCCGACTACTCCTTTGACATAGGCTTCAAGGCGCTGATATTGACTCGGATCTTGGAGTGCAGCGGCTCCGGGGCTTTGCACCCATCCTGAATTGTGTACGCCCGGTCTCGGCGCGCGCTGTTTTCCGAGTTTGGGATTCGGGTCCCAGCAGGAATCGAAGAGGACAAAGAGCGGCCTGATCTTATGTTTCTGCGCAATCGTCAGGAAAATGTTGAGGCGCTTCTTGAACCCTTCCGGATCCTGCTGCCAGAGCAGGTCGTGCAAGAACACTCGCATAGTATTCAAACCGAGCGACTCGGCCCAGCCCAGTTCTGTGTCGATGCGTCGGGGATCGAAACTCGAAGCCTGCCACATTTCCAGTTCATTGATTGCCGTGGATGGAATGTAGTTGCTGCCAACGAGCCACGGTTGCTGCGCGTACCAATCCTTTGCGGTTTTCTCTGTCCAATGGGCGGTCTGCGCTGGCGAACAAAGTGCAAAGCTTAAAACGAGCACGAAGCCGGCCAAAGAGCGTTTCATCTGACTTATTGTGCCTCCCTTTCTCATAGCGATTCGGGACGCTGGGCCGATGGTTCGTAACCTAAGGTCCCGGCTGACACGCGCTGCATTTTGCCGAGGCCCTTTAGTCTCCAACGATCAGATGCGCGCTGGTCGCGAGCGATTGTTATCGGGCTACGCACCGGGCGCACTTTAAAAGGCGCCGGCTTTTTGCAACTCATCCTTCATCCCTGCCCAGCTCTGCCGCGTGGATTCCTCGGGGGTGCTTGCGCCGCGCCAGTGCGTTTCCAGGCTGACGGCAAAACGGTAGCCGTCACGCTTCAGCGCCGCAAATTGGCCGGTCCAATCAATGATGCCGCGGCCCATCGCGGCCCAATCGTAATTTTTGCCGTCCGGCTTCTTCGCGACATCTTTGCAATGGCAATGCCCGATACGTTCCTTAGGCAAGAGAGCATATCCATCTGGATAGGCCTTCTCGCCGCGCGAAGCAGCGTTTCCCGGATCCCAGTTCAGCATCAGAGAAGCTGACTTCACCGCGGCGAGAACGTTCGCTGCCTCCGCGGCTGTGCCGGTATTGCAGGCGGCTTCGTTTTCAAGCAGCAGCGTCGTGCCTTTCTTTCCCGCAACACCGGCGGCGGCAAGGAGTCTTTCATTCATCGCCGCACGATACGGCGTCTGGTCTTCCAGCCGCCAAAAATCGAAGCATCGCACGCGGTCGGTCTGGAAGGCTTTCGCCAGTTCAATACTCCGTTCGAGCACCTCGTCCTGCTGCTCGTAGGTGAAATCGGCGTTGAATTGGGCGCCCTTTGGACCAAATGGCGATTTCGGCGCACCAGGCCAATCCACTTTGAAGAGGGGACTGGCGATATCCGTCACGCGCAATTTGTATTTTTCGAGGATGCGCCGCGCTTCGGCAATTTCTTTAGCATCCAGTTTTAGAAGGTTTTTGTTCCACATGCCCCGCAGCTCGATCCACTCCAGGCCAAATTCGCGCGCGATAACTTCGCAAGAGCGGCCGAAGTCTTGACCTACCTCATCGTTGATGACGGCAATGCGGAATGGTGAAGTCATACCGTTAACCCTAGCTTTTCTTGGAGGTATTTTTTGTTGATCATCGCCGATTCCTTTGGAGACCACGCCTTGTCCGGAACAGCCTCCAGTCCGACGATACCCCATCCGCGGAAATTTATTTTGCGAAGCGCAGCAAGGACCGCCGGAAGATTTACCGAGCCTCGTCCGAGTTCCACGAAGCGATGCGATTCTTTTGTGCCTGCGGCGCCGGGCAGCCGCTCGACATCCTTCAGGTGCAGAACGAGCAGCCGATCGCCGTATTTCTCGACAGCCTTTGCCGGGTCGCCGCCGCCCTGGAAATAATGCGCCACATCCAGCTCCAGCTTGGCGTAGCGCGGATCGACCGCAGCCATGATTTGCTCCACGCCATCCGGAGTCTGTCCCATGGCTCCCACATGGTTGAGGTAGCCGACCTGCACGCCGAGATCAGCGGTGCGCTTGCCGAGTTCTGTCAGCAGCCGACCCAGTCGTTGGTAATCGGCGGCCGTGATCGCGCGACCCTTGGGCCGCTCATCAATGATTTGAAGATACAGCCCTCCCGCTGCGCGAAGAAATTTCGCGTTTGCCACCTGCCTTTCGATTTCTGATGATTCGATGGCAGGATCGATGCTCAAGCATCCAGTGGCGAGGGAGATCATCTCGATATGGTGTTTGTCCAACATTTCGCGCAAAACTGTTCCGTTGCCGAGTTCTTGTACGCTGCTAGAACGTATTTGAATTCCCGGAAATCCAGCGGAAGCGACGTCTTCGATCGCCTGCCGGTCGTTTCCGCCCCAAGTGCTGGCCGCGTAGCCAATGTGCAGGTCGAATGGTGCAGGGGGAATCGGCGTATCGAAATGCGATAAATCCACCGGCGGATAAAGACGTTCTCGGCGAGACAGCAGGGCTTCGGGAATGGACGCCGCGGCGGCCAGAGCACCGATCCCTGCGAGAAACTCTCGACGAGGTTTGCGACTTTCCATTGACGCTCCTTTCTTCTCTTTGTATGCGCACAAGATACCGCAAGAGCTTGCTTCTGGACAGTATTCTCCGCAAGAAAATTGGTGGTTGGACACCGGCCGAGGGATGAGGGTTTGCCACCACAGCGGTCAGCCCTTATGATTTTATCGAAGCAGGGCTGAGCGTCTCTCTACGAGCGGCTCGAGGTTTTGATGCCTCAGGAAACAACACAGAGTCATCCTCACATAAATCCCTGGGTCATCGCCATCGCGGTCATGCTCAGCACTTTTATGGAAGTGCTGGACACCACCGTCGTAAATGTCTCGCTTCCTCATATTGCCGGCAGCCTTTCGGCGACCGTCGACGAAGCTACCTGGACCCTAACTTCCTATCTCGTCGCCAATGCCATCATCCTGCCGCTCACCGGATGGCTCTCCAATTTCTTTGGCCGCAAGCGCATGCTGATGCTCTCCGTCACCGGGTTTACGATCGCGTCTTTTCTGTGCGGCCTCGCTCCCAGCCTTCCGTTCTTGGTTGCCTGCCGAATCATCCAGGGCGCGTGCGGTGGAGGTTTGCAGCCCATCTCGCAAGCGATCTTGCTGGAATCTTTCCCGCCGGAAGACCGCGGCAAGGCCATGGGCTTTTGGGGACTCGGCATCGTCGTCGCTCCCATGCTCGGCCCCGTCCTCGGCGGCTGGCTCACGGATAGCCACTCGTGGCGCTGGGTCTTCTACATCAACGTTCCCATCGGCATTGCCTCCATCGTGATGACATCGCTCTTCATCATCGATCCGTCCTATATCCGGCGCGCTTCGCAAAAAATTGATTATTGGGGCATCGGGCTGCTCGCTGTTGGAATTGCCACGCTGCAGATTGTTCTCGATAAAGGTCAGGAAAAAGACTGGTTCGGCACGGATTGGATTATCGCTGTGGCCGTGGTTGCCGGCGTCACGCTCGTTGCTTTTCTCATCTATGAGCTTCACATCAAAGACCCCGTCGTCAATCTGCGCGTTTTCAAAGACCGTACCTACTCCACCGGCGTTTTTCTCATGTCGCTCTTGGGCGTCGGGCTCTACGGCACCACGGTGCTGATCCCGCTGATCCTCCAGACGCTTCTCGGCTACCCCGCACTGCGCGCTGGCCTGGCCATGGCTCCCCGCGGCCTCGGCTCATTTATCGCCATGCCGGTCGCTGGCATCATCATGTCCAAGTTTGATCCGCGGAAAATGCTTACCGTGGGAATGATTGTGTGCGGGCTCACGCTATTCCAAATTTCGCGCTTGAGTCTGAGCGCCGGCTACTGGGACTTCTTCTGGCCGCAACTTTTCATGGGCTTGTCGCTCGGACTTATCTTCGTCCCTCTCACCACCATTAGCATGGCTCCCATTCGCAAGGAAAACATGGGCAACGCTACGAGCCTTTTCAATCTCGTCCGCAATCTGGGAGGAAGTATCGGCATTTCCGCGGTCAGCACCATGCAGACCCGTTTTCAGCAGAGGAACATCAACCAGTTGGGCGCGCACGTCACTCCTTTTAGCACTAGCGCCCGAAATATGATGAATTCCCTCGAAGGCATGTTCATGTCCAGCGGATCGGACATCGCCACCGCAACTCACCAGGCTCGCGCCGCGATGTTTGGCATGGTCGAGCGGCAAGCCAGCATGCTCGCTTACAACAGCATCTTTGTGATTCTCGCGGGATTGTTTGTCTTGATGCTGCCGTTTATTTTTCTGATGCGCCGCCCGCAAGCAAGGGGCGGCCCGCTGGCCATGCACTGACACGTCAACGCAGTCTCTCGCGCTCCGCGCAGAGAGCTCCCTGTGCGACACTCGCGAAGTCCTGTCAGATTTGGCTTATGGCCACGCCAATCGTTGGTGAAGTCCGGCCCTCTGGAGTCTCCAGCTACTGCTCTGGATCATACGGAATGGGCCCGGTTAATGGTTCAAGAATCTCTTCGGTGGAAACTCCCGACTCTTTCTCCGCGGTCTTGTCCAGCTTCCGCTGCACGCGCTTCTCTTCCTTCATCTTGCGCTTTTCCATTCGCTTCATCTCTTTTTGGCGCTTCTGAAATGTCGTGGTCATTGCGTCTCCTCGCAGGCGCTGTCCGGCGCGGCACGGGCCGTCGCCGCCAAACTACATACATCGCGTTGCTTTACCAGCGCGGTTCGCGGGGCTGCCGCGCAGACTCGCGGTAGTCCTCATTCGAAAAACGTTCGCGTCCACCGCCGCCGCCCTTACCGCGGCCTCCACCACCGCCCCCCGGCCCGCCAAAATTGCGGGGCCCGCGCGGCGGTCCGCCTTCACCCTTGGGACGCGCTTCATTCACCTTTAAATTGCGCCCGCCCAATTCTTTGCCGTCGAGTCCAGCCATGGCCTTGGCCGCTTCCTCGTCGTTGGGCATTTCCACAAACGCAAACCCCCGCGCCCGCCCGGTTTCCCGGTCCATGGCCATGTGCACGCGCGTCACTTGTCCAAACGGCGTGAACAGGTCACGCAGCTCGCCTTCCGTGGTCTGAAAACTCATATTCCCGACAAACAAACTCTTCATCTTGATTCTCCCCGAACTCTTCGAAGCACCATGAGTGCAGGTTCTCGGCAAGCTCGCGCTTCCCGGACGCTACGATACACTGGCCTAAAATTGGCTGAATTCAATGGAGGGAGGGCAAAACGCACGCCCTTCAAGGAGTTCAGGCAACCCTACTTCGGGAGTCTACAGGAAGACAATAACACATTTAGCTGCGAAACCCGTCAAGCTCATTTTGTCGGAATCGATCCTCGCTCGCTCGCCCTGGCTCCTCTAGCTTTTCAATATCTCACCCACCGCGCGCCGGGCCTGATCGATGGCGACATCCGAATACGCGCTGGCGCCCGCATCGGAGTTCGCAATCGCAATTTTCCCGAACGGTCGTCGCCCGATCACCCTCGGCTTCTCTTCCTCTTTCCAGTCGGAATCGAAGAGTAAATTTGGCGTGTACATATATCCGTGCGCCCAGCGATTCCTTACAGATTTTCAGTAGTCTTGAACGCGCCATGATGGCAGGCGCATGTAGTCGGAGGGCACAGTGTCTCTCTGCCCTCCGCGTCCTGTGTGTAAATATTTTTCTGGAGGCTGCGATGGAAAACCAGAGGTTCACAATTCCCGGAGAGCCGTAGCCACAGGCCGCTGGGCAGCGCGCACCGCCGGCGGTAATCCCCCGAGCACTCCCATCACCAAAGCGAAAATCAAACCACTCAACAACAATATCGGCGTGATCTGAAACGCAAACTCCATATGCGAGAAGGTCTGCCAATTCATCGCTCCAGTAGTGAGCCCGTTCAAAGGCAGCACCGCAACAGCCCCCAGGGCCCCGCCCACAAACGAAATCAGCAGCGCTTCGATAAGAAACGAGAAAACCACGGCTGCAGCCCCAAATCCCAGCGCACGCATCGTAGCGATTTCCCGGCCGCGTTCAGCCACAGCAGAGTACATGGTATTCAGCGCGCCAAAAATCGCTCCAATGGCCATCACCGACGCGACCAACCCCCCAAGAATGGTAATGAGCTGCGTCATCCGCGTCGATTGCTTTGCGTAGTAGTCAATCTCGCGCGTCACATCCACATTCAGACGCGGGTCGGCGGTAACAAAATCCTTAAACTGCTCAAACGAAGCCGGCGTCGCAAGATGAACAGTCACAGACTGATAACTGTCCTCCGGCCGCTTGAACGCTCCATTCAAAAGGTGCGCATCGCACCACACCTCCGAATCAAACGCGCTGCCGCCGGCATCGAACACCCCCACTACTTTCCAATGCTCGTCGCCCATGTTCAGCATGCTTCCAAGCGTCAAACCCTTATAGCTGTTGGTGGCGTTCCGGCCGACGATCACCTCGGCAAGCCCGGCCTGAAACATGCGCCCTTGAACGATCTTGAGGTTGTTCCGAATGCTCAAGACATTGGGAGACACACCACGAATCTGAACGTTCGCGTCGGTGCCTGTCGAGACCAGCGGAATCGGAGCGACAAGCACGGCTTCCGTTGTGATCAGCGGTCCTGCGGCAGTGCGCGCAACGCCCGGGGCGTCTTGCAAGATCTTTGAGCTCTCCAGCGGTACCGCACCTGTCATTTCCGACGTGGACCCCGCGCGCAGAATGAGTGCGTTGTCGTAAGAGCCGGATGAGACCAGCGTCGCTCGGAAGCCGCGGGCAAGAGAGAGCATCGCGATAAAGACGCCGACTGTGCCGGCAATGCCCAGCACTGCGACGATCGCGGAAGTCCAGCGCGCCTTCACGCTGCGAAAGTTGTAAACCACTGGAATAGCCATGTCACACCCTCCGCAGCGCGTTCACAACGCGCATTCGCATGGCTCCGATTCCGGGCAGAAGCCCGCTGATGGCTCCGACCAGCACGGCCACCAGGAGACCGAGCGACAGAATCGCAGGCGACAAAACTAGCGCCGGCAACAAACCATTCAGAGCCGCTCCCAGTAACGGCACCGCCAGTAGGGCAAGCCCAAGTCCCACAACTCCACCGATGAGCGCTATGACCAGAGATTCCGCGAGGACAAAAAAGAGAATGGAGCGATCGCTGAAACCGATAGCCTTGAGCACACCGAGTTCGCTAATGCGCTCGCGCACGGAAATAGCCATGGTATTACCGGTAACCAGCAGCAACGTAAAGAACACCACGATGCCGATACTTTCGATCAAAAACTCAATGTTGCCGAACTGCTTGATAAATCCGATAGCGAAAGCCGACTCCGTCTCTGTCTTTGTTTCCGAGGAGGAATTCGCAAACATGGTATCGATGGTCTTGCTGATTCGCGCCGCATCATCGGGGTTATCCAGTTTGAGGACGTACCACCCCGCGGTACTCTTCACCGAGGCCGGCACGTTTTCATCAAAGTACTTCCACTGAATCCAAAACTGATTTTCGTCTCCGCCAGGACGGCTATTGTGATAAATGCCGTCCAGATTGAAATCCCAGGTCTTCGTGGGTCCATAGAGCGAATTCTTGATGGGGATGCGGTCCCCGATTTTCCAGCCGAAGCGCTGCGCGGTTTTAACGCCAACCACGGCCCCCTGCCGGTCCTTCACAAAATTCGCCCACTGATCGTCGGGCACCACGAATTCGCTCATCACCTTGCGCATGTTGTCCGGATCGATCACGAATTGCACAAAAAAATTCTTCTCGTCCTGATACACACCTCCGAACCAGTGGTTTTGCGTCACCGCCTTCACGCCGGGGATCGCCGCGATTTTGTCCTGGTAAGAAATCGGCAAGGTTTGAATCAGTCCAATCCGGTTGGTGGTAACCAGCCGGTCCGCCCCAGCCACTTCTGCCCCGCGGCTAAAAGCACTCTTCACCACCGCCAAAAACGCAAAAAGAAACAGCGCCACGGCAAACGATCCGATGGTTAGTACCAGCCGTACTTTCTTTCGAAAAAGATTGGCGAAAATCAGTCCCCGGAATCTCACGCCACCCCTCCGGCGGCGACTTCCTGTCGCACGCCCCCCTCAACCAAGAGTCCTTTTTCGAGATGCAGCGTCAAGTCCGCCTGTTTCGCGACCACCGGATCGTGCGTCACCATCAGCACGGTTTTGCCGTACTCTTTCACCAGCCGCTGAATCAAATCCATAATTTCATCCGCGCTCTTGCGGTCGAGGTCGCCGGTCGGCTCGTCGCACAAAAGAAATGTCGGGTCAGCCACGATCGCCCGCGCGATCGCCACGCGTTGCTCTTGACCACCGGAAAGTTGCCGGGGATAGTGATTCATCCGGTCAGACAGGCCCACCACGCTAAGCGCCGTCTCCACGTGCTTGCGCCGTTCGGACTTCGAGAGTTTCGTCAGCAGCAGCGGCAGTTCCACATTCTGAAACGCCGTCAGCACCGGAATCAGGTTGTACATCTGAAAGATGAATCCCACATGCCGCGCCCGCCACTGCGTCAGCTTGCTCGCGGACATGTGCGTGATCTCATCTCCCGCGACGGTGATGCTCCCCTGCGTAGGCACGTCCAGCCCGCCAAGCAAATTCAGCAGGGTAGTTTTCCCGGAGCCGCTTGGCCCCATGAATCCCACGAAGTCGCCCTTGTCCACGTCCAGATTAAGCCGCTGCAGCACCTGGATCTCTTCCCCGCCGCGGCGGTACGTCTTTGACAGCCCGCGTACCTGGATCAGACTGTTGCCGTTTCCCCGTCCATCGACTCGAATCATCTTCGACGCTCCTATTTCTTGATCTGCACAGCCTGCCCTTCCTGCATATTGGCAGGGCCCCGCACAACGACCGCATCTCCAGCCACAATCCCGGACAAAATCTCCGTCTGCGACCCCTCGGTACTTCCCACGGAAACCGCACGCCGCTCCAGCCGGTCGTTCTTCACCAGGAATACAACCTTCTTCCCGCTCTCATCGTGCACCGTATCTGTCGGAAGCAAAGCCACCACCACCGGCGCGTCCGCATCGACTTTCTTCACCGGCTCGTCACTCAAGAACGTTACCTTAATCCCCATGTCCGGCAGAATTCGTGGATCCAGCTTGTCGAATGATATGCGCACCTTTACAGTGGCCTTCTGTCGGTCCGCCGTTGGGATCACCGTCCGTACGTGGCTCGGAATCTCCCAATTGGGATAGGCGTCCAGAATCGCCGTCACCTTCTGTCGGTCTTTTACCCGCGCAATGTAGGCCTCATTGACATCGACTTCAATCTCGTTCGAATTCATGTCCACGATGGTGGCGATGCCCGTGCGCGTGAATCCCCCGCCCGCCGAAATCGGAGACACCATCTCTCCTACCTGCGCATCCTTTGAAACCACAATCCCGTCGTACGGCGCGGTGATGACGCAATTGTCCACGGCCTGCTGCGCCTCGCGAATCCGCGCCTCGGAAGATTGCACCTGCTGCTTCGCCAAGTCTATCTTGGCTTTCAGGCTGTCCGCATTCGTGCTCGCGGTGTCCAACTGTTCCTGCGTCTGGATCCCGGCCTTTTGCAACTGGTCGGCGCGCCGTAGTTGGATTTGCGCAAATTTGAGCTGCACTTGGAAATCTGCGATGGCCGCCTGCGAAGCGTCCCGGTCCGCCTTCGCCGAATCCAGCGCCCGCTTCGTATCTGAATCATCCAGCGTGGCCAGCAGCTGCCCCGCGTGCACGTGCGTCCCTTCGTCGAAGAAAACGCCCGTGACGCGCCCTGTAATCTTTGCCGCAATGGTGGCCCTTCGCCGAGGCGTTACGTATCCGCTGGCATTCAATATCGCCGAGCGCCCTCCAGCTTCCGGTTTCTGCGCCGTCACCACTTCCACAACCGGAGTCTGATTCCGAAACGCAAACGCCAACCCTGCGATGACAACGATGGCTCCAAGAACCGCCGACGCGTAGCCCAGCCGCTTCCCGGTCTGCCCGCCCGAGCGGTGACTGTCATGGATTCGCAACGAACCCAGATCCGCTTTTGGATGAATTTCCGTCGTGGCCATCAATGCCTTGCTCTCCCTGCCAGCCGCCCTGCACTTGCATCTACGAAGTCAGAAGTCGAAAGATTACCGGGCCAAACCTGGATTTCTGCCCCTATTGTACCCGCTTGGTTGCCACCCCGTGCGGTTCCGGCAGACAGCCTTCTATGTTTTCCGTACGTTTATGCTCTTGTGGCCGAATGTGTCGCCGGCGCTTTGCGGTGCGCTGGCTCTAGAGTATACTTTTTTCTGTCGCTAATTATCTTAGTCCGTGAGATAATTAGCTGTCAAGATAAAATGCACCTGACCAAATGAAAAATCCCGCTTTGTCCCGCAAACGCAACGCCTTGATCGTCCGGGTCGGGATGGAACTCGGCCGCGAACTCAGCACCGTTTCCGTCTTCCTGCACCAAGCCATCGCCAGCAAAATCGGGCTCAATGTTACTGATACCAGATGCTTTGAACTAATGTCCCGTTATTCAGACGAGCCCCTCACCGCCGGTCACCTCGCCCGCGCCACCGGCTTAACGACCGGCGCGGTCACCGGCATTCTCGATCGCCTGGAAAAGGCCGGCCTCGTCGAACGCTTTCGCGACCCGAGCGACCGCCGCAAAGTCTTTGTCCGTCCCTGCCCGGAAGCCCTCGAACGCGTCGGTCGTCTCTATGAAAGCCTCGCTGCTGCCTCCCTAAAACTGGCGTCCAGCTACTCAACGAAGGAGCTGGAACTGATCCGCAATTATCTCGAGGGCAGCCTCCAGATTCTCCGCGATCAGACCGGCAAGTTCACCTAGACCCGAGAAATTCCAAAAGCGTAGCCAGAGGTAATCCGGCGGGATTCCGGACGGCGGTATTTGGGCGCCTGACTAAATACAAGCCGTAAACTGGGAAGCCACCACTCGGGAAAGCCTGCTGTTCGCAACCGAGACGAAGAGTCCCACTATCGAACAGTCGTACCCCGCCTAGACTTCTCTGCTCTTGCCTTAAACGTCACCAATTGAATGGTTTAGAGGTGTCGACGCGGAGGCACTGCGAATGCGCATGAGGTACTCTATTTTGTGAGTGGAGTTGGCCCTAATGCTCAATTTCTCTAAAGACCTTCGGTACGCTTTCCGCACGCTGACGAAGAACCCCGGCTTCACCTTCATCGGCATCATGACGCTGGCCCTCGGCATGGCCGTCAATACTACGCTCTTCAGCGTTATCAACGGCTTCCTTCTCCGTCCTCTTCCCGTTCCCCATCCGGAACAGATCGCCGTCCTCTCCCTCGAGCAATCCGCCCTTCCCGGAAATTACCACTTCTCCTACCCCGACTATGAGGATCTGCGCGATCAAGCCGACTCGTTCAGCGATATTTTCGCTTATCGCCTCACCCTAGCGGGAGTCGTCTTCGACCAAAAAGCCGATCATTCGATCATCAGCCGCGTCTCCAGTAACTACTTTTCTTCTCTTGGGATTAAACCAGCCTTCGGGCGTCTCATCCTGCCCAGTGAAGGACGCACTCCGCGCGCCGACCCCATCATGGTTCTGGGATATTCCTACTGGCGCAGGCGGTTTAACGGCGATCCCCACGTGGCCGGCAAAAAAGTGGAAGTGAACGGCAATCCCTTCACCGTAGTTGGAGTAGCTCCACCGGAGTTTCACGGCACCTACTCGGGCCTCGATACGGACGCCTACATCCCCTTTAGCGCAGAACCGAACGAGGATCCCGACAATCCTATTCAAAAAATCTGGTCGAGCCGCAGCTCTCGTACCTTGACCGTTATGGGACGCCTCAAGCCCGGCATCACCATGAAACAGGCAACCGCCACACTGAACGTCGTTTCGCAACGCATCGCGCAAGAGCATCCCGACACGGAAAAAGGCTTCACCGTCCGACTGTATCCAGAAAAATTGGCTCGTCCGGAACCCGACCCGCAGAACCCTATTCCGCTTGCAGCTATCGCTTTCATGAGCATGGCCGGGCTAGTGCTTCTCGTCGCTTGCTTCAATATTGCTAACGTCCTCCTGGTGCGTGCTACGGTACGCCAGCGCGAGATGGCTATCCGCGCTGCCCTTGGGGCGGGCCGCGGCCGTCTCGTCCGCCAGTACCTCACCGAAAGTCTTCTGCTTTCCTTTCTCGGCGGTGGTGCCGGGCTCCTACTGGGCACTTGGGCAGCGGGCATCCTCGGCTCCCTCCGCCTTGGCACCGATCTCCCCATTCAATTTGACTTCCATCCCGATGCTCGCGTCTACCTGTTTGCTCTCGCCGCTGTTTTGCTGACCGGCCTGGTGGTGGGGATTATGCCGGCGCTGCGCGCTGCGCGCACCGATGTCATGACCGTTCTCCACGAAGGAGGCCGCGGCTCCTCGTCGGGCCCGCGTCGTCAATTGGCCAGAAACTCTTTGGTCGTGGCGCAAGTGGCCGGCTCGCTGGTGCTGCTCATTGTCGCCGGCCTTTTCATTCGCATGCTGGACAAAGCTCAACGGATCAATCTCGGCTTCAATCCCGATCATGTCCTCAATCTTTCCGTAGACGTGGAACAGGTTGGCTACAAAGAAGCGCGTGGCCGCGAATTCTTTCGCGAACTCGACACCCGTCTTCGCGCTCTCCCGGGCGTCGAATCCGTGGCTGAGGCCTTCCTGGTTCCCTTGGGACTCATCAGCTCGGGCGATCGCGTGTGGATAGAGAATCATCCTCTCGACCCGGGTCAGCAGGCGGCTCAAATTTCCTACAACATGGTCACTTCTGGCTATCTGGATACCCTGGAGATTCCTTTGCTCCGTGGCCGCAAATTCACGGACGCCGACGGCGAAAAGGCTTCCGGAGTGGCTATCGTCAATCAAACCATGGCAAAGAAATTCTGGCCCAACGAGGATGCACTTGGCAGGCGCTTTAGCATTAAAGGCGCCAGCGGACCATTCATCGAAATTGTCGGCATCGTCCAGGACGGAAAATACCAAAACGTCACTGAAGATCCGCAGCCTTTCTTTTATGTGCCTCTCGAGCAAAGTTACATGTCTATGCGGACCTTGCACGTCCGCACTTCGGTCGCTCCGGAAACTCTCTCCTTGCAGCTTCAATCTCGGATCCACGAACTTGCGCCCGACCTTCCCATCACCCAAGTGCAAACTATGACGCAATCCCTCGAGGGCGCGAACGGCTTTTTCTTCTTCCGTTTTGGCGCACAATTGACATCCACCATGGGACTCCTGGGCCTGATTCTCGCCGTGGTCGGAATCTACAGCGTGGTTTCTTACGCTGCCGCGCAGCGCACCCAGGAGATCGGCATTCGCGTTGCCATGGGCGCCAGTCCCCGCGACATTTTGAGAATGGTTTTGCGTCAAGGACTAGGCGTGGTGGGCATCGGCCTGGTCTTGGGCCTGTTTATTGCCCTGGCCGGCACACGCCTGATGAGCGGCCTCTTGGTGGGCATCAAATCCACCGACCCGCTGACGTTTACGGTCGTGGTCCTCATGCTTACGGCCATTGCCCTTTTCGCCTGCTGGATTCCCGCCCACCGCGCTACGCGCATTGATCCGCTGGTCGCGCTGCGCCACGAGTAATCGCTGGCACGGAGACCTCGACACGGGATAACGTCAACGCTCGGCGCTGAGGGCGCTTTCCAATCGGGGGCCGATCTTTACAACCGGGCCGTTCATAAACGTCGGACTCGCCTGGTCTCTCCATTTCCTTTGAGGTTCGTAGACGATCGCCTCGTCCCAGTAAAGACCTTTCGCTGTGCAGCACGCTGGCCTTGGCTGGCCCGTCGTTTCATTCGCGATCCGATTGAGCTCTTGCGCCACAAGATGATTCGGATCCCAAAACTGTTTCGCCCGCGTGTCTGGAATTCGCCGGAGAGTGCTCCAGCCTGGTGCACGCCAGTCCGTCGGCAGGATCGGCTCCCACACCACTAGCACTCGGAGCTTCGGGTCGGGGTTTTGCTTCAGGATCTGTTCGGCTGCGGAAGCCCCCCGCAGACATGTCATTCAAGTTGGAGACAACAACAAAACCAGGCGAAGGCCATCCACCGACTTGTCGAACGAATTCTCGAACTCCGCAAAGTTACTCTGGGTAAGCGTTCGGAGCGGCTCTTGCCCGGGTGGCACTGCGGATCCCACCCAAAGGTACGCCGCACACGCAATCACTGCCGCCACCAAAAGGCCGACGGCGACAGGCTTGCCCTTCACTTCGCGGACCCCGCAAATCGATCCGCTAGGAAGCCGGCAATCTCCTGCGGAAACAAGATCATGCCCACCACAAGGGCCAGCGCCGACCACAACAATACCAGGCTCAAATAGCTCCGCTTCGCCGCACACCGCTTGGCCGTCCGCTGCTGCCAAAAACCGACTCCGAGCAGCACCACGGAAATCCCCAGCAGCCACGGCCGCAAAGCCGCAAAAAGCGTGCTGGCCCCCGCCGTCCCTAGTGCTGCTGCAAATCCCAGCGGCAAGCAACATCCCATGGTTGCGAGGGAACTCACAATCGCACCCAAAGACGCAGAGATGCCCGATTTTTGTTTCACATCGTTTCTCCCTCGCGTGCTCTTAGCACCGCGCGTCGATCATTTCGACCTGCGGAACGCCAACCTCTTTGGCCCCCAGATAGATGCGGCAAGCCAGCGCGTACAACTCATGCTCCGGCAATTCCCAGGCAACGTCCCGTCCATTGATTCGGATCGTTGATGAGCCACGAAACTTGAACTCCCTAGCGGCACTCGAATTCCTCACGGCAACCTCATGAATTTCCTCTACCATGGCTTCCGCTGACAAGACATTTCTCGGTTCCCGAACAACTCGCGCCTGATGAGGGCAATCCAACTCCACTTGCTCCTCTTCCGAAATCTACACCCGTGAGTATAGTCCAGAGTCAAGCACTACAATCCTTTCCCTGGTTGGGATCCCTCAGATACCTGGCTCCCGAGCCACCGGCCCTTTAGGCTAAAAAAGCCCGGTCCGATTTCTCGGACCGGGCCGTTCCACTTTTCTCTTTCTATACCGCCCTCTGCTTTGTCACTGGCACACTCGTCTTGATTTCGATTCTCCTCGGCAACGCCACGCTGCTCTTTAGTCCCCCACCACCTCCAAATCAGTGACTCTGTTACGCCTCTCGGCACTCTTCCCCGTTGCACCGGGGGAACCATTTCGCTACTTTCTGCGCCTGTCTGGCACTGTTCCGGTTAACCTGCCTTAAGCACCACTTCCCTCAATGAGTGCATGGCATGTCCTTCGAACACCTGCGCCGCAGCAGCCGCATCCCGAAAGAGCTTGCTATCCTTCTGACTGGAAGCGACCTGGATGGCAAAGGCTTCTCGGAAATGACCAAGACCGTCCTTCTGAGCCGCTTCGGTGCCGGCATCATTTCCACCTATAAGCTCTACGCCGAGCAAGAGATTATCGTTCGCTACCTGGATACCAACAAAGAAGCCCTGGTCCGCATTGTTGGCCGCATCGGTTCCGAAGGCGAGATCTACACCTACGGCGTGGCCTTCGTGGATCCCGGCACCACCGACTTTTGGGGCATCGATTTTGCTCCCGTTTCCGAAAAGGATAAGGAAGCTCGCAGCGTGCTGCTGGAATGCGGCAATTGCAAAGAGCGCGAAACCGTCGAGCATAGCGACGTCGAATCGGACGTCCTGATCATCAACGAGGGCATCGTCCGCCATTGCAAACAGTGTGGTGATTCGACGCTTTGGAAGCGGCCCTCGGAACTGCCCGAAGAGCGGCCGGTTTTGGTAGCCGCTGGGTCATTCCCGAGCGTTTCCTCGTCCAAGGAAGCGACCCACATCGCCACCACGGAGGCTCCCCGAGGCCCCCAAGGTTCCGAAGGCGTGTTGACTCCCGCAAACCTCGAATCTCCGCCGACCGCGTCGACCCCCTCAGTATATGCTACGACCGCGGAACGCAAATCCTCCGCGCCCGTCGATAACCGGCGTAGACACCCTCGCGCAAGGGTCAAGTACAAGGCCTGTATTCGGCGCTCGGGCTTTAACGACGAAGTGGTCACCTGCGAAGACATGTCCAAAGGCGGTATCTGTTTCAAGAGCCGAAAAAAGTATTTTGAGCGCACCGCCATCGAAGTCGCCGTTCCCTACTCCCCAGGCGGCAACGCCATCTTCGTGCCTGCGGAAATAACCTGGGTCGTCGAAATCACGACAGACAAGCTATACAAGTGCGGCGTTACCTATCGTCTCACTTCCCGTCCTTCCTAACTCCGTCCCAGATTCACAGGTTTGACCACCCGGTCCGACCACCCAAAACGAGTTGACATCCAATACTGTGTATCGTACAGTGTATGCCGCACACTGTATGTCGCCTGGTAACTCCAACCACGACCTCTTTGAAAACCTTCGCCTCGAACTGCGTCGCGGCTCTCTCATCCTCGCTGTCATGGCCTCCCTCCGAAACGAGCAGTACGGCTACACCCTCCGCAAGGCCCTTACCGAACACGGCATGCCCATCGATGAAGGCACCCTCTATCCCCTTCTACGGCGCCTTGAAACACAGGGTCTGCTGGTTAGTGAATGGCGTGAAGAAGACAAGCGCAACAAACGTTTTTACCGACTCTCCGAAGATGGCAAAGCCATATTCAAGCAGTTGCTGGCCGAATGGCAGAGCATGAATTCCTCTCTGAACGGGATTCTTTAAGGAGCGCGTGATGGACATCCTTGCCAGTTACTTGCGTGCGGTGAAACGCTGCCTGCCTCGAGCGCAAAGCGACGACATCATCAACGAACTCTCTGACGATCTTCGCTCACAAATAGAAGAACAACAATCCGCCCTGGGCCGCCCGTTCCGTGACGAAGAAATGATGGCTTTTTTCAAGCAGCATGGCGATCCCATGACCGTGGCGCGCCGCTACCGCCAGGATCATCGCAGCCTGTCTCTTGGATGGGAGCTGATCGGACCTGAGCTCTTTCCGATGTATTTGATCCTCTTGTCTTTCAATCTGACGCTCACGATAGCGGCCGTTGTGGTGGTCTCGCTGATGATTCACGCACCCATCAATCTAGACGCGTTCATCGTCCCCGTTTTGGCTCAGATTATTTGTCTCACGGTGGTTTTCACCGTACTGAATCTGATCCGGAGGAAGTTCCCGCAACCGTGGTACTACCCGCCCGCTGAACTCGCGCCCATGCTGCCTATCAGCCGTTGGTATTCGCTTGTCGGTCTGATCATGTGGTCTACGGTAGCCGTTTGGTGGCTCGCGGTGCCGCACTTTCCGCTGCTGATTTTGGGCTCGGGGGCTACTCATTTGAAACTCGCTCCAACCTGGCACAGATTTTACGTGCCAGTGCTTCTCCTTTTGCTGGCCTCCATCTCTCAGAGAGTTCTGAGCCTGTTCCACCCGACCTGGACTTGGGTAATTCCCATAATGCGGACGATGATCAACGGCGCGGCCGTGCCGATCTTGTGCGGCTTGATGTTCAAGAGCCAAACCTTGGTCGTACTCGCCGAAGGAATCCAAACCACTCCCGAAAACCTGCAACTCGTTGAAAACTTCAACGGCCTGATCCGCTGGGGCATTCTTGGGCCGTGGCTGTGGCTGTACGCGGGAATCAGCGCCATTGTTTACGCGTGGTATAGCGTTCCGCACTTGCGCCGACTGCTTCGCCGCATGCGAAGCCAGGTGCCATCGCGTGTCGCGTAAGGGGAGTGTTCTTCCTAAGGATCGAGCATCATGAAGACTCTATTCTTGCTTCTTGAGCTGCTGACGGACAGCGACGCCATTCGCATGGTCCTCCATTCCTGCTGCACTTCGGCAGTGGTCAGCGTGGTCGTCCTCATTTTCGTGGGCAGCTATCAGGTGATTCGTCGTTCGCTCCTGCGCCGCAACCGTGCGGCGCCGTCACGCGCCTTAAAGTTTCAAAAGAGTTGGGAGGAAACCAAATCATGAACAGCGAATTCTGGGCCGAGCTTTCAGGTGTAAAAAAGCGTTTCGGAAAGACGGTGGCTCTCGACGGTCTCGATTTGCAGGTGCGGCCTGGAGAACTCTTCTCCGTGCTCGGTCCGAACGGTGCGGGCAAATCCACTGCTGTTTCACTCATGCTCGGACTCCTGCGGCCAGACTCCGGCGTGGCGCGCTTATTCGGGCGGTCTCCACTGCTGGTCGAGCCACGGCGCCGGGTCGGCGTCATGATGCAGGAAGTCACGCTCGCACCCGAGCTCCGAGTGCGTGAACATATAGCTCTTGTTGCCAGTTATTATCCCCTTCCGTTTACTCCCGTCGAGGCCATGGAGCTAACCAACACTTCTTCATTGGCATTTCGCCCCTACGGAAAACTCTCCGCGGGCCAAAAGCGCCAGGTGCAGTTCGCGATGGCGGTTTGCGGGCGCCCTAAGCTGCTTTTCCTCGATGAGCCCAGCGTGGGACTCGACGTGCGCGCCCGCGAAACGATGTGGGCGACACTGCGTCAGCTCGTCCGCACCGGATCTTCCATCGTTCTCACGACTCACTATCTCGAAGAAGCCGAATCCCTCTCCAACCGCGTAGCCGTCCTCAGCAAAGGCCGCCTCATCGCCTCCGGTACCGTCAACGAAATCCGCGCCCTCGTGGTTCGCAAGCGCATCACCTGCTCCACCGCACTTTCAGCCGATCAGATTGCTGGGTGGCCGGATGTCGAAAGCGTGACGCGCGAGCAACAGCGGCTCGAAATCAGCACGAGCAATTCTGAAGCGGTGGTGCGCCGCCTGCTGGCCGCCGATGCGAATCTCCAAGAACTGGAAGTACGCCGCGCCGGGCTCGCCGAAGCTTTTACAGAACTCACTCAGGAGGCCGCATGATGAACGCCACGTCGCTAGAAAACCCGAACTCGTTCGAAAGCCCCAAACCGTTCGACACAGCCGAGTCATTCCATGGCTTTGATCCATCGCCGCTCTCCGGCGCGATGTCCAACGCCCGTTTGCTGCGCGCTTACCTTACCGAAGCTCGCTTCGAATCCTTACGCATGTTTCGGCTGCTGGGGTTCTCCTTGCCGTTTTTGGTTCTGCCCGCCGCTTTGTATCTGCTGTTCGGAGTTGTGCTTTTCGGGGAAGCCGTTCGAAACGACCTGGCCGCAGGAAAGTTTCTCTTCGCGGCGTTCGCGGTCTTCGGCGTAATGGGTCCGGGAATGTTCGGTTTCGGCGCGACAGTCGCCAGCGAACGGGAACAAGGTCTGCTCACCCTCAAGCGAGCGTTGCCCGCGCCTCCTGGCTCTTACCTGCTCGCCAAATTGCTCATGACCATGCTGTTCGCCTTCATCGTCATGGCCACCATGATCCCCTCAGCTCTGCTGCTCGGTCATTTGCCCCTGACCTTCGCGCAATGCGCCAGCGTCACGGCAATCCATATCTTCGGCTCACTGCCCTTCTGCGCCATCGGCCTCGTCATCGGAACACGCGCCTCGGCGAAAGCGTCCATCGCCTTCGTGAATCTAATCTACGTGCCGATGATGCACATCTCCGGCTTGTTCTACCCACTTCCAAAATTCCTTCGGAGCATCTCGCCGATTTGGCCCAGCTATCATTTGCAACAATTGGCGTTCGCCGGGCTAGGTGCGCCCTTTTACGGTCGCACTGCAGTGCATGTCGCCGTGCTTGCCGGGGTCACGCTGGTTCTCACCGCGCTCTCGATTCGCAGGCTGGCACGCGTCGGCTGACAGCCCGCGGAGGCAACTTGCGTTTTGTGGATGAGCTGACTCTCGAACGCGCCGTTCGCACTCGGAGGGGCTCCCATCCACCAGCGGCGCACCGAAGAGAAGGACCCGAGACTCTGAACTTGCCGTGAGTTCCGAGTAAGACAAGCGCTCCCGCGCTCCGCAATAAAACATAGTAAGGTCAATATGGGAATACAGAGGAATAGAAAGCCTGTCCTGCGAGGAGGCCGGCGTGGTGCAGATCAAGGGATCCGCAATCAAGGAAACCACTGACCAGATTAAGTCGCGGGCTGGCGAGGCCGCTTTCCAGAAAATCCTGGGACTTCTCGACGAAGAAACACGCAAGGTTTGCGAAGGCGAAGTCTTCTCGTCCACCTGGTACCCGCTCGACCTCTTCACACGCTTTCTCGAAATCGAAATTCGCGTTCTTGCCAACGGCAAAGAAGAGATGGTCACCCGTGGTTCGGAAGCGGTCATCGAACGACAGCTTCGCGGGATCTACAAAGCATTTGTGAAACTAGGTTCGCCAGAATTCGTTGTCAAGCGCATCGCTGCGGTTCACGCCACGTACTTCCAGGGCGTCCCCATCGATGTCCAGCTCCAGGGAAACAACCGCGCGCTCGTCAAGTACACGGGCTTTGAGAAACAGCACCGCATCATGGGGTTCGCCATCGTCGGATTCTTCAAAAAAGCGCTTGAAATCTCGGGCGCCAAGGACGTGGTCATCTATTTCTCCACGCCAATCGAAGAAGGCAAAGGTTATTCCGAACTTTCTATCGCGTGGCGCTGACGGCGTCCAAAAACGCCGAACTTTGCCACTACATGGCGAACGACCTCGCGTACTATGGAGCAATGGCCATCTCTAAATTTTGGCGAGCCCATTGGCGCTTTTTAGCTCTCTTCGTTTGTGCCTTTGTTTTCGCTGGTGCAACCTCCCGATTCCTCGCCGAGGCGCAGAACCAAGACCAGGGTGTCATTCGCGTGGGCGTAAATCTTGTACTCGTTGACGCCACCGTGAAGACGAAAGCCGGCCAAATCATGGCCGATCTGAAAAAAGAGAACTTCGAAGTCAGGGAGGATGGCGCCGAGCAAAAACTGGAAGTCTTCAGCCGTGACGAATTGCCCCTGGAGGTCGCGCTGGTTTTGGACCTGAGCGATTCGATCGGGCCATTCCTGGGCCCGTTGCGTGACGCCGCCACCACCGCTCTGGCTGCGCTCAAACCCGACGACGAGGTAGCCCTCTTCACGTTTTCCACTGAAGCTCAATTGCGCGTCCCGTTCACGAAAGACAAGCGGGAGATTGCCAACCAGATCAATGCATTTCACGCGGGCGGCGCGACCAATATCAACGACGGCATCTTTCTGGCCTCTGAAAATCTCCTCAAGACGCCGCCCAAGGGCCGCCGCGTCATCATCCTCATCAGCGATGACGTCGGCACCGACGCTGGTGGACAGGGCACGCGCGACATCGTCACCGAAGCAATTGCCGCCGACGCCGTACTCTACAACCTGAAAATCCCGGGCTACAATCCACCGCAAACGCTCTTCGCCGCCAGCATGATCCCTGGCTTGGTCAACATTCGCAAAGTCATCGACCAAACCGGCGGAGAGCTGTTCGACGTCCAAGACGTAGCCCACCTCGATCCCGTCTTCCGGGCCCTAATTCAGCGCATCAAAACGCGTTACACGTTGGGCTACTACACAAACGCGAGTGCAGCCCTCGGCAAACCCCACAAACTCGACATTCGCCTGGTCTCCTCCTTCGGAAAAAAAGGTCGCGACTATGTGGTCCTTTCCAAAAACGGATTTTACGTTCACTAAAGATCGCGAAGGCCGAAGCGAACCTGCATCTCGCGCCGGCCCACTCTGGTAATGGCCAAAGCGCGGCAGTCGAGTTCCCGGATTACCCATTTTCGTTCGAGAGCGATCGTCAGCAGCGCCGCACCGACCGCCCCTCCCAGATGTGGCCGCCGCTCACTCCAGTCCACACAAGCGTAGGCGAAGCGGCGTCGCAGCGCCCGATTTGCCTCGATATCAATGCCAAGCTCTCCGAATGCTTTGGTTCCTCTGGGTGTCAATTCGTAAGCGTCTTCGGCTAGGGACTCGCCTGCCCCGCTCGAGAGCCAGCCCAGGGCCTTAATGCGATCATGCAATGCCACGCCCAGCGTGCCCGCGATGTGGTCGTAGCAAGTCCGCGCCGCGCGCAAACGGTTTGGCGTATTCGGCACGAATGACATGCGAAATCCGCCTGCCAGCACACTCAGAACTTCCAGAGCCGCCGCTACATTTTCGCCTGCCAAACTGTAGTAGCGATGTTTCCCCTGAGCCAACACTTTCACCAAGCGCTCCTTCTCGAGCCGCTGCAGGTGCACGCTCGCGGTTGAAGGCGTCACCTCCGCGACCATGGCAAGCTCCGTACTAGTGCGCGCGCGCCCATCGACCAGGCAGTAAAGCATTCGCGCGCGGCGAGGCTCACCGATGGCCGCGGCAATTCGGGAGACCCGAGCGTCCGGATCCGGTTCGACATCCATACTTTGATGTTAAACGAAGTATCCATGACAGGCAAGCATCATACTGCCCGACATGCACCCTCGACCGACCAGACCAGCCGCCGCGAGGCGATTGGCGGCATGGTCGTCGCGATGGCCGCGACGACCGCCGGCTACGATGCTCTTGCCGGTGCGGCGACAAAAGGAAAACCTGTGACCATCATGTGCGTTATCCGCTACCAGATCGATCCATTCCAGCAAGATGCCTTTAAGAGGTACGCCGCGAATTGGGGCCGCATCATTCCACGCTGCGGTGGCCACCTGGTCGGCTATTTTCTTCCCCATGAAGGAACAAATGATATTGCCTGGGGGCTCGTCGCCTTCGACAGCCTGGCTTCCTACGAAGCGTACCGGAGACGCCTGAAGTCGCACCCCGAAGGCCGCGAAAACTTCGCCACATCGCAAGCAAAACGTTTCATTCTTCGCGAAGAACGAACCTTCGTCGAACTAGTCGACGGTACCTTCAACATCCCCGCGGACCTGCCAGCAACTCCATGATACCTCTGGCCTGAAATCTCCCGTTCGCGTCCCTCGTTCTAGGCAGCCCGGGGGTCCTACAATCTCGATCATCGCAATATCCCTTTGGTCCTTGGTCTCCGGGAACCCAGGAATTCTTCAAGAAGACATGCTCGTGCGCGTCGCAGCGGGTCGGCTCGCAGCGGTTGCGGGTATAAATATGCGAATGCATGTATAATATTCCACTAGCGCCAGAACGCAGGCCGAATGCCCCTGCGCGGTGCCGCGGGCCGCGCGCAGAGGATAGCTAGCCATGGAGCCGTTTCTGAAACCCACCGAAGTGATCGACTGGATCCATCCGGCGGTGTCTCGCTTAGCCAGGGAACTCGCAAAAAACACGACCGGCAGACTTGAAACTGCCAAACGCTGTTTTGCATGGGTCCGCGATTCCATCCAACACAGCTCTGACTTCCAGCGCAACCCGGTAACTTGCGCTGCGTCGGCGGTCCTGCTATCCGGCACCGGCTATTGTTACGCGAAGAGCCATCTCTTGGCCGCCCTGCTTAGGGCCAACGGGATACCCGCGGGGTTCTGCTACCAACGGCTCAGCATCGATCACACTGGCGCGGCCTATTCTTTGCACGGTCTCAACGCTGTTTACCTGCCGGAATTCGGCTGGTATCGAGTGGATTCGCGGGGCAACAAGCCTGGAGTCAACGCGCAGTTTTCCCCGCCCGTCGAGCAGCTGGCATTCCACGTGAATTTTCCTGAGGAGAAGAGTTTCCCGGAGATATTGCCCGACCCGTTGCCTGTTGTGGTTAGCGCGCTCAGGACCTACTCCACCTGGGAAGCACTCTACAGGAATTTACCTGACTGGGACCTTCCATCACTGCCAAGCTCAACATTTGCTCTGGCCGAGAGCGGGTCAAGGGGTGCGACCGACCGATAGGCCCATCGCGCAGCAGAAAAACATTTTCCTGTTGACATCCCACAGAGCCTTGGCGATACTCCTGTGGACACGCCACAGGAGGACGCATGGCCGTCGACAAGTCGGAGATTCTCCAGGGCACGCTTGATTTGATGGTCTTGAAGACCCTGGAGTCCATGGGACCGTTGCATGGTTACGGAATCGCTCGCCGCATCGAACAAATCAGTGAAGACGCGCTGCAAATCAATCAGGGCACAATCTACGCTTCGCTGGTTCGCCTGATGCAGAGAGGCTGGATTTCGGGTGCCTGGGGCACGTCGGACAACAACAGAAAAGCCAAGTTCTATTCGATCACCAGAGCCGGACGGAAACAGCTGCAAACCGAAGCCGAGAACTGGGAGCGCATTTCCGCAGTTATTGGCCGGGTGCTGCGCAGCGCGGAGCGAGGCTAATCCGATGCTCGCCTGGATAAGAGCGTTGGCCTCCCGAACGCGTGCGTCGCTTTCAACCCGTCAGATGGACCAAGAATTCGCGCGCGAGCTTGACGCCCATCTCGACATGCTCGCGGAGGAAAATGTCCGGCGAGGCATGTCGACAGAAGAGGCCAGACGCGCAGCTCGCATTCGCTTGGGAGGCCGAACACAACTTCAAGAGACTAATCGTGAACTCCATGGCTTACCCGCGCTCGAAACTTTTTTCCAGGACACGCGCTACGCATTCCGCATGCTGCGTAAGAACCTGGGCTTCACCGCCGTGGCCGTACTCACGATGGCAGTCGGCATCGGCGCGAACACAGCTATTTTCAGCGTCGTTTATGCGATGCTCCTCAAACCATTGCCCTATTCCGAGCCGGAGCAGCTCCTCACCCTGTTCGAGGCGCAGCCGCAAGCCGGGGGCAAAGCCACCGGTTGGTCGTATGCAAATTTCGCGGAGCTTCGCGAGCAAAATCACATCTTCAGCGATATGGCGGCCAGTCAACAACACCAACTCACGTTGACGGGCCGCGGCGAACCGTCGGTGGTCAACACCTCGGTCGTGACGCCGGAGCTTTTCTCGGTCTTCGGTCAGAGGCCGATCCTGGGACGCCCGTTCTACTCGGAAGACGGCAAGGCGGGCGCGCCAGCGGTCGTCACACTCAGCGAAAACTTGTGGCGTGGTTCGTTTGGCGCGGACCCGAACGTCATCGGAAGCTCGATCAATTTGGACAAACGCTCTTTCACCATCGTCGGAGTCATGCCCGCGGTGTTTCGCTTTCCGATTCTGACCGCAAGCGAGCAGCTCTGGATTCCTCTGGTTCAAGATCCACTCTTCGGCAGCTGGATGGACCGAAGAGGCGGCCATTGGCTCCAAGTCACGGGGCGCCTGAAGCCGGGCGTTTCCATGACGCAAGCGCAAGCGGAGCTGGATGCCATCGACGCCCGGTTGGCCAAGGAGTTTCCCGCAGAGAACGACGGCTGGACCATCGGCTTTGTGCCGCTTAAACAGAAGATCGTCGGAAATGTGAAGCCCGCACTGCTCGTGCTTATGGGCGCCGTCGGCCTGGTGCTCCTGATCGCCTGCGCCAATATCGCCAATCTTCTTCTCACGCGGGCGACTTCTCGAGCGCGCGAGATTGCCGTGCGCACAACCCTGGGCGCCGGCCGATCCAGAATTGTTCGGCAACTGCTTAGCGAGACGCTCGTGCTCGGACTGCTTGGCGGATTGGCCGGCATCGCTTTGGCGTACCTGGGCGTCCGAGGTTTGACCGCGCTTATGCCGGAGGACTTGCCGCAAGTGAACGCCATTCGCGTGGACAATTTTGTCTTGGGATTCGCGTTGCTTCTTTCTGCCGTCGCAAGCTGCGCGTTTGGTTTGGCACCGGCGTTGTTTGTAGCAAATTCGAATTTACAGTCGAGCCTTCGCGAAGGCGGCGCACGTTCCGGCGAGAGCGGTAATCGGCGGCGTGCCCGCAGCTTCCTGGCGGCGGGAGAAATTGCTCTCGCCATGGTATTGCTGGTCGCGGCGGGTTTGCTGCTGAGGAGCTTTTCGAAACTCATGGCGGTCAACCCTGGTTTTGACGCGCAGCATGTTGTGCAGGCCGACATATCGTTGCCGCGGTTTCAGTATTCGATGCCGCAGCAATGGGCGGCTTTCTCCGAAGAATTGCTGATGCGGCTTCAGTCCGAGCCTGGAATGCGCGACGCCGCCGTGGTGCTGCCCAGACCGATGACCGACGGCTTCATCAACCTTGGTTTCGACATCGTGGGAAATCCTCCGGTGTCGGCGGGGGCGTCCAGGACGGCAGACTATGTTTCCGTCAGTCCAGACTATTTTCGGGTGATGGAAATTCCGCTGCTAGCGGGGCGCCTATTCGACCAGCACGATGTCGCCGCTTCGCCTCGCGTTTCACTGATCAGCGAAGCAATGGCGCGGATTTATTTCCCGAATCAAAATCCGTTGGGAAAGCAGATCGTCTTTGGTTTTCCTCCCGATATCGGAGCCGCGCGCGAAATTGTTGGAGTCGTGGGTGATGTGCGCGACGTTGCGCTAGGGCAGGATCCTGGAGCAATGATGTATGTTCCCTATGCGCAGGCGCCTTTTTGGGGCGCGAATGTGGTAGTAAGGAGCGCGTTAAGCGCCGCTAGCGTGGCCAGCACGATTCGCCGGGATGTTCGACAGATCGATCCGGACTTGCCGGTAACGGATGTCGCGATGATGAAGGACACGATCGACGGCACCGTCGCGCAACCGAAGTTTCGCACGTTCTTGCTGGGACTGTTTGCGGCAATGGCGTTGGTGCTGGCCGCTACAGGGATCTTCGGCGTGATTTCTTATTCAGTTTCGCGGCGCACCAACGAAATCGGCATCCGCGTAGCTCTGGGAGCGTCACGCAATACAATTCTGCGCATGGTCTTCGGCGAAACGCTCGTTCTGACGTGTGCGGGCCTGGTTCTTGGACTACCTTCGGCGCTTGCCGCCTCCCACCTGCTCGGCCACCTGCTCTTCAGCGTTTCGGCCAACGACCCCGCTACGATCGCCGCCGTTGCGTTTACTCTCGCCCTGGTAGCCGCCACCGCCGGATACATCCCCGCGCGTCGCGCCATGAGAGTCGATCCCCTGGTCGCCCTCCGCCACGAATAAATGGTGTGGCGTGGACAATCTGCCCTGGTCGTAAGCGCGTATCGTCTCTCGTGGTGTGCCGGAGGAAGCCTTGCCCGGCTTTGCTTGGGGAAGCCCAAGCGAGCGTAAAAACCCTCTGGGGGGAGGGTCCAGGAGATAGGCTAGCGGCTCACTGGTATTTCGCGACAACTTCTCCGTTTTCAATCTTCAGATCCGAAATGTCCGACGGTAGCTTCAGCTTTTCTCGGTTTTCCGGCGACTCCATCATTCGCCGTACAGCCGCCTCTAGCGTCGCCTGGGGGATCGGCAGCGCCCCGATCTGGCCGCTCACCGGCTCAAAGCGCAGAAAACCATTGTCTGCGCCGAGCTTGCCTTCTAGCTGGAGCGTCATCTCTTTTCCGTGTACATCAAAGACCACGTATGCGCGCACGCGGTCATCGATCAACTGGACCTTTACATCCTTTACGTTCGAGCGCATCTGCTCGACATTGTCCGTCGTGGACTGCTCGGCGTTCGGCGCTCCGTCGGTCGCATTGCTGGGGACCGCATTTGCGGTTGGGTTAGACGCCTGGTCACCAGGAAGAACGAGACGCGATGCCAAATACGAGTTCAGTTCGGTCTCATCCATGCGGAGTGTTGCTGGCTGGCCCTGGGCTACCGCCTGTTGCACATCCTGGAATTTTTGTTCGACGCGTGCGGCGGCTTCTGGAGTGCTCGATACAATGGGCGGAGCAGACTTATGTAGCAATAGAATCAATACGATGAGAGCGCAGGCGTAGACTGTCCAGCGCACAATTCGGAAGATCAGCACGAGCGCGGTCATTCTGGACGCGTGGGGATCGGGCAGGTTGTTCCCGCCGGGAGGGTTGGCGATATTTGGCATGACTTGCTCCTTGCTGTTCTGCCCCAATAGTTGGATGTGCGTTTCCGCTTCTAAGTTTCGTGTTTTCAGGGGTCCAAAGATTCGGCTATCCACACGGAAGAGAGATCATCCCTTCCCCTGTAACCCTAGAGTTGGCAGATGGTTGCGCCAAGAGAACCAAAGTACCCGTCGAAGAAACTGGTGACCTGTCCGCTTGTCCCTGTCCGGCATCGGCCTTACTCTCACTGAGGAGGCCCTCATGCCCCGCACTTTCGCCTATCTCCTTTTGTTGTTTTTTCCGTGGCCCGCTCTAGGGCAGAACTCTCGGCCAACGACTGACGCCCGAGAGCGGCCCAAAGGACGGGCTCGGATCGGAGTGGCGCTCGAGGGTGGCGGCGCGTTGGGTCTCGCGCACATCGGCGTGCTCGAATGGTTCGAGCGGCATCACATCCCGGTCGATTATGTTGCGGGAACAAGTATGGGCGCGCTGGTGGGAGGCTTTTATGCGACCGGAATGAGTCCGGCGGAATTGAAGAAATTGATCGAGCGAGTCGATTGGAATGAAATCCTGGGCGACGCAACACCTTACGAAGATCTTTCCTACCGAAGAAAAGAAGATCAGCGCGCGTATCCCAATGCTTTCATTCTTGGGCTGCGAAAAGGTTTGTCGCTA
>Ga0210388_10000600_pt1 | contig 29005 bp, 26 predicted proteins | sample IncBWC19OmetaG_FD_155485 | JGI IMG/M metagenome (GOLD analysis project Ga0210388, IMG submission 155485) | Forest soil microbial communities from Barre Woods Harvard Forest LTER site, Petersham, Massachusetts, United States - Inc-BW-C-19-O ...
GTGTTCGGCTTGCGGTATATCGCCCTGGCCGAAGCGATAGACGACGTTGGACAAGACAATTGCCGTGCTTTCGATGGTGCGCGCCGCGTGCTCCGAAAGCGAGTGCGTGAGATTTTTAATATCGACCGCGCCGCGGGCCAGCCTGTCCTGCCGTTCTTGCCATTCTTTCCAAGCGACCATGCCCCATAGACTGAGCAACGTGGCGCACAAAAGCACCACCGCCAGTGCTGTGCGCGAGCGCATTGCCCGTTGTAGAGGCCGAATACTCACGACAAACATCTCCCCACGCGATCCGTTGCGTGGACCACGCTCCCCAATTCCGCAGCCTATCAGGGGGACTTTACGGTGGGTTCTCATCCGTTATGACGAAGTGAGAAGATTTATTTGCTATTGTTAAATTATCGTATCGCTAGTGGAGGCGGTCCAGTTGGAATGTCCCCGTTACTCCCGAAAGCCGCCGGGCAGCAGCTAAGCCCCAATAATAGCACCAAGGCGGGATGCTAAGCGCGGCAGCTAGCGGTCATTGGCTGCCGCGACCGACCTAGCATTTGGCGTCCGCTTTACCCCCGAAAGCCGCCACGACTGGAGCCGACCGTGGTGGCAGCTAAGGGCCATAAGCAGAAATCACAAGAAATAGTCACAGCCTCGACGCTCTGTGGTCGGCCCTCGTCGAGTGCATGTGAACGCTCTTTTACCAGCTAGAATCAGTTTGAATTATGAGATTACGACGGGGCTAAGCTGCGCGCTTCACGACTTTCTGGCATTGGGCAATTACTGATCTCACAGCCGCCGCTGGATGCGGGCGGCTTAAAAAATATCCCTGAACCTGTTGGCAGCCTTCCGCCCGAACGATCTCCCATTGCTGCGCTGTCTCGACCCCTTCTGCGACAACGCCAATATTGAGTGCGTTTGCCAAGCTAACAATAGCTTTCACAATGGCTCGAGCTTCTTGCTTTTCAACAACATCGCGGATGAATGACTGGTCTATTTTAATTTTATCGACGGGAAGATTACGCAGATAACTCAACGAGGAGTAGCCCGTACCGAAATCGTCAAGCGCAATGCGCACACCTAGCGTCCTTAATTGATTGAAAAGGGCCAATGTTTTGGCATCGTTATCTAGAAGAACTGACTCCGTAATCTCGATTTCGAGCCGCGAAGCGGCCAGACCAGAATTTGCCAGCGCGCTTAGAATAACCCGACCGACATTCCCGAATTTGATCTGAGCCGAAGAAAGGTTTACAGCCACGCTGATCTCGTTCGGCCATTTTGTTGCCTCAGCGCATGCGGATCTGAATATCCATTCTCCAAGAGGCCCGATCAACCCGTTCTCTTCGGCAAGTGGAATAAATTTGCTCGGCGGAATCTCACCATCCCGCGGGTGAAACCAGCGTACGAGCACTTCGAAAGCGACAACGCCCCGCGACGAATTCACGATTGGTTGAAAGTAGAGTTCGATTTCGCCGGAGTCGAGTGCGTGGCGAAGATTGCGTTCCATTTCTCGGCGAGCCTGAATGCGCGCGTCCATCTCCGGTTCAAATATCCGATAGGCGCCGCGACCGTCAGCTTTGGCACGATACATAGCCAAGTCGGCATTTTTTAGAAGTTGGTCGGCGTTAGCATCTTTTCCAAGTGCGATTGCGATCCCGATGCTTGCCCCGATCTCCAACTGGTGGCCCTCTATATCATAAGGTGCGCTCACGACGTCTATGATGCGTCGAGCCAGATTGCTGCAGTCTTCAGGGCGCTCCACGTTCGACTGCACAACTGCGAACTCGTCCCCTCCAAGGCGCGCAGCAAAATCGGATGTTTCCAGGCAGTCACGGAGACGATCGCTTACGGACCTCAATAGCTCGTCGCCTACGGGATGTCCCAATGTGTCGTTGATGATTTTGAACCTGTCGAGGTCAATGCAATGTACGGCGAAACACTTGCCCCGCTTGAGCCTCGCAACAGCCTCATCGAGCTCCGCTCGAAAAAAAACGCGATTCGGTAAATTTGTTAACTGGTCATGGCGAGCGAGATGTTCGATTCGTGCTTCCGCCTGCCGACGCTCCGTTATGTCCGCGTGTACTGCTACCCATCCGCCATCCGGCATTGGCTGATGAGCGATCGAAATGATCCGCCCGTCGGGCAATTCCTCGATCGAATGTCGGCTACTTCCGCTCCTGTGACCGACGCCTTCGGTCATTGAGACCTGCGGTGACTCGGCGAGACTACCGGTATCGCTTCTAAATTTCAGAATTTGCAGCAGATTCGTGCCGGGCCTCGTTAGAGGCTCCGGCAACCCATACATCAAAGTGTAACGACCATTACAGATGATGAGTCTCTGTTCACCGTCAAACATGCACAGACCGTGCGTCATGTTATTAAGTGCGACATCAAGATGAAGATTGACCTGTTCGAGCTGCCTTTTACGCTCGAGAAGCTCCACGCCATTCTCTTTGAATACCTGAACTGCGCGCGCCATATCGCCAACCTCATCGTGATCAGCGCGAGATGGCACCTCCTCGGTGAGCTCGTGCTCTGCCAGCCGGCTCATATAATTGGTGATGCGTCCGAGGCGCGAAAGAACGTCACGCGTAATCGCTATCCCGAAAGGTCCCATTAGCAGAAGCGCGACTGATGCGCTGAGAGAAACCCAGACTATCAGAGCCCAAGCACTCTGCGACAGGCTGAGCACGGCCTCGTCGGCAATGCCTATACGACGACTTCGATACTGGCGTATCAGGGATTCAAATTCGTCGGCCACCTTTGCATATTCGGCGGCCGCCTCGACCGCCTTGTCTTGAGCGAAATTGTGCGCGTAGAACAAGACATCTTGCCCTGCCTCGATAAGCCGCGGCATTTTGCGGGCGAGCTCCGCTTCAGTCATGCCGCCATCCTCGTCGGGATGTCTCAGCTCACCGATCAAGGTAGTGAGCTGCGTGCTTTTTTGGATCATCTCGCGCTGGCTGACTTCGAGTTGCTTGCGATCAACTTCCGCCGGCGCGCTTTCCACTAAGCGTCGGTGTTGTTCCAACAGACTTTCTAATTGTGCAAAACTTTGAATACCTTCAAATCCATCGTGGTAGAGACGATCCGCAGCAGCGCTGGTCGTGCGCGCGTAATACAAAGATGAAGCTGCGAGGATTGCGACGGACAAGGCTGATAAGATCGCGACGCAATATAGCTTCGCTTTAATGCCCAATGATCGTCGCATCATCGGAGTCGTCATTGGACTGGCAGTCCATTCTGCTCAATATCGGCTTTGGTGACGTGCCGCACTGCTCCGATCACGGCGCGCATTGCCGCAGTCGGAGGCCCCAGTGTCACCAGGGCCAGCGTCTGATCGATTGCTACGTTCGTTGTAAGCTCGACGGCGCTCGATCGTTGCACAAGGCCGAGCTGCGAGATGCCCAGAGCCCCCGGCTCCTGCTCAACGATCTTTAGCACCTGGGTTCCGACCTGTACCCGGATCTGGTCCGGTGCACGAATTGGAGCTCCCTCAAGAAGCTGCCCCTGCACCGAGCCCTGCACTCCCCCGCCATCGCGCACAAGGACAAGTCTAATCGGCTTGTCCTCCCCGCCTATCTCTCGCCAATTTGTGATTTCGCCAAGAAGAACCCGGCGCATAACCCCGGCGGAGACTGATCTGACCGGGTTAGATGGATGAACCGCGAACGCCATTCGGGTATTTGCTACCTTAAATGTCTCCAAATTCTCGAACGCGAGATCAGGATTGGTGTGCTTTAGGTCAGCGACTCCATTTTTCAGTTCCGTGGAAATCATTGCAAAGTCAGCTTGCATTTCGAATAGCGCAAGCAAACCTAAACTCGTCTTGGTCGGGATAACCACGAGTTTTTGGTTTGACATGTGCTCAATTTCTGGAAGATGCGTCGTCATGATGCGATCGTAAAACGTCGTCGAGCCCTGCACGACGAATTGGTCGGCCCGGACCTCTTGAGCGACGATCACGAAACAGGCCGCTAAAAGAACTGCGTAACGGTTCACGAAATAGCTCCGAACGCGCTTTGCGCCGGCGCGATGGCATGGAGCTTAACTTGGATCGTCTTACATAGCCCTTAAGAACGACGCTAAATACCTGATCTATATAGTTTGTTTACCTATCTTGTTATTCCTTCGGCATTCTCTTTCGCAAACGAACGAGCTTGAATAGCTAAGATTGTAACGACCCGAGCAAATCAAACATCATCAGCTTCGGCTAAGCTCGCTTCGGTCACTCGAGGTGGGACAAGATGCTCTGGATGTCGGTTCGTTTTGGCCTGGGAAACTCGTCATTCATTTTGGCAGTCTGCGTTCTGGCCTTCTTGACAGGCATTGTTTCATCTTAAGAGCAAGGGCGAAGCTCGTATGGCTAGATTTCGCGCAGGTTTCACTGCTTTGCGAGGCGTACCGAAGATGCGCCGGGGTATTTGCGCATTCGCGATATCCTTGTCGTTGTTTGGGTCAACTCTGTCGGCGACAGCGGCTACAATCACAGTCGCCGGTTCGACGACGTTCAACACGGCCGTGATGCTGCCCTATCAGAAGGAAATCGAAACGGCGACAGGCAACACGCTTGTGGTAATACCTAACCGAACGGAGCTGGGAATTAAGCTTTTGCTCGAACATTCCGCCGATCTGGCGATGATTTCGACGACATTAGATGCCGTTTCCCGCAATCTGCGCCAGAGCGATCCGACGTTGCCGCTTGATCGGCTTATAGCCTTTGTCGCTTATCGCGCGCGCGTCGCCTTCACCGTTCATCCAACGAATACCGTTCGTTCACTTAATTCGTCACAACTCAAGGGCATTCTCCTTGGGGAAATCACCAATTGGCGCGAGCTCGGCGGGGCGGATCTTCCTATACGGCTGGTAATGGTTGATGCCGGCGCGGGCATTCCCTTGACGGTCTCCACTCAATTACTCGAAGGAAAACCCGTTACAATCGAAAATGCAATTCGCGTTCGGATCAGTTCTCAAGTTGCCAAAGTCGTCGAGCAAGAACCAGGCGCACTTGGTCTCACGCAACAGAAGAATGTGCCCGGCCACAACATCGTGGAGTTGGCGACCGAACCAACGGTCCAACAAGAGCTTTCCTACGTCACCCTCGATCAACCGCCGCCCGCCATCAAATCAGTGATTGACGCCACACAACGGATACTCAACGAAGAGCGATAGGGAAACGTCTTCAGAAGGTACCAACAGTTCTCGTTCCCGCGAGTTATTCCGCTGCAACCGCAATTGCAGCGGGCGTTACAATTTCGACGAGTCCGTTCGCGTATAGTCTAAGGCGCATCCCGTCAGCGATCGCGTCAATTCCCTGCGTGCTGACGATCAAAGGAACCTGTCGTTCGCGGGCGACAATCGCCGTATGGCTGAGCCACCCACCGATTTCGCAAACGAATCCGCCGGCTCGATCAAAATACGGGATCCACGTTGGTGGCACCATATTGCTGACCACGATATCGCCGTTTTGAAAACCTAGGATAGTCGTACTGGTTTCAGGGTTGCTGCCCCGGACCACACACGCCCTTCCTTCGACTACCCCGCGCCCCGAAACACGGGTGCCGATAATTCTGCCGTCGGATGGCCTATTATCGATCGCCATCCCGGCCGAAGCGTCTTCAAGCTGAACTACCGTCAGCCGGCCAGGCAAAGCCGGTGCCTTTGCATAGAGGGCAGCGAGCGCTCTTCGCTCCATCGCTAGACCATGCAATTGGGCTGTCTCTCTTGACCGCAGCGACGCAAGTTCTTCGAACGTGAAATAGAACGAAAGGCCATCCAACCCAAGCCTACGGTCAAGCGCGATGATTGCATTCCTCAAGACAGTAAGTTCCCGTGCGGAGTGATGTTTGGCGTCCTCCTTCAACGTCTCGAAGCGTTGCGCCACACGAACCGTCTTTATCAAAGCCTTCCCGGCGCCATGCAGTGCCATCGCGTCAGGCGTTTGGCGCATTGCTGACGGAGCGGCAGTAAGCGTGTCCATCTCGTCTGGTGTCTCACGGTAGCGTGGCTGTGCCAGTTCGTAGTCCATGGTTGCCCGGTGCCCGAGGCCTGCAAGCAATTTGGCGCGACGCTGTACGGGCGCTAGCTGTTCAGCTTCGTTCAACACACGCTCAAACTCCGTCGGCTCAGACGGAACGAGGTACGCAATGGGATCGAGCTGCGCAGCCGTCAGTCTGGTTTGCGCCTCTCTCATAAAGAGATCCGCCGCTATATTTATAATCGACACTTCCAGATGCGTGCGATGAATAAAATTATCATGAATGCAGCTTACCGCATTGAATAGCTCAGCTGTAGGCAGTCGGTCGAAATCGGTTGCTTCAAGCAAGCTGATCTCGCCGCTAAATTCGGCAAGAAACTGATCCCTGAAAGCAGTCTCGATAGCCGTCGCGGCTTTCTTCAGTCGCCGCCGCGACAATGAGTTCACGCGCAGCGCCCGAGACTGCTCTTCGCGTTTATCAATATAAAGTCTGCCGAACACCGTGACGAGGTAAGGCGGCGATCGATCGTGGACCGGATAGTCCAGATTGAGCGCGCGCGCTGCGAGATCGACGCTGCCACCGCTGGCCCACAATGCCTCCATGAGTGATAATGATAATGGTGTGGGCCGTGGAAGGACTTCCGACATCGCATTTTGAGCAAGCACGACAGCGTCAAGCGGAACGCCGGATGCAAGATTGAGAAGCCGTCGCCACTCGCGCCGCATACCAGATTCGTCAGCACCCTCGACATTTGCAGTGATGTCGCGGCTTTGCACCAATAGAAACTTGCCGGCGCAGTAAGTCCACTCGATGTCCTGAGCGACGCCAAACGCCGTCTCAAGATGGCGTCCAATTTGAACCAGAGGCTTAAGGTCAATCGGCGGGACGTTGGTGCCGATCAGTTGGGATGTGTTGCGCCCATAGCGGAACTCCTGCGGTCGGACGGTCGCTGATACGAGCTTGTCCGCGGTGCCGCAAACCAGTTCGATAAGCGACAAACCGGCGGAATCGGGCGCTTGCGTGAACAGAACGCCCGCGTATTCTGCATCGACCATGCGTTGGACTAGAACATTCTTAGTACCTTGCGCTCCCCCGTAATTGCGCGCACGAGGTGAGTCGAACGATTGAACTACTTTCAATATGGCGCTCTCGAGTTGCGCTCGTTCCACATTAAGGACGGAATCAAACACCCCAGCGAAGCTCGAGGCGTGACTATCCTCTCCGCTAGCGGAACTTCGGACTGCCAAACGCTCAGCCCCGACCTCGCGCCACACGCGATCAAGCACATTCTCTCGATCTTTGGCGGACGCCGAGGCGAACCGATCGAGAAATTCGGATGTTAATACGACCCCATTAGGTATATCGAAGCCCAGCACCCGGATTTTGGCGAGCCGGAAGGCCTTGTTGCCACAGCCGGACAGAGCCTCCGCATCGGTAAGAGGAATAATTCCGCTATCTCGACGGGAGCGCCTCCACGCGCGCAGCGCTCTGCCAAACAGCCCCGTGGCGATCGCCCGCTGCAAAAGAAGCAAGAAGATGCTTGCCACGATATATAGATCGGCCGCACCGCTCAGCAGTGCTCCGGTGACAACGAAGAGTGGCATACCAAATAGCCAAATGAGCAGGCGGTGCCTGCGCGTACTCACGAAAGCCGCATCGAGATAGATGCACACGAGCGCGGCGAATAACATTGGAAGCACATAATAAGGATCGCGCGTGGCCGCGTTGGTCATCCAGAGAAGCGATTGCTGACTAGCCGACGCAACGGAATGGACAGCGGCGACGCAAACTCCCATCACCGGAAGGAACAAAAGGGCAAGGAGGTTGCGGATTGGAGTAAGCTTGTGCCTGTTATAAAAAGCACGCATTTCTCGAGCGCGGCTTTTTGGATCGTTAATATATTTAGCCTTGATCGCATCAACTTCGGCGCTGACTTCGCGAGCGACGATCTGGTCGCGTTCTGCTTTCAATGAAACTGGAAGTACGAGCAACCGCGATAAGAACGCGAGAAGTATTATGGCCGTGGCGAAGCCGATGCGATTGGTACTGGCATCCACTAAGCGGGCCACTTGAGCCACCGCTTTGTCCCACCAGGTTTGGTTCAACTCGTTCAGCCACGCTTGAACGAACGGTCGCGGTTTGGGTTTTACAAAATACTCCCAGGGAAGCGTATAACGCCCGCGGTAATCGTAGCCCGCACGAGACATCTCGAGGCCGAGGGCCTCGCCATAGAAGCAACTGCGTCGGTCGTAACATGGAATAATGATTGGGCGCTTCGGAACCGATTGAACCTTCGCGGGAATTTGATCGAGCGGCGTTTGGCGCAGGGTGAAATTAATCGCATCCGGCAAGTGTCCAGCCGCGAATTCGCCAGGCAAACGGGGATCAAGGAAGATCGCATTCTCTTTGCTAACAAGTCGACGCACGTCAGGCGTATCGAGAAGCACCGCCTGATTGGGATATGCTGGCAGCGCGCGGAGATCTTTTAGCGTGCGTACCCGATAGCCGGTTAATGGTCGACGCTCGACCAACCATTTTTCAATTCCTCCGACCATAAAACTACAATCGATTCCCATCGCCCGAAGGCGCTGGCACATGTCGTAGCTACGTATGCCGGTGTGGCAAACAAGGACTGCCTTCTTCTGTGTAAAATTGAATTTGCCTTTAGATAAATCGGCAAATCGGAGTGGTGTAGCGCCGGGCGGGGACCCCATTTCAAGTTCAAGGGCTTCGCGAATATCGCCGAAGATTACGTCCGGGTGTTCACCGCGATTATACTCCTCCATAAATTTCTGCACTTCCGCGGTGCTCATGCCATGCGGATCGGTCAGTTGCTCCTCCCAAGCCGGCTCCCTAATCAAGTCGTCGAGAGGCTTGCCATCGGGACCGAGAGGGGTTGGCCTTATCAGGGTTTCCTCTAGTCGATCCTGACGTGTCGTTTGGTAGGTTGTATATTGATAAATATTCACCCAGAGAGATATGGCGAGAAAGGCGAAGATGCCGATCGCTAGCGGCCAAAAAAAACGAGAACGGCCCGTTGCGCCGTAACGATTAGACGCCACTCGAGCTCCGACTAACGCAGCCCCCCCTCCGAGCGTGGCAAAGATAAGAGATGCCACCTGCGAGAGGCTAGAGAGTGATCCGACAACAAGTTCGGGCGAAGGAATAGCGAAGGCAGGCGATATTCCCAGAAGCAAGAAGCCAAAGAACCCGGGCAGTATCGAAGTCCGTAATGCGTCGCGCGATCGCAATTTATACATTTACCTACTCCTGACCGCGTGATCGGGCTGGCCCGGATCTGAGGAAGGACCTCGTTGCGGATCAAGGAAAGTTCCAAACGACCGCAGAAGGACGCCGTCGATTGACACCCTGCGGAACTCGCCTCTTAAAATTTATAATAAACTTTTACCTTTGTTTTAACAATTTGCTTACTTTGATTTGGTTAAGAAGCGCTCACGCCGAGACCGTAAGCCGGCCCTGTTCGCGGGAATCGGCGCGAAATGCATGGTCGAAGCGGGAATTGCTGGAAATCATGGCACAGTTCACGCACGGCTCTTATGGGCGGACGTTGCGATGCGATCAAAGGTGATGGTGGCAATAGCATTGCTCATTGCGTCCGCAACGGTGGTACGCAGCGATCCTCTTCAATACGTGTGCTTCGGTGAACATACGGCCGACCTGCAATACGACAGCGAAAAACGTGCCTGGAGTGATCAGACTCTCGCGCATCACAAATACGTCTTCCGACAACTTACAAAGGCCGACCATGATAGCCAAAGTGGAAAGTGGTGGGCAGTTTTTGATAAGCACCCAGGCGCAAATTGGGCGTTCTTTGAATTCGGAAAAATCGATCCGACGCCATTGGCCGTGTGCGAAGACACAAGTAGCGATCTGGGGCAAGATGTCGCCTGCGATCGTATCATAGATGACGGAGCATTTAACAAAGTTACCCGTCGGTTTGAGATCAGTTTTCGCGGAAGCTACGTCACGCAGGGCTTTTGGGAGCAGCTTCGGCTAGAAAATCCCGAGGCTTACGAAGTTCTTCTCGCGCAGGGCAAAGCTGTGGATCCTTCTAAGCCCGATGACCTATTTATCGAAATCGGCGAGTGCAAACCGGGACCTGCGTTTTGACGCGAGCGGCCGCGCCATCGCGCGGCCCACTCCCAAAGGGCAGGGAGCAGACGTCGCCGGTCGGGCCGCAAGACGCCTGAATTACGAAACGAAGCCAATTCGCCCGGTTGATCCGGCATGACGTCGCTCAAACAGATCGAGTCGAACCGCGCGGGCTCACCGCCCGCAGTGAGCCGGAGGGCGTAAGCTTTTCCGCAATCTCGGGAGATATCTCGCGGCCTGCCAGCCGCAACCGCGCAACATATTTTGTGCGACTGTGGCGGAATTATTCGAACCCTTCGGTTTTGAACCTCTGGGCCTCGCGGACCAAACACGGCACGGGCTTGCAAGAGGTTTACTGAGTGGGACCACGAGTTCGCTACGCCATTTCTCTCACGATACTTACAGTGAGTGCAGCGGCTACCGCTGCGTGGACTGCGGTTCTCGGATACGCCGTAATTCGGCTAGCCGCGGCGGTATTTTAGCGCCGGGCTGGCGGGTAAGTGGAATCCGCTGCAATCCAGTTTTTGAGAAACGAACCCATTTATCCGCAGTTGGTGCAATAGCTCCCGCAGGAGAGAGCACCTCAAGATCGACGGCGATTGCACTTTCGTTTTGATATCAGCTTTACCCCCGAAAGCCGCCGCGGCTTTCGCCTATCGGCGCGTCCGCTAAGCGCCAGGACCGGATTCGGGCAGTGCAGCACGCAGCGTAATTATTCGATTACCTCGTCGGCGGTCGCGAGCAGCGACGGTGGAATTGTTAGCCCGATCGTTCTGGCGGCTTTTAGGTTGACTCCCAGTTCGTATTTCGTCGGAGCCTGCACTGGAAGATCACCTGCTCTCGCCCTTTAAAATTCGGTCGATATAACCGGCCGCGCGCCAAAACTCATCGACGCGATCCGGTCCGTATGCGATCAAGCCGCCAGCGGTAACAAGCTCGGGGTCGGCATAGATTGCGGGTAGCTTGAGCTTGGTTGCAAGCTCCACGATGAGATTCCGATGAAGCGACTGGCCAGCGGTGGGGGTCACGATTAGGCCCCAATTCGGTAAGCGAGCGAAATCCACCAGCGCCCGCTCGATCTCGTTAGCGTCGCGGACATTGACGGCTACCAACTCTATCGCAAGCGGCTGCGCAGCCGCCTGGACGGCGCTGAACTGGCCGATAGCAGCCGGATTAGCAGCATCACGAAGTACGGCTGCCCGAGCAAGACGCGGCACGAGCTGGCTCAACAGTCCGAACCATTTGCCGCTCAAACTATACTCGAAGTTCATGAAGCCGGTGACATTGCCGCCAGGCCGGGCGATGGATTCGATGATACCAGCTCCCACCGGATCCGAGACCGTCACGAACACGATTGGTACGGAGTGAGTGAGAGACTGCAGCGCCGCTACGCTTGGCGTCGCATTGGCAAGGATAACGTTGGGCATGAGCGCGACCAGTTCAGCCGCGTATCTGTGTATGTACTCCGCGTTTTCCTCGCTCCAGCGGATGTCGAATCGGATATTGACACCGTCGGTCCAGCCGGCCTGCTGCAGAACCATCTGAAATGCCGCGAGACCGGCCTGACCCTCTTGATTGCTGGATGGCCAGTAAAGGAGTACTGCAATCCTCCGGATTCGGTCGGGTGGCTGCGCATGTGTGGCGAGAGGCCAAACGGTAGCAGCGCCGCCGAGAAGCGTCATGAACTCGCGTCGCCTCATTGCTTGGTCCTCAAGGTCGAAGACCGCAGCTTACCATATCGCGGGCGGCAGCAGTATTGTGCGGCACACCATCGGGCCGCTCATGTCCGCTCTGGTTCAAAAGCCGACATCAGGCCGACCAAAGCCTAGGTCAGCTCTGCCCCGAGAGCAGACATTGACTCCCCGCCGAACGACGTCCGGGATGTGCCAGAAGCTGCCGTGGGCACGTGCAACAAAAAGACGCCTATTCGATCTCGTCGTCGGCGATAGAAAGGAGATTGCTAGAGACTTTCAAGCCGAGGCCGTTGGCGGTTTTTAGATTAATCGCGAGCTCGAATTTCGTTGGCTGTAATACCGGCAACTCCGCCGGGTTTGCGCCATTGAGAACCTTCCCGGCATACACTCCCATCTGGCGGTACAAATCGGAGAAGCTCGGCCCATAGCTCATAAGCCCACCTGCCGCGACTAGATCACGAACTTGGTACTTCGCAGGCACCGAATAGTGCGCAGCAAGCTCCACGAGCCGCTTGTTAACGAGAAAAGCATCGGGCTGAGCGAGCATTGCGTCTGCATGCATTTCGTGGATTGTATTGAATGCGGCGTCGATTTCGTCGTCGCTGCCTGCACGCACGACCTCGATACGCTGCCCTAGCTTGCTCGCTGCGCCGAGCGCATCACGCACATTGAGCTCGGTAATCGGGTTGTGCGGGTTTACAAGATAGGCGATCAATGTCGCCGCCGGCACCAACTCCCGCAATAACCCGATCTGCTTCGCCGCAAGCCCGCCAGACATCGGGGTCACGCCCGTTGCATTGCCGCCCGGTCGGCTTAAGCTCGCGACGAGGCCGCTTGCTACCGGGTCATCGCCGGTAAAGAAAACAACGGGAATCTTACCTGCGACACGTTTCGCAACGTTCGCTGCTGGCGTGTTTGCCGCAATGACTGCAACTTGATGTTGGACCAAATCGTTCGCCATCTCCGGGATGCGGTCGTAGTGACCTTCGGCCCAGCGATATTCGACCGCGACGTTTTCGCCGACTTTAAGTCCTGTTTCCGCAAGTCCCCGAACGAAGGCTTGCGCGTATGCGGCGTAGGCGGTCGCTGACGATCCGTTGATGAAGCCGATTACGGGCGTTACCTGCTGAGCACGCGCCGCCACGAACGGCCACACCGTCGCCCCGCTAATCAGAGAAATGAAATCTCGCCGCCTCATGTGCCCACCCACAAGCCGAGGCTATAGTCTAGCAGCGAGAGATGTGTTGTGCATCACGGCAAAATCGGACTGCCTATGTCTGCTGAGGGTCATTAGCTGCCGCGCCAGCCAGCCGCCGCGTCTGCTTTACCTCTGAAAGCGGACACCCATGCTTCATCCGATGTAGTTTGACGGAACCACCAGCAGCTTTTGTCGTTAGATTCAGTATCTTGGTGTGACGGAATACTGCGATGTTCCATCCTCACGATTACGTCGCGAATACGCGCAGGAATGTCTTCGTTCCGCAAGCGCGACCACTGACCTAATTGAGAAGAGGCTACTTCTGGAAATGGCCGACGCCTGGATTCATGTAGGTTTAGCGCGGGCCGATGTCTTCAACGATCCGAAGGTTCGCGGATTGATGGATCGGCATGGGCCCGGATTGCAGGGCCATTAAGATGCAAACACTTTACAAGCTGGCCTTCATTTTCCTGCTGCTTAAAGGACGAAAGCGCGTGCGCTAGTAAAATGTGGGGAGCATGTGATGCCCACAAAACGGAGAATGAGCCATTGGCGAGTGGCGGCCAGCGCCTTCTGCTTGTTTGGTCTTCACCTAACGCCTGCAGCAGCGGCGGACGTGCCAAAGCTTAACGTGGAGCCCCTGTGCCGCGGAATCGCCGATCAGGGTGACCCCCTCGAGGCTGGTGATCCCGCCATCTCATTCAAGCAATGCATGGATTCCGAGCAGGTCGATAAAGTTAAGTTGGAACAAGAGTGGTCGACGTTTCCAGCTGGCAACAGACAGAACTGCACCGATGAGGCGCGAACTGGTGGTGAGTCGAGCTATACCGATCTGTTGACCTGTCTCGAAATGGCGCGCGATGTCGAAAATGACGGATCGCAGCAGAAACGAGCGAAACACTAGTCCGCCGCTAGTTCGATACTCTCGGAGTCTGGCTTTAGACGATGACGGCGATTATTACGGGAGATGTAGGCCGCTTCTCTCAGGAAGATATTCGATCAGCGTACTCAAGCGTTTCGCCGCGTCTCGATTGCCCCCCGCTGTGTGATGCCGGCGATATTTGCCCACTGATCCTGTAACCGCATCGTCTCCTGCAATTCACTCTCGAGCTCAGTGTGCGTGTAGTACTGTTTCCATCGGCCGCTGTCGGCAAGTTGCATTAGATATATCTGGCGACGCGTCAGCAGGGCGAGCCATTTGTAAGCGATACAATCATACGGGCCGGGTTGCCGTGCTGACATCCCAATAGTCCCCCAAGATTTTTCCGACCAAATCGTAATCATTTCTTGGATCGCCGAAAGGGCGTCGCCAAAAAAGGGTTAACGACCGAAACCAGGGGCGGAGATGGGATGTGTCGAGTGTCCGCTTTACCCTCGTGTGTGGACGTCCGATGCAGCGTCAGGCAGCTCTGTTGGTCTTCTGTCTTGGTCGCGACTAAGCGCATGTTCGGCCTGGTGACCGCCTCACAGATCGCCTCGGCGTCCGTGACGTCATTCTTATGCCGCTTCACATGGGGCTTCACGTAGGCCGGCGGCATCAACAGCACAGTGTGACCAAGCGCCTGCAGTTCGCGCGACCAATGATGCGCGGGAGGCACAGGCCGTCGATGCCGACCCGGCACGCCGGTAGCGCAGCGCACCGAGGCGATCCTGCCTAGCAGCAACCTCAAGCGGCCTATTCGCGTCGAGCCGGTTTGGCGTCTGAGGGCGGCGTATCGGGCGTACTATGAAGTGTTGCGGCGTAAGCCCACTCTTCGGCCATTTTAAGAAGCATATCGCGCTCAGAATCGGTCTTGGCTTCCTTGGCCAGGCGAAGACACTCGGCGGCGTGTTGGCGATATTCTGTAGCAGACGGCATGTCGCAATTTTAGGCCAAAAGAATAAAAGAAAAAGCCCCGGCATCGACGGTGCCGGGGCAGAAGAAAGACAGTCCAAGTCGATATCCAACTATGGACGGCCACCCGATACCACCGCGACCGATCACAGAGAACATCAGCACAAACACCTACGGGCACGCCAAAAAGAACAAACTAGGGGCATCCTTTGCCCGCGCCAAACTGGTCGCACTCCCCGGGCCGCAATCCCGCAGGTGCGTTAGTGGTTCGGTAATCGGGTTGAGCTATGTGTCAGCTTCGCGGAAGTGGTCAAACAGAGAGGCCCCCGCATGCAAACCACACAGCAGCGCCTATCGCTCCGCCACCCGCTCCGGCGCTTGGCAAGAGTCACGCCCTCAAAAGGCGGACCATCCCAGTTGTGCATGGTCACCAACATGTCCGACGGCGGCGTACGGCTCCAAGTCCTTGGGGCCGAAATCCCGGACGAGTTTTCCCTGACGCTATGCGGCGACCAACCGGCCGACGCTGGCAAATACAAGGTGGTCTGGCGGCTCGGGGCTGACGTGGGCGCCAAACTTATGCCGCCTGCTCCGGATGCCGGTCCTATTAAAATTTTTTGATGGCTAAAGGGCGGGGCAAGCGGATGCCGCCCCGCGCTGTGCACGTTAATTCACCAACCGTGATTTGAAGCGGTGCGGCGAACCATGTTTCGGTCCGCCAATCCATATCGCCCCACGTACAATCGCTGACCTGAAATTGACGAGTCCCGCGCTTACCGAGCGTTGGCATGTGAATAGTGTGCGCGGCGCAAGACGGCTCTTGCCATTTGGGACCAAATCACAACACACCTACGTAACTCAGTGTCGGCAGGTGAGCTATGGACTTCGAAGAAGTAATCGGCATGCTCCTGATCGGCAGCGTGGTCGGTGGCCTCGCTCTGCTGGTCATGTACACGGGCTTTACTCTGTAACGCGCCCATCTTTGTCGCGCGCCGACTGCTTGCGCGGCCGTCCCATCCCGTTGCCCGCAGGCTTCCCGTTGTCCGTGGGTATGACGCTTTCCTCAACGCGCTCCGCTGTCATCCAGCGGTGTTCGGCGATCCAGTTGTCGGCTTCGCGACGTGCAGCATAGCGGCCGACGCAATGGCTTGCACCGTTGGGCCAAGCTATGCGAACGGTCCAATGGCCATCTCGCTCAACCGACGTCAGCTGGGTCCGCGCCATCCAAACAATATGCGTCAGCAGCTCTTAACGACGCGGTAACGGCGCACCGATACGATTGATTCGGTCAGCTGTGTTTCGCGTACTGGCAGGCGCAAGAGGGTCCGGCCCGACACAACCGGGCCCTCTATTTCATTTGCGAGAACGGCTCGATTCTCTGCCCATTCGCCGGATATTCGCCGTCCGTACTCGCCTACCAGTGCATTCTCCTCGCGTTCGCTGGGCATTCGCCGCCTGTGAGCGCAGCAGGTTGGCAGTTACCACCACCTGTAAGATACGTGATGCAGACGCTAGCGCCCGCCGCGAGCACAACATGCCAAAATTATCTCAGCGCGCTATCAGAAAATCCCAATCCGCGCCGTTATGTTCTGTGGCCGTTTCAAATTTCTCCACGCAACGCAGAAAGAACATTCTTTCACGTTCGCAAACGTTCTCACATCACTTTCCTGTGGACCATTACATGACAGTACCGCTTGCGCGCGAGCCGGTCGCACAACCTTCACGGAGATTGTGTCATCTGCCGCCGTTAGACTTGGACTACCCTAGAAGTCCCGACTCAAGCCCGGCATTCCCCTGCCGGGTTTTTTTTGTTGTTCACGGCCGTCACATCGCCGCGAGCGTTCGGACAGTAAACCGTTAGTTAAGTCTTGGACTGCATTCTAGTCGGTCGGTGATTTGTTTCACGGGGGGAGCAATGTTGGCTGACCAATATACGCCGGACGATCTTCCAATCCCGGACGAATTGTTTGCTGATGTTGTCAGCCTCGACCAAGCCCGCTTATTTGCGTTGATTGCGAAAATGTCACCGGAAAGACGAGCCTTGCTCGCCATGTACTGCTACCGCCGCAGTCATATCAGTGAGATTGGATTGGCCATTGCCGCGACTTGCGACGAGGATGATCTTACTTATACGTGCGGCCGAGCCGGCGCCGACCTATTCAACAAGTCTAGAGAGCGTCCGCGGCCCGTAATACAGGCTGCACAACCGAGCTACCGCCGCAAAATTACACTTTTCAGGGGGCATCTGCGCGAAATGCCCGCGCTCGATTAAGCATTGGTGTCGACTTGGCATCTATCCAGAAACACCAAGGCGGATCGACGCTTGATGAACTGGCCGCCAATGCGGTGATGATCGCTGGCGTGCTGGTCGGCGTGTACGCCATTTACGCTTACTGGATTACCGGCTAGCGGCGTCCGCGCGATGATATATTTGGCAGGACATTGACAGCCGTATTGGTGCGCCTAGCGAGGTGCTCTGGACCCGGTGTGGCGGCCAAGGCGTCGTGGTCTTCTATGGCAAAGCCTGTGCGCACTCCACAGATCGGCCCAGCACAACAATCACGATGAACCAGATGGTTCAGCGCGTAATCGGTCGGGCTATGTCCGTGTTGGGCCAAAGCCCGCCTCCTGCACTGCAGCAAATTTGGGGGAGATTCTGCCGGCAATTCTGCCATTGGGCGACACGACGCAGTGGCTGGCGGCGATTACCTAACTTGGGCGTTACGCGGATCGCACACCCGCGATAAATTGGCCGACTTCGGTGGCGAGTTTGTCGGCGTGCCGAGAAAGTACAACGGCGGCTTCGAGCACTTGGCTTGCGACGTCGCCGCTCCGATTCGAAGCTTCCTCGATGGCCACCACTGTTTGCGTGACCTCTCGCGTGCTGTTTGCCACTAGTTGTGCGTTTCGCGCTATCTCGTGCGTCGCCGTTGTTTGCTGTTGCACTGACTCGCCGATTTCACCCGCAATGGATTGCATTTGTACAATCGTGCTGGCAATACTCCGAAGTTCACCCACTGAATCTCGAACCGTCGCCTGTATTTGTGATACCCGCGCGCCGATCTCTTCAGTCGCTTTCGCAGTCTGTGCTGCAAGTCCTTTAACCTCGTTTGCCACCACCGAAAAACCTTTGCCGGCTGCGCCGGCACGAGCCGCTTCTATCGCCGCATTGAGGGCAAGTAGGTTCGTCTGCGCAGCAACACGTTTGATCAACTGGACGACCTCGCCGACTTTGCCCGCATCAGTGACTAATGCCACTACTGCCGCGTCAGTGCGCGTGGCCCCTGCAACGGCCGTTTCGGAAATCGCGGTCGAGCGATCAAATTTCTTATCGATCTCGCCTATTGAAATTGAGAGTTCCTCAGTAGCTCGCGCGACATCGCTGACGTTTCTAAACGCCTGCTCCGAAACGAGCTTGACCTCTAATGCACTCTTTCCTGTGCTTTCTGTCGCCCGAGCCATGGTTTCCGCATTGGACCGCAATGCGGCGGCCGCTGACAACAGCGTTGAAACAAGTTCACCCGCGGAAGCTTGAAACCGCTCAGCCAGGGCCTCTACGGTTTCTCGTCGCTTCTTTCTGACCTTGCGTTGCTCACTTTCACGCTCTGCCGTAAGTTGAGCCGCGGTGACCATGCCGTCCCGGCAAAGCTTTGTAGCCTGGGCAATGACCGCAATCTCATCGCGACGACCGAGGCCCGGAATCGAGACGTCAGTTTTGCCGGAGGCGATCAAGCGGATAACGTCAGTCAATTCCAGAATCGGACTAACGATTGAACGAGTGACAAGTGACGCCGCCGCCGCAGAAAGTAGTAGCGCCACGCCCAGAATCATTAACAGCCACAAGCGACCCTTGGTCACCAGGTCAATCGTCCGACCCGAGCTTTGCGATCGAATAAGGTCGGCATCGACCTTAAATTGCTCCAGAAGTGACAGCAAATTGTCCGCGGCGCGGTCGGCGGCGAAGGTCAAGAGAGTGGCGCTCGCCGGATCACTTTGGGCAACATCGAGAACATCCTTCGCTGCCTTTCGATAGCCTTCGAATGCTGGTCGGATTTGCGCTACGCGATCCTCACCTTGGAACTGTTCTTCGACCTTCAGCAATTGATCTGCGATCGCATCTTCCGCGGCAAATGAAGCTTGAACACTTTCGCTCAATCGGATTCTGTCCGATTCCATGGCGGCAATCGACAAGGTCTTTAAGAGTAATCTGTGCGCGTTCTGAGTAGCGTCAACAAGATCGCTTGCTTGATGATATCGTTCAAATGCGATGTCGTTGAGTTCATGGACGCTATTCGCACTCGCTTGCAGAAAGTAAATCGCAGCGGCAGCCATGACCAGCAAGGCCAGCAGAACGATTGCCGGCGCCGCCATGACCTTTAATTTAATCGGCCAATCCGCGAACAAGCGCCGCCCCCCGTTCGCCCACGGGCTACGACTTATAGGCGCCTACAAATACAACGTACTCACCGAATTTGCGGATGTAAGATGTTTTCAATTCGACCTTCTTCGTGACGGGGTTGGTCATATGATATTCGACCCACGAGCCGTCCTTGTTATGCGCGGCATCGATGATGTCTTTGCCGAATTCCTTGCCCGTCACGTCGGTAAGTGAGCGCGCATTTTTTCCGATCAGAGCGGGAACTCCAGTCATGATTGTAGCATTTGGATCGTACACGATCACGAAAAGGTCGTGATCCATATAACCGCCCTTCGGATCGTTGAAATCCTTGATCGCCGTTTCGGGTCCGACTTCGTTCAGGTGAAGCATGGCACGATCGCAAAGGGCTTGTGCCTGCTCTGGTGTTCCCCGCTCTTGAGCGACGGTCGGAGCGATGGAAACGGCAACGAACGCTGTGGCAGCTACGAAATGTTGGATCATATATTTCATGATTGCACCTTTGGGGAGCAACTCGCGCTCTATCCGCCGGGCCGAGGCGCAAGGTCGGATACGGTGATGGCAAGCAATGAAGCAGGCCAACAATGCATTATTAATATCATCCTCAAATATTTAGACTTTGTTAACGTGCGCACAGCGCGTGGTTACACTTGGAAGGCGCTTGCGGATTCAATTCTTCTGTAGCTCGGGCTTAGAATCTCGGGGCCCGAGTCTCGGATAATGTAACGGACTGCTTTGAATTCGCTTACGGATAGCCACACGCTACCCGTGCTGCATTGCACCGAATTCACGTAGCGAAGCGCCGCTCTCGGTCATACGGCGACATCGAGGCTGGGCGGCGTAATGTCCGTTCCAGCCTCAGGAGCGGACATTTGTCAGAGATCGTGGCATGTCAGCGACGTGCCATTGACGGAAGTCGGCGACCCTATTCGATCACTTTGTCGGCGAGGGCGAGGAAGGATTCTGGAATTGTGACACCGAGCATTTTGGCCGTCCTAAGGTTGACATAAAGATCAAACTTTGTGGGCTGTTCTACCGGGAGTTCACTTGGCTTCGCGCCTTTCAATATCTTGTCGACATAACCCGCAGTGCGCCGGAAAAGGTCGGCATCGCTTGGGCCATAGCTTACTAACCCTCCCTCTTCGACAAATCCTTGAAAAAAGTACACGGCCGGCAGCCGATATTTATTAGCGAGATCAACGGTTCGCTTTCTTTGACTAAACAAAATAGGATCCGTCAGAACGATAAGAGCTTGTGCAGCGGCCTTATTCATCGCACCGAACGCATCTTCCAATCCCTTTTCAGTCGATATTCCGCTCGGATGAAGCCGCAGTCCCATTGCCTGGGCTGCTGTCTGCATCTCTTCCATTTCTATTTTCGACTGCGGGTTCTGGACATTGAGTAACAGTGCCACTGACGACAGATTGGGCACAATCTCTTTCAGCAACTCGAGCCGCTTTGTACCTAATTCGGGGGCAATAATACTGAAGCCAGTAGCGTTACCGCCCGGATGTGCAAGATTATCGACCAAGCCGGCTGCGGTAGGATCGGCCACGATGGCCATCACTATTGGGATTGTTCGTGTCGCTTCTTTGAGTGCCTTGGCGGCGGCAGTTCCGCCCGTGACGATTACGTCAACCTTGCTGCCCACAAGGTCTGACGCAAGCCCGGGCAATGTGTCGACCTGGTCGTTTCCCCACTTCCATTCAATCTCAACTGTTCTTCCTTCCACATAACCGAGTTCTCTCAACCCATCGAGGAATGCCTTAGTGCGGAGCGAGAACGATTCCGGCGTTCCGGGCAGGAGTACGCCGATGCGAGGTATCTTTCGTGACTGTTGGGCAGAAATGCACAACGGCCATATCGTTATGCCGCCGATAAGAAGGGCCGTAAAATCACGCCGTTTCATCCGGCCACCGATGTTCCGCTGGGTATCCTACCACTTCGACCAACGCTCTAGAAGAACGTCGGTTAAAACAACCGAAATCTACCCTCACACCGGAGGGGGCGCAGACGGCCAAGTTTAGTTTGGGCGGCTGCGTGAAGCTTGATGGTTTGCGCGCATTGAACACGATCGCCTGCAACTTCATACGCGGCGCATTCTGGCCGAATTCGCCCCGCAACACCGCGGTGGCTGCCTCCGCAACCGCCGCGGCATCGGCGAGAATTATTAGCTTTCATTGGATCGGTGGCCCTGTGCCTGACATCGCTCCAAGCTGGCCTTTGCTCTGCTTTCCAAGGCTTTGGCCCCTTGCTGCTTCGCAAGTTCGACTGCAGTACGGATCGACTTCCTTGCTTGGTTTTTGCAGCTGTCCGACAGTTGAGCGAGTAGTTCGCCTTTAAGCCGATGGAGTTCCGCGATGTAGTAGCGCTCCCCGCCCGCATCGGCGAGTGCGATGCCCTCGTCGGCGGCCTTCAGCGCGCTGGCGTTGTTTCCGAGCCTCATATGCGCTTCGGCAAGCAAGCCCAGCAGATAGGGCATGAAGTGCTGAGAATGTGCGGCGCGGAGCGCCGCGACTGCCTCCATCAGTAAAGCCACTCCGCGCTCAGGATCCCCATTCTCGGCAGCACACCAGCCGCTGACCCCCATGCTCCACGCTCGGGGCATCGCCAGATCGTGCTCCGTTGCGAGCTGGCTGCTCGCTTCGGCGTGCCGAGCGGCGAGCGCGGTGTCGTCGAGAATCTGCGCGGTGGCCGCCGCGAAATAGAGCGCCAATGCCAGTGAAAATGGATCGTCCAGCTTCCGGGCGACAGCAACAGCAGTTTCGGCCATTTTGCGTGCGCGATCATTTTCGCCGGAGAGCGCCAGCGACAGCGCAGTAAAATACCTGGCGCAGGTGGCGGCATCGTGGTTGCCATAGCTTGACGCCATTGCCTGGTGGATTTTTGCGTCATAGAGGGCGAGCCCCGCTTCGGCGTGGGCACCCACGTCCGCTAACCTGCCGAGCCCGAATGAGGTCGCCCACGACGCATGGTGGGCCTGCAGCTTGAGCCGGGCATCGCCCAATTGCTCGGCGAGCGCCAACAACCGTTCGCACAGTAGCCAAGCAGCCTCTATCTCACTTCGTCCCCAGCGAAACAGCCATTGGCCCCAAAGTGCAGGGAAAATATCCGCATCCAGGCCCAGACGATCACAAAGCGCTTCTGCCCTGGAATAGGCCTCCAGCACTTCCGGCACGCCGAATCCTCGCGTCGCCATGAATGCAGCTCCGAGATTGACCAGCAATTCGACTTCGACCTTTGTGCGTCTGACTTCGTCTGTGATGGTGGTAGCGGCACTGAGCGCCTGCTGAAGGTGATTGATTGCTTCCGCATTGGCGCTGCGCCGCAGAGCTTTGGCGGCTGCCCGGTGGTGGTGGGGAATAGCGCGCACCGGTTCACGAGCGCGTTCGAAATGCTCTGCTAGTTCGGACGCAACGGCTTCGAGATGGCCGCTCCAGGCTGCCTCAAGGCGATTACCGACGCGACCATGGTAGAGCGTGCGCCGCGTTGCCGACAGGCGCTCGTAGAGCAACTCACGGTAAAGGTCGTGCCGAAACGAGTACAGCTCCGTGGGCGTACCGTCGGGCCAGGCAACGGATGCGACAGATACCGTATGTTCGGACTTCCCAATGAATATGCACTGCCGTGCCAGACGCGCACAGCCGGACTCGACTTCTTCGAACTCACACTTCAGCGCAGAGGCTACGGCAGAGGTAGCAAAGCCTCGGCCAATCACGCTGGCCGCGGTCAGCAGATTACGATCTTCCTCAGCCAACTCGTCGATCTGCCCATCGATGAAGCGCCGCACGTCATCCGGGATTGAACCAATTGCATCGAGCGTTCGGGCGGGGGTACTTCGCTGAGCGAGCTGATTGACGATGCTAGTCATAAAGAGCGGATTGCCGCCGGTCCGCTCCCGGAGCAGTGGCGCCATCTGGCGCAGCTCGGGGATGCCCCCATCGGTAGCGAATCGAACCGTTAGGTAGGTTTCGATAGCCTGCAAACTGAGCGGTCGAAGCGCGATTTCCCGACACGACCCGTGCATAGTAAGCTCGGTGACGAGGCGGACGAGGCCGGGCTTGGCAGCTGACGCATCGGCCGGTCGGAACGTTCCGAGTAGTACCAGTTTCGCGGCCTCCGGTCGGCGTGCCACGTGGCCGATCCAATCAAGGGTAGACTCATCGCACCAGTGAATGTCTTCGAGCTTGAGCACGAGCGGTGCATCCGATGCGATCGCTTCGACCGCATGGGTTAGTTCGCGCATCATGCGCTCGCGCGTCGGCCGGCCGCGAGCTTCCAGCGTGCGGCGTTCGGGGCCGGTCCACAGTGATGGCATTTGCGCCAGCCAACTCGGTGCCTGGGCCGCTAGAATTTTCCTCACCGGCCCGCCGTCCGGCGCGCCGGCAAGCCGCGTCAGCGCTTCGATCAGCGGCAGATAAGGCTCCCCGACTCCGTGATGGTCGAGGCACTGGCCGAAAGCGACTCTGACCGCATGTGCGGTCTGAAGCCGATCAAGAAAAGCATCAGCGAGCGCACTCTTTCCAATGCCGGGCTCGCCGGTCACGAAGATCACCTGACGATGGCCCGCACGCGCCTCATCAAAGCTGCGCACAAGCTCTCCCAACTCAACGGCGCGCCCGACCAGCTGTGAGGGTTCGACAGCGATGGCACGCGATTGCAAGACGCCGCTTCGGTCCGCAATCCGCTCCACAGGCAGCATCAGCCGATAGCCCCGCCGGTGACGAGTTTCAATGATGCATGGGCGGCGTGCGTCGTCCCCGAGCGCGCCGCGCAGCTCCTGAATGCACGAAGTGAGCGCGTAGTCGCTGACGGCCATGCCGCCCCAGACTTGATCGAACAATTCCTGCTTGGTGACAAGTTGCTGTGCGCGGTCGGCCAAGACGTGCAACACGCTTGCCGACCGCGGCGTAAGCTTGACCTCGCGGTCGTCACGCCAAAGCTGTCCACTTCGCGCATCAAAGCGAAACAGACCGAACGCGAGTTGCTCGTCCGCGCCCATGCGCTATTCCCAAAAATTTCCCGGAACTTCGCCAGTACTTCGAGAACCGTAGCCGCAAAAACTCTCGCACGCGGGTGTCATGGCCGCAACTAGTCCGGAGCAGACAATGAGCGCAAATCTTGACGGGGCGTTGGTCGAAAAGCCAGTTATGACAATGGGGCGACCGCGATGCTGGCCGAATGCAGGGCGCAGTCTCGGTGATGTCCTTGTCGTGAAGCTCTTTGCGATCGCCGTGGCTGCGGCCCTGGTCATTCCGATCCCGTTCGCACGCGCCGGAGCCCCTCCGCCGTTAACGACCGTCCAAGCATTAATGGACGCTGAGCAAGCGTTCGATCTCGATCGAGCACTTTCCTTGTTCGCCGATGACGCGGTGATTGTGAATGCTGCGGGTGTCACCACCGCAGGCGCGGAAAAGCTAACGCGATTCCTTGAGGAGGATATGTGGTTCAATGACTCTTTCGAGTTGGAGCAGCCGGTGGTCGATCACAATCAGGTCTCCTGGACAGAAGCGGTGAGTGAGGATTTCTACCGCAGGCTTGGTGTTGCACCAGTGCACTTCGCGTTCACGGCAACCGTCGACCAAGGGAAAATTGAATTGATCGTCGCTCACGTACCGCCGCAAGAGATCACTCGCATCGAAGCGGCCTGCCGTCGCGCCACCAAGCCGATGATCGACGGTCGGCCATGCACGGAGTATGTCCGGTATTTGAGGCTTCAGGCCGATGCAGTCTACTAGGCCCGAACTTTTTTTGGGGGCCGAACAAGGACGGCCCACCACTACTCCCGTCTGATAGCTGGCCGCAGTGGCTCGATTATCAGTTTATGTCGCGCGCTTTTAGCCGGTCCGCCGTCGCGCCAAAGCTCTCTGGAACGCCGGTTATCGGCCGGTCGGCGTCCGAATTTCCCGGAAATTTCCCGGAACTCTGCCACGACTTCCTGGGCTGCTGCAGTCAGAATTCCTGCACGCAGCCCAGGAGGCCGCAATCAGGAAACAAGATCATGAACGCCAATCGCCGCAATGCCCTGGTCGCCGTTACTTTGCTTGCCTTGGTGCGCCCGGCGCACGCTGATGTCATCGTCGACTGGAACCAGTGGGCCATAGATTTCATCGTCAGCCATAAAATGCCGCCACCCCCGGCCGAGCGGCTACTCGCGATGACCCATGCGGCGATGTTCGACGCGGTAAATTCGATTGAGCACAAATATCGTCCCTATCTCACTGAACTTCCTTCGTCAGCAACCGCTTCCAAAGAAGCCGCGGCAGCCGCTGCGGCAGGAACGGTGTTGGCGGGCGCCAACCCGGCAGCACGGGCCGAGTGGGACGCAGTACTCGCCGCGTACCTGGCCGCCATTGCCGACAGCGAAGCGAAAAATGAAGGCGTCAAGCTCGGCGAAGCGGTTGCGGTGAAAATGTTGGCGGCGCGCGCCAACGACGGCGCCAATGCGCCGGACGTTTACCGGCCACGGACCACGCCGGGCGTCTACGTGCCAACCGTGACACCGCTCGCGACGCAGTGGCCGGGCGTCAAGCCGTTCGCCATGACCACCGCATCGCAGTTCCGACCAGCGCCGCCGATCGCACTTGCGAGCGCGGAGTGGGCGACAAACTACAACGAGATCAAGGAACTCGGCAGCAGTGCCAGCATCAAGCGCTCGGCGAGGCAAAGCGAGGACGCACACTTCTGGCTGGCAGTCGATGGCAGGGTCTACTATCCCCTCATCAGCACGCTGGCGGCGGATAAGAAACTCAGCCTTATCGACTGCGCCCGCCTGTTCGCCCTTACGGCGGTCGCGCGAGCCGACGGGCTGATCGCGGTGTTCGACGCCAAGTATCATTACGAGTTCTGGCGTCCGGTCACCGCCATCCGCAATGGTGACATCGACGACAATCCGTCAACTGAGCGCGACGCTGCCTGGCAGCCGATCGACGCGACACCTATGCATCCGGAATACCCCTGTGCGCATTGCATCGAAAGCGCCGCCGTTGCCGGCGTGGTGCAGGCCGTGTTTGGCACGGCGGAGATTCCGGAAGTTTCGATGACGAGTCCGACGGCACCAGGCGTGATCCACCGCTGGACGAACGTGCGCGCCTTCACCGACGAGGTCTCGCAAGCGCGCATCTGGTCCGGCTTCCACTACCGCTTCTCGACCAAAGTCGGCCAGGACATGGGTTACAAGATCGGGGAGTACGTGGTGAACAATTTCATGCAGCCGGTCGCGGCGCCGACGCGCTGACGCAGCGCTTGCCGGGCCCGCGCCGCGGGCCCGGTAGCGGTTCATTGCACAATACCAAAATTGACAAAGTCCATGATCAAGCAAGCCGTGCGCTTCGTGGGGGCCATTCCGGCAAACTATGACAGCGGACTGGTGCCGCATCTGTTCGCCGACTATGCCGTGGATCTGGCGCGACGGGCCGCGGCCGCTAAACCGAGCCGCGTGCTCGAAATCGCCGCGGGAACCGGGATCGTCACACGCATGCTTCGGGACGCATTGCCGGATTCTACCTATCTGCTGGCTAGCGATCTTAACCCGCCAATGCTGGAAATCGCTCGGCAAAAATTTAGAGCCGACGAAAGGGTCGAATTCCAGCCGGCGGACGCCACCGCGTTGCCGTTCGACGACGGCGCTTTCGACACGTTGGTATGTCAGTTCGGCGTCATGTTTTTTCCCGACAAGGACAAGTCATACCGCGAAGCTTATCGCGTGCTCTCCCGCGGGGGGCTTTACCATTTCAACGTCTGGGATTCGTTTGATTTCAATCCGTTCGCTCGCATCTCCCACGAGATCGTCGGCGGATTCTTTGGGCAGCAGGCGCCGAGTTTTTTCACGGTGCCTTTTGGTTATCACCGGATCGATACAATCAAGGCGTCGCTGCTCGGAGCCGGTTTCGAAGATATCTCGGTGCACGTTCTCCGAATCGACACACCGATCCCTGAGGCGCGACAGTTCGCCGAGGGTTTAGTCCTTGGCACCCCAATAATCGCGGAGATTTCCGCGCGTGGAATTACCGATCCGAACGTGATCGTCGTGGCCGTAACGGCAGCGCTGCACCGCGCATTCGGCAAAGCCGCGGGATGTATGTCGTCGCAGGCGATTGTATTCTGCGCACTCAAGCGGTGAAGCTGGCGGGAGCACTCAATTTCTCAGGCGGCGAGCATGTCTCATATGGGTCATTGGCTGCCGCGGCCCGACCGGATCGTGATGTCCGCTTCGCCGCCGAAAGCGGACATGAAGGCGGACGCCGAGCGCATCCGCTAAGGGCCAATTACGAACATCAGGACCATTTAATTCCTGCCTGATTACGTTCGGGTCGATCGGGGCCGCGCCGCCCACCATTTGAAAAGTTTCTGACTGAAAAATAACCGGGCCGGAATTTCCCATGCGGGGTATCTGCCGCGGGGAGCCATGGGACGTTCTAGAAAATCTAAGATATCTTGATCACTCCAGTTCGCAGGGACCGTCGAAGTAAACTCCGGCCGCCCCTCAAGACCACCTTTCGCATATTGAACGACGAGGCGTCGCAGCCTGGACCGCGGCATGCGTTGTACAAAAAGTTTCGCTTCTGTTCTGTACTCCGGACAATACCGTGTAGCGATCAGTCTCAATTCGCGCGTTTCTTGCACCGCGGCTCCTCAGATAATTCTTACCTGTCGACGGTTTGAACGGGCGCGCTTCCAGGGTGCTCTTTGTTGGTCGAGTCCTCGGCGCTCTTATAAGGTTGAGTAATTGGTTCTGCGGCCGGCGCGTCTTGTGTTCTTGCCTTAGTCCCAAATGATTTTGGTGTTTTGATAAATCTAATTCCAATTTCGGTCTGCGATCGCCACATCACTTGACACCACCTCAACACGCCGTCGTTTAGCCTGACCAAAAACTCCTGCGGTGCACAATTTGGATCAATGAATGTGAGACGCGCGCCGGTTTGTGAAATGTCTTTAAGTTCGCATTCTAAGCTCGGACCAAGTCCAGTGCCCATATGAACTGTGCGCGCGATCTCTCTACGGGGCGTTCCGCGCTTGTCGGCTATATCCCTTGAAGCCTCATCAGGTGCGAATGATGTTTGAGGCGGCTCGTGACGGTTGCCGCTTGTTGATTCACCGACATCTGTATTGACTGTAGCCTTTGCAGTTTCCGAAGACATGCTCATCCTACTCATCCTCGTTCGCGAAGAACCTTACGTCGTGCGCCAAGGCAGATCAGACTTCAACCATGACGCTATCGGCTAACACGGCGTCGATCTTGGCCTTCATCGTCGCCGCGCTAAATGGCTTGACGATGAAGCCATTTACGCCCGCCTTTTTGGCCACGATCACGTCCTCGACGTGTGCTTCGGCCGTCATCAAGATGAAGGGTATTTGATCCAGGCCGGTACGCACGTACCTCAAAAGGTCGAGGCCAGTCATTGGCTCCATATTCCAATCGGAAATCACCAGGCCATAGGTCTTGATCCGCATCTTTTCGAGTGCGGAGTTGCAGCCATTGGCGGTATCGACGTTTTCGTAGCCGAGGTTACGCAGCGTATCTCGGGTGATGCGTATCGTGGTCGGGGAGTCGTCCACTACGAGAATCGATATATTCAAGTTAGCGGTCATAGCATTCACCCGGCACGGCAATTGCCGCCTACCGACGAAAGTCGGGTTATCCCAGCTCGGCGATTTCTTAAGAGTTGAAGTACATTTACATGGCAACGGTTAAAGATCGGCTATAGACGTCATCCGAAGTCTTGCGCGGCATGACGAGATATCCGTCGCCGGTCCGGTGTTGGCAGAGTCGCCGCGCCTCACAGCAAATGATCTCATCGA
>Ga0210388_10000601_pt1 | contig 29000 bp, 17 predicted proteins | sample IncBWC19OmetaG_FD_155485 | JGI IMG/M metagenome (GOLD analysis project Ga0210388, IMG submission 155485) | Forest soil microbial communities from Barre Woods Harvard Forest LTER site, Petersham, Massachusetts, United States - Inc-BW-C-19-O ...
GGGCCTAAGCGATTCGCAAATTGCCGCTGCCGCAGAGGCCGCTCAAGGACGCAAGCAAGAGGGCTATGTGCTTCCGCTCCAGAACACGACGCAGCAGCCCGTGCTTGGCTCGCTCAGTGTCCGGGCTACACGTGAAGCCATCTTCGAGAAATCCTGGAACCGAGCCGAGCGCGGCGATGCCAACGACACGCGCGACCTCATTTCACATTTGGCTCAACTGCGGGCGCGGCGAGCGCAACTGCTCGGCTATCCCAACCACGCGGCGTGGAAGCTGGGCGACCAAATGTCCAAAACTCCGGAAGCCGCCTTGAAGTTCATGGATGCGCTGGTACCGGGCGCGACGGCTCGAGCGGCGCGTGAAGGCAAGGATATTCAGGATGTGATCGACGCACAGAAGGGCGGCTTCAAACTCCAGCCGTGGGACTGGGACTTCTACGCCGAACAGGTGCGCAAAGCGAAATACGATTTAAACGATGCGGAGGTCAAACCCTATTTCGAGCTGAACAACGTGCTCGAAAATGGCGTCTTCTACGCCGCGCATCAGCTCTACGGAATCACCTTTAAGGAGCGCAAAGACATCCCGGTCTACCAAGCAGATGTTCGCGTGTTCGAAGTGTCGGATGCAGACGGCAAGCCGCTGGCGCTTTTCTATTGCGATTATTTCAAGCGCGACAACAAGAACGGCGGCGCATGGATGGATGTTTTCATGGGCCAATCCAAGCTGCTGGGCACGCTCCCGGTGGTGTACAACGTCGCGAATCTGCCGAAGCCCGCGCCGGGCGAGCCTGCGCTCATTAGCTTTACCGACGTGACGACTATGTTCCATGAGTTTGGCCATGCGCTGCACGGCATGTTTGCAAATACCGAATATCCGAGCATCTCGGGCACGGCAACGGCGCGCGATTTCGTCGAGTTCCCTTCTCAATTCAACGAGCACTGGGCGCTCTATCCCGCGGTCTTTGACCATTACGCAAAGCACTACAAAACCAATGAGCCCATGCCTCCCGCGTTGGTCGCCAAGATTCGAAAAGCGGCGACCTTCAATCAGGGCTATATGTTGACGGAACTGGTCGCTGCCGCCGAGCTCGACATGCAATGGCACATGATTCCCGCAAGCGCTCCGCTGCAGCAACCGGATGTGTTCGAGAAGCAAGCTCTTGAGAAGACGCATCTACTGATCGCGACTGTGCCGCCGCGCTACCGCTCCAGCTATTTCAGCCACATCTGGGCTCTGGATTACTCCGCCGGCTACTATGCCTATCTCTGGGCGGAGATGCTCGATGACGATGCGTACCAATGGTTTGAAGACAACGGCGGGCTAACACGCGCCAACGGCGACCGCTTCCGGCAAATGGTGCTCTCGCGCGGCAACACGGAAGACTTGGCAAAAATGTATGCCGCCTGGCGCGGCAAAGACCCAAGCGTCGAGCCGATGTTGAAATATCGCGGCTTGCAAGAGTCCACGCACTAAATTGCGGTGGGGGGCGGTTTCCCGATTACCACATCAATCTGAAGTTGGCGCCAAGCCCCAAATCGGGGCGCTTGGCATGCTTTCTTCCTCCTTAATGACAATGTACCTCACGCGGGGTATCGTACTGCTCGTGGTTCGCATCACAACTGCGCTTGCGTTTGCGGTCGTGGCCATTGCCGCTTCGGCCCAGAACACGCCCCAGGCTCCCCCAATTCGCGTGTCGACTCACTTAGTTCAGATTGGCGTTATCGTGCGCGACCACAACGGCGCCGTTGGAGATCTCACAAAAGAAGATTTTGCCGTCTTTGACCGAGGGAAGCCTCAGACCATTAGCGTTTTCAACGCTGAATCCACCGAGGCCAATCCGCAAACTGCTCCACTGCAACCTCTGCCTCCCAACACATTCTCCGATCTCCCGCAGGTCAACGGCCCCGCTGTTCGCAGTGTCACCATCGTCCTGCTTGACAACCTGAACACTCTTTCTGGCAATGGACATCAAGGATACGAGACCGGCCCCTACTGGATGGAGGATCTCGCGCTCGCCAATGCAAAGGCACACCTTATCGAGTTCATCAAAACTCTCGACCCGAAAGATCGCGTTGCCATCTACGGACTCAACGACAATCTGTACGTCCTATCCGACTTCACGAGCGACCGCGATCGTCTTCTTGGCATCCTGAAAAACTATGACACCACCTCAAAAACCAATCGCGAGGCGGTCGAACCCGGCGCCTATCACACGCCCGTTCCCGGGAAGGAATTCAACGCCCATATTGAGGCGCAAGAGCTGGAATCGGCCGCAATCACAAATCAGCGTCGAGCCGCGCAAACGATGGCTGCGCTCCAGTCCATTGCCTCTCACGTCGCCAACATTCCCGGCCGCAAAAATCTGGTTTGGCTCACAGCCAATCTTCCTTTTTCGAGCAATGCCCTCGCCCGTATCCTCGGTCCTGCACAGATTGCTGCCTATCCAGTGGACGGGCGAGCCTTGCTCACGCGAAAAACTCCGGAATCACAATGGGAAATAGACGACCAACTCGGTGGCGTCTTGGGGATAGGCATGCCCGCCCAGTCGTCTGCGCCCATCGGCATTGACACTATGCAACAGCTCGCCGAGGAAACGGGTGGCCGGGCCTTCGTCAACACCAACGACCTCACCGGCGCCATCCGCGACGCCGTCGAGGATGGCGCCGTCACTTACACGCTCGGTTTTTACATTGATTCTGACTCGCTGGACGGGAAATTCCATGAACTAAAAGTTCAGGCCCACCGCTCTGGGTTGAGCCTTCGCTATCCCAAAGGCTATTTCGCCCTCAAAGACGCCGCGGCCACTCAAGACGAGCGTCACAACAATTTTCTGATCGCCATCAAGAGTCCGGTGGACTCGTCAGCGATTCCTCTCCAGATTCAGGTGTCTCGCGTCAATCAGCCAACGCCAAATTCATTAGCCCTTTCTGGTTCCATCGGCATCCATGATCTTCAACTGGTACAAAGTGGCGAAATCCACACAGGCTCTCTCGACATAACTGTGATCGAACAAGACCAGACCGGAAAGGTGCTGCGCGAGTCAGCCAATCGAATCAATCTACGTTTTACCGAGAAACAATATCCGGCTGTTCTGAAATCAGGCATCACCTTTCGCAAGTCCGTAGAGCTTCGACCCGGCGCGACCACGCTGCGCATTCTGGTTCAAGACCCGACCACCGCAGCGATCGGAAGTCTGATCATCCCGCTATCCCAACTAAAGTAACCAAAGCCGAATCTGGTTGTGGAATGGTGCGGATGGCAGATCAATAGCGCCTGGACAATCGGGAAACTAGGACATTCCACTTCTTTGGTAACTGAAATAATCGGAAGTAAAGACCCGGACACATGATCTGAACGTGTCCCTGTCGCCTTTCGTAGCGGATGACAAGATACCTCGCGTCGAGTATTGTGCTCTTCATGGCGCGAATCTTGACTGCCCTTTCGTTACTTTCGTTCGGTCTGGCAGCGATTGCCGTTGCGGCTCGAGACGTGCCGCAAGGGCCTGCGATTGGCGTATCGACACGGCTGGTTGAGGTGGGCGTCATCGCGCGTGACAAGAACGGCCCAGTCGCGGATTTGACGATAAACGATTTCGTTGTCCTTGACCGGGGGAAACCGCAGAAAATCAGCGTTTTCTCTATCGAATCCCGCGATTCTGCGGCGCAGCCCAGGCAGCCGTTGCCGCAAAACACGTTCTCCGATGTTCCTCAATACGGCATCAGCACACCTAGGAGTATCACCATTGTGCTGCTCGATAATTTAAACACGCTGTATGGTTCCGCGCCGACCGTCTTCGAGGACACGCCTTATTGGATGGAGGATCATGCCCTCGCTAATGCCAAGGCGCATCTTCTGGAATACCTCCGGAATCTGGGCCAACAGGACCGCGTGGCTCTCTATGGCTTGAGCGACTCTCTACATGTGCTGTGCGATTTCACGAGTGATCGTAACCAGCTTCTTTCCATCGTCGAAAACTACGACCCCCGTTCCCGGACCAGCCGTGAGATCGCCGAGCCGGGTAAGACTCGTTTGCCTCAACAAGGGGGCGGCTTAATTACGCCGCTGTTCGACGCGGCAAGCATGGAACATGCGGGGAATGCCAACGCAGTGCGAGCCGCGGCCACTCTAGCCGCACTCCAAGCCATTGCCGATCACGTGGCGAACATTCCAGGCCGTAAGAATCTCGTGTGGCTCTCCGCTAGTCTTCCGTTCTCCGCCGAGGCGATGGCCGCTATCCTCAGCCCTGCGCAGATCGTCGCCTATCCGGTGGATGGCCGCGGCTTGCTTCCGCGCTCCGCGATGTTCGGATCAGGAGGGGTCGATTCTGCACAGCCGAATCTGCCTGCGCAGGTTCGCGACGCTCTCAGCGATACTCCCGCGCGCTCCTCGGAACCTACAGGCATCGATACTATGCAACGGCTCGCGGACCTTACCGGCGGGCGGGCCTTCGTCAACACTAATGATCTCACCGGGGCGATCCGCGAGGCCGTAGCCGATGGTACCGTCCTTTATTCTTTGGGTTTCTACATGGATGCGCAGTCCGCCGATGGAAAGTTCCATGAACTGAGGGTGCAGGTGAAACGCGAGGGGCTGACTATTCGTTATCCGAAGGGGTACCTCGCAACCAAAGATGCCCCTCCTACGAAGGACCAAAATTGGAAAACGGTGGTAACGGCGGTGCAAAGCCCGATCGAATCATCCGTAATTCCGTTGCAGGCAAAGGTGGATCGAGTAGACCAACCGCTGCCGAACTCTTTGAGGCTTTTATGCTCGATCGATATCCACAATCTTCAACTGGTGCAGAGCGGAGATTTGCACAAAGGAGCCGTCAGTGTGTACGTCATTCAACAGGATGGCGCCGGTAAGGTGCTTAGCCAATGGACTAAGACTTACGACCTCCAACTCTCTGATAAGCAGTACGCGGCTCTTCTAAAATCGGGCATGCCCTTCGGTCAGGATGTGCAGCCCAAGGCAGGCCTCACGACGTTGCGGGTATTGGTCGAAGACCCGGCCACCGCGGAGGTTGGCAGCCTGATCATTCCGCTGTCGCAGGTGAAGTAGCTAGCTAAATTGCTCCACAATGTCGCGAACCGGCGAGGTGGGTGTAAACTGGTGGTATATTGGGGGCAAGAGGGAAGTTGGGCATGAAGCGAATCGCTATCTTCACATTGCTGATCTGTCTGAATGTTGCTTGGTCGATACCGGCTAGAGCACAGAGTCCCGGCGTCGCGGAATATGCGCGTAATTCGCGGGAATTCGATAAGAAGTCCGCCAAGGCGCAAAATAAAAAACTGAAGAAGGCCTCCAAGCAACAGCGAAAAGCAATGAAGAAGTCCTCAAAGTCCCAGAGGAAGGCAGCCAAGAAAGCGAATCGCCACGCCTAGTGGGCGATCGTGTTTGGACTAGCGCGTTTGGACCACTCGCGGTATTAAGATACGAATAGCCCTTCCACCATGCAACTACGGGGCTAGTCCGAGTGTTAATGTTCTGCAGCGAAACGTTCATTCAAGCGTAACAAATCTTCCATATAAAGCTGGCTGGCGCGCCAGCCCACATACCCGCAGGCTGGCTCTCGAGTCGAGAATCTATAGGAGAATTATGGCCGCAACTGCGACTGCACCACCATCTACGCCCCAAGTTCCGCATGCACTGGCAGAAAAGCTGAACAGGAAGCCCGGCCGAATCGGAATGCTAGCGTTCGGCGTGGTGCTGATTATAGGCGTGATCTTCATTGGCTACAGCCTTTCGCGGGACCTGGCAGGGTTGGCGCTGGGTTCGGCGCTGCCCTACATTCTTTTGGGCACCGCGCTGTTCGTGGCACTGGGATTTGAGTTTGTAAACGGATTTCACGACACGGCAAACGCCGTGGCTACTGTGATTTACACGCATTCGATGGAGCCGCACATTGCCGTGGTATGGAGTGGATTCTGGAATTTCGCGGGTGTGGTGACATCCTCTGGCGTGGTGGCGTTTACCATCATTTCCCTTCTGCCAGTGGAATTGATATTGCAGGTAGGTAGCGGCGCGGGATTTGCCATGGTGTTTGCTCTACTTGTGGCGGCGATTTTGTGGAATTTGGGAACATGGGCGCTGGGGTTGCCGGCTTCGAGTTCGCATACCCTGATTGGGTCCGTTATAGGTGTGGGCATTGCGAACCAGTTGATGCAAGGGCGAACCGGAACAAGCGGTGTGGATTGGGCGCAAGCGATAGGCATCGGAAAGTCACTGCTTCTATCCCCGGTGTTCGGATTCGTACTCGCATCTCTACTGTTTCTGTTTATGAAGGCGGTCATCAAGGATAAGCGGCTGTACGAAGCGCCAAAAGGCGCAGAGCCGCCGCCGTTTTGGATTCGCGCCATGCTCGTTTTCACGTGCACGGGCGTCAGCTTTTTCCACGGTTCGAACGACGGGCAAAAAGGCATGGGATTGATCATGCTGATCCTAATCGGCACGGTGCCGACAACGTACGCGTTGAACCACGCCGTCACGCCGCAGCAGTCGCAGGACTTCATTGCCGTATCGACACAAACCGCGGACACGCTGAACAAATACGTCCAGAGCAGCGCGGCGATTGGCGACCCGCGGGAAGACGTGACGGATTACATTCGAACAAAAGAGTTCAAGCCGAACACGATGCTGGCACTGCGTGAGCTCGTGAATGGCGTCGGGACAGAAATGGCGATCTTCAAGGAGCTCTCGAAAGTACCGCAAGGGCAGGTGCGCAACTTCCGGAATGATATGTATTTGGTGAGCGAGGCGATTCGACTGATGCTAAAGTCCGGGAAACCGGAAATCGCCGCGGCGGATGCCGCAGTGCTGAAGAATTACAAAACTCACATCGATAAGGCTACGCGATTTATTCCGCTATGGGTCAAAGTAGCGGTGGCGCTGGCGTTGGGCCTCGGCACGATGGTTGGATGGAAGCGCATCGTGGTCACGGTCGGCGAGAAGATTGGCAAGAACCATCTCACGTACGCACAGGGAGCAGCTGCGGAAATCACTGCGATGGCGACGATCGGCGCGGCGGACGGCTTAGGATTGCCGGTCAGTACGACGCACGTGTTATCGTCCGGCGTCGCGGGAACAATGATGGCGAATCATTCGGGGCTGCAATGGTCGACGGTGCGGAACTTGCTCCTGGCCTGGGTTCTGACCCTCCCCGCGGCCATGACGCTGTCGGGATTCCTGTTCTTTGCGTTCCGCAAAATATTTTAGTTCAAACAAAAAAACCTCTCTAGGACGGAATCTGCGTTCGCGGCAACAGGGGCAGGCAGGAGTGCACGGTAGCACAGGCAGGAGTGCCTGTGCTACCAAGATGAACCAGAGCTATTCGGGGCATATAATCCCTTGTGATGGGGAGAAGTCCGAAATAATGACGTCTTGCTGTACGCCTGATTCACCCCCGACGGAGGACTCATGAACGCAACTACTGCTCTTGCCAACCACGATCTGTGGCCCGAACTTCCTCTAGCCGCCTGGCAGGACACCTACAGCACGCTGCACATGTGGACGCAAATCGTGGGCAAAGTGCGATTGGCGTTGAGCCCGAATATCAATCATTGGTGGGGAGTGCCGCTCTACGTGAATGCCATGGGGCTGACCACCTCGGCCATCCCTTACGGAGGCGGAAACTTCGAGGTTCAGTTCGATTTCATCCATCACCAACTCGCCATTCGAACCAGCAACGACGCGATCCTCGCGCTGACGCTTGCGCCGCGGTCCGTCGCGGATTTCTATCGGGAATTCATGGGCGCTTTGGCTTCCCTTGGAATCGCTGTGAAAATCTGGAAGATGCCTGTCGAGATTCCCGACCCGATCCCCTTTGATCAGGACACCAAGCACGCCTCGTACGATCCCGAATACGTCAACCGCTTCTGGCGCATCCTGGTGAGCTGCGGAACGGTGTTTAAAGAATTTCGTGCGGGGTTCATTGGAAAAGCCAGCCCAGTTCATTTTTTCTGGGGCAGTTTTGATCTGGCGGCGACGCGCTTCTCTGGGCGGCGCGCTCCAGAGCGGCCAGGGGCCGACCCCGTCACGCGCGAAGCGTATTCGCACGAAGTGATCAGCGCGGGATTTTGGCCGGGCGGCGGTGACATCAAAGGCGCGGCGTTCTACGCGTACGCCGCACCGGAACCGGCCGGATTTGCGCAGCAGCCCGTTCGCCCGGCAGAGGCTTTCTATCATCCGCAGCTGAAGGAATTTATTTTGATGTACGACGACGTGCGTCGCGCCGCTTCCCCACGCGAATCTTTGCTCGCCTTCCTGCAAAGCACGTATGACGCGGGCGCAGACCTCGCCAAATGGAACCGTAAGGAGCTGGAAAAAGAAACCATCTAGAAACAGCGCACAAAAACAGCGCGCAGTAGCACAGGCAAGAGTGCCTGTGCTACCAAAACGGTACTGCGGGACACGGCGTCAAGAAACGAAATTGGAATCGATAAAGAGATTGTTGAGCGCTTCGGAGAGATTGGGGTGCGCGAAAATCGCGTCGTGAAGAACGGTGTAGGGCAGCTTGCCCATCATGGCTAACTCAATCATCGACATCACTTCGCCGCCTTCAAGACCAAGAACAACCGCGCCCAGAATTTGTCCGCTGTCGGCATCCACGACCGCTTTCATGAATCCCCGCGTTTCGTCCACTTCCTCAGCCCTAGCCACGCGGTTCATCGGCATCTTGGCCACACGAATTTTGCGATTTTGCGCACGCGCTTCCGCTTCGGTCAGGCCAACCCGGCCCAGTTGCGGATCGATGAACACGGTATACGGAACGAGACGCCCTTCCGTGCTGGCGCTTCCTTTCTCAATCAGATTCGTTCGGATGATGCGGAAGTCGTCGTAAGAAATATGCGTGAACGCAGGCCCGCCCTTGACGTCTCCCAGCGCGTAAATTCCAACCACATTTGTTTCGAGCTTTGCATTCACCTTAATAAAACCGCGCTCGTCCGCGGCAATGCCTGCTGCTGCGATGTTGAGTGAATCTGAGTTGGGCACGCGGCCTGTGGCGACCAGAAGGTGAGAGCCAGAGAGCGTTTGGGTTTCACGGCCATGGTCTTCGCCGCAAGCGACGGTGAGTTTGATTTGCGAGCCTTCTTTACTGGCCCGCTGCACCTTCGCGTTGAAGAAAAGTTCGATGCCGTCTTGCTTCATGATGGAGAGAACTTCGGCGGCAACGTCCGCGTCTTCGTGGCCAAGCAGCTGCGCTCCTCGGTGAATAATGGTGACGCGGCTGCCAAAGCGGCGAAACAGTTGACCAAATTCGAGGCCGATGTAACCGCCGCCGATGACGAGAAGATGCTCGGGCACGGCGTCCAGCTCCATGATGGAAGTGCTGTCGAGATACGGAACACTTTCCAAGCCGTCGAGGGAAGGCACGGAAGGACGGCAGCCAGCGTTGACGAAGAATTTATCGGCAGTAAGCGTGCGTTGCGAGCCATCGTTCAAGCGAACCTGTATCGAGCGCGGGCCGGTGAATCTCGCTTCGCCGAACAGAGAATCGAGATTGAGAGTCTTTTCGATGTTGGCCTGGTTGCTGTTGCGAAAAGTGTTGACGATGTCGCGTTTGCGCTGGCGAACGCGCTTCATGTCAATGGTGATGCTGCCCGTGTGCACGCCGTAATCCGCTCCACGCCGCGCAAGGTAGGCCACGCGCCCGCTTGCGACCATCGTCTTGGTGGGAGTGCAGCCTTCGTTGACGCACGTGCCACCGACGTGTGCGCGCTCCACAAGAGCGGTGCGCGAGCCTGCCTTGGCCAACGCCTGGCATAGCGGCGTGCCCCCCTGTCCGGAACCGATGACGATGGCTTGATAGTGGTCGGATGCGCTCATCTAAACTCCTTCGCTTGCAAATTCTCTGCGTCTGCCAACAATGGGATGCACAAAGGGTAGCGATATTTTCAGCTAATCCGAAACGAAAAAGCTCCGTCAGGAAGAATCCCACAGGAGGGGATTGCAGCTTAGGCGATCTGCGGGCTCGCGGGTTCGGGCGCCTCTGCGCGAGTCTCCGGGAAAAGACGCCGTGCGCGAAGCGAACCGACGAGCAGGGCGAGATTGGTGATCAGAATGACCGCAAACGCCAGCGATGGAAGGAATTCAAACTCCACCCCGCGAGCTTCCACAATTTCTATGCCGAGCACAGCGGTGATGAGGCCGCGAGGCAGAAACCAGACCATCAGTTCACGCTCGTGCGACGTAAAGGCGCTCCAGGCAAAGCGTCCGGTCTGTACGGAGAGCCAGCGCGCGATCAAGAGCGCTCCAAAACAGCCGAAGGCCAAAACAGCGTGCTTGCGCAACCCGTCGAATTCGACCAGCGCGCCGAGCAGCACAAAGAAAAATGTGCGAATAAGGAAAGCCAGCTCACCGTGAAACGTGAGCATCTGGCCGTGATGTTGCGCGTGCAAGCGGCCATGCTCTTGCTTGACGGGCGTCTCGGAAAACCAATCGCCGGTCTCGGAAGCTTCGCCGAGTTGGAAGCGCTTTTGCGCCGCCGGATAGTTCGAGAGCGTGAGGCCGAAGACCAGCACGGCGACGAGCTCATTGCCGTGCACGGCGTGAACGCCGGAGTAGATCAGCAAAACCACGCCAAAGGTCAGCACATGCCAGAAGCGCTCCTCGGAAAGAAGCGGCAGAAGATAGGACCACAGTGCGCCGAGGAGCACACCCGATGCCACGGCAAGGATAACGCTCGCAAAAAGAGTCCAGGTGATGAATTTCGCTGAAGCGCTGCCGCCGGCTGCGATATCGAGAAGAGTGGTGACCGCCAGGACGGCCAGAGCGTCGCCAAATGTGGCTTCGACCAACAGAGTGACTTTCACTTCGCGCCGCAGATTTACTTGCTGCAGAACCGGAAGAATGATCGAGCTGCTGATGCAACCGAGCGCCGCTCCCACCAGGAGCGAGGGAATCCATGCGAAATGAAGCGCATGGCGGCACACGAGCGCGGCTCCCACCGCGCTGAGCACGTAACTGAATACAGCGAGAAATAGGCCACCGCCGAAATGGCTAACAATTTCGCGGAGCTTGAGATCGAGGCCGCCTTCGAAAAGAATGAGAATCAACGCGAGAGAACCAAAGCCCTGCGTGGCACCACGAAAAACATCTGGATTGACCCAATGCAATACGGGACCGATAACCACACCCGTGGCCATCAGGATAATGACGTCCGGTACACCCGTGAAGCGCACCAGGCGATTGGCGAGGAACGCCAAAACGAGCAATCCACCGAGCAGCGCGAAAAAGAGATTCAAGTTCATAGAAATATCCGGCGTGCCCGGAGTGGAGAAATAGTCGCGGAAATACGGAATCGAAGCAAATGAATAATTGGATTGGACGAAACGTCGGCGCCGCTAGATGAACGCGATTTTGCGAGCGGCCTTAGAGTTAGTACCAGAATTAGTACCGTGAAACGATAAAAAGGCCGGCGCCGATCGCAATAGCGTCCTCAATCAGCGCGATGACAATATCGGGAACCTTGAGCGCTTTCACAAGGCCGGTGCGCCACTGATAGCCAGCGAAAGCTCCTGCAAGTCCACCTGCCGCGCCAAGGATGGCGCCAGGCGCTGGAGATTGTCCAGCAGATACGCCAACGCAAGCCCCGGAAAGCGCCCCGCAGATGAAGCGGGCGATCAATCCCACGGGCGCTGTGCGACTGGGCGTCGAGGGCAGCTTGTCCATAATAATCTCGACGATGGCAAGCACGGTGAAAATGGCGACGGCAGTGGTCGATCCCATGAACGCGACCCGCGTTCCGGCAAGATTCAGCCAGCCACGATGCGCTGCCCAAGCCGTGACCGCCGGCGCAGTCAAAGACCGAATCCCCGACACAATACCGATAGCAAACGCGAGAACGAAGACGAAAGTTGCGCTCATAGATGTTCTTTAATGTAGCACAGGCACTCTTGCCTGTGCTTGTTTTTAGTTTAGTATTATATCAGATTGATTATATACGACCAAAGAGCACAGGCAAGAGTGCCTATGCTACCGTGCACCAATACCACGCAATGAGCTATTACGAACGAAATCTTCCCCACTGGCGTCCCGAAGGAAAAGCAATTTTTCTCACTTGGCGCTTATACGGTTCCTTGCCCGCCGTGGTTGTTCAGCAAGTGCAATCTCACAAAATTAAATCATGCCTTACTTCCGGCCAAGAGTTTGCCGATTTTGATCAGCATTTGGATCATGCGCAATTCGGTCCACTCTGGCTGAAAAATACGATGATTGCAGATTCTGTTGTAAGCACACTTCGCAAAGGACAGGACGAACTCAATCAATACATGCTGCATGCCTACGTGGTGATGGCAAACCACATTCACCTACTTCTTGTGCCACGAATCGCGCTAGCGCGCATCACGCGCGGAATGAAAGGCATCACATCGCGAAACGCAAACCGGATCCTGGCTCGAACCGGCCAGCCGTTCTGGCAAGACGAATCCTTCGATCGCTGGGCAAGAGATTCTGCCGAAGAAGAACGTATCCGCAAATATATCGAAAGCAATCCCGTAAAAGCTGGCCTGGTGGCAAAACCAGAAGATTGGCCGTGGTCGAGCGCGCACAAGTAGCACAGGCACTCCTGCCTGTGCGGGTTTGTTCGGTTTTAGATTTTCCCAAATGGATGAGCCCCAGAAAGAGCACAGGCAAGAGTGCCTGTGCTACAAAGAAGAAATTCTTGACTTTCGCTTTTTGTTCGCCTATAGTGCGGGACGGTAGAGGAAACGGGAAACGGGTGGCGTTCAGCTCCATTGCCATTTTTGGCTCTCACGAACTGGGCGCCGCCCGTTGAAAATTCCGAGCCCTAAGCGGGGTGAGGGGTCGCTTCTAAAGAGCGATCCCTCGACTCCCGAAGAGATTCTACTCGGTTCGTTTCTTTTGTGGTCACCGCTGTGCGGTGACAGTTAAGTCGACCGTTGTGCGGTCACGGTTACGTTGGCCGTTTCGCGGCAACCATTCATAGGAGCCGTTATGGACGTCTGTATCGAAAACGTATTCCCAGCAGTGGCGATGCCGTTCAATCCCTTTCACGAAGACGCGCGCGAAGAGAAAGGACATGGAGCTGATGCTTCGCCCCCGAAGGCGATTCCAAATATTGTCCACGTGGATGTGGACGCCTTTTTTGCGTCGGTCGAGCAAGTGCTTGATCCGAAGCTGCGCGGCAAGCCGGTGCTCGTGGGCCGCGGCGTGGTGGCGTCGGCAAGCTACGAAGCAAAAATTTGCGGCGTAAAAACCGCCATGCCGTTTCGCGATGCTCTGCGGATTTGCCCCAAAGCGATTGTCGTGCCTGGCCAATACGAACACTACGCCGATTTTGCGGAGCGCGTGCGGCGCATTCTCGAAACGTATACGCCCGCGGTCGAGACGGCGGCGCTCGACGATTTTTATCTTGATTTTGCGGGGACCGAGCGCCTATATCCGAATTATGAAGCAGCGCTGCGGCGCGTGCAGTCGGACGTGCTGGAGCAGACGGGACTGAGCGTGAGCGTAGGCGCTGCACGAACGAAAGTGGTGGCGTCGATTGCGTCGCGCCTCGAACGTCCACGCGGCTTCCGTATGATTGTGCCGGGCACGGAAGAAGACTTTTTGACGCCGCTGCCAGTCGAAAAGCTTCACGGGATTGGGCATGTCCACGCAGGCATGTTGGCGGAGCGCGGCATCGCCACGATCGGAGAGCTGCGGCTGGTACCACGCGCCGCTCTGGAAGCCGCGTTTGGCGAAGTGATTGGAGGGCAAATCTGGGAGCGAGCTCGCGGGCTCGATGGACGCGAAGTGATGCTACCTTCGACGCCAAAATCGGTCTCGCGCGAAACAACCATTGAGGGCGGAACGATCGACACGGAATTCCTCGGCGGCCTGATTGAATATCTGAGCGAGCGCATCGGCTCGACGCTGCGCGAATACGGCCGCCAAGCACGAACCATCGGCCTGCGCATCCGGTACGTAGACCACTTTTCCGCCCACCAGACGGTGCGCTTGACGCGCCCATCCAATGACGAACGTGAACTGCTCGCGGAAGCCAAAGAACTTTTTGACAAATTATTCACGCGGCGTGTAGCCGTGCGGCTTATCGGTGTAAACGTCACAAATCTCGAAGTCGACCGCCGCCAGCACGAACTCTTCGACAAGGATGCCAACCGCCGCTGGTATTTAAATCGCGGTCTCGATTCCGTCCGCGGCCGCTATGGCTGGAACGCCGTCTTCTACGGCAATGGCTTAGAGCTGCGCGAGCATTACGCCACCAAGCCGGGTGGACTCGTGCTTTCAACGCCCTGCTTATCGCGGTGAAGTTTTGGACGTTGTAGTTGCAGGGGCGCAGCTTCATCCCGAGCTTTTGCGGGGGAATGCTGCGTCCACGAAGCATCACTGATCAAACGTTGCTGAATTTCCCTTCCTGTTCCCTACCCTGATTGAAGACACAAAACGTCCGCTTTGCGGCGGGCATCGGCTTCTTCCCTCTCGGATCGGGGGCACCCGTGTTCGTACATTTGCACTGTCATAGCCACTATTCGTTTTTGCGGGGCGTAGCGTCTCTCGAGCAAATTATCGCAGCGGCAATGGAGCAGAAAATGTCCGCCGTGGCGCTGACGGATACGAATGGGCTGTACGCAGCGGTGCCGTTTTATCAGGCGGCGATCGCAGCGGGAATCAAACCGATCGTGGGAGTCGTGATTGACGTCGAATTTCGTGTTTCGCCTTCCCCACCTCGAAAATCGAAAAACGAAAATCAAAACTCGCGGAGTGTGGCAATGGTGCTGCTGGCAGCAGACATGGAGGGCTATAGCAACCTGTGCCAGTTAACAACGCTACGGCATTTGGGAACGACCGAATTGGGAAAGCACAAAGGCTCCAGCGAGGGCGCCGGGCGGCCCGTAGAGAATGAAGAGCGGCCGGTGACGTTTGAGGAGTTGGCGAAGCATTCCAAAGGTGTAATCGCGTTGTGCCCCTTGCCCGCGCGAATGCACGACGCAGACGCCAGTCACAAGTCACCAGTCACCAGTCACCAGTCACCGATCACCAGTCACTTCGCGCGGCTCAAAGACATTTTTGGCGACCGTCTGTGGATCGAGGTGCAGCATTTGTCTCCCGGCGACGGGCGCCTACTGCGCGAGGCAGAGCAAATTGGGCGCGAACTCGGCGTGCCGCTGGTGGCGACGAACAACGTTTATTTTTTGTGGCCGGAGGAGCATTTGCATCACCGCGCCGTGAATGCGGTGCGCACCGGCGGTTTACTGACGACCGTGGCAGCGCCGGACATCACCACCCGCGAAGCATGGTTCAAGCCAGCGGCGGAAATGCAAAAACTCTTTCCGGATCATCCGGAGTTGCTACGCGCGACGCTGGACATTGCAGATCGCTGCAACCTGAAGCTCACGCTGAACAAAACAATCTTCCCGGAATTTCCAGTGCCGAAAGACGAATCTGCGTTTTCGTATTTGTGGAAGCTGTGTTTTGCCGGTGCGCAAAAACGCTACCGCCCGCTGCGGCCCGAAGTCCTCTCGCGACTGACGCATGAATTAGGCGTGATCGAAAAGCTGCATCTCGCACCGTATTTTTTACTGGTGTGGGAAATCGTCGAAGAGGCCAAGCGGCGCGGAATTCCGGCGGTGGCGCGCGGCTCCGCGGCCAGTTCGATGGTGACGTATTGTCTGGGAATTTCCTGCGTGTGTCCGCTGCGCTGGGGTTTGTATTTTGAAAGGTTTTTGAACGAGCAGCGCGGTGATTGCCCGGATATCGACATCGACATTTGCGGCGCGCGGCGCGATGAATTGCTCGACTATGTGTACGAGCGCTGGGGCGAAGAGCATGTGGCGATGATCGGAAGTTTTGTGACCATGCACGCGCGGCTGGCCATCCGCGAAATCGCCAAAGTGTTTGGCGTGCCGCCGGGCGAAGTGAATCATTTCACAAAACGATTGCCGCATCGGCCAGTGCGCGAGATTTTGCAGGCCATTCGCGATTTGCCGGAATGCCGCGACCTTCCTGTTAATGACGAGCCGTGGAAAACGATTCTGCAGGTGGCACTGCGTCTCGATGACGCGCCGCGGCACATGGGGATTCATCCTTGCGGCACGGTCATTTCCGCGCGGCCGCTGACACGGTTGACACCGCTGGAGCGCGCCACGAAAGGGATTGTCGTGACGCAGTACGACATGAATGCCATCGAAGCGCTCGGACTGATCAAGATGGATTTGCTGGGGCAGCGCGGATTCACGACGATGTCGCTTGCGCTGGATAACATTGAGAAGAAGAGAGAGGAGGCACGGGAAATAAAGAAGGTAGAGGAAAAGAAAGGCAAGAGCACAGCCTCTTCGAGACTCTGGGCAAGCATGAGTGGCTGTGCTACCACGGCGGGCGTTGCGCCGGACGGAGTAACGCCAAGGCCGAAAGCGAGAGAGATTGATTTCGACGCGATACCGGAAAATGATCCGGCGACGTGCGACGTGATTGCAGCGGGAAAAACGATGGGCGTGTTTCAAATTGAGTCGCCAGCTATGCGTGGATTGCTGCGAATGATGAAAGCGCGAACACTGGAAGAAGTAGCTCAAGCTTTGGCGCTGATCCGGCCCGGGGCGGCGGAATATGGATCGAAAGAATTGTTTATCAAGCGGCTGCGCGGGGAGGAAGCAGTCGAATATCCGCATCCCGCGCTCCAACCAATTCTGGAAGACACGCTTGGTGTGTGCATTTTTCAGGAACAGGTGATGCAGATCGCGCAGGTGGCGGGAGAAATGTCGCTGGCCGAGGCTGACATCATGCGGCGGTCGTCCGCGAAATTCTCTGGACGCCGTGACGTTGACCGGTTGCGCGGAAAGTTCGAGCTGGCCTCGGGAATGATGGGGCTAACTGACAAACAGCGCGAAGAAACCTGGATGATGGTGGAAAAATTTGCGGGGTTCGGTTTTTGCAAAGCGCACGCGGCGACCTACGCGGACATTTCGTATCGCATGGCGTATTTGAAAACGCATCATCCAACGGAGTTTCTGGCGGCGATGTGCAGCGCGGGCGCGGGGTTTTATCACGTATCAGCGTACGTGGAGGAGGCGAAGCGCTGGGGGATCGAGGTGCGGCTGCCGTCAGTGAATCGCTCGCGGATGGAGTACACGGCGGAGGCGCTTGGCGATGGAAAACACGCGCTGCGCATCGGGCTGATGCAAGTGAAAGGGTTGCGCGTGGAGACGATGACCGCGATTGCGCAGGCACGCGACGAAGGCGGGGCGTTTCGGTCGCTCGAGGATTTTCTGCAGCGCGTGTCCGTGGAGAAAGATGAGATCGAGGCGTTGATCAAGTGTGGGGCGTTTGATGAGGTGCGTGATGAGGCTAGTGATCGAGCGAATGGTGAGGCGCGCAGAATTTCGCGGCCAGAGATGTTGTGGCGATGGAATTTTTTGCAAGCTGGAAATAAAGGCGCACAGCTTCTTCAAAACAAAAGCACACAGCCTCTTCGAGGCTCTGGGCAAGCAAGATTGGCTGTGCCACCAAAAGCGCCGGAAACATTGTTTGCTGAGGCGCAAGCCGATGACGCAATCGGCACGGTGCTGGCTGGGATGCCTGTGGCTGCGTACACGCAGGAGCAGAGGCTGCGCTATGAGCGGGAAATTTTGGAAGTGTGCGTTAGCGGGCATCCTTTGGATTTTTTGCCGCGGAATGGCGAGGTGTGGAGCGATGAGTTGGACGGATTGCGGGGAAAGCGGGTGACGCTGTGCGGATGGGTGGTGACTTACCGGCATGTGGGGACGAAGAATTACCGGAACATGATGTTTGTGACATTGGAGGATCAGCGTGGATTGTATGAGGTGGTGCTTTTTCCGGATGCGTATGACCGTTACGGCGGGTTGGTGTTTGAAACGAGAGCCATGCGAGTGACGGGGCGCGTGGAAATAGGTGGGCAGATCAATGGAGAAAAAATGGAAGCATTGAAGAAGTGACCGGCGTCTAGTGACTGCAATACACACTTCTTGACTCGTGATCCGTGACACGTGAAAAAAGCATTTACGCAGAGGACACGGGGAGCGCAGAGGGCACAGAGAAAAACAATGGCAAGAACGTGCAGGTATGAGGCTACGGAGAATGCTATTTCTGACAAGAAAACCAAATATGACGGCAGACACCACGGCCGCGGGTAACTCGACGGAACCGGAAGCGGGGCGGCCCGCGGGGACCGGCGAGGAGTGGCTGGGACGAAACCGGAGCGCGAAGCGGCGGCTTTGGGAACGCTTGAATCCGCGGCATCGAAAAGAGCTGCGTGTAATCGCGGAGGCTTTGGTGATGCAACAGACGCACGCGAACTTGCCGGAGCCGCTGCGAGCGCGCTTGAGCGAGTCCATCGAACAAATAGAGCGCCTGGCGCGGCGGATTGGAGTGCTGCTGGCAGAGGTAACACGGCGGACACCACCCCGCTCGTGAAGGTTGCGACGGCGTGGCGGGCGACCCCATACTGAAAATATGGCTGTCCCCAAAATGCGCGGCTCCCTCTACGTTGCAGCTTTGGCTCTCTCCAGAAAGCGCGGCTCCGTATGTGTTTCGGGGTTTGCCGTCTCCAAAAAGGGCATATCTCTTTGTGTTGCGGGATTGACCGTGGCTCTATGCTTCGCGGTCACTTCGGCGCTGGCGGATGAGATCCGGCTGAAAGATGGCAAGAAGCTTTACGGCGTAATCGTCTCGTACGAAGACAACATGTTCAAAGTCAAAACGGACTTTGGGTATGTACTCGTGGAGAAAGACAAGATCGCGTCGATTGTTCCGTCGACGCCGACTGGCGAGACGCCGAAAACAGATAAAACGCCCACAGCCAAGAAGGATTCGGGCGCGGATGCGGCGCCGAAGGCAGAACCGGCCGTAGCGTCGTCAGCCGAGGGAACAACGCAACCGACGAATGCCAGCGTGAAATCCGCGGACCCAGCGGCGGCAAAGCGCGAAAAAGCAGCTCCAAAAATTACGAATGCCGCAGTAAAACCGGAAGTTCCGACGACTACGAAGACGAATGCGGTGGCCCCTGCCATCACAGGAGCAACAGCTGCGCCGAATGGAAGCCTGGCGGCATCCACAGCGCAGCCCGCGGCCCCGAAAGAGCCTGAACCGCCGGCGATCCGCGAAGACGTTCGGGGGAATCTGTACACGAACTACACGCACGGCTTCAGAATGTACAAAGCGCCAAGTTGGACATTGATGGAAGATGCGCGAAAGGCGCTGCCGAACGCGGTCGTGGCATTGGGCACGCTCAACCAGTCAACTCTGCTGGTCATCGGAGACGAAGAGAGCAAGGCTGCGCTCGACCCGGCAGCGGCGACTGTTGAAAAACGCCTGAGCGAAATTTACGAGAACTACAAGAGAATCTCGCTGCGGAAGACAGTCGTCGGTGGGTTGCCAGCCATTGAGTATCGCTACCGCGGGATGGCGGACGGGCACGATTGGTCCGGAACGCTAGTGGTAATCTCCCGAGGGGCGGATGTGTTCACGGTGCTCGGGATGACCTACGCCGATAACGACCTCATTCAGATACAGGAAAATGTGATTTCGCGATCGATCGCGAGTTTGGACTTCAATGTTCACTGAGAGAAGTGAGTAGTACCATCCCGCTTAGCACAGTCTTAGCTCGCAGCCTCCCCAAATTTTGCAATTTCTATGAGTTGGAGCAGCTTACATTTGAACCCGCAGGCCAGCGCGGGCACGGCGTGCCATGTCCCTACGGATTCAGATGCGAGCGGCGCGAGCCCCGCCCCAACAATGAGGCTTCGGATTAGTCAGAGGCGGCTGCGGTGGTGTCGGGGAATTTTTTGTGTTCGCGGATTACGGCGATCAGCGCTTGGGCGGAGCGCGGGAGGCTGCGGTCGCGGCGATAGACAAGGCCGAGTTCGCGCCAGAGATCAACACCCTCGACGGTCAGGAGCTTCACTTCGCCGGCTTTGACTTGGTCGCGTGCGAAGCTTTCGCTGATGAAGGAGACGCCAGCGTCGGCGGCAACGAAGCGCTTGATCATGCCGATACTGGGCAGCTCCATCGCGACGCGGAGGCGCGCGCGATAGGGGCGGAAGAGCTTGTCCAGCACCTGGCGGGTGAAGCCGGTGCGGGGGAAGATCAGCGGTTGCGCGGCGACTTCCTCGAGCGTGATCTTGGAACGGTGGGCCAGCGGATTGCGCGTGCTAACCATGAAGCGCAGGCGGTCGCGCGAAATATGGTGAACTTTAAGAGTCGGCGATTTGATTGGCAACGTCACGATGCCTACATCTACGGAGCCATCTTCGACGCGCTGCAAAATTTTGTGGCTGAAATTGCGGTAGATGCTGATGTGGACTTGCGGATAGCGGCGTTGAAAATCAGCGAACATATCTGGAAGCAGATAGAGGCAAGTGGCTTCGTTGGCGCCGAAAACGAGCGGGCCTTGCACGACGTCGCCGCGGTCGGCAACGACCTGGATGGATTCGTCGCGAAGCCGAAGAAGTCGCTCAGCGAACTCGAAGAGCACTTCGCCGGCGGGAGTCAGCTCGACGGATTTCGCGGAGCGATCCAGAAGACGAGCGCGATAGGCTTGTTCGAGCTGGCGAATCTGCGCGCTGACAGCGGACTGCGAGCGAAAAACTTTTTGCCCGGCGCGCGAAAAGCTCTTTAGCTTTGCAACGTAGACGAATGTGGCGAGTTGGTCGAAGTCCATGGGCAGGTGGCTCGGTAATGATTATAGCGGAATATCTCCGCTAAGTAACCGTACAACAGCTCCTTTCAAGCTGACAGAGGAGCTCGCGTAAACGCGGCGCTCTGCGGCGAACTGAAAATCACTTCACGCCGCTTCAAACGAGCGAGCAGCGGCTCCCATGTAGCTTCGAGAGTGCCCTGGAAATGCAGCGGCTGCACCCGCAAGAACGGAAGCACGCCGCGGCGAGAAAGCAGACGAGACGCGCGAGGGCTAGACGTGAGACGCAGATGCTCTTCCAGGACGATGCGGAGCCAAGCTTCTTCCTGGGCATCGATCTCTGAGAGCGCGACGAAATCTCGGTGAATCACTTCGTCGGCTTCGCCCCGGAGAACGTAAGAGAGACCGCCGGTCATGCCGGAGCCGAAATTGAGGCCGAGAGGACCGAGAACGAGGACGACGCCGCCAGTCATGTATTCGCAGCCATGCTGGCCGACACCTTCAACAACAGCCAAGGCGCCGCTATTGCGAACGGCAAAGCGCTCGCCAGCGCGGCCTGCTACGAAGAGTTGGCCTGAAGTCGCCCCATAGAGAACGGTGTTGCCAGCGAGAACGTCACCGCGGCGCGAAGCTGCGGAGCTGGCCGAGATCGCGATGGTGCCACCTGAGAGGCCTTTTCCTACGTAGTCATTGGCTTCGCCCGAAAGCGACAGAGTGATTCCATCGGCCAGGAACGCGCCGAAGCTTTGTCCTGCGCAACCGTGAAATTCCTTAATCATTTCCTCCGTGAGCGGACGGTTATGGCTCTCGTTGCCTGGACGGCGGCGGCGCATCAATTCCCCGCTCATCCCGGCACCAACGCTGCGATCGGAATTTTGAATGGGTTGCGATTCCGTCTGAAGCTCGAACGCGGCGCTGAGCTGCAAAGCGTCCTCGCGCGCGGCTGCGTGCAGGGCTGGAGATTGATGGGGAGCAACGCGGTTCGATTCAGACATTGGGACGATCAGCAGCGGGTCCATACCGGAGCGCGCGCTGAGCCGGTCGTACCAGCCAGTGAGATCGCTGAGAGAGTGAGCGCCAAGTTGTGCGAGGCGATTCCGAACTTCTTCGGCCAAGGAACGGAAGTAAGCTGCGACCATTTCCGGCTTGCCGTTGAAGCGCGTACGGAGTTTTTCGTCTTGCGTAGCAATGCCGACCGGGCAGGTGTTGAGATGGCATTGACGCGCCATAACGCAGCCGATGGCTAAGAGTGAAGCCGTGCCGAAACCGAATTCGTCGGCTCCGAAGAGAGCGCCTACGATAATGTCACGCGAAAATTTCAGGCCGCCGTCGACGCGAAGAGAGACACGAGAACGAAGACCGGCGCGGACGAGCGTGTCGTGCGTCTCGCGGAGGCCGATTTCCCACGGCAAACCGGTGTTTTTAATGGACGTGAGTGGAGAAGATCCAGTACCGCCATTGTGTCCGCTGATGGTGATTACGTCCGCGCCTGCTTTGGCGACTCCTGCAGCGATGATCCCAACGCCTGCGCCGCTCACGAGTTTGACGCCGATGCGCGCGCTGGGATTCACGGCGCGCAAGTCGTGAATGAGTTGAGCAAGGTCTTCGATGCTGTAGATGTCGTGGTGCGGCGGCGGCGAAATTAACGGAGTGCCAGGAGTGGCGTGGCGAATGCGCGCGATGTATTCGGTGACTTTGCGCGCCGGAAGCTGGCCGCCCTCGCCTGGCTTGGAGCCCTGCGCCATTTTGATTTCGAGTTCTTCGGCGTGGACGAGATAATCCGCCGTAACTCCAAATCGACCGGAAGCTACTTGTTTAATTTTGTTCGCGGCGGCGGGCTCGAAGCGATAGGTGTTGGGATCTTCGCCGCCTTCGCCGGTGTTGCTGCGGCCGCCGATCATGTTCATGGCCAGAGCGAGAGTACGATGGGCTTCGGGACTGAGCGAGCCTAGCGACATGGCTTGCGTGCTGAAGCGGCGAAGAATCGTGCTGGTCGATTCGACTTCTTCGACGGGCACGGGTGTGCCAGGAACGGTTTCCAGCAAATCGCGGAGAAAAACTGTGCCTTGGTGCTCGGACAATTCTTCAAAAGCGGCGAATTTTCCAGCTTCGGGGGCGCGCACGTGGGCATGCATCCGGCGAACGACTTCGGGTGAGGTGGCGTGAAGTTCGGCGCCTTTGCGGAAGCGGTAGAGGCCTGCGTCGGCGAGTTCCGTGGACGCGGGCGAAAAAGCCGTCGCGTGCATGCGGACATAATCCGCGAAAAGATCGTCGAGCGTCTTCGAGCCGGGGTAATCTGCAGCGTCTTCGAAGAAATCGGCGCAAAGATCTTCGGAGAGGCCGACGATTTCGAAGAGATGGCTATTGCGATAGCTTGCGAGCGTGGAGACGCCCATGCGCGCGAGAACTTTGCGAAGGCCGGCGGTGATCGCGACACGCATGCGGTCGGCGCCACCGGATTCGAGAGCTTCGGCAAATTCGTCGGCAAGATAGGGCACGACGGCGCTGGCACCGGCTGCCACCAGAAGCGCGACGTGATGCGTGTCAAAAACTTGCGCGGACTCGACCACGAGCGGCACATCCCAGAGGCCCTCGCGAACCATCGCTTGCCAAACGGCGGCGGTAGCCAGCAGCGCGGGGAGTGCGGCGGTTTCCGCGTTGAGCTCGCGATCGGAAAGGAGGAGGAGGCCCGGGCGTCCGCTGCTACTCAGAGGGGTAGAAGATAGCTGAGCAAGTCTGCAGTGCGCGCCCGGGACTCCCAGGGCAGAAGAGAAAGTCATTTCGATGCGATGAACTGGGCCAAAGAATTCGGAGAGTTCATCGAGCTGTCCGGCATTAAGCAGAGGGCCGGGAAGCGTGACGCCGTCCCTGAGATGAACGTCCAGGGACATGACGTGAGTTTCACGAAGCGGATCGATCGGGGGATTCGTAACTTGCGCGAAACGCTGCTTGCAGTAGTCCCAGAGCGTGCGTGGGAGCGTCGAGAGAAACGCGGGTGGTGCGTCGTCACCCATGCTCCAGTCGGCTTCTTTGCCGTGGATCAGAGCGGAGAAGAGAGTTTTGAATTGATCCTCGGTCCAGCCGGCAGCTGCGGCGATGCGCTTGGGTTGGTCGGTCGCTGCCGAATGGATCGCAGTAGAAAACGCTAGGTGCCGCGGCGGCGGCATGGCGTTGCGCGCTTGATGCATGGCTAGGCGCTTCAGGATTTCGCGCCAGCGAAGGAAAAGGCCGGTCGCTGGATTCGCAAGAATCATTTCGCCAGGGCCGAGGCGCTGGCGTTCTGCGATGCGGGATTCTTCGAGATCGATCAGGCCAGTTTCGGAGCCGGCGATCAGAAGACCATCGTGCGTAAGCGTGTAACGAAGGGGTCGGAGCCCGTTGCGGTCGAGCTTCGCGCCGACGAATTGACCATCTGAGAAAATTAGCGCAGCGGGGCCATCCCACGGCTCGTTTTGCTGAGAGAGCGAGGTGAGAGCGGCACGGATGTCGCGAGAGAGAAGAGGATCGTTCTCAAACGCGGGAGGAACCAGAGTGAGCATGGCTTCATCTGGCGCAAAACCTTCGAGAAGCTTGAGCTCGAATGCGTTGTCGAAGCTTGCGGAATCGCTGACTTTTTCTTCGAGCGGCGTGAACCAAGAGCCGACGGTCAGACGAGCGCGGAGTTCACGCTGTTTGGCGCGGAGCCAGCGGCGGTTCGAGACGATGGTATTGATTTCACCGTTGTGAGCGACATAACGGAAAGGTTGTGCGAGATCCCAGGAGGGCTGCGTGTTGGTCGAATAGCGCTGGTGGAAGATGGCGAATGTCGTGGCGAAAGTCGCGTCGCGGAGATCTTCGTAAAATTGCGGGAATTGCCAGGGGGTGAGCAGGCCTTTGTAGACGACCGTTTGCGAAGAGAGCGAACAAAGATAGCAACGCGCGGGCAGGAGCGATTCGGCGCGCTTGCGGAGGAGAGCGAGCTTCCACTCGAAGCGGGCGACGCCGCGCGAGGAGTGGAAAGGCGCGACGAAGAATTGCCAGATTTCAGGCATCGTCTCAAGAGCTTTGCTGCCAAGAGAGTTCGTGTTGGTGGGGACGCGGCGCCAGCCGAGGATGCGGAGGCGCTCGGTATCGGCAGCGGCGGCGACCGCTGCTTTGGCGTCGACCGTTGCTGTGGCTGGGAAAAATGCGAACCCCAGGCCGAAAACTTCTGGCAGATCGATGCCCTGCTCTTGCGCGCGGGCGCGGAAGAATTCGTGAGGTAGAGAGGTCAGCAGGCCGGCGCCGTCACCGCTTGCGCCGTCAGCGTCGACACCGCCGCGGTGGGTCAGGCGCTCGAGAGCGGTTAGGGCGATGTTAACGATTTCATGGCTTGGGGGACCGCCGAGGCGCGCGACGAACCCCGTGCCACAGGCATCGTGGTCAGGGTGGCCCCAATTCGGGTGCCGATCGCTGCGGGAGGGCACGCACCATTGCTGCATATCTGTTTATTGAGCGGGAGGGGGTTGGATGTACAACGCAGAATTTGCATTTATCAAATCGGTTTTGTGGGGGAGCAGATTCTAAGCCGTGGATTATTAAAACTTTGTAACTTCCGAAAAGTGAAAATCGCGAACCTTCATTGCGGGGACCACCATTTCGAAGGCTTCTTCGCCCGTGGCGCGGACAGCGGGGCCTAGTTGCTCGACGTTGCGCAGCATGGCCAGAATGGACTGGTTGAAGCGGAAATTCCGGACGGCGGAGGTGACTTTGCCCTTTTCGACCAGAAAAAGGCCGTCTCGGGTCATGCCGGTCATGACCTTTTCGTAGGGATCGACTTCGCGGATGTACCAGAGGCGGGTGACGAGGAGGCCGCGGTCTGTGGAAGCGACCATTTTTTCGAGCGAGGAATCGCCACCCGCGAAGACCAGATTCATTGGGGCTTCGCCATATTCGTTGGGAAGTGCGAAACCGTGGCCGGTAGGCTTTTTGCCCGCGGATTTGGCGGTGCTGCGAGCGTAGACGAGATTTTTCGGAACGCCGCGATCGACTAGTAGGACTTGTTGGCGCGGGATGCCTTCGCCATCGAACGGGGCGCCTAGCTGGAGCGGATGGTAAGCGTCATCTCTGATGGAGATGTTTTTGCCGAAGAGCGGTTTGCCCATGCGGTCGTTGAGGCAGGAACGTTTATCTTGGAGTGCGGTGGCGGCGAAATCGTAAAAGAGAAAGCCGACTAGATCGAGTACCGCGGCTGGCTCGAGAATTACCGTGTAGCGGCCGGGCGGGAGTTCGCGAGCATTGACGGCCATGTGGGCTTTTTCGCTGGCGCGCTGGGCGAGTTTTTGCGGATCGAAGGCGCGGACACTGGCGGCGTTGGCTTTGGCCCAGCTCGCAGCGGGAGTCTCCTGCATGGTGATAGAAAATTCAGCATGGGTTTCGCGGTAGGCGGCGAAGAGGCCGCGCGAATTGCCGAGTGCGGATTGTTGCAGGCCGCTGGCGAAAATGCCTGCGGCGACCTGGCCGTTTTGAATGGCAAGATCGCAGGCGCGACGGACGGCGCGGGCGCGTTCCTCAGGAGTGAGAGCAGCGGTATCTTTTGCGAAGCGATTCACTTTGCGATAGCGCTGTTTGCCGGGAAGCGGGAGAAGATGCGGATCTTTTGGCTGGCTGTGGGCGAGGGACAGGGAGGCTTCGATGGCGGCGCGGAGAGAATCTTCGTCGACGCGATTAGTTGTGGCGCGCGCAGTGCGGTGGTCGACGACGGTGCGAATGGAAACGTTGAGGCCGCGTTCGGCGACGTTTTGATGGATGGCGTTGTTAGCGAAACGAGTGAGGGAGTCGGCGGTCTCGTCGACGTGAACTTCGGTTTCTTCAGCACCAGTGGATTTCGCGAAACGAAGAACCGTGTCGATGATCCGGCGGAGTTCTAGCTCGGGGAAAAGTTGCGCGCTCAAGTTTGCGCTCTTCCCTGCTGACGACTTCGAGGATTTGGATTTGGTCTGTGTGCTCATTGGTTGGAGAAGGCGGAGCCGATTTTTACGTTGCGGAATCGCGAAGGCGCTGCGCCGTGTCCGGTGCCCATGGTTTGCATTGGCTGGCCTTTGCCGCAGTTCGGCGTGCCCCAGAGCGTCCAATGATCGCGAGAACAAATCGCGTCACAGGAATTCCAGAATTCGGTAGTGATGCCGCTGTAACTGGGATTCTTGAGCATGCGCGTTTTTTTGCCGTTTTTGATTTCCCAGCCCATCTCCGTTGAAAACTGAAATTGGTAGCGACGATCGTCGATGGACCACGAGCGGTTAGTCTCCATAAGAATTCCGTCGTCTGTGTCTGAGATCAGGTCGTCAAAATCCCAGGTGCCGGGGTTGAGGCTTATGTTTGTCATTCGAATGATCGGGAGGCGGTTCCAGCTCTCTGTTCGCATCGTTCCGGAGGAACGCTTCAAGCCGATGAGGTGAGCTGTTTCGCGATTCGAGAGATAGCCGCGGAATTGGCCGTCTTTGATGATGTCCGTACACTGCGCGGGAACGCCTTCGTCGTCGTAGGCGAAGGAGCCGAGGCCAGGACCATGCTCGAGGCGCGCGTCTGCGACGACATTTACGATATCTGAGCCGTAACGAAGTTTGTTGAGTTGGTCGAGTGTGAGGAAGCTTGTGCCCGCAAAATTCGCTTCCTGGCCGAGGACGCGATCGAGTTCGATGGGGTGGCCGACGGATTCGTGAATTTGAAGCCCTAGCTGGCTTCCGCCGAGAATCAGAGTGCCGGTCTTCTCCGGACACTGTGCGGCGGAATGTAATGCGGCCGCTTCTTCGCCGATTCGCGCTGCGTGCTTCAAAAGTTCCAGTGACTCGACGAGTTCGTAGCCTTCGAGTGCGTGCTGCCCACCGAAACTGTTGGGATAGGAGCGCTTTTGAATTTCATCGCCTTGGAAAGACGTGGCAGCGATACCGCAACCGGTGATCAGCTTGCGCTGATGAATGCGCGAGCCGATGCTGGACGCGAACCACGAATCGATTTTGCGAAACTGCATCCCGGTTTCGGTGAGGGTCACACCCTTGACGCGGCGCATTTCGGCATCGGCGGCTAGCAGAAGAGCTAGCTGGTTTTCCAGGGGGAGTTCAAAAGGATCTTTGCGGAAGGGACCTTGCCAGCTGTCGATGTAGGCTTCTTCCGGGACCATGACTACGTCTCCACGTTTAGCTAGCGCGGATGCTTTGGCGATCGAGACGGCTTGTGCGGCGCAGGCGGAGACGCCTTCGCGGGTGAGGCGGTCGGTGGAGGCGAAACCCCATGCGCCGTTTGCCAACGCGCGGACGCCTATGCCGATCGATTCGGACTGCGCCAGGGTGCCGACCTGGCCGTTTTTTGTGGTCAGATCGCGCTGGCGCAGGTGCATCATGCGGACGTCGGCGTACGTGGCACCGCGGAGGCGAGTTGTGTCTAGCGCGTTGGTGCAGAGATCCCACATTAGCTTGACCTGAAAGAGGCTGGATTAAGTTTACAAGAAAATGGGGCGCGGTTTATTGCGCCCCAAGATGAAAGTGCATCAATGCAAACTGGAATGCATACCTAAACAAACTTCGAAAAGACAAGAGCACAGACAGGAGTGTCTGTGCTACTTACGTGCCTTCTTGCCAAGACGCTAGATAATGCTCCTGCTCGGCGGTTAGCTTGTCGAGTTTGTGACCCATGCTGTCGAGCTTGAGTCGCGCGATTTCCTTGTCAAGATTTTGGGGCACGACGTAGACCTGCGGCTTCAACTGCTTGTAATTTTGCAGCAGGTATTCGGCGGACAGAGCTTGATTGGCAAAGCTCATATCCATAACGGCGGCCGGGTGTCCTTCCGCAGTAGCCAAGTTCACGAGGCGGCCTTCGCCAAGCAGATAGACTTTGCGGCCATCTTTAAGCAAATATTCATCCACAAGAGGACGCACTTCGCGCTTTCCTGAAGACAATCGTTCGAGCGCCGGAATGTCGATCTCCACGTTGAAGTGGCCGGAATTGCAAACCACCGCGCCGCTCTTCATGGCTTCAAAGTGTTCGGCGCGAATGACGTCCTTGTTGCCGGTGACGGTGATAAAAATGTCGCCTTGCTTGGCGGCATCGGCCATCGGCATTACGCGGAATCCGTCCATCACCGCTTCGATACCTTTCGTCGGATCAATTTCCGTGATGATGACGTCGGCGCCGTGTCCCTTAGCGCGCATTGCAACGCCGCGGCCGCACCAACCGTAGCCTGCGACGACCACTTTGAGTCCGGCGAGCAGCAGGTTGGTGGCGCGAATTACGCCGTCCAGCGTGGACTGACCAGTGCCGTAGCGATTATCGAAGAAATGCTTCGTCTCGGCGTCATTGACGGCGATGATCGGATACTTCAGCGTGCCGTCTTTGGCCATGGCGCGAAGGCGGATGACGCCGGTAGTGGTTTCTTCG
>Ga0210388_10000602_pt1 | contig 28975 bp, 27 predicted proteins | sample IncBWC19OmetaG_FD_155485 | JGI IMG/M metagenome (GOLD analysis project Ga0210388, IMG submission 155485) | Forest soil microbial communities from Barre Woods Harvard Forest LTER site, Petersham, Massachusetts, United States - Inc-BW-C-19-O ...
CGAAAAAAAGCCCGCCAGCAGAAATCCGCAGGTTTTATATGGCCCAAACCACAGTCAGAAAAAACTTAACCGGACAGTAGTGGTTCGTTTCGTAATTTCCACCCCCATCACCTTTGACCTCAACCCAATTTTAAACCTTTACTAACTTTGACTATGCTTGTCCCGCCATAGTTTCAACGACGGCGGATTTGACTAACCTTGACTTCTGCCCTCAGATTTTGCACCCGTGTTTCATCATAAATCATTGAAATACAATGACCAAGAACCGAAGTCCGGGACCCGGGACGGGAAATCCGAATTTAAAAGGTCAGGTTTACTCGGATTAGACTTGCCGCGCCGTAGTTTTAACGAAGGCGGGTCGGATGGTGACCCTCCGCAAGGAGCGGGGAGCGGCCTTTGGCCCTCAGACCTCAGCCGCTCCCCAACTGCCATCTACCAACTCCTATCTCCATATCTGCTATGTCAAAGAACAATACCTCAAAACTCTATGGTAGGCCCGAACTCCGAAAACCGGATTCCGTCCTGTCGCGTCCCGCATGCGGGACGGATCCACCCTAGCCGGCAATGTTTACTTTGTCAATAATTAATAAGACTGTGTTTACTTTGGTCGGGCGCCCGTCCGCAAGGACTATGCCGCCTCGCTTGCCGCGCCAAAATGAAATGATGGCGGGACGGGGCTGGAATTTTATATTGGTTTTGGCTCCACAAAGATGCCGCACCTACGGCGATGGGGACACGGAGTCGCGAAGCGAAAGACGGAAATTAGCCGGCAACGAAGTGGCCGGTGCCGCGTTCACAATGTTTAGCTGCGGAGCAGCGACCGATAATAGCCCACGGTTTTAAACGTGGGGAAAGGTCAAAAAATAACCCCAAGTCCCGTCAGGGACGACAGAAACACCTTGTCTCCGACTCATTTCCAGTTGTCCCCTGAGACGAGAGGAACGCCGCCCCAAAAAGCAATTTGGGTTGGACGTTTTGGACAATTAGCGTTTGAATCTTGTTACACGAATGGAAAATGAAAATTATGAGCGAAGAATCCAAGTGTAATTGTCAGCATTGCGGGGAGTATATCGCTTTTCCAAGTGAAGCCGCCGGACAAACGGTGGAATGTCCACATTGCAAAAACGAAACGTCGCTTTCCTTGCCGCCTGACAAAACAAATCAGTTCGTAAGTTGTTCCTGCCAGCATTGCAACCAGCCATTTGAATTTGATGCCAGCAAACTTGTGGAAGAAAACAGTTTGGTGCCATGTCCGTATTGCGGCCAAGAAACAAAACTTTTCATCCCAGAATCGGAGTCTGACGACCAATTTCCGCAAAGCGTCATGGAGTTGATTCGCAATGGGGAAAAAGTAGCAGCCATCAAAGAATTACGTTCTGTTGTTCCAGGTTTAGGACTAGCGGATACCAAGCAGATAGTTGAAGCAGTTATAGCAAACTCCATCACTGCAGCAGCAGAAATGCTCTCCAAGCACAAGGCTGATTTAGTTGCGGCTGGCGTAGCGGAAAAAGATGCTCAACTAGAGCAATTGAAGGAGATCGCAAATCGAAGAATTATTTATTCAAATCAGGATACGTTAGAACTTCATGGGGATACCATAACAATCAAAAAGCGCGGCTGGGCAATAAACTTCAAAAAAATACATCATCGAGAACGGATTCGTTGAGCAACCACGACCGTATCTTGAAACAAGATTCACGCCGAAATAAAAAATTTCGTTTTCGCAAATCCAACAAATGGCGACGCGCTGAGAAATGGATTTCACCTTGTTCAGTTTGACAATTGCTGCGAGTCGCTCGGCAAGGTGATGACAATTGCTTTACTGACTTTACTCTCCGTGCCTCTGCGTCTCTGCGTTAGAATTCCTTCTGGTAAAGCCCGAACATACAGCATTGGTTTATCCCGCCAGCTTCGCCACCGTCTCCTTGATGCCACGCAAATCCAATTTGCCTGTGCCGGGCATCGGAAAATTTCCTGCCTTTTTAATTTTTACGGTTCGGCAATCCCCAAATCCCGGCAGATTTTCTTGGCAAGAAATTTATTAATTTCCGTGTGCCTCGGTACGGCGGATCGGCGGTTGGCCGCCGGATTACCCCACCAAGAATGATCGCTGCCTTCGCGGATTAGAACACAACCCTGCGCGTTCAAATGCCGGATTAGCTCGCGCCGTTTCACATCGCGATGGCTTCTTCTTCGTAGTCCGTTTTGGCCGCCGCCAGCGCTTCCTCCCGATTGAATTCCAGCGCTTCCTTCAAGGCCGAGCGGAGGTTTTTACGTAGTTCAATGCGCGTTTTCCCTTGCGAATTGACGCCGGGAATTTCCTCCACCCAGCCAATCCACCAGCCTTCATCCTGTTTGATGACTGCGGTAAAATTTCGCTTCATGGTGTGAATCTAACCAAACCGTTGCCCGTTGGCAAATTGGTTTCAGACCGCCAGCTTCGCCGCCGTCTCCTTGACCCCGCGCAGGTCTAATTTCCCGGTGCCCAGCATCGGAAATTGCTCCACGCGGAAAAAATCACCGGCCTTCGGCTTCCACAAGTTCGGCAGGTCGCTCGCGGCCAGTTGTTCCAGGCACGCCTGCAATTCCACGTCCGGTAGCTTGCGCTTCACGCTTTACCGCTTCAAAAGTTCACCCACATCCACCGTTACATCAGGAAATGCCAGCGGCGCGGCCTGGCTGCCGGCACGCAATACGGTCTTGATGCCATAACCGTCAAAATGCGGTTCGCGATAAACTTCCACGGTCAGGTCATTCAGGTTCACTATCCACACTTCGAAAATGCCCGCGCGTCCATAAGCCGGGAGTTTTTCCCTCTGATCGTAGTCAATCGTGGAATCGGAAACCTCAATCAGCAGGAACACGTCGTCGGGCTGCGGATGCCGGCTGGTATAATCATCGGCGGCGGCCTTGAGCAGCATCACATCTGGCTCCGGTTCGGAGTGGTCATCCAGTTGCAACGGATCCTGCGTGGACACCGTCCAGCGGCCTTTGGATTTCAGGTTGAAAATGCGGCTTAAGCGTTTGACCAGCCCGCCATGAAAAGGTCCGATGGGTGACATATCAATGATTTCTCCGTTAAGCAGTTCCACGCGCGCGTCCGGCGGCAGCACGCCCGTCTCCGCCATGCGGTAGTAATCCTTGACCGTGAACCGATGTTTCGTCTGAACGAACATGCGACCAATCTAATCAAACTTTTGCCCGTTGGCAAATTGGTTTCAGACCGCCAGTTTCGCCGCCGTCTCCTTGACCCCGCGCAAATCAAGCTTCCCGGTGCCCAGCATCGGAAACTGCTCCACGTGAAAGAAATCGCCGGCCTTCGGCTTCCACAAGTTCGGCAGGTCGCTCGCCGCCAGTTGTTCCAGACACACCTGCAACTCCGCGTCCGGCAGCTTGTGCAGCACCACGATGCGCTCGCCCTTTTTCTCGTCCGGCACGCCCGTCACCACGAACGTCTGTTCCGCCTTGCCCGCGAGTTCCTGCAATTTCTCCTCGATCTTCAGGTGCGGCACCATCTCGCCGCCGATCTTGCTGAAGCGCGAGAGCCGTCCGGTGATCTGCAAAAATCCGTCCTCGTCCATCGTCGCCACGTCGCCGGTGCAATACCACCCGTGCCGCAGCACATCCGCCGTTTTTTCCGGCAATCCGAGGTAACCCTGCATGACGTTCGGCCCGCGCACGATCAGCATACCCGGTTCGCCCGGCGTAATTACTTTTTCGCCCCACGGATCGTCGGCATCAGTCAGCTTCGCCGTCATGCCCGGCAGCACGCGTCCGATCTTCCCGCGCTTGCCGCCGATCTGGTGAAAACCGGCCGCGCGAAAATCCATGATATTGACCGCCACGGCAGGCGCGCATTCCGTCGTGCCATACCCTTCGAGCGGACGGATGCCGAATTGTTCCTGGAACGCGTCGGCCAGCCGCTCGGACAATTTCTCCGCACCCACGATGACGAGCTGCAGGCTGCCGAAATCCGACGATGGTACGCCGCGCATATAGATCTGCAGAAACGTCGGCGTGGCCATCAGCAGCGTGACGGCGTTTTCGCGCACCATTGTGCCGATCGTACGCGCGTCGAGCGGGTTCGGATGGTACACTACCCCCGCGCCGATTTCCGCCGGCAACGCCAGCGTGACGGTGAACCCGAACGAATGGAAAAACGGCAGAATGCCGAGAAACCGGTCGCGATGCGTGAAGCTCAGGATGTGGCCAAATTGCTCCATGTTCGACAGGATGTTGTAATGCGAAAGCATCACCCCCTTCGGCTCGCCCGTGCTGCCGCTGGAAAAGATCACCGTCGCCAAGTCATCTAGCGCAACTTCCTTTTTCTGCCCGGCATATTTTTTTAGCAGCCCATACGGGGCCAACCGCGCCATCAGAAACGCCATGATTTTCTCCAGCGCCGTCGGGTTGGCCGCGAGGTCTTCGAGATAAATCAATTTGCCCGGCGGCGTGAGTTTGATCTTTTCCAAAAATTTCCGCGACGTGATGGTCGTCGCGATGTCGCATTGTTTCGCGCAGTTGGCGATGGTGGCCTCGGAGAGTGTGTAATTCAGGTTCACCGGCACTTTGCCGCACAGGAACGCGGCATGGTTCACCAGCGCGCCCGGCACGCTCGGCGGCAGGAAAAGCCCGACCATCCGCTGTCCTTCCCAAACGGTTCGCAGCCGGCGCGCGAGGAATACCGTCTTCACCAACGCCGTGCCAAAATTGACCGCCCCGCTCGTCGCATCCGTCATCGCAAACCGGCCCGGATGCCGGCGGGCGCAACGCACGAACCCCCGCGGCATCGGCTGCATCGTGGCGCGGCGATATTGCCACGCGTCCGCGATCAGATCCTGGACCGCCTCGCGTACCTCGATATGCGTCGCCGTATGCGGCATCGGTTTGCCAAAGTTGACGGTGACCCGGTGCGGCAGATGATGCGGAAAACGCCAGACCATGCGTCCATGCGCAAAACTCGTCGGGCTGCCCAGCACGCCATCCAGCGACATCGGGATGATCGGTGCTTCCACATCCTTCATGATGCGCTCAAAACCGCGCTGGAACGGCAGCAACTGTCCGATGCGGGTGATCTGCCCCTCGGCAAAGATGCAGACAATTTCGCCGTTCTTGATGGCATCGGTCGCCGCCTGCAGGGAGTGGATCAACTCGCGCGGGCGCTGGTCGGCTGACACCGGAATCACGTTCAAGATTTTGGCGAACGGCTTCAGCGAGCGCCGTTCATACATGCCCTTGAACATCATCAGCCGCACCGGCCGGTCCACCGAGCCGATCACCAGCAACGCATCGGCGAACGAAAGATGATTGCAAACGAGTAGCGCACCGCCGCGCGCGGGGAAATTTTCGCGCCCGACGATCTTGATCCGGTAAATCGTGTTCGTCAGGCACCACAGAACAAAGCGCAACAATGCCTCCGGCAGTAAAATTATGACGTAAATCGCGCCCGCCAGCGTCAGCAAGCCGCTGACAAGGAAGATCATGCGCGGTGAAAGCTGCAGTTCCTGCGCCAGCAGCCAGTGCGCCCCGGACGCCGCCAAAGCGCCGGCGGACGAAAGCATGTTCGCCACGGCCTGCACCTGCCCCTTGTTTTCGCGCACCGGCCGGTGTTGCAACAGCGCCATCACCGGCACAACAAAGAAGCCGCCGGAGAATCCCAGCAACGCGAACAGCAACAGCGACAGCTTTAGTCCGACCCCCGGCCAGACGAAGGCGGCGGAAAAAATGGACATCCCGAGCGCGCCAAGCGGCACGAGTCCGTACTCAATCTTCCCGCCGGAAAGGTATCCCGCCGCGACACTGCCCAGCCCGATGCCGAGCGCGAGCGTCACGTTCAAAAGCCCGACGTGCGTCTCATCCACATGCAATACGTTTGCGCCATAGAAAAAAAGGTTTAGCAACAGCAGCATCCCGAAAAAGTTGAACCAGACATACCCGATCATCGCCAGCCACAGCGGACGCTCGCCGCGCATCAGGCGCAACTGCCGCCAGATTTCAGCGGGAAAATTCCATTCAAATTTCTTCGCCGGGTTCGCCGCCGGAATCCGGGTGATGAACCGGCAGGTAAATGCACCGATGCAGGTCAGCGCGATAAGAATACCGCCGGAAATCCATTGCTCGCCGCGAAATTGCTGTGCCAGCACCGATGCCGCCACCGTGCCAAGGATGATGGCGACAAACGTGCCGAGTTCGAGGATACCGTTGCCCCAGGATAACTTTTTATCCGGCAGCAGTTCCGGCAGCGAACCATATTTGCTCGGCCCAAAAAACGCGCTGTGCGTACCCAGCAGGAAGACGCAAACGAGCAGAAAATTTTTATCCATCGTCCACAGGCCGGCGAGCGCCAGCAGCATGATGCCAAGCTCAAGAACTTTCACCCCAAGCATCACCGAGCGTTTGCTAAAACGGTCGGCCAGAAATCCGCCGGCCATCGAGAACAGGAGGAACGGCAGCAGGAACAACGCGCTGATGGACTCGCCAAAATGATTTTTCTCCGCCGCCGTCATCGTTGTGCCATAAATGGCGAGCAGGATGACCAGATTTTTCAGCACATTGTCGCTGAATGCGCCCTGAAACTGCGTCACGATCAGCGCCCAAAAACCGCGGCTGGATGAGGGTTTGGTTTCGTTCACGCCTTCAAACTACCAATTTGTTCGGGAAAATGTGAATTGAAAAACTTTCGGACTCATCGTTTTCAACGATGGAAAAATCGGTTTACAATCCACCGGCTTGGGTTAAGGTAAACTTAAATCAGGCTCAGGACATGAAAGCAACTATTCTGGCGCTTCTCATTTTGGCGACAATCCTGCCAAAATCCTTTGCGGATTCAGTTTATGTCTGGTGCGGAGACGGGACGGTTCACGGCTATCTCACGAACGGCATAACCATTGCCCCGACAAATAATTTTTCCGGCTGGAATGGGCCGATTGGCCTTACGTTTGACAATCTTGGAGATCTCTACATTGGCGTGCCCGGCGATAGTTATATCTGGTTGTTTTATCCGACAGATTTGATTTCACTATTTGGCAATGTTGATAGTATATCGAGCCTGGCCTTTAATACTTCTGGAGAGTTGATTGGAGCAATACCAAATTACGCCAATGTGCAGAAACTCCCGTTCACAAGTGAATATATTACACTCCCAACTCCCTATAATACCAATAATGCCAATGCCAACAATCCGGACGGCCTGGCTTTGGATAGTTCAGATAACATTTACGTCGCAAACAATTACCCTCCCTATGAAATCACAATCATCTCAAACAATTTTTCCAGCGGCGGGATTTTTACCACCAGTGTGAATTCGCCGTGGGGCCTTGCCTTTGATTCAAGCGGCAATTTATTCGTTGCCAACTCCGGTACGAACGGCCTGTATGAAAATTCCATTAGTAAATTCGCCACCAACGGCACGCTCACCACTTTCGCCACTTCTTCCAGCGGCCTGAATCAGCCTTGCGGCATCGCTTTCGACAGTTCGGGCAATCTTTTCGTCGCCAACTCCGGCGCCGGAAACATTCTCAAATTTACTCCGCTCGGCGGCGTTTCCGTTTTCGCCTCCGGTCTGACCGCGCCGACATCCATCGCGATTTATCCCGGCAAAAATGTTTACTCGGCCAAACCGATGTCGCTGGCAGATCCCGTCACGCAAACCAACAGTATCCAGTTGAATTTGACGGAACCAGTCGGCCTCAATTTCACCGTGCTGGTCGCCACCAACCTTTTAACCCCGGCGTCGAACTGGGTGCAGATTGGAACATTTACCGAGCTGTCCACAAATTTTTCCAGTTATCCTTACATCACCGAACAATCGGTATATTATCAATTCACGGACACAAATGCGGCCAACTACAACGCCCGATTTTATCGCGTTAGTTCGCCGTAATCAGTTCGTCCATTGCGGTTTCTGAATAATTTTCTTTTTATGTCGGGCGTTTGCCGTTTCAATTCCCGCCCATGTCGCACGAATACGTCCTCAAGCCGTTCGCGCCGGAAGTCCGGCTGAACATCGACTATCCGCGCGAACTCAATGAACAGCAGCTTGCCGCCGTCACCGCCCTGCCCGGCCCCGCGCTCGTCATCGCCGGCGCCGGCTCCGGCAAGACGCGCACGCTGACCTACCGCGTCGCCTACCTTTTGGAACAGGGCATTCCGGCCGACAGAATTTTGCTGCTCACGTTCACCAACAAGGCGGCCGGCGAAATGATGCGCCGCGTTTCCGACCTGCTCGGACACGAGCTGCGCGCGCTCTGGGGCGGTACATTTCACAGCATCGGCGCGCGCATCTTGCGGCTGCACGCGGATATGCTCGGCTACCAGAAGGACTTCACGATTCTCGACCGCGACGACGCCAAGGACCTGGTCAAGGCCTGCGTCACCGACGCAAAAATAAACATTAAGGACAAGCACTTCCCCAAGCCGGATGTGTTGCTGGAAATTTTTTCGCTCGCCGCCAATACGCATCAGCCCCTCACTGAAATCGTCAACGAAAAGTACTTTTATCTGCACGCGAAATACGCTGGTGAACGCGGATTGGATGAGGAAGTGGCGCGTCTTGCCAAATTGTACGTAGAACGCAAGCGCACGACGAACGCGATGGATTTCGACGACCTGCTCGCGCTCTGGCTCAAGCTGCTGCAGGACCATGAGGAAATCCGCGAGCATTACCAGCGGCGGTTTCAATTCATCCTCGTGGACGAATATCAGGACACGAACAAGCTGCAGGGCGACCTGATCGACCTCCTCGCCGCGCGCCACAAAAACGTCATGGTTGTCGGTGACGACGCCCAAAGCATTTACGCCTGGCGCGGCGCGAACTTCGCCAACATCCTCGATTTTCCCAAGCGCTATCCGGGCGCAAAGGTTTTCAAGATCGAGACCAACTACCGCAGCACGCCGGAAATCCTGAACGTCGCGAACGCCGCCATCGCCGCCAACGTCAACCAGTTCGCCAAGGAACTGTCGCCCGCGCGTAAATCCGGCGTGAAACCCGCGCTCGTCGCGTGCCAGGACGCCGGCCAGCAGGCCGGGTTCATCGTGCAACGCGCGCTGGAACTCCGCGACGAGGGCACGAGCTTGAACAACATCGCCGTCCTGTACCGCTCGCATTTTCACGCGTTGGAATTGCAACTGGAACTCACCCGGCGTCAGATCCCCTTCTCCATCACGAGCGGCATACGCTTCTTTGAACAAGCGCACATCAAGGACGCAACCGCCTACCTGAAATTTGTCGCCAACCCCAAAGACGAAATTTCATTCAAGCGGCTCACACTGCTGCTCGATGGAGTCGGCGCAAAGGGAGCGGATAAACTTTGGAATAATTTCTGCGTCGAATTTCAAGAAACAATGAAACGGGCGTCGCCTGACTCATCGAACCCGGCAAAAAAAGAGCGACAACTCAAAACGCCCATTGCCTTCGCCTTGCAGGATTCAGTTGCCTCGGTGCCAAAAAAAGCCGCCGTGGCCTGGGCGCAGTTCACTGCCACGATTTCACAACTTGAGGACGCGGACGTCCGTAAAAGTGCCGCCAAGATGCTGCGGCTGGTGATGGACGCCGGCTACGACGATTATCTCAAGGAGACTTACGACAATTACGAGCGGCGGCTCGATGAAATCCAGCAGCTCGCGGAGTTCGCGTTCCAATTCGGCAGCGTCGAGGAATTTCTCACTCAGCTCGCGCTGCTCACGAACGTCGAGGCCGAAGAGGACCCGCACGACGATGCCGAGCGCATCAAGCTCTCCACGATCCATCAGGCGAAGGGTTTGGAATTCGGTGTCGTGTTCGTCATCATGCTCTGCGACGGATTGTTCCCTTCCTCGCGCTCGACGGAGAGCAACGACGGTGAGGAGGAGGAACGCCGGCTTTTCTATGTCGCCGTGACCCGCGCAAAGGATGAATTATATCTGTGTTATCCCCTCATCCGTGGCGGCTTCGGCAATTCCGGAGCCGACATTTTCCAATCCCCCTCGCGCTTTCTTTCGGAGATTCCGAAAGACCTGATCAACGAGTGGAACTTGCGGTGACTTAGGACATTGAACCACCCGACGCGTTCCAAGCGTCGAGACGCTGCGAGCGTTTCTCCCTCTCCGCGTCGGCGGAGTCTGCGGAGCCGATGGGGAGTAGCGACAGCGGCTATGGCGGGTGAAGTGCGCGTCCCACCATCTTTGGGTTCATGGCCACGGCTGAATTCAGCAGTATAACTGACAAATTTTACGGACCCATTCAACAGCTGTTCCCTCTCCCAGCGGGAGAGGGTCAGGGTGAGGGAGAGCGCAACGCCTGGAATAAACGGTCGCAGTTTTTCTCGAACTGCTCTAAAAAACAAAACCCCCGACCAGATAACTGGTCAGGGGTTTGCAGATTGATTCCAGTTTTACTCCGCCGACTTTTTCTTCTGCGTAAACGTATGCGTCGCGTGGCCGTAAAAGGCGTCGGCGGCCTCCATCACCGTTTCGGAGAGCGTCGGATGCGGATGGATGGTCGAGGCGATGTCCTCAACCGTGGCGCCCATCTCGATGGCGAGCGTGGCTTCGGCGATGAGTTCGCCCGCGCCCGCACCGCAGATGCCCACGCCGAGCACGCGATTGGTCACGGGATCAGCGATGATCTTGGTGACACCGTCCGTGCGGTCGAATGACAACGCGCGGCCGCTGGCCGTCCACGGAAATTTGGCGACTTCGTAGGCGATGCCCTTTTCCTTCGCCTCGATCTCGGTGAGGCCGGCCCATGCGAGCTCGGGGTCGGTGAAAACAACCGCCGGGATCACGCTATCGAACGGCACAACCTCGCCATGAATGTTTTCAACCGCGTTACGCGCTTCTTTGTGTGCCTTGTGCGCGAGCAGGATGCCGCCGGCGATATCACCAATGGCGTAAATGCTCGGGTCGTCGGTCAATTGCTGCGGGTTGACTTTGACGAAGCCTTTTTCGTCGAGCACCACTTTCGTGTTTTCCAGGCCAAGGTCGCCGCTGTTCGGCGAGCGGCCAACGGAAACCAGAACGCGGTCGTAAAGTTCGGTGAGCTTTTCGCCATTGAATTCGGATTCAACTTTGATCTGCTTCCCGGCGGTGGACATCTTGGTCACGCGCGCCTTGAGCCGGATTTCCTTGAACATCTTCTTCGCGTTCGCCACGACGGGACGCGCGAGATCCGCATCCGCACCGGCCAGAATCCCATCCAGCGCCTCAATGACGGTGATCTGGCTGCCGAGACCGGCATAGACCGTGCCGAGTTCCATGCCGATGTAACCACCACCGACGACGAGCAATTTTTCGGGAACGTCCGGCACTTCGAGCGCCTCGGTGCTGGTCATGACGCGCGGGTTGCCGAGGTCGAACGCCTTCGGCATCGCCGGCAGCGAACCGACCGCCAGGATCGCCTTGTCATATTCGACGAACTGCTGGCCGGCCTCGGTCTCCACGCGTAATTTGTTGGAGCCTTCAAAATAAGCGCGGCCATTGATCACCGTGACACCGCGCATTTTCGCGAGCGTGGCGACGCCGCCGCATAGCTTCGCAAGAATGGATTCCTTCCACGCGCGCAGTTTATCCAGTTCAAGCTTGGGTTCCGCGAACGTGATGCCGCGATGCGCGGATTCACGGGCGTTGACGATCTGGTGGGTCGCGTAGAGCAGCGCCTTCGAGGGAATGCAGCCGCGGTTCAAACAGACACCGCCCAAGACTTTGTCCTTTTCGATCAAAGTCACCTTCATGCCAAGGTCGGCGGCATAAAACGCGGCGGCATACCCGCCCGGACCGGCCCCAACGACTACGATTTCAGTTTTGATGGAATCCATACAAATTAAATTTTGACGATCGCTTCGTCGAAGTTCTCAAATGCTTTAACGAGATCCACGGTAAAGCGCGCCGCGCTGCCGCCGTCGATCACCCGGTGGTCATAGCTCAAGGCGATGGGCGTCATCATCCGCGCGACAACCTGTCCGTCGCGTACGACCGCCTTCATCGCCCCGCGACCGAGGCCGAGAATCGCGACTTCGGGCAAATTCACAACCGGCGTGAAATGCGCGCCGCCGATGGCGCCCTGGTTGGAGATGGTGAAGGTACCGCCCTTCATTTCGTCGCCGGAAATCTTCCGGTCGCGTGCCTTCGCCGCGAGCGTTTCCAGTTCCTTCGCCAGCTCAACCATGGATTTTTTATCCACGTCGCGGATCACTGGTACCAGCAAACCCTGCTCGGTGTCCACCGCGATACCGAGGTGGATGTATTCTTTCAAGATGATTTCATTCGCCACTTCATCGAGGCTCGAATTGAAGATGGGATGCGCCTTGAGCGTCGCCGCGACCGCCTTCAAGACGAACGGCGTGAGCGTGAGCTTGACACCCTTGGACTCGTAGGCCGCCGCGTATTTTTTGCGCAACTCGCCGACCTTGGTGAAGTCGATATCGTCGAACTGCGTGACGCGGGCGACGGTGCTGGAACTTTCCGACATGCGCCGCGCGATGACCTTGCGCAATGGCGTGACCGGCTTCTTGAGGATCGGCCCGAATTGCGAGAAATCCACCTGCACCGGCGCGGGTTTCGCGGACGCGCTTTCCCCGACAGCGGCTTTCGGCTGTGCCGCCGCGCGAATGAGCCGGGCGATGTAATTTTTAATGTCTTCGCCGGTGACGCGGCCGGATTCATCGCCGTGAACCTTCTGCAGATCAATGCCAAATTCCCGCGCAGCGCGGCGTACCGAGGGCGACGCCACGGGATTTTCGTTCACGATTTCATCCGCTGATTCGACGACTTCTTCTTCCGCCTCCTCCGCAACCGGCGCGGGTTTCGAGGCGGCCTTTTTCGCAACCGGTTTGGGTGCGGGCGCAGCCGCCGGAGCGGGAGCCGCAGCGGCCGGGGCAGCCCCACCACCGCCGGCGATTGAAATGAGCTTTGCGCCCACGGCGACGCGGTCGCCGGCTTTCACAAAAACTTTTTCCACGACGCCGGTGCCGGTGGAGGGAATTGAGGCGACGGCCTTTTCGTTTTCCAGTTCGATGATCGCCTGGTCTTTGGCGACGGTGTCGCCTTCCTTCACGAAAACGCCGACAACGACGCCGGAATCAGCGCCTTCACCCAGTTTGGGAAGTTTTACGTCCATAAAATTGAACAAACAAGATGACTGAAAAACCTCCTGCTTTCCAGAAAATAAATTTCCGCGCGCAACCTGCCTGTAGATCAGTGGTTGAATTGCAACTGCTTGCTCACTTTCGCGAGCCGTTTTTCCCACTCGCCCTTGTGCGCCAGCGGGTCGGCGTCCGTGCCCCAAAGTTTTTTCACCATCTCCCGCTGCGGCACGAACGGGCACTTCGCCTTCGGATTTTTGTGCGCGTCATCAAGCTGGCGCAGCGCGAGTTGGGCACCGGTCATCAATGCGGGCTTTTCCGGGCGCGAAAACTGCGAATTCATTTTGTTCGCCGCGTCGTCCAGCGCGCCCCAGCGTTCCGCATGCGTACGGCCCCAAAGCGTCGGTTGCGTATCGAGCTTTCCCAAGTTCCAGAACATGATGCGGATTTGGCGCACCATTTTGGTTTGCCCCGCCATGATGTCGCGAAAAATTTCCTCCAGCCGCAGGTTGATGATCGAATTTTGAAATTGCGGATGGATAAAGCGATGCGTGCCGCCGGCCTCGGAGAAATCCTCGAACCGGATCGTCAGGCTCATTTCGCGCGCTTGCAACTGCTCGCGGCGCAACTGGCCGACCAACCGCGTGGTCTCGCTCAGCGCGAAGGTCAGCGCGGCTTCGTAATCCGGTTCGTCATAAGGCAGCGTGGTGTTGCTGGAGATCGTCGTGCGGTCCTTGACCTCCAGCAGTAGCGGTTCGCTCCAAAGTCCGTTGGCGAACAGCCAAAGCTGCTGCCCCCAGATTCCGAATTTCTGTTTCAGCAAGATGGACGGCAGCCGGGCGACATGCCCGAACGTCAACGCCCCGAGCGATGCCAACGCCCGCTGGCGGTTTTTGCCGATGCCGGACATTTCGCGCACGCCGCGGTTCTTGAGAAATTCCTTTTCCTCACCGGCTTTGATTTCCATGAAACCGGGTTTCGCGGCGTCCGTCGCCAGTTTGGCGAGGCGCGAGGAACTGGCGAGGCCGGCGGACACGGGAATCTTCACCTCGCGCGAAATGCGTTCGCAGATTTCCTTCACATATTTTTCCGGCGAGGTGTTGCGCCAGACCACGCTGTCCATGGTGGTGAAATCAAGAAAACCCTCGTCGATCGAGACCGGCACGAGCGTGGGCGAATATTCCTCCAGCACGTGAAACATCTCGGCGGAGATACGCCGGTATTCGTCGTAATGCGGCCGGCATAGCACGCCGCGCGGACAGACCCGTATGGCCTCGAAACATGCCATGCCGGTCTTCACGCCGAATTTCTTCGCCGCGCGGTTCGCGGCGATGACGATGCCGTCGCCACGCCGCCCGCCGCCGACCCACACGGGCCGGCCTTGCAGTTTTTGGTCGAGCGCGATCTCGCAGCTCGCAAAAAAACTGTCGCCGTCCACGTGGAGGATGCGGGTTTTCAAGTCCGTGAACATTACGTCGTCCGCCGTCGCCGCGCCATGCGGAGTTGTTCACAACAGCGGACAGGAGGCATTCTGGCAGAGACCCATGGACAAAGGCTGTCCAACCAAGAAGAACCCTCGACAAACCGGCAATTAGTTAATTAGCTTGCGAACCGGCATACATGGATGCAAACCAGAACATTTATTCACCCGAATATATCAAGCGCCTATTCGATGAAATGGCCCACACTTACGGCATGGTGAACATGGTTTCCTCGCTGTGATTCGCCCGCACCTGGCGGAAGACCTGTGTCTATACGATCAAAGGCGAAGCGGCCCATGTCTGCGATTTGATGACCGGAGGCGGAGAATGTTTGGGCCACATAAAAAAGCATTTCGGCCCCGCAACCAAAGTGGATCTGGTGGACTGGTCAAATGCGATGTGCGAGCGAGCGCAAAATAACATAAACCGAAATAAATACGCCGGCAGCGAAGTCATCTGCTGCAACGCGCTGAACCTGCCCAGCCCCGCAAATAATTATGACGTGGTTTATTCGACCTTTGGACTCAAAACCCTGACCGATGAGGAATTGGTCCTGCTGGCGGATGAGATCATGCGCGTGCTCAAACCGGGAGGCAGATTCTGCCTGCTCGAATTTTCCATCCCGGCCAACTTTATCTTGCAGCTTTTTTTCAAGTTCTATGTCAAACGCCTGGTTCCAATTATGGGGTGGTTGTTTCTTGGAAACCCGGACAATTATCGGATGCTCTGGCAATACACCGTGGCATTTGGAAACTGCGGCAAAGTCCGCAAAATGTTTGAATCCTGCGGCTTTGAAGTTGATTCATCACCCTTCTTTTTCGGCAGCGCTACTCAAATCCACGGTCGCAAGCCCTTTAAAAAGTAAGAAACGCCGTGTAAAAACTTCCAGATCGCAGCGGACTGGAGGGATTCTGGCATAAACCCAGGGACAAAAGCCGTCCAAATCTATGGCAAAAGATGATTAGCGATTACTCCTGCCGTGTGGTTTACTGTGGATGGGGCGAACCGCCTCCATTGACCATGAATAACCTGATAAAAAATCTCCTGAAACTTCAGACCATCGAAATTGACAAGAAATCCGATGCCAGTGCCGCTGAAATCGCGAAACTTCGCGCCACGGTTCCCGCGCAAATCCTCGGCCATTACGACCGGTTTGTCAGCCGCGGTAAACGCGGCGTGGCCATCGTCCGCAATCAAGTCTGCACCGCCTGCCATGTGCAGGTGCCGCGCAGCATGGTGCTTACCCTCATGCGTGACGAGGACATCCAGATTTGCGGCAACTGCGGCCGCTACCTGTATCTCCTGGAAGAAGCCGCCATACCAACCGTAATCCCACTGCCGGTGGTAAAAAAACCCCGCAAACGCGCCGCCGCCCTGCAACCGGTCTAAAACTCTTATCAAAACAAAAAAACGGCGTGGAAAAAATTCCACGCCGTTCTTGTTTTCTGAAATTTCGTTCAGGTCAAAATGATCTTGTCGCCTTCTTTCAAGGTGACGATGGCTTTTTTCCAGCTCGACGCGCGGCCGGCCTGGATGGTGCGCTTGCGCCGGGCCTTGCCGCGGACGTTCAGCGTGTTGATCTTCACAACCTTGACCTTGAAAAGCTCCTGCACGGCCTGCTTGATCTGCGGCTTGGTCGCGAGCCGGTCGGCCACGACGGTATACTGGTTATATTTTTCGCTCTGGCGCGTGCCTTTTTCCGTGAGGCGGACGGTTTTGATGACGTCAAAGGTGTTCATGATTATTCGTTGATAAGGCGGGCTTCGACTGTTTCAAACGCGCTCTTGGTGAAGAGCAGTTTGTCCGGACGCAACACGTCGTAGGTGTTGAGCGAATCGCCCGTGGTGAGCGCCACGTCCTCGACGTTGCGTACGGCGAGCGTGAGATTCTTGTCAATACCGTGGGAGACGATGAGCGTGGTGCCCTTCAACTCCAGCGCGGCGATGAACTTCACGAAGTCCTTGGTCTTGTGCGAGGACAATTTCAGATCGTCCACGATCACGACGTCACCGGCCTTGAGCCGTTCGCCGAGCGCCTTGCGGAGCGAGAGCTGCTTCGTTTTTTTGGAAACCTTCTTGCTGAAATCGCGTGGACGGGGCCCGAAGGTCACGCCGCCGCCGACCCAGATGGGCGATTGGAACGAGCCGGCGCGGGCACGACCGGTGCCCTTCTGTTTCCAGGGCTTCTTGTTCGTACCGGCGACTTCGCCGGCGTTCTTGGTGCTGGCCGTGCCGCTGCGCTGGCCGGCGCGATATGCGGTCACGGTGTCGTGAACGGCCTGGGTGCCTTTGCCGCCCTCGACGAGCGGAAACTTCACTTCCAGTTCACCGGCGTCTTTGCCGGCGGAATTTTTGATGGAAATTTTCATGGCTGATTATTTCTTGGCAGCGGGCGCGGCTTTGGCGTCAGCTTTTTTCTTGGAAATGTTGGTTGCGACCGGCGCCTTCCAGCCCTTCGGACGTTTCTTGGATTCGCGGATGACGACATAATCGCCTTCCGAACCGGGGATCGCACCCTTGATGAGGATCAGATTATCGGCCTCGCGGACCTGAATCACTTCGAGGTTCTGCGTGGTGCGCGTGACCTGGCCCATGTGACCGGGCATCTTCATGCCGCGCATGACCGTGCCGGGGAACAAACGCTGACCGATCGCGCCGGAGCGGCGATGCCAGCCCTTGGCGCCGTGCGTGGAATCACCACCGGCAAACCGATGGCGCTTCACGACACCTTCAAAACCGCGGCCCTTGGTCGTGCCGATGGCGTCGATGAAATCGCCGGGCGCGAACAGCGCCGGTCCGATCAAGTCGCCCGTCTTCACTTCCTTCGAGAAGTTGCGGAATTCCTGGATGCGCTGGATGCCGCTGATGGCGTCCGTGCTCTTGTCCTTCACCTCGACACCGTGTTTCTTCAGATGGCCGAGTTTGCCCTTGGCGATGCGCTGCGGCTTTTGATCGCCGAAGCCGAGCTGCACGGCATTGTAGCCGTCCTTGCCCGCCTGGGTTTTGACCTGCAATACGCGGTTCGGGCCGCAAAGCACGACGGTCACGGGAATGGCGACACCGGCGGCGTTATACACGCGCGTGTGGCCGAGTTTTTTTCCTAAAAGTCCTATTGGCATAAAATTCGAGTATTGATGGGTTGAATTGTTATACCGTCAAATCTTGATGGTGATGTCCACGCCGGCGGGCAAATTGAGCTTCTTCAATTCGTCCACCGTCTTCGCGGTCGGATCGAGGATGTCGATGAGCCGTTTGTGGGTGCGTTGTTCGAAAGTTTCCTGCGACTTCTTGTCCGAGTGCGGGGAGCGTTGGACGGTGAAGCGCTCGATACGGGTCGGGAGCGGAATCGGGCCGGCCACCCGGGCGCCGGTGCGCTTGACGGTGTCGGCGATTTCGCGGGCCGACTGATCTATGACGCGGAAGTCATAGGCCTTGAGGCGGATGCGGATACGTTGTGCCATACAAAGAACGATTGTCTGTTAATGTTTAATTTCCCGCCTTCAACAAATGAAAGCGGACGCGGATAATATCATTTTGTCCTTCGGGTGCAATCAATTTTTTGAAGAATTTTAGGACTGTACCGTTCCCATCCCCATGGCTTCGGGGGAATCACCCAAATCGTCCTCGTCGTCATCCCCATCCTCGTTCTCGACCCCGATCAGGTTTGATTTGGCCTGCCCACCGAAGTTTTAACGTAGGTGGGTCGGATTTGGTCGGATTCAGTTTGATTGGTGGGGCGCGGCCCGAGATGGATGTCAAGGAAGTGGCGTTTCTGCTTGGCTACGAGGATTCGAATTCTTTCTACCGCGCTTTCCGAACGTGGGAAGGAACGACACCCTCCCGGTTAAGGGCGGCGCTCCGAGAATCTGAAACTAGACAACAAGTGCAAAGAAGAAAGGCAGGAATTTATGAACTGCGCGAAGTTCAGCGGCTCCATCGAGCAGCTCGCGCGGCCCTTGGACATTCAACTCAGACCTTCACCACCTTCGCGCGAAAACAAAGCGCCCCCGCTCATTACTCGTTCCATGTCACTGTCGTTGCGAACGCTGCTTCAACGGACTGGTGGCGATAGCCCGGCTTCGATCACGAAGTTGCTCCAATAATTTGACCTTGTCCGAAAATGGCAGCACCGCAAGCTGGCGGCGCATCGCCCGTTTGCTCTCCAAAATTTTTCGCATCCGTTCGCTCATGAGTTGCCTTTGAGAAATTTATCGCCGAACCGCTCCCATTTTGCAACCAGTTCGTGCCGCTGCAAAATCGCGTCCAGTTTATCCGCGTCCAGCCCGCCGCTCTCAATGAACTGCAAAATCCGCGCGTGATCCTTGGCACGTCCGACCTGCAACGCGATGGCCGCCAGATGTTCCGCCGTCATCACGCGCACCGGCACGCCTTCAACTTTTGTTTCAATCGCGTCGGCCAGCGCTTCTTCGACCAAAACGTCGCCTGGCGGCAAAAATTGCACCGGCCAGCCTTCAATCACAATGTATTCCTTTTCGATCTTGTGGCCGCGCGCGGACAGGTAATCGTAAATCGGCGAAAGCGAGACGAGTACGCCCGCGCTTTGTTTTTGAAAGGAAATAAAAACATCAATATCCAGCGTGGCGACCGGCTCCAGATAAAAGGTGGCGCCCACTGCGCCGCCAATCGCGTATCGGCCAATGACGCCGTCGGCTTGCATTTGGTTGATGATTTCCAGCGTGGCTTTCATTTGATCACAACAAACAAGTTTGTTACAGCCCCGCAAAATAAAAAAGCCGGAACTTTCGTTCCGGCTTCTCGTGTTTCGCAAAACGCTTTACGTGCGCGCGGCCGGCTTCTTCGCCGCCTGGTCGAGGATCGTCGTCAACACGCTGTTCGGCACCTGCGCGAAGCTCAATGGCTCCATCGAGTACGAGGCGCGGCCCTTCGACAGCGAACGGATCGCCGTCGCGTAACCGAACATTTCCGCCAGCGGCACTTCCGCGTTCAGGACGGTCTGGCCGTGCTTCGCCTCGATGCTCACGATCGTGCCCCGGCGACGGTTGATGTCACCGAGCAGATCGCCCTGGTACTCATCCGGCGTGGTGCACTCGACCTTCATCAAAGGTTCGAGCAGGATCGGGCCCGCCTTCTTGAAGGCGTCTTTCAAGGCGAAAATGCCGGCCATCCGGAACGCCAGTTCGTTCGAGTCGACTTCGTGGAATGAGCCGTCCGTCACTTCGACTTTGATGTCGATGACCTGATAGCCCGCGTACACGCCGCCCTTGATGGCTTCTTCGATGCCCGCGATGACCGCCGGAATGTATTCCTTCGGGATGGTGCCGCCGACGATCTCGTCCACGACTTCCACGCCCTTGCCCTTTTCATTCGGCGCCACCGTGATGCACGCGTGGCCGTACTGGCCTTTACCACCGGACTGGCGGATGAACTTGCCTTCGCCCTCGGCGGCCTTGGTGATCGTTTCGCGATACGCGATCTGCGGGGCGCCCGTGCTGGCCTCCACCTTGAACTCGCGTTTCAAACGGTCGATGATGATTTCCAGGTGCAACTCACCCATGCCCGCGATGATGAGCTGGCTGGTCTCTTCATTCGTGAAGCAGCGGAACGTCGGATCTTCTTCCGCCAGACGTTGCAGGCCTTCGGACAACTTGTCGCGATCCTGTTTCGTCTTCGGTTCGACGGCCATGCTGATGACCGGTTCGGGGAATGTCGGCGGTTCCAACGTCACGTCATAGTCCTCGTCGCACAACGTGTCACCCGTGGTGATGTTGCGCAGACCGACGAGCGCGGCGATGTCGCCGGCAAACACTTCGCTGATGTCCTTGCGTTCGCTGCCCTGGATGACCATGAGGCGGCTGACACGCTCGCGTTTGCGCGTGCGCGGATTGTAGATCGTGTCGCCCTTCTTGAGCTTGCCGGAATAAACGCGGAAAAACACCAGCTTGCCCGCGAAGGGATCCGTCCACAGCTTGAATGCGAGCGAGCAGAACTTCTCGTTGTCCGTCGTCGGCACTTTGACCACGACGTCCGTTCCCAGTTCATGGCCTTCCGCACCCGGAATGTCCAGCGGGCTGGGCAGATAATCAACGACGGCATCGACCAGCACCTGCACGGCCTTCTTTTTGAAGGCGGAACCGCACAGCACCGGCACCAGTTCGATCTTGCAGGTAAGACGGCGGATGGCCGCTTTCAATACCGGCGCGGAGATGGGCTTTTCTTCGAGCACCAGGTTGGCGATCTCGTCGTCCTTGTTCGAGACGGCGTCGATCAATTCCGCGAGCGCGGCGGCGGCACGGTCCTTGTCCGCCGGGGCGATCTCCCGGATTTCATAGTTCAAACCTTCGTTGGCCTCGGTCGGTCCCCAGTAGATGGTCTTTTGGTTGATGAGGTCGATGACGCCTTCAAAACCACCTTCCACCGGATGACCTTCGGCTTCAACCGGACCCTGGCCCAACGGCAAAAAGATCGGGAACGCATATGCCTTGAGCTTCGTGCGCATGTCATTGAGGGCGTTTTCAAAATTCGCGCCCATGCGGTCCATCTTGTTAACGAACGCGATGCGCGGGACGTTATACTTCGTCGCCTGGCGCCAGACGGTTTCGGATTGCGGCTGCACGCCGGCCACGCCGCAGAACACGGCGACCGCGCCATCCAGCACGCGCATGGAACGTTCCACCTCGGCCGTGAAATCCACGTGGCCGGGGGTGTCGATGATGTTGATCCGGTGCGGGACGTTGTTGAAGGCTTTATAGACCTTGTCTTCGCCGGGCTTCGCGGTTTTCTGCGTCCAGAAGCAGGTCACGGCGGCGGACGTGATCGTGATGCCGCGTTCCTTTTCCTGCTCCATCCAGTCGGTCACGGTATTGCCGTCATCCACGTCGCCGATCTTGTGGATCAGGCCGGTGTAAAACAGGATACGCTCGGTCGTCGTCGTCTTGCCGGCGTCAATGTGCGCGGCGATGCCGATGTTGCGGGTGCGTTCGAGGGTGTATTCGCGGTCGGGCGAATTGACAGGTTTGGCGTCGCTCATAAAAACTTAAATTTTCAACTGCAATTTCCAGGAATTCTAAAATGCAAAATTCCGCTGTTCGTTCACAAAAAGGAGCGTAGAGAATACGTGAGAACCGGCGCAGGGCAATCAATTTCTCGGCGAAATTGGGGATGTCGAAACATTTGGTGGCGTCCCGGAAAGGCTCCTAAAAATCAACCCGGCAGCCGAAAAAGGTGTCAGCAACATCACGCCAGTTTCCGGTCCTGCGAAATCGATTCGCAGGCCGTAGCCCCGGCGTTCAAGATGTTGGCTGCATTCATAGTGCTGGTGCCGGATGATTTCCTGTCACGAAACAGCGCGACACCGGCCATATAGATACATCAACCCGCAGAAATTATCAAGTCCGGCTACATCGCGGATGTCCCGGAGTGTGGCTCCCCGGCCACTGCAACGTTCAATTCACGAGGCTCTAGAATATTTCAGAGTTTTCGGTCGTTGTCTTATCGCAGCGCCCGAGGACGGGCGCACTCCAAAACATTTTCAAAATTCAAGGGCCATCGCCAACGCGCCAGCGTCTTGGACTGCGCCAGCCCTCTGGCGCTTTTCCATGGTGAGTCGCGATGAGCCTTCGAACTCAGAAAAAAGCTCCAACCACCAACCACCAAGCGCCAGAGAATGTTTAACATTCAATCACCAAAACCGCCGGTCGCCATTGAAGTTTGATGCTTGAAAATTCTCTGGATGTTGGAGCTTGGCATTTGGAATTTAATTCATATACGTTCCTCGCATATGGCGAAACCCACCCAACCCAAACTCGAAAAATACACCGTCGCGGACGCCGCCATGGGCTACTCCCGCACCGTCTGGCTGCAACGCGGCCCCGCCGACCGGCCTCAACAGCTCTGCCTTTTCCTCGATGGTGAACTTTACCTGGACAAGATGAAAGCCGCGCCCGTTCTCAATGAAATGGTCACTCGTGGCACCTTGCCGCCAATGACCTTCGCCTTTATCAGCCATGGCGACATGAAGTCCCGCGAACACGATTACACCTGCAACAACCAATTCGGACGCTTCATCGCAAAGAAGGTGGTGCCCTGGCTGGAAAAAGAAATTCCCGATATTCGCCCCGGCCATCATCTCATTGGCGGATTGAGCTTGAGCGGTTTGGCCGCCGCCTGGCTGGCCTTGCAATACCCTGAACATTTTCCCGGCTGCCTCTGCCAATCCGGTTCCTTTTGGTGGAAAGATGAATACTTCACCAAAAACGCCCCACAGCATGCGCCGGTAAAAAACCGCTTCTGGCTCAGCGTTGGCGACCAGGAAACCGAAGTCGACGATCCGCCGGAAGTTTCGCAGATCGTGGGCGTTAACCACGCCCTCCACGTTTTAAAATCCCTCGGCGGCACCGTCCATTACCACGAATATCACGGCGGCCATGATATGAAATATTGGCGCAAAGAATTGGATCAAGCCCTGCATTGGCTGCTTAACTCCAAAAGCGATTAGAGCGGTTTCAGAAAACTTTCAGCCGTTGGCTTTCACGAATTTTCTCCCTCACCCCTGCCCTCTCCCGCTGGGTGAGGGTGAAACGCTTCCAGCTTCATACGAAAATCTGCGGCTGGATTGGAGATCAACGTACTCAAAAAGAAGAAAACTCGCATGGCTGTTCCCTCTCCCAGCGGGAGAGGGTCAGGGTGAGGGAGAGCGCATGATAGCCACCAACGCCACAACTTATTTTAAAATGTTCGAAACTTACGTATACAAAACAAAAAAGCCGGAGTCTTTCGACTCCGGCTTTTTGTGAAAATTTTTCTACCAGCGGAAATGCGCAAAGGCCTTGTTCGCCTGTGCCATCTTATGCACTTCATCGCGCTTGCGGATGGCGTTGCCTTGGCCTTGGTAGGCTTCCAGGATTTCCGCCGCGAGCGCGGCCTTCATCGGCACGCCCTTTTTGGAATCGGCAAAATCGACGATCCAGCGGAGCGCGAGCGCGTTCTGGCGGTCGGCGGGGATTTCCAGAGGCACCTGATACGTGGCACCACCGACGCGGCGGGCCTTCGTCTCGATGCGCGGCTTGGCGTTATCCACGGCGCGCTGCAGGATTTCAATCGGGTTGCTCGCCGGGTTCTTTTCCGAGATGGAATCGAACGCACCATAAACGATGCGCTGGGCGGTGCTCTTCTTGCCGCTGACCATCACGGTGTTGACGAGACGGGCGACGAGTGTGCTTTTGTATTTGCCGTCCGTTGCGAGCGGGCGGCGGGTGGCTTGACGACGACGGGACATGTTTTCTTTATTCCTTTAAAAAGTTATTTGGCAGGAGCGGCGGCGGCCTTTTCCTTCGGCTTCTTCACGCCATATTTGGAACGGCTGACACGGCGTTTTTCGACGCCGGCGGCATCGAGCGTGCCGCGCACGATGTGATAACGCACACCGGGCAAATCCTTCACACGGCCGCCGCGCACGAGCACGATGCTGTGTTCCTGGAGATTGTGGCCTTCATCGGGGATGTAGGCGATGATTTCGTAGCCGTTCGTCAAACGCACCTTCGCGACCTTGCGCATCGCGGAGTTGGGCTTCTTCGGCGTGCGCGTCATCACCTGGATGCAGACGCCACGGCGGAAGGGAGAATTCTCCAGGGCCGGAGATTTCGACTTGTATTTGACTTTAGTGCGGCCCTTACGGACCAATTGATTGATTGTCGGCATTTGCTAAAAAATGGAGGCGAAATCTACCAAATCCAAATCCCGTTGCAAGCACTTAATTTTTTGATTTTACAACACTCTGGCGGGCGTATTCCATGTTTTTGCTCCAGAGGAGCATCGGAAATTAGCCAGACACATCGTGTCTGGTGAATTGTAAAAAACGCAAATGTCCTGAAGGGACATCGGAAAACATGCGGCCAATCCAGCGAGGATTCATTTGAGCGAGGAGAGAATCTTGGAAATATTTGAGCGGTCACCCGGCTGAAAGCGGCCTTGCGCGGCTTCAGCCAGTTTTTCACGAACACGCGGCGGCGTCTCACTTTGCGGCTGGCTATTATCGTCCTGCCACTCGCTCAAACAGCGGGCCACCTCGGCTCGCTCTGCGAGCGTCAATGAGGGAATCGCGGCTTTGATTTCAGCAACCGTGCTCATGCCGGAAAATTAAGCGCAATGCGGTCTGGCGTCAATAGGGCAAAACCGACATGTGGCAAACTGGATTTTGTCCAGCGCCGTAGGCGCGACATATTTTTAGAAACGAAACCAAAAATGTTTTCAGCTCCGCAGCGGCATATTCCGGCAAAATGATTTTCAAAAGATGCCGCTTCTACGGAGGTTGTGCCTAAATTTTACGCGCAAGTAAAATTGAAATGTCATCGGGCAAAGCTCTTGATTGATACCGGACAAGATCAACTAGCCTGCCTGCAGTTGCGTCAAAATCCGCTGCAAGAATTGTCGATGCGATTTTCTCCAAACTTGTGTATTTCAACAGGCCGTCAGTCGCCACGAGAAGTGTTCCATTCAACGACTCGCGGATGAATGGGATTGAAACGGCCCGGCCGCTGCCAAGGAAAGGTTTGCGGGTTTGATTGGCGGTCAGGTTTTCCACTCCATTTTTTGAGAAAACAAACGCCCCGGAATCACCGATGCTCGCTCCAAAAATGCCACCGCCCGACAAGACAACAACTACACCGGTTGTTTCTCCGAAGGTACCGCCGTCAGCCATTTCCCGGTCAAGTGATGTGAGCAGTTCGTTCAATCCGTCTGCATTCATGTCAATCGAGGCAATCCGTTGCTTGATGCCATCAACAAGAAATTGCGCCGCTTCCGCCCCACCGCTCATTCCACCCGCACCATCAGCGACAACCAAAACAAGATTTGAACCCACCCATAAAATTTCGGCCCGGTCTTGCAACTCTTTGCCGCCAGCCTGAATTTGTTTAGCGGTTGCAAACATAAATAGCTCAACCCCAAAACGGACACCGCACAAATCTTCCCGGCTCGACTTCCACTAATTCAGGGCTTTTTATCGAACATTCCGGCCTCGCCACGGGACAACGCGGCGCAAACCGGCAGCCCGGCGGGAAATCACCGATGCGCGGAACATTCCCCGGAATCGCCGTCAGCCGTTCCGCCCCGCCCCGCAACTTCGGAACGGAATTCATCAACGCCTTCGTATAGGGATGCAACGGCCGGCGCAGCAATTCCTTCGCGGGCGCAAGTTCCACGATCTGCCCGGCATACATCACTACCACGCGGTCGGCCATGTCGCCGACAATGCCGAGGTTGTGCGTGATAAGCAGGATCGCCATGCCGAGCCGCTGCTTGAGTTCGCGCAGCAGATCCAGTATCTGCGCCTGGATGGTCACATCGAGCGCGGTCGTGGGTTCATCGGCCACCAGCAATTTCGGCTCGCTCGCCAGCGCCATCGCGATCATCACGCGCTGTTGCATACCGCCCGACATCTCGAACGGATAATTTCTGATGCGCGATTCCGGCGCCGGAATCCCGACGAGTTTTAAGAGACGCAGGACCTCGCCGTCATTCGCCTTTTCCGGGCGATGCAATTTCAACGACTCCTTGATCTGCGCACCAATTCGGAAAACCGGATTCAACGCCGCTCCCGGCTCTTGAAAAACATAGCCGACCACGCCACCGCGGATCTTTTGCAATTCACCGTTGGTCATCTTCAGCGTGTCGCGACCATTGAGCAAAATTTCCCCGCCGACATAATTTGCGGGCGGCACCGGCACCAGGCGCGCGATGGATTGCGCCGTCACGCTTTTGCCACAGCCGCTTTCGCCGACCAGGCAGACGGTTTCGCCCGCCGCGATGGAAAACGACACACCGTCAATCGCACGCAAGGCCTCGGCATTCTTCCCGAAGTCCATCTGCAGGTTTTTGATTTCGAGCAACGGCATTGGCGGTTCAAAATGTGTTGTTAACGTAGCCCATTTCCGATTAGGCTCGCGGAATATGCGCTGGCAAACAATTCCTATTTTTATCGCGGCGGCACTCCTCGCCGGCTGCTCGAGCGTTCCCAAGCCGAAACCCATCCCGGTCGGCTCGCTGGAAAAATTTCAGGCGCGCGCGGCCAAATTCAATGAAGTCGTCACCGTGCCGACGTTCGAGACGACTACGAACGATGTCGCCGCCACCGCTGACAAGGTAATCGCCGACGGCAACGCCGCGCTCGACGCCATCGGTGCCCTCAAGGCGAACGAGGTGAATTTCCGCAACACCATCGTCGCGCTGGATGACATGAGCTACGAGATCCAATCGGCGGAGAATCGCCTGGATTTAATCGACCAGACCAGCACCAACTCCGACGTGCGTGATGCCGCCAGCGACGCCATCAAAAAGATCGACGAATGGTCGGTCGGCACGGATTACCGCGAGGATGTGTACGCGGCGGTGAAAAGTTTTGCTGCCACGCAACCGCCGCTCGTCGACGAGGATAAAAAGCTTTTCGCTGAAACCTTGCGCGATTACCGCCGCGCCGGGCTGGACCTGCCGAAGGACCAGCGCGATGAAGTGGAAAAATTACGCAAGGAACTGACCGTGATGGAAACTGATTTCGAGAACAACGTCACCAAGGCGCATGCGGATTTAAAGTTTTCGCGGGCAGAATTGGCCGGCGTCCCTGATGCCTTTTTGTCCCAGCAGGGCATCAAGACCGGCGACGACGAATACACGTTGCACCCGAACATCACCTTCCATTACATCATGGTCGAGGACAACGCCAAGCTGGAAGCCACGCGGAAAAAAATGCTGGTCGCGCAATACAACCTCGCCCGCGCGGACAACATTCCCCTGCTCCAAAAAATTCTCGTGGCGCGCGATGACATCGCGCATCGCCTCGGGTACAAGAGCTACGCCGATTTCGCCACGGAAGTGCGCATGGTCAAAAACGCGGCCACCGCGATCGATTTTGAAAAAAAACTTGTCGCCGGTTTGCAGCCGAAATATGACGCGGAATTAAAGGAGTTTCTTGATTTGAAGATCGCCGAAACCGGTGAAACCAACGCCATCATCAACGTCTGGGACTGGCGTTACTTCGCGAATGAGCTGAAGAAGACGAAATATAACGTGGATGCCGAGCAGTTGCGCGTTTATTTCCCGATGGACCGCGTCGAGCAGGGTTTATTTGCGATTTACCAGCGGATCTTCGGGTTAAAATTCGAACGCGTTGAGCCGCCCTACAAATGGGTCGGCGACCTGCAACTTTACACCGTGAGTGATGCCAAAACCGGCGAGCCGCTCGGGCTGTTTTATCTGGATCTGTTTCCGCGCGAGGGCAAATACAACCATTTCGCCCAGTTCGGCATCACGGAAGGAAAACTTTTGCCGGATGGCAAATATCAGCGGCCGGTCTGCGCGCTCGTCTGCAATTTCCCGCCGCCCCAGCCGGGTAAGCCGTCGCTCATGTCGCATGACGAAGTGGAAACCATCTTCCACGAATTCGGCCACGCGATGCATACCATCCTGACGCGCGCGAAATACTCGCGTTTCTCCGGCACCAGCGTGCCCACGGATTTTGTCGAGGCGCCCTCGCAAATGCTGGAAAACTGGGCTTGGGATAAAAACGTTTTGGACAGTTTCGCGCGCGACTACCGTGACCCGAAGAAAAAGATCCCGTCGGACATCCTCGACCAGCTCAAGGCCTCGCGCCTTGCGACCGAAGGCACCTTCTACCGCCGCCAGCTTTCCTTCGGCCTCGCCGACCTGACATTGCATACGCAAATCCATGCGACCAACGCGGATGACGTCGTGCCGCTTTCAAACCAGATCCTGACCGATGTCTCGCTGCCGGTGCCGGAGGATTCGGCCTTCGTCGCGTATTTCGGCCACATCATCGGCTATGGCGCGGGCTATTACGGTTACGCATGGGCGGATGCGATCGCCGCCGACATGGCGACCGTGTTTGAAAACGCGCCAGATGGATTTTTCGACAAGACCGCCGGCATGAAGATGCGCAAGGAGATATATTCCATGGGCGACTCGCGCGACATCAACATATCCATCGAAAAATTCCTCGGCCGCCCGCGCTCGATCGATCCGTTCCTGAAAAAGATCGGCGTGGATAAAACACCCTGATCAATCATGGAACTTACCCGTGTGCGCAGGGCCTTGTTGTGGAGTTTCATCGGCTTTCTTTCCGCGACGGCGCTCATCGCGGTATCGTGTCTGTTCGGCAACCAATTCGGAGAACTCCAGGCAAAGGTGCTGGCCACGACCTTCACCATTTCTGCGGCCAGCATTTGTGCGATGGCCTGCGCGGTGTTTATGGAAAAGCGCGGGCTGCGCGCGTGGGGATTTGCCGGCATGTTGCTGTCTGCCGTGGCCGCCGCCGCGACTGTTTTGGTATCTGGGTGGAAAGCAATTCAGATGTTTACTGGAAAACGACCGGAACCTTGATTGTGCTTGCCACGGCCTTCACCCATGCGCTGCTGATGCAAATTCCAGTTTTGAAGCCCGCTCACCG
>Ga0210388_10000603_pt1 | contig 28939 bp, 24 predicted proteins | sample IncBWC19OmetaG_FD_155485 | JGI IMG/M metagenome (GOLD analysis project Ga0210388, IMG submission 155485) | Forest soil microbial communities from Barre Woods Harvard Forest LTER site, Petersham, Massachusetts, United States - Inc-BW-C-19-O ...
AGCGCGACTTCGCGTGCCTTCAACATGCGCGGGTCGGTGACCGGCACCCCTGCGAGCTTGAGGGCCAGGTACGCCTTGATGGTGGCGTTCACTTCTGAGGGGCCGCCGTAGTAGATGTTCCAGCCGCCATCCGGCAACTGCTTGGAGAAGATGTGGTTGACGGCTTTGCGCTGCCATTCCTTGTCCACGCTGCCGTCCCAGTGATGATAGACCACCATGTCCGACACCAGCGTGGCATCCACCATCAATTCACCCACCCAGTACCCTTCGGGCTTCTGTTCGGACAAGAGGTAACCCTGTGACCGCGTGGTGGCGGCCAGAACTTTGGCGAGCAACGGATTGTCAGACGGGACGTTCGCCGATACGGGCGCGGACGTCTTTGATTCACTTGCGGTCAACACAACTCAATTCTGCGGATTGGGGAAAATGGAGTAAAGGATTTTGCTTGGTGTCGATTAACAGTTGCCTGACCTGCTGCGTATCACTTCCAGGAATTGTTCCATCGTTTGCGTGGACGGGAAAATATTTTTGGGGACATAAAGCACATTGTTTTCATTGACGAACAGGAATAAATAATTTTTTGAACGGCGGGTTTTGTGATAAGCCGACCAGCGATAGGATGCCGCACTGTCGGCGGTTTTTTCAGTCACACACTCCGGACCGAGTTCAATTTCATGGGTGCCAACCAAGCCTTTGTTTTTGGCGGTGGCGGCCAGAATGAATGCAAACAACACGTTGATGAATGTGATTAAGCAAAAAACCGTAACGCCTGTAAAAATAAAAACGAAGACTCTTTCCGTAAGGGGATGGTTTTTGATTTGCGGTGCATTCCAGTCCATGACCGGTACAAAAAAACTGCACATCAGCATAAATACGATGAGAATTTTGTGATGATACTGTGCCCACAGCCGGCATTTGACCAGGTCATAGAGGCCAAAATTGAACTGAATCACCGGGCTTGTGGGATTGATAACCGATGGCGCTTCATTCGGATTCATTGATAAAAGGTTATGGGGTTGCCCTGTGGCGCAGCAATAAAATTTTCCTCGAACGCTTTTCCATTGCGGCGGTCTATGATTGGAACTACTTTGCGGGCAGCAACCAACGACGACCATGAAAATCAGAACGTCCGTTCGGAAATTTGAGGGGCGATGAATTCTTCCCACGCCACGGCCCTCCGGTCATTCGCCCGCCACCTCCAATGGCTGCTCACGCTGCGGCTCACGGTGCAGTTCGCCACGGTATGGTTCTTTGTCTGGGGCGTGGTGGTGCTCGCGTTCCGTTTCTTCGGCGGAAAGGATAACCCATGGTTCATGCTGGGAATCCTCGGCCTTATTCCGCTCGTCATTTTCGCGGCCTGGTCGGCGCACCGCCAGCAACCCGCTTTCGCCCGGATGCGGGCGAATTACGACCGTCTGAACCAGTGTGGCGGAATTCTCATGGCCGAGGAAACTGCGGACATGGCGGCGTGGTTCGGTCAATTGCCGGAAGCCGCCGTGCCGAAATTTCACTGGCATAGCGGACGCGCGATGTTGCTGCTGTTCATCTCGGCGTCATTCACGGCCACGGCTTTGCTGCTGCCGGAAAAGCTGGCGCGCTTCGGGCATCGACCGCTGGAGATCGGCCAGATCGTGCAGCAGTTGCAGGCCGAGGTGAAGACGCTCACCCAGGAAAAAATTCTCGACGACAAGAAATCGGATGATTTGCAGAAGCAACTCTCCGAACTGCAAAAAGACTCGTCCGGTTACGATCCGAATAAAACCTGGGAGGCGCTCGACCACATCAAGCAGGCGGATTCCGACGCGGCCAAAACGGCGGCCGAGGAAGCCATCCAAAAAACCGAGTCGCTGACCGAAGCCGAGACGCTTGCCAAGGCCATGGACCAGGCCGCGGAGCAGGGGATGGACAACAGCACGGCCGCGCAGGCCGCGCAGGATCTGGCTTCGTTGATGAACTCGGCGAAACTGGAGGAAGGCGTCTTAAACGGACAGATTCCCCCGGAATTGCTGCAAAGCCTCGCCGGCACGAACGGGTTGAATCCGGAACAGATGCAAAAATTGCTCTCCGCGCTGGAGGCGAACAAGGGCAATTTTAATTCGATGATGACCAACCTCGCGAACCTGAAGTTGATTGATCCCGCGACTCTGGCAAAATGTCAGAACGCGGGACACAACCCCGATTTCGCCGGACTCGCGCTTTATCTTTCACAATGTCAGGGCGGCAAATGCGATTCGCAGGAATTGTTTACGTGGCTCCACAAACGTTGTCGCGGCGGCCCCGGTGGCGGGGGACCGGAAGCGCCGATGGATTGGGACAACGACACTTCCGAGGCGAACCTAAAATTTCAGGAGCATACGCTGCCGCCGTCCTCGCACATCGAGGATGCGCAGATGGTGGGGGTGAGCAAATCCGCCCCGGAACTGGCGAAGGACGACGTGACGGCGCAGCATGGCGCGCTGGACAACGCCCAGGCCGGCGGCGGTTCCGGCCACGCGCAGGTGATCCTGCCGGAACACCGGCAGGCGGTGCAGAATTTTTTTAAACGCGACGAAAAGTGATTTGCGGTGTTGGAGCGGAGCGGCGGGAAAAATCAGCAACGGACAATTTTTATGCCTGACCAAATCCTGAAACCGGAAGAATTGCAGCCAGCGGCGGAGCTGGTGCGGAAAACCCTGGAGCAGCTCGACCGCATTTTGCTGGGGCGCGCGGAAGTCCACCGCCTGGTGCTCATCGGCATTTTGTCGCGCGGCCACATTTTGCTGGAAGGCCTGCCCGGCCTTGGCAAGACCGCGCTCGTCCGCACCATCGGCCAGATCATGAAGCTGGATTTCAAGCGCGTCCAGTTCACGCCCGACCTGATGCCCGGCGACGTCCTCGGTACGCACATCCTTCAGGAGACGGCCTCCGGCAAACGCGAGCTGGTCTTCCAGTCCGGTCCCGTCTTCACAAACATCCTGCTGGCGGACGAAATCAACCGGGCCTCGCCTAAAACCCAATCGGCGATGCTCGAAACCATGCAGGAAAATTCTGTGACTCTGCTGGGCACCACGCGCAACCTGCCGCAGCCCTTTTTCGTTCTCGCCAGCCAGAACCCGATTGAACTCGAAGGCACTTATCCGTTGCCCGAGGCGCAACTGGACCGTTTCCTGTTCCGTTTGCTGTTCGACAGCGTGGATGCGGACGTGCTTGCCCGGATCATTTCCGGGCGTCGCCGCGGCGAACTGCCCGCGCCGACCTGGCAGATGGAGCGTGCCGACCTGGAATTATTATTCGCCACGATGGGAAAGATTTATCTGCCGACGCCGGTGGCAAAATACATTGCGCGGCTCGTCTCGGCCACGCATCCGGGCGGGCCGGAAGCGACCGCGCCGGTCAACAAATACGTCACCTACGGCGCGTCACCCCGCGCGGCCATCGCCATCGCAGAAGCCGCGCGCGCCCACGCGCTCGTAAGCGGACGTCCGAGCGTGGGGTTCGAGGATGTTAAAGTGGTCGCGCCGCCGGTTCTGAACCACCGGTTGATCCTGAATTATCAGGCGCGCTTCGACCGCATGACGACTTCCAAAATGGTGACGGAACTGATCGGGGGACTGGATGAGACGGGATTGAACCTGCCGAAGGACGTGGAACTGGCCGGGGGAAATTAAAAATGCAAAAGGTAAAAGTAAAAAGCGGGAACTTCGTTGTACGGGTGCTCCGGGCATTTTTAATTTTTAATTTTGCATTTTTAATTTGGCCCGCCCGCGCCGTGGAAGAATACGGCGATCTGACGGTCGAACCGGGCGCGATCTACACGGGCAATACGTTTCACGGCTACGCAGAGTTGCGCGTGATCGTGGAAAATCATTCGCACACAAAGACGCATTACATCACGCTGACGTATCCGAACCGCTCCTACGCGAACGGGAACAATATCGGCAAGCTTACGCGCACGGCGAAGCTGGAACCCGAGGCGCAGATCGTCGTGGATCTGCTCCAGCCGCCGTTGCCCGCGCAGGGCGACAGCGTGATCGGCGTGGACATTGACGGACGGCACGAAGGCGAGGTCCACGCGCCGAATGCGAACAACCATTGCAGTTTTTTCTACGGCGGCTATGGCGGCGGCCGGGAGGCGGCGACGGTTTTTATCAGCCGCAATCTGGATTACGACGCCATGGAGAAAATTTTCAATGCCAGCAGCGGTGGTTTCACGGCGGCCAAGGCGGTTGGCCCGCCGGACGCGACCGGCGGCGGCTGGCAGCCGAACGCGTGGATGCCGGATACGCGCAGCTACGGGCGTACGAACTGGCTGGAACTGGACTACGCCACACCGCAAATCATTAACAGAATCGTCATCCGCGACCCGCAGGCCCCGTCCGTTTCCGGCGTGATCCTTTTGACGGGCATCACGGGAACCAACGTCGCACGAATCCCCATGTCGTCGGCGCATGTGAGTTCAGCGAGTACCGGCTGGGACATTGAATTTACATTTCCGGACACGGCCGAGCAGGTGAGGACCATCCGGCTGGATTTCGGCAAGGCGCCGCCGCACACGATTGCCGTCGACGCCGTGCAGATCGCCGGACCGACCGGCGCGCAGTGGGCATCCGACGCGCACGCCAGCAGCGACAACAGCGCATCCGCACCATCTTATTCCTCGTCGGGTTCATCCGGCCCGGAAACGGTCGAGAGTTTGCGCGCCGAGTCCGGGATTCCCGATTGGAGCGACAACTGGCTGGCTTACACTCCGTTCGATGCGGTGGTCTTGAATGGCGCGGATCTGGCCACGATGCCGCCGGGAGTTTTCGCCGCCATTGGTGATTACCTTCACGCGGGTGGAAACGTGGTGCTGCTCGGCAAAACGGATCTGCCGGCGGCGTGGCACGCGACGGGCACAAAAAAAATGCACGAGGGCGCGGAACATGATGTGGGTTTTGGCAGTTGCTTCACGTTCGATTCGGATAATCCCGGCGTGCTGAATTCACAATCAGTTTCCCGCCTGCGCGAGGCCGTCCGTGAAAGCGCGTTTTACTGGCAGGGCTTGCCGGACGAGGTCGGCGCGAATGCGACCCTGCCCGTGGTGGACAATTTGAAGATTCCCACGCGCGGCATTGTCATCATCATGCTACTGTTCATCATTCTTATCGGGCCGGTGAACATGATCTACCTTTCGCGCATCAAACGGCGCACCTGGATGCTATGGACGATTCCGACGATTTCCTTCGCCACAACCCTCCTGGTTTTCGCCTACAGCCTCCTGCGCGAGGGCATCACGCCGGATACCCGGATCGCGGGGTTGACGGTGCTTGACCAGACGACGCATCGTGCGGCGACCGTCGGCGGCGAGGCGTTTTACTGTCCGCTGACGCCCAGCGGCGGTTTGAGTTTTGAATATGGCACGGAGGCCACGCCGCTCGTCCACCGTGAATGGGGTTCGGGCACGTCGCGCGAGGTGGATTGGACCACCTCGCAGCATTTCGCCCACGGCTGGGTTTCCTCGCGTGTGCCGGCGCATTTTCACCTCCGCAAATCCGAGACGCGCCGCGAACGCATCCAAATCGTGAATGAAAATGGAAAACTTCTGGTCGTGAACAGCCTCGGCGCAAACATCAAATCTCTCTGGATCGCCGACGCGGATATGAATGTTTATCAGGCGGATAACATCGCCGCCGGTGAAAAGAGCGGGCTGATACACTCGGGCACACAGCCGATGGCAAAAACCGGGGCCAAAGGAATTTTACGCGACCAGGGCTTTGCAGTTTCGGCGCATGAAAACAGCGGCGTGGAAGGCTATCTGCAGCCGAATACCTATGTGGCCGTGCTGGATTCCAATCCATTCCTCGAAAACGGACTCGGCTCGGCCTCGCGGGCGAAGCGAACCAGAAGTTCCGCCGTGGTGTTCGGAATTTTGTCCGACGACGACAAGGTGGGAGGTGCGAAATGAAAGTTCAGGTCAGAAATTTGCGCAAGGAATTCGGCCGGACGGTGGCCGTGGACAACATATCGTTTTCGTTCGACTCCGGCCACGTCTTCGGCTTCGTCGGTCCGAACGGTGCGGGGAAGACGACCACGATGCGCATCATTTCCACGATTGAAGAGCCTACGAGCGGCGATGTCTTGTTGAACGGCATTTCTGTCTGCGAAGAACCGGAACTGGCCCGCCGCGTCGTCGGCTATGTGCCGGATACGCTCCCGGCGCACGCGGATATCACGGTGCATGAGTACCTGGATTTTTACGCGCGTGCCTATGGTTTGAAGGGGAAAAAACGGACGCAGGCGGTCGAGGCGATCGAGGAATTTACGAATGTCGCCGGCATCCGCGATAAACATTTAAAGGCCCTCTCCAAAGGAATGAAGCAGCGCGTCACGCTTGGTCGTGCGCTGGTTTATGACCCGGACGTGTTGATCCTGGACGAGCCCGCCGCGGGACTTGATCCGCGGGCGCGGGTCGAATTGCGCGAGTTGTTGATGCTGCTCGCGGAGCGCAAAAAGGCGATTCTCATCAGCTCGCACATCCTCACGGAGTTGACCGAAATCTGCAATGGCGTGGTCATCATCGAGCGTGGAAAGATCCTGGAGACCGGCACGATTGACGAGGTGTTGAAAAAGAGCGCGCCGCGCCGCACGGTCGCGGTGAAGCTGCTCGCCAGCCATCTGCATCAGAACGCAGATTTATTGAAGGAACTGCTGCAGACGCCGCACGTCGAAAACGCGCGCGATGTCGCGAACGAGATCCATTTTGAATTGAGCGGTGACGAGGATGCGGCGTGTGAAATCCTGGGCGCGCTGGTCGCCAAAAAATACAAGGTCATCGAATTCCGCCAGACCAAGGCGAACCTCGAGGACATTTTCATGAATGTGACCAAAGGAGGCGTGCAATGAAACTCGCGGCGATAAAAAATTATTTCGCGAATTGGCGGGAGTGGGAGATGAACCCCATTGTCATCAAGGAACTGCGGCAGGGCGTGCGCAGTTGGACGGTCACGGGAATGTTGCTGTTGTTTCTCGTCGTGCTGTTCATCGCCTCGCTGGCGTTTCTCATCACGTCCAGTTTTGATGTGAACGCGAACATGGGTCTCGGGGGATCGATGTTCAAGGTGTTTTTGGCGATTCTCGCCGGGGCGAGCGTTTTCTTCATCCCGCTTTACACGGCGGTGCGGGTGGCGGCGGAACGACAGGAAAACAATCCCGACCTGCTTTACGTCACCACGCTGTCGCCGTTCCGGATCATCTTCGGGAAATTTTTATGCAGCGCCTACATCACGCTGCTGTTCTTTAGCGCGTGCATGCCGTTCATGGCCTTCACCAACCTTTTGCGCGGCGTGGATTTGCCGACGGTATTTTTCATCCTCGCGTTCTTGTTCCTGATCGTCTGCGCATCAAACATGATTGCGATCTTTTTTGCCTGCCTGCCAGCGAGCCGCCCTTTTAAGATCCTTTTTGCCATCGGCGGATTTATCATGTCGTTTTGGGTCGTTCTTCCAGTGGTGATTTCGTTTCAATTCATGGAGTCCGGCATCGGTGCCATGATGGGGCGGCGCGATTTCTGGATCGGTACGATCACGACGACGGGGCTTGTTTTGATGGTCACGGGGTTATTTTTTGTGTTGTCGGTGGCGCTGATTTCACCACCATCGGCCAATCGCGCGTTGCCGGTGCGGACTTACCTGACCGGCGTTTGGCTTTTGACGGGGCTGCTGGCATTCGGCTGGGTTGCCCAGACCGGTGACGCTGAGCGGATGACGGCCTGGGTCTATCCAACCTTTATCGTGATGATGTTTGCGCTGCTTGTGACCATCAGCAATCACGACCTGTTGAGCCAGCGTGTACGGCGAAAAATCCCGCAGTCGCAACTAAAGCGTTTTTTTGCCTTCTTCTTCTTCAACGGCGCAGCCGGCGGTTTGATCTGGGTCGCGGCCATTCTGGTCATCACTTTCGGGATTGATGGGGTGATGAATAAACATTTTCCCAGGGCGAGTTACCCTTCAACATTCGCAGTGGAAGGGCACGGCTGGTATGTTACCACCGGCCTGTACGCCTTTGACTACGCATTGCTGGCGTTGTTTCTGCAACGGAAATATTTTCGGCACCGCCCGGCGAAGCTGGCCGGACTGCTGGCCGTGCTGCTGGCCGGCGGCTGGGCCCTCGCGCCGGGAATCTTCCTGTTCTTCGCGAACCGCCTGTCGTGGAAATCCATCGACGGCTTCCAGCCCGGTAACATTTTCAACGTCTTTTCCCTGAGTGAAGGTTCCGACCAGATGAAACATCAAGTGACGGCCATGATCTGGCTGGTCGTCATGCTCTTCATAAATGCAAAATGGTTCCGGCAGCAGGTGAAGAATTTCCAGCCGCCGCCGGCGGTTGAAAACGTTCCGCCGGTTCTCCAATGATTTTTTCCCCATGCGCGACGAACTTCGACAAGCCCTGCGCGACGGCGAAAAACTCGGCGCGCGTTATGCGCTCCAGATTCCGCAGGTGGCCGCGAGCGGCTGGACCGGTTCGCGCTCCGGTCGCCGCGCCGGCACTTCAATCGATTTTCAGGACTACCGGGAATACCAGCCCGGCGATGATTTGCGATTCATCGACTGGGGCATCTACGCGCGCAATGACCGGCTCACGATAAAACTGTTCCGCGAGGAGGTGATACCTCATCTGGATTTGATCCTGGATGGCTCGCGTTCAATGGACCTTGAAAACACCGCGAAGGCGGATGCCGTTGCAAAAATTGCCGCGCTGCTGGCCGTTTCCGCCGTAAATGCGCAATGTTCGCAGTCCGTCTGGCTTGGCGGCGAGGGTTTTCAACGACTGGCCAACGATTCGCTGGTGCCGTCCGCCTGGGACAGGCTGGAGTTCGCCAGCCAGCGCACGCCGGAACAATCGTTGGAAATTTTGCCTCCAAAATTCCGTCGTCTGGCCGTGCGGGTATTCATCAGCGACTTGCTCTGGCCGGCCGACCCGCTGCCGTTGTTGCGCCGCCTGCGCGAAGGCGCCGCCGCGCTTTTTGTCATCCAACTGCTCGCGCGCGACGACGCCGCGCCGCCGGAACACGGCAACCTGCGCGTCGTGGACAGCGAAACCGGCGAGGAAACGGAAATCTACATCGATTCCGCCATCGCCAAAAACTACACCGACAATCTTGCACGTCTGCAACAAGCGTGGGATGACGCCTGCCGCCAGACCGGCGCGCACATGACGACCATCATCGCCGAGGATTTGGAAAAGTCCTTGAGTGAACTGGAGGCAATCCAGTTGCTCATGCCGGCATGAAATTCGAAGGAGATGTTTCCTTTTTTAACATATCCGCTCGCCTTGGCCGCGCTGGCCACCATTCCGGCGCTCGCGGCGATTTACATTTTGCGGAACCGTTTCCGGCGCCGGCAGGTCTCCAGCCTCGTGCTCTGGAAATTTCAGGTGCAATCCAAGGCCGGTGGTGCCAAGGTCCATAAGCTGCAACTGCCGCTGCTCTTCTTTCTCGAATTGCTGGCGCTGACGCTCCTCGTCGTCGCCGCGACCGGGCCGCACTGGAAGCTGCCGCAATCGCAGCGCCCGCTCATCGTGGTGCTGGACGATTCTTTTTCCATGCGCGCCGTCAGTGACGGTGTTTCCGCGCAAGCGCGGGCCAGAAGTTTTCTGGAGAAAATTTTCCGCCAGCCGCCGCCGTCCACGCGCCTGGTGCTGGCCGGATCCGAACCGCGTTCGCTGGGATCGACCGCCAAAACATGGGGCGAAACGGATGAATTGCTCGCTCAATGGCAATGCTGGTCGCCGGACGCGGATCTTGACCGCGCCATCACGCTCGCCGCCGAGCTCGGCAAACAACAGGCCAATATCCTCGTGTTGACCGACCACAAACCGGCGGACGAAAAAATTTCCAACCAGCGGCTCGAATGGCACGCGTTCGGCACATCGCTGGACAACGCCGCCATCGTCAACGCCTCCCGCACCGCGTTCGGCGATGAAGACCGTTGCCTCCTGGAGGTCGCCAATTTTTCCGCCGCGGCGCGCACGGTGAAGCTGGCGGTGCAAACCGGCACAAATAACGCGCAAGGTTCCTTGCTTTCATTGGGCGCGCACGAAAGCCAGCGGATTGTTTTTAACATCCCGTCCTCCGCGCCGTTGCTGCATGCAACGCTGGATGCCGATGCACTCGCCGAGGACAACGATGTCCAATTGCTGCCCCCGATCCGCCAGCGCGTCCGCGTGCAGGTCGCGCTGACCAATGAAGAATCCGCCGCGCTGGTGAACCGCACGTTGGACGCGACCGGTCTGCGCGCAGCGGTTTCCGATCACCCCGAAATAGTGGTCCATGAAACCGATGCGGTTTCCGGCAGCAATTCCTGGAGTCTGCAACTGCGTGGCGATGGCGCGACCAATACCTATACCGGCCCGTTCATCGTGGACAATTCGCATCCGTTGGCGGAAGGCATCGCCCTCGAGGGCGTCGTTTGGACGGCGGCGGCCGCAACAAACGCGCCGGGCGAAATACCGGTGATTCTTGCCGGCAACGTGCCGCTGTTGTCAACGCGCGAGGATGTTTACGGCCGGCGTCATCTCACATTGAATTTCAATCCGGTTTTGTCCACGGTGCAAAGCACACCGGACTGGCCGATTTTGTTCTGGAACATTTTGTCATGGCGCATCGCGGAATTGCCGGGCTTGAAGGAGAGCAACGCGCGGCTGGGCACGGAGGTCATTTTGAAGACCTCCGGCGAGGCGGTGACGGTCACGCTGCCGGACGGAACGAAAAATGATTTTCCGAAGACCGGCGGCGAACTGGCGCTGGATACCCCGATGCCGGGGATTTATTCCATCGCAGCCGGCACGGCGACGAACCAGTTTGCCGTCAATGTGCTGACGGCCGACAAATCCGATTTGTCAGCCTGCGCCAGCGGACAATGGGGCAGGTGGAGCGAAGACACCGAGCGCCGGCTGGAGGAAGCCTCGGCGGTATGGGTTTTCGGGCTGCTCGCGGCGGGATTGCTGGCGGCGCACCTCTACTTGATTGCACAGGCGAAAGGAAACCAAACCTGATGCTGACATTGTTCCAACCCATCTGGCTTCTGTTGCTCGTGCCGCTGGCGGCTGCGTGGTGGGCCTGGCCTTTGCCGGCGCGAGGATTGAAAATATTGCGCGCCGTGGTTTTCCTGCTCATGGTTACGGCGTTGGCGCAACTGGCGTTGAAATTACCCGATCGCGCCGGCACGGTCATCGTGGTCGCCGACCGCAGCGAGTCCATGCCGCAGGATTCGGACGCGCAGGAAAAGGAGATCATTTCGTTGCTGCACAAATCCATGCAGCCGCGCGACCAGCTGGGCGTCGTCGCCTTCGGGCAGGATGCAGTGGTCGAGCAATCACCGGCGCGCACGGAATTCGGCGGTTTCGAGGCGCAGGTCGGTGCGGATCATTCGAGTGTGAACGACGGGATCGAATCCGCACTGTCATTGATTCCGCCGGATGGCGGCGGGTGGATACTTGTTTTGTCGGATGGCAAATGGACGGGAAAAGATCCTGCCGCCGCCGCCGCGCGGGCGGCCGGCCGGGGTGTCGCGGTGGATTACCGTCTGATTTCCCGGCCGCAAGTGAGCGATGTGGCGATCCAGAGTTTTCTCACCCCGCCAACGGTGCAGCCGGGACAGGCGTTCGTTTTGAGCGCGTGGGTGCAATCCCCCAGCGACCAGGAAGTCCAGTATCAACTCAAACGCGGCGATGAAATTCTCTCCTCCGGCAGCAAACAAATTTCCGCCGGGCTCACGCGATTGATGTTTCGTGACCGGGCCGGCAAGGCGGGCGTGAATGAATACACGCTGACGGTCCAGGGTCCGAAGGATGATCCGATTCCCGAAAACAACACGGCGCGCGCGCTCGTCGGGGTGGAGGGCGCAAAGCCGGTGTTGGTTGTTTCATCCGCCGGCGAAAAATCCGGACTCGTTAAATTATTGAAGGGCGGCCTGATTGATGTCGTCGGCAGGGAACCGCAGCAGTGCGATTGGTCGTTGGAGGAGCTTTCACAATTTTCGGCCGTGATCCTGGAAAATGTTCCCGCCGGGCAGATCGGCATGAGCGGCATGGAGACACTGGCGTCATGGGTCGAGGATACGGGCAGCGGGCTCGCGATGACGGGCGGACAAAAATCCTACGGGCCGGGCGGCTATTTTAAATCGCCGTTGGAACGCGTCATGCCCATCTCGATGGAGATGCGCCGCGAACATCGCAAGCTGAACCTCGCGGTGGTCGTCGCGCTCGACCGCAGCGGCAGCATGTCCATGCCGGCCGGGGGGGGGCGCATCAAGATGGATCTGGCCGACCTGGGCACGGTGCAGGTTTTGGATCTGCTGTCGCCGATGGATGAGATCGGGGTGTTCGCGGTGGATACGACGGCGCACGAGATTGTCCCGCTCGACACGGTGGAACACAACGCGGGTTACCGCTCAAAAATTTTATCCATCGGTTCGGAAGGCGGCGGCATTTACATTTATGAGGCGCTGGTCGCCTCCGCCAACATGATCCAGTCCGCGCACGCGCAGACGAAGCACATCATTTTGTTTTCCGATGCGGCAGATGCGGAACAATCGGCGCACTACGAGGAAATCGTCGGGAAGCTGCGCGATGCGGATGTGACCGTGAGCGTCGTCGGCCTCGGCACGGAGCACGATTGCGATGCAAACATGCTGAAAGACCTCGCGCGGCGCGGCGGCGGGGAATGTTATTTCAGTGACAACCCCGATGAAATTCCACGCATCTTCGCGCAGGACACGTTCACCATTGCGCGCAGCACGTTCATTGACCAGCCGACGCCATTTTCGGTGACGGCCGGATTTTCTTTGCTCGGTTCAGCGCCGGCGTCCGTGCCGCCTTCGCTCGGCGGATATAATCTGTGCTATATCCGTCCGACGGCGAATCTGGCCGCGGTCACCGGCGATGAATACAAGGCGCCCGTGGTCGCATCCTGGAACGCGGGCAATGGCCGTGTGCTGTGTTATCTCGGCGAGGCGGATGGAAAATACAGCGGCGATTTTGCAAAATGGGAACAGGCCGGCGAATTTTATTCCACACTGTCGCGCTGGGTCGCGGGCAAACATCCGCCGCTGCCGGATGACATGCTGCTCACGCAGGAGGTCCGCGACGGCGTCTGTTTCGTGCAACTGCATCTGGATCCGGACCGCAAAGGCGATCCGTTTTCGACTCTGCCGCGGGTGAAGGTGTTGCATGGAATTCCCGGCGCCGCCCCGGCGAAAAACACCATGGCGTTGCAATGGAAAAATGCCGACCTGCTCGAAGCCGCGATTCCGGTCGCCGGTCGCGAGACGGTTTTGAACACCGTCGAGGTTTCCGGCCAGCAACCGGTGACGCTGCCGCCGGTATGTTTGCCGTATTCGCCGGAGTTCGCGCCCGACCAGCCGGGACGCGGCGCGGCGACCCTGGCACAGATTTCCACCACCACCGGCGGACGCGAGCGTTTGGAGATCCCGAAAATCTGGGATGAACTGCCGGCGAAATCGCGCTACGTCGAACTCGCGCCGTGGTTGCTGGTGCTGGCGGCGGTTTTGTTTCTGCTGGAAATTTTCGAGCGGCGCACCGGCTGGGTCTTAAGGTTTTTTGGCTGGCGCATCGTTGCAAAAGCAGGAAAAGAAGACGCCGAAACGGAAATTCCCGAATCCGCCGCGCCCAAGAAACCTGTGATGCCGTGGCTCGCCCGCAAACGGGCGCGAACCTCGACGGTCTCCGCCGCCATCGCGAAAAAAGTGGAAACGCCTGCCGCCGCGCCCGCCGCGCCCAAGCCTGCTCCGGAAAAACCGGCGAGCAGCGAATCGACCATTGACGCCATGCGCAAGGCCCGCGAACGCGCCCAGCGCCGCACGGACAAGGACCGGTAGAAGATAATTCGATTTAACTGGCGGGTTTGGCTGGAAACCGTGTTAGGTTGCCAGCCATGAAAATCATTATCGAGGATTCGGAGTCGTTCAAATTTTTCACCGGCGAAGGCCAATGGTCGGCCGTAGCCGCAGATGGCAAGCCCTACGCCAGCGCCCTTCATGCGTACAACGTCGCCCGCCATGAACCGATCGGCAAATTCAACATCGCCGGCTACGTCGTTCAAACCGAACAGATTGTCAATTTACGCGCCGGACGCGGCACCGGCATATCGGCAGCAGTGGTGTAGCGCTCAGCCGGCTGTCTCAGTGGAGGGGATTGTCCTTTAGGCGGCGTTCGGCTTCCTGATTGGAAACACCTTCCCTGGCGCGCACGACGGCCATGCCGACAACGGGGGGATAGGCCTGGTCGCTTTTCATGCGCGGTTCGACGTATTCGATGATTTCAAAGAGGAGTTCGTTGGCAGCTTCGTATTCAAGGCCGGTAAGCTTGGTGATGTAGCGGGTGGCGCGATCAATAAGTTTCAAGTTGCTGGGCACGACATAGACCATGTAATTGCCCAATACGCGTCCGAGCCGGACCATGGTACAGGTGGAAAGGGTGTTCATCACGAGCTTCACCATTACGCGCGCCACGCCGTCCAGCAGGAACAGTTTTTCCGGAACCGGCACGAAGACCGTGATGCAACCGGGGATGAGTTGTTCGACCTGGCGCACGCTTTCCGACACTGACGGGCTGCCGAAATAGATCTGCGCCACCTTGGATTTTGCCGCCGCCGCCTTTTCAAGCTGTTTCAAGAGCACCATGGCATCGTCCCCGCGCGAGATGACGGCCACGGCGCCGTCACCGACGCCCTGTGTGCGGTAGCGCAGGCCGTTGGTACCGACCTTGAAGCGCATGAGTTCCGTGGAGCTGATGCGCTGGACAATCTGCATGGTGCGATCGAGTTTTTCCTCGCCGACGAGCGACATGACCTCGTCCTGACTCCATTCCACGCAGCGCGGCTTGCGCTTCAGGATGTTTTTCCACGCTGAATCCGTCCAGTCATCCGGCACAAAAAGATACGCCCAGGACTCGGTCGCGTTCGCATCGTCAAATTTTCGGAACGGCGGCGTGCAATACGTGGGTGAACGCTCGGTGGTGTCCGTCAAGACATCGATGCCGAGGTTGTTTGCGTGATAGTTGTTTTGGAACGAGATGCCGTTGTTGCCGCGGTAGATGCGTTCTTCCATCCCCACGAGCTGGGCCAGTTGACGGCGGAGTTCCGGCGAGCGCAACGTGGCGTAGCCTTCCTCCAAGGCCGCCAGAAAATCCTGCGGGATATTTTTTGCGCTGGTGCCGATGAGCTGGCGGCAGACAATTTCCAAAATCGTGCTCATCACGCACAACTGGATGGAGGTCGCCTGCATCCGGGTCGACCCGGTGATGGCCATCGGGCCGGTGGTCAGGTTGATCTTTTCGATGCGGTCGTCCTGGATCACCTCGCGGCTGCGCTGGACGTGTTCGCACAGGATTTCGTCCGGGTTGTTGTAGACGAAATAAACCTTCGCGCCCGCCGTGACGCCGGCCCAGGCCGTGCCGATGACGAAGGAGGTCTCGCCGCCCTCGGTGATGGCGAAGACGACGTCCCGGTTGCCGACGCCGAGGTCGTTGATCTGCTTGTTGCCGAACGCGGTGAAATCCTCGAAGCCTTCCACCGATTTGATGAGCGCGTAATCGCCGCCGGCCATCACGCTGAACGTACGATTTTCAAAATCCGAATCCCTGGTTTGAAAATGCCGCTGCCAGAAATCGCGCCACATCGAATCCAGCAGGATGCTCAGGCGCCCGGTGGAACCGCAGCCCGTAAAAAAGATTTTCCCGCCGTTGTTCACGGCCTTGAGGACTTGCGCCGCAATTATTTCCGCCCGTCCGGAGGCGGCGAATTCCCGGAATTTGTTCATCACGTCCGCGTCCGCCTCGAACAGCAGGTCAAGCGCGGCGGCGATATCCTTGCGCGCCACGCTGCTAAGATTGGCCGTGACCGGGTGCGATTGCTCCGTAACCAGCGATCCCAGCTTGAACTGGCCCGCGATTTTCAAAAAGTCTTCCGAACGTTCCCTTGATGCGTCGCTCATTCCCATGATTTAATGAAATTGCCAGCGCGCGGTCACGCGGATAATTTCTTGTTGTGCTCTCCACGCAACAGATGGCGGCGCTGAATGCCGCCGACTGCGAGTCCGCGTTCGACAACCGAACGCGGCAGCTCTATGCGACCGACGCCTCGCCATATCAGATCGTGCCGGGGGCGGTGGCCTTTCCCAAAAATCCGAAGCAGGCGGCGACGGTCATTCAGGCCGCGTTGACGACCGGATTGCCGGTCACGCCGCGGGGCGCAGGCACGGGGTTGAGCGGCGGCGCGATCGGCGAAGGCCTCATCATTGATTTCGCGAAGCACAACCGGCAGATCTGGGATTTCGACAAGGAGCGCCGCACCGTGCGCGTGGGGGCGGGGGTGGTGCTCGACCAATTGAACCATTTTCTGCGCGCGGAGGGTTTTTGCTTCGGCCCGGATGTGGCCACGAGTTCGCGCGCGACGCTGGGCGGGATGATTGCGAATGATTCCAGCGGCGCGCACACGCCGGTCTATGGCACGACGGGGATGCATGTCAGCGAGATTGAGATCGTGCTGTGCGATGGCAAGATCACGCGCGTCGGCCCGCATCTTGAAACACTGCACCATCAGCGCCAGGTACTCGATGATCTGCTGGCGCTGAATTCGCTGCAAATCTCCGAATGTTTTCCCGCCGGCCTGTTGAAACGCTGGCATGGCTACGGCCTGGCGCGTGCGACGGAACAGCCCGGCAACCTGATTCCGATCATCTGCGGCAGTGAGGGCACGTTGTGCGGGATTTTCTCCGCCGAGCTGAACGTCGTTCCGATTCCCGAAGAACGCGGGGTAGCACTCATCTTTTTTGCCTCCGTCGCGGAGGCGCTGCAGGCCACCGAGGTGCTGCTCGATCTGCAGCCGGCCGCGATCGAGCATGTGGACGCGCCGCTGTTCAACCAGACGCGCGGCCAGCGGGATTTTCAAGCCGTGCGCGCGTTGCTGGACCTGGACGCGCAACCGTGCGAGGCCATCCTGATCGTCGAATTTTTTGCCGGAGCCAAGGACAAGCTGGCGCAACTTTCGAGACGCAAGCTCGGCCTGCGCCAGTTGATCCTCAAAAATACGCAGGAACAAAACCTGGTCTGGGCGATGCGTAAGGCCGGACTTTCATTGCTCACGAGCTGCAAGGGGGACGCCAAGCCCGCGTGTTTCATCGAGGATGCGGCGGTGCGACCGAAAGATTTGCCGGCCTACGTTGAGAGTTTGCAGCAAATTTTCGCCGGCGTGAACGTGACCGGTTCGTTTTACGGACACGCGGCGGCCGGCCTGTTGCACGTGCGTCCGATGCTGGACCTGCACGACGCGGGCGATTTGAATAAATTTCGCCAGATCGCGGATGAAGTGGCCGCGCTGGTCGGGCAATTCAAGGGTTCGCTGGCGGCCGAACATGGCGTGGGCATCGCCCGCACCGAATATTTGAGGGAGCTGGTCGGCTCGGAAATCTTCCGCATCATGCGCGAGATCAAGGCGTCGTTTGACCCGAACAATCTTTTCAACCCCGGCAAGATTGTCGGCGACGGGCGTTACAAGATCGATTCGCACCTGCGCATGGGCGCGGACAGGCGGATTCAACTGCCGTTCGAGCCGGAACTGGCGTTCGCGGCGCGTGACGAGTCATTCGTCGCGAATCTGGAGCAATGCAACGGTTGCGGCGGCTGCCGCAAGGACCCGCCTACGATGTGCCCGACCTTCGTTGCGACGGGCGAAGAAGGCATGAGCACGCGCGGTCGCGCCAACCTGATCCGGGCGGCCCTGGAATTGCGCGGTTCGAATGTGGAAAATCCGCTGCTGGCGGACGAGCTCGACTACGCGTTGTCGAATTGTCTGAGCTGCCGGGCCTGCACGCATGAGTGCCCGTCCAATGTGAACATGAGCCTGCTCAAGGCCGAACTGCTCCACGCCCGCACCAAGGTGAAGGGGCTCTCGCCGCAGCAGCGACTGGTGAGTTCCGTGGATTTTCTCGGCCGGCTGGGCTGCAAATTTCCGAAGCTGACGAATTTATTTTTCAGGTCGCGTTCGGCGCGCCATGTCTTCGGCAGGTTCTTTGGTTTCGCCGGCGAACGGATGACTCCCGAGTTTACCGACGAACGTTTCGACAAATGGTTTGCCGGGCGTCCGCACGATACGGAGGGGCTGCGCGGGCGGGTGATCTTGTGGGACGATACCTTTACGCGTTATCACGAACCGAACATCGGCAAGGCGGCGGTGAAAGTCCTGGAGGCCGCCGGTTTTTACGTCGTACTGGCGGAAAAGCGGAAATGCTGCGGGCGGCCCGCCTTCAGCGTCGGCAACCTGGACGAGGCAAAGAAACTGGCCGAACACAACCTCGCGCTGCTGGCGACCGACGAATCGCCGGTTATTTTCCTGGAACCCTCGTGTTATTCGATGTTCAAGGAGGATTACGCGGAAATGAGGCTGGCCGGGGCGGCGGACATTTCGGTGCGGTGCTTTTTGTTCGAGGAATTCATCGAGGAACTATTGAAACGCGAACCGGAGGCGTTGAAATTCGACCATGAAAACGGGCGCATCGCCATCCACGCGCATTGCCACGCGAAGGCATTGACGAGCACGAAGAACATGCAGCAACTTGCGTCCCGGCTGCCGAACCGTACCGTGGCGCTGCTGGACACCGGCTGCTGCGGCATGGCCGGGGCGTTCGGGATGCGTGCCGATAAATACGAACTTTCGCTCAAGATCGCCGAGCCGTTGATGGAGCAAATCAAGCATCAGCCATACGGAACGACGTTCGTGCTGTCCGGCACGAGCTGCCGGCATCAGGTGCAGCATCTGGCCACCGTCCGCACCCAGCACATGGCCGAAGTGCTGGCCGATGCGCTGATTTGAATAAGGAAAAGGACGCAACGTCTTGGCGAACTGTGAATGGTCAGCGGCTTGGATAGTATCGCAAAATAGAAATGGTCAGCTGCTGTACCTTCTCCCCAAGGGAGAAGGTCAGGATGAGGGGGAAGGCGTTGCTCATTTCAGATTGTGCGGGCGTAAAATTCGGATGCTCACTTCCCACCCCGGCCCTCTCCCTCGGGGAGAGGGAGAAACGCTCGCAGCGTTTCGACATCGCAACGCTACATCTTCTTCGGTCAATGCTCTAAACTTCCGAGGGCGACAGGCCGATGCCGACGATGCTGCAGGCCTGGATGACGTTCAGTCCGAGTTTTTCTGCCGTCGCCAGAACCTCCGGCGATTCCGTGCCGGGGTTCAGCCATAATTCATCGCAGCCGCGCACGGCGATATCCGGCAAAGTTTTCAACAGGACCGGCGGCGGCAGATATACGCTGATGAGATTTGGGCGTTCGGGAACTTCCGAAATATTTTTGAACGCGGGCAAATTTTCGATTTGCGCCTCCTTGGGGTTCACCGGATACACGCGCCAGCCCTGACGCACAAAGGCGCGCACGGCAATGTTTCCAAATTTGCTGCGGTCGGCGGACGCGCCGATGATGGCGATGGTTTTCATTTTAAATCTTTTGGCACAAATCATCCAACGCAGGGGCGAGCTTCGGAAATTGGAATCTAAATCCAGCGCCCACAAATCTTATCGGGGCGACGCGTTGGCTGACCAGTACAAGCGACGGCTCGCTGCCCATCAATTTTGCGCCCAGCTTGATGGCAAACGCAGGGACCGGCGGGCTCCATGGCCGGTGCAAGGCGCGGCGCATTTCGCGCATCAGCGCGGCATTGGTCGCGGCAGCGGGCGCGACGGCGTTGTAAACGCCTGCAATTTTATCGTTTTCAACCGCCGCGACAAACATCGCCACCAGATCCGAAAGATGAATCCAACTGACGAACTGTTTTCCGTTGCCGGCCGCGCCGCCGAGAAACCATTTCGTCAATCGTGTCAGCACCGGGAGCGCGCCGCCTTGACGACCGAGAACGACGCCGATGCGGAGGGTGACTTTTCTGGTTTTTTTCGTTTCAGCGGTATCAAAAGCCGTTTCCCAATTGCGGCAAATTTCGGCCAGCGAATCGCTGCCGGCTGGCGAGGCTTCATCGCATATTCGGTCGGCGGTGTCGCCGTAAAAACCGATGGCGCCGGCCTGCACCCAGGTGCGTGGCGGTGTCCGGACGTGATTACAGGCGGCGGCAACGACGTGGACGGAATTCACGCGTGAAGAAACCAGTTCACGCATGTTTTCGGGTGTGTGCGGACAATTGATGCTTTTGCCGGTGAGATTGATGACGGTTTCCGCGCCGTCAAGAAATTGAATCCATTCGCCGAGATGAAAGCCGTCCCACTCCGCCTCTTGGACGCCGTCCGTCCGCGCGCGCGGCGTACGCGTGAGCACGACCACTTGATGGCCGCGCGCAACGAATCCCTTTGCCAGCGCGCTGCCGATGAAGCCGCTGCCGCCGGCTAGAATAATTCGCTTATTCACTAATTGCCTCCTATCAGAGCCGCCCAGGTATAAACCGTCAGCAGATACACGATAACGACATTGATTGCGCCATATCCTAATCGGCGACCTGTGGTTGTCAGATAAGGCCGCATTTCAAAAACAAAAATCCCGACGAACAAACGCAGCGTCCAAAATGCCACAAAAAAAACGCACAATGCGCGCGCCAAGTGGCTCCCGGCTGAGAGGGTTCCGGCCTGAGTCAAGGTAATCAGCCCGAAACCGATGAGACAAAGGTTGAGGACGGAATAGTACACCCAAAACATCTGACGGATAAATGGTGGCAATGGCGCGATATGCGAGCGCAGGTTGACGCTTTGCGGCATGGACAGATTCGCACCGATCAATCCAATATGGAGCAACCCTGCCACTTGTAGCAGGAGTGTCAAATTAATGGTTTTCATTTTTACCCGGGCTTTTTTTTCGAACACGGAGCGGGCCGGTGATGATGATGCGTTTAGTTGGCACTGAAATCCTTTTGCAAGGCGAGTTGAGGCGTCATCGCGTTCGTCAACGGATTGACGGCAAATTCATCCTTTTCCAGCCGCCAAAGCCAGCCGGCGATGAGCAGCTGGACGGCGGTGAGGTTCAATTTTTCGTGGACCGGCGGGTATTTTCCGAGATTAGCCTGCGCGAGCTTGAACAGCGCGGCGGACGGGCGAAGCCGGTTTTTTTGCAGATGCACGAAAGCGCCGGCCAGCTGGATTAATCCCTTGTAAAAATCGCCGTTCGGGCCCTTGCGGTCGGGCAACCAGAGATCCTCAAGGACATCGTGCGCCTCGTAAAATTGCTGCCGGTTGAACAGCGCGAAATAACCGGCATAACGCGGGTCCACGCCGGCGGCGGCGAAGTTTTTTGCGAGTTCGGCGATGCGCTCGTGCTTATTCACGGAAAAATTCTAGCAGCGCGCGATGAAAACTAAAGCCCCGTCCGCAATGGACGATAAAGAATGTAACCACGGGAATGCGAGGTTCCCGGATAAAGGACAACGATGTTGGGTTGGGTGGTTTGCAACGGCGCGGCTGGTTACCGCGCCGTTGCTTTTTTCCGTTTGGCGTCTCACAAAAATTGACTTTGGGGCAGGGCAACGGCACTCTGAATTCATGTCAAAACCTGCATTGGGACGCGGTCTGGGCGCCTTGCTCGCCGGCAGTCCGACGAGTGCAAACCCGGTTCCGGCTTCCGCGCCGCCGCCCGCCGCCGCGGTTTCCGCGCCGGTGGATGCGCGCGACCGCATCCGGCGCATCCCGCTCGGCAAGATCCGGCCGTCGCCGCTGCAGCCGCGCAAGGAATTTTCCACCGAGGCATTGAGGGAACTGGCCGATTCCATCCGCGAACAGGGAATCGTCCAGCCGCTGATCGTGCGCGAACGCGACGGTTTTTTTGAACTCATCGCCGGGGAACGCCGTTGGCGCGCGTCCCAGATGTTGAACCTGACGGAGGTGCCGGTCATCACCCGGGAGGCGGACGATCGTTCGGTGCTGGAACTCGCGTTGATCGAAAATTTGCAGCGCGAAAATCTGAATCCTTTGGAAGAAGCGCTGGGTTACTCGCAACTGGCGGAGCAATTTCAACTGACGCAGGAGCAGATCTCCGAAAAAGTTGGCAAAAGCCGCACGGTCATCGCCAATGCCATGCGGTTATTGAAGCTGCCGGCGCAGATCCAGACGTTTTTGCGGGAAGGCCGCCTTTCGGTCGGTCACGCGAAGGTTATTCTCGGCCTGACGAATGACGAATTGCAATCGCTGGCCGCCGAACGGGTCATCAAGGAAGGCCTGAATGTCCGACAGACCGAGGGACTGATCGCTAAACTGGAAGCGCGTCCGCAAAAGACTTCCGGCGGCAAAACCCGGGCGATTGTCCCGGTCAGTTCCAACATAGCGCGGCTCGAGCAAAAATTACGCGAGAAATTCGGCACGAAAGTCCACCTGAAATATGCTCAGGGCAGGGGCGCGGTGGAGATCACTTTTTTCAATGACGATGAATTGCAGCGCGTGCTGGAAATTCTTGGCGTCGATGCCGATTGAGCACTCTTTTTCATCCCCCACCTCGATTTTGAGCATGACGATGAGGACGAGAAAGAGGATGATTTCTTAAAATGATTCTACCAGTTGTCAAATACGGCCATCCTGTGTTGCGCAAAAAAGGGGAGCGTATTGAAAGCATCACCCCCGAGATCAAAAAACTCATCGCCGACATGTTCGAGACCATGAATGAAAACCATGGCGTGGGCCTCGCGGCCCAACAGGTTGGGGTGGCGAAGCAGCTTACGGTGATTGACGTGAGCCAGGTTGAGGACCGGCCGTCCTGGCTCGAACTCGACGGTCAACGCGCGGAGGTGACTTCCATCATGCCGCTGACGCTCATCAACCCCGAGATCACCGCCGTCGGTGAACCGGTCAAGGGCAGCGAGGGCTGTTTGAGCTTTCCCGAGGTCTTTGGCGAGATTACCCGCCCGGAATCCGTGGATGTGAAGGCGCTTGATGCTGACGGGAAATCAATTTCATTCCGTTGCGGCGGCCTGCTCGCCCGCGCGGTGCAACACGAAACCGATCATTTGAACGGCATCCTCTTCATCGACCGGATGGAAAAGAAGGTGAAGCAGGAATTACAGCCGGAACTCGACGACTTGCAGGCGCAGACCAAGGCCGCGCTCGGGAAAAAATGATCAGCCGCGAGTTGTTCACCGTCGTTTTCCATGACTACATCAAACCGTATCGCGCGAAAAAAACTTTTTAATTTTCACGATATTTTGGAATTACCCGGCTCATAATCATCCTCTTCGTCATCCTCATCCTGAATTTACAGGTCGGATTTGGTTGGATTCACTCGGATTCCTGGTAGCGCCTGCGTCCCGCTGGTACCCCGTTGGCTGGACAGTTAGAACTTGATACTTTTCATGCCTCGTCACTATCTTCCTAGTGGCCCCTTTGGCTTGGAGTGGCTTTTTCTCGCGAATCCAAATCAAAGAAACCCAATGTTTACGTGGAATCGGTGGCTTCGTTTGGTAATTTTTAGGTTTATGCAGCCGCCTGTTTCACGCCAAACATCAAATAACCAATGCCTTACGCCACTTTTCAAGTTTGATTTCATTTGCGACCGACCCTGATTTGCTGGGTTTTTGATAGCCCACTGGCTCGGATCGGCTGTGCGCCGTTCGACCCTCGTTGGTTGCCCTATTCGAGTCACTTCGGACCTTCGCCGCCTTCGTGTCCTTCGCGCGACACCGGCCTGCTCGTCACTCGCCACTTCGTGGCTATGTCAAAGACCAACTACCCAAAGTTCCATGCTCCGAATTCCGAAAATCGGAATCCGTTCCCGCCACCACCCAACATAGCCAACCGTGCAAAATTGTCAACAATAAAAGTAGTCTGTGTCTACTCACGCGCCTCCCAAACGCTCCGCTAAACACGGAAGCCACGGCCAACGCGCAAGCGTCTTGGACTCCGCCAGTCCTCTGGCGTTTTTTCGTCCGCCTTTGCCCACCGGTCGGTTTTGCAGAGATCCCTTCAACGTTTCAAATTTCGGTAGTGGCTCAGTTTGAAAATCGTTGACTTTGAGGCATATTATAACACGATAAAACGAATGGCTGACTACATTGACAAAAACATCCTCTGCCAAGCGTATGTCCACGTTGAGCTTCCAGAAGGAATGACCGAAAATCAGCTGGAAGAAATAAAATCCCAGCTTTCTACTTTCGCAACTTTGCGCGGAAAGTTTTTCGTTTATGACGATGTTATTGTTGACGTAGAGTTTAAGGAGGGATCGCTTAAAGCATATATCACTATTGCGGGCGCAATTTATATCGCCATCGGTCAATATGGGAGTTTCAGGAGCGGCGTTGATTTTATTTACACAGATGTAAAGCGACTTGCTGAGTCAATTGTTGCCGAGTGCCTTTTTATGACTCGGGCAAGACATGAAGCAATCCGCCGAACAGAAGCCCGAACCGGAGTGATTGGGTCTTTGAAAATCCTGGTTGATGACATGAATCAACTTGAGGGCTCTGTTGGTGAAATTTCAGTTGAAGAGGCTGCGCGGAGAGTGAAAAAGATAAAAGATGATGCAGACCAACTGTTAATCAACGTTCGTTCAGATGAAGATGCGGCTGAAATCCAAAATGAGTTGGATGATTTTTCAACCAATTTGCCAGATCGCTGGCCGCACCCGCCAGAAAATAGGCCCGATCCGTTGGCAATTGTGTCTTATTACGATGCTATTTCAGATTTGCGAAAATCATACGGGAAAAAGAAAACGGGTTCTCCAAAGATGCCCGTTCGTAAAATTGTTGATATTAAGCCAGAAGGCTGATGATTTCTTCCAAACTCCAAACGTGGTCGGAAATCCTCGCCTCCATCGCGGGCGTGACGCGCAACGATTGATGGATGCGGCCAAAATTGTAATACATGTAATGAACCGCCAGCATGTATTCGTGATTTTCAACTTTCTTGGAAAATCCGTTCGTCAACCGGGTGAAGCGGCGCATGGACATGCGCATCGTGAAGTTTTGACGCTCCATAAAGCTTGTAGAAACGTGCTGGTGGTCAGGCTTGCCAGAAATGACCGCCTTGCGAGCACCCATGCATTGCGCGGGCGAATAGCGCGCTTCCCCGCCTTCGGGGGCGGTGCCATAAATTTTAACCAGCGTAGTGTAATCAACCTCTGCCCCAAACGCATCCTCGACAGCTTGCAAATATGGCCTATGGCCGTCTGTAGTTAATTGCACACGGTTCGCCAGCCGATCTTTCAAATCATGGATAAAGTGATATGCGGCCCCGGCATCGCGGGTACCAACAAACCAGCATGGGACTAGCTTTGTGTCTGCATCCATAGCAACCCATGTCCAGACATCCCCCCAGCCGTTCGTCTGGTTTTCTGGCGTCACGTTCTTTTGCTTACACCCGACAAAACTCCAAATTTCGTCGCATTGAACCCGCTGGCATTTGAGGTTACGCAAAGCCCTATCCTGATAGACCGAGCAGGCATTTCCCAAATCAATGAGCAGCTTATTGATGGTGTTGCGAGAAACGCCTGTCATGCGGCTGATGGCACGCATGGAATTGCCCTCGACCAGCGCCGCTACAATCTGCTTCCGCTCATCAACACTTAAAATGTTCATGTGTCTTGTCTGAACCAAAATGCCTTTTCGGTCAAGCATTATCGTTCAGTTTGCGATTTATCGAAATTTCGTAATTGACTGCGGTTTCTTTTATATGATAAAAAGACGCCAGAACATGATTGAATCAACACAATACAAAACACCAGGACAGTTAATCCAGGCTTTATTAGACGAACGCGGTTGGACACAGCGGGTGCTTGCAGTTGTCCTTAATATGAGTGAACCCGCTATCAACAAAATGATCACGGGCAAGCAAGCGGTTGATGCGGAAACGGCACTAGCCCTGTCTGGCGTTTTGCAATACCCCGCTGAGCGGTTCCTTGAACTTCAAAAAAGTTATGAACTTGCCCAAGCCCGGCTCGTTTTAGTGGATGACCCAGACATGACTGCCCGCGCTCAGCTTTTTGGAAGTTTGCCCATCGCTGAAATGATGAAGCGCGGCTGGTTGGATGTGGACAATATAAAGAACATTCCCAAGGTTGAATCAGAGGTAGCCAGATTTTTTTGTGCTAAATCCATTAATGAGGTGGAAATTTTCCCTCATGCGGCAAAAAAAACCAACGTGGCTGACGATGTGACGCCAGTTCAATTGGCATGGCTTTACCGCGTCAAAGAGATTGCCAAAGAAATGTTGGTGGGGCGCTATTCACCGGAAGCGGTGTTGGCGGCGGTGCCGAAACTAAAGGAATTGCGATCATCGGCAGAGGCGGCGAGAAAAGTGCCGCGCATCCTTACCGAGTGCGGGATTCGTTTTGCGATTGTTGAATCATTGCCCGGCTCTAAGATTGATGGCGTCTGTTTTTGGTTGGATGAATCTTCTCCTGTCATTGGATTGGCTATGCGTTATGACCGTATAGATAATTTCTGGTTTGTCCTCAGACACGAATTGGAGCATGTCTTGCAACTTCACGGCCAAATCACCGCGATTTTGGATTCTGAATTAGAAGGCGACAGGGGTGGCGACAATGCAGGACTGCCTGAAGAAGAGCGTGTGGCAAATCAGGCCGCTGCGGATTTCTGTGTGCCAGATAAATCCATGAAAAGTTTTATTGCTCGCAAGTCACCAATTTTCAAAGAACAGGACATCATAGGATTTTCACGCACGATGGGAGTTCATCCCGGCTTGGTCGCGGGACAGTTACAGCGGCGGCTAAATCGCTATGACCGCTTCCGTAATCATTTGGTAAAAATAAGGTCTGCTATTGCCCCCAGCGCGATGGTTGACGGCTGGGGCGATGTAGCTCCGGTAGGTTAACTCAGAACAAAAAACATATGGCTACAAAACACAAAGAAATGCAGTTCCTTATCAAAGAATGGAAAACTGCCACCGGCAAAACCGAAATCGACATGCATCAAGTGGCGGAATACGCCGTGAGTCGTAATTGGCCGTTGCCACCACCGATCAGCGGGATTGACCGGCTGGCGCGGGAGTTCTCTGCGGCAGCTCGGGAAGAAACCCGGCGGGATGACAAAACCGGTATGCCGTACCGGGTTTATCACGCTTACAAAACCGATGGCCAAGGCCAAGGTGTTCTTTGGGTGGACATTGATGAAGCGCCTCGGAAAAACATGCTCAAATCCGCCGTCATGCGCCGTGAGCAGGTAATCGGTGACATGATGCAGCTATACCTTGACCTGACGCATTGGAGCCGGGTTAATCCAAACGAAGAACCAATCTTGTTGATTACCGATGTGACGGAGGACGTTCAAGAACGTATCGCGGCTGCCGGTAATGGCGGAGACGGTGAATCCGGCATCATTGACGTTTAATTTCCACTTTTTTCCCACCGTGCAGCGGCGGCGAGCTTGGCTATTTCGGCCCGCTTCCGCTTAGACAGTGCCTCCGCTCTGGCCCTGCCACCCTTCAACCCGCCCAATCTCCCTAGCGCGACGGCGGCGGGATTCTTCTCTGAAACGGGTAACGGCAATGCGCCTTGCGCTGGCTCCGTCAGCTTGGGCAATGATTGCCCAGTGGACATGGCCACAATCTGCGCGGCCAATGAATTGGCATCTCTTGGGAGCTTCCGTTTCTGCATGTAGCAACCATGCTTGACCGCTCACAGTTTTACCAGCCCAAATTCAAACTGAGCCACTACCCAAATTTCTTGTTTCTTGATTCAAATTTGGCATCGTCGCGCCATGGAATCGCACGAACTGCTCAAGGAAGTCTTTGAAAAGAAGTCCGCCAAGGAAGTTTCCGCCGACCTCGAACTTTCCACCTCCATGATCTACAAATGGGCGCAGCCCATCGCGAGCGGCGGCGGCGTGGAAAATCCACTCGACCGGATCGAGGCGCTGTATGAAAGCACCGGCGACATCCGGCTCATCCAATGGCTTTGCCAGCGCGCCGGCGGGTTTTTCATATCGAATCCGAAATACACACCGCATCCGCTTTACCTGGTGCCGGCCACCAACCAGATCGTGCAGGACTTTGCCGACCTGCTGCACGTCATCGCCGTGGCCGCCGCGGACAACCAGGTCGTGCCCGACGAGGCCAGGCAGATCCGCGCGCGCTGGGAAGAACTCAAATCCGTCACCGAAGGTTTCGTCGCCTGCTGCGAGGAAGGCAATTTCGGCCCGATGAAAAACCCGGCCAAGAAAAATTAAAACCTGATTGGCTCCAGCAGCTGCGGCACCGGAATTTCGTAAGTCGCGGAGCGACGAAAGAAAATAGCCCACGGCGTGAGCGGTGGGTGAACCATTGGAATGGAATCAAGCCCCGGAGGGGGCGAAAGAATCTTACGAGGCGAAATGAAGGAAAATCAATGGATGAGGTCTTATGAGCTCTTGAAAATCTATCGAACCTCCGGCCGCAAGGCTTGCTTGGTCGTTTGAACAAGGTAAAATTTTTCCGCATGGAGTTTGAACCCCGCGAACCGTGGTGGCGCGAATGGCCGCTCGCCCTCGCCGTGGTGACCTTGACGCTGGCGTTGCTCGGCCACGGCTGGATCGTCACCGCGCTGGATCAGTCCGTGTTGCTGGTGCTTTTGCTCGCCATCATTTGCGGCGTCATTCTGGCGGCGGCCATCGCCATCGTGCGGCACGCGGAGGTGCTGGCGCACCGGCTGGGTGAACCGGTGGGCACGCTGCTCCTCACGCTGGCGATCACCGGATTGGAGGTGTCGATGGTGGCGTTCGTGATGTCCACCGGTTCAGAAAAGCCGGCGCTCGCCCGCGACACAATGTTCGCGGTGGTCATGCTGGTGCTGAACGGTTGCGTGGGGCTGGCTCTGCTGCTGGGCGGGCTTCGCCACCACGAACAAAAATTCAACTTGCAGAGCGCGAACGCATTTCTCGTGATGATCCTGCCGCTTACCGTGCTGGGCCTCGTCCTGCCGAACTACACGCAGGCGACACCGGGACCGACGCTTTCGAAATTTCAGATGGTGTTTCTTTCGGTGATGTCGGTGG
>Ga0210388_10000605_pt1 | contig 28896 bp, 15 predicted proteins | sample IncBWC19OmetaG_FD_155485 | JGI IMG/M metagenome (GOLD analysis project Ga0210388, IMG submission 155485) | Forest soil microbial communities from Barre Woods Harvard Forest LTER site, Petersham, Massachusetts, United States - Inc-BW-C-19-O ...
AGTCGTTCATGGAGGGCATGCAGGGCTTCATGCGCCGCCATCGCAGCGCGCTCGACCCTGAGCGCACGACGGTGCTGTGCCTCGAGTGCGTCGGCAGCCCGACGTTGACGCTGATCGAGGCCGAGGGCATGCTGCGGATGCGCCCCTACAGCGACAGCGCTCGGCGGCGACTGGCCGATGCGGCCGCGGCGCTCGATGTCGAGCTCGTGCGCGGGCTGCGGACCGTCGCCGCCACCGACGCGCTCGTCGCGTTGCGGCGCGGCTACGCCGCCGCCACGCTGGCGTCGATCGATGAGACCAAGTTTCCGGCCAACTACCACTGGCCGAGCGACACGCCGGAGAACCTCGACTGGGGCACGATGCAGCGCGCGTTCGCCGTCACCGAGCGCTTCGTGCGCGCCGCGGCCGGCTGAGCGCAGCGGCCGGCTGAGCGCAGCGGCCGGCTGAGCGCCGCGGCCGGCTGAGCGCAGCGGCCGGCTGAGCGCAGCTACACCGAGCAGGGGCGGGAGCGGCGGTCCGTGCCGACTTCCGTGATCCCCGCCGATGTGATCTTGATCCGCGTCGGTACGTTGCCACGCTCGAGCAGCTTGACGAGCACCGACTTGCCCTTCGACTCGATTCCCGAGCGCAGCGGCTCGTCGAACTTCTCAGGCGCCAGCGAACCCGCGATCTGCACGTAGACGTGCTGTTCGGCGCGGCCGTTCTGGACCTTCCAGCGGTACAGATCGCCCTCGCGCGGGACGGGGATCGGGGTCGGTCCACCGATGATCTCGGGATCCTCGGACATGGGCGCAATTATGAGCCCGTCGTCGCGGGCCCGACAGGGCCCGCTGGCCAATCCGATCGCGCCGTGCTTGGACATATTGACCAAGGCCGAGGTCCTCGCGAGCCCTGTGGGAGAATCGCGCGGTGGACACGGGGCGAGCGAGCGCGACAGCGATCGGAACGGCGCTGATGCGAGCGGTTCACACGCGTCTCGACAGCCCGGCGCTGATCGAGGACCCGTGGGGCGATCGCCTTGGCTTTGCCGGCGAGCGTGAGGCGGTGCAGGCGCGTGCCGGGGCGCCCGATCTGGACGCGATCCTGCGCGCGCACCCCTCCTACGGGACGGTGATCCTGCGCGCCCGCTACACCGAGGATCGTCTCGCCGACGCGGTGCGCGAGGGCGTCCGCCAGTACGTGATCGTCGGCGCCGGCATGGACAGCTTCGCGCTGCGCCGCCCGCAGTTCGCGCACGAGCTCGAGATCTTCGAGGTGGACCATCCCAGCACCCAGGAGCTGAAGATCGAGCGGCTCGCCGCCTACGGGATCGCGCTGCCGGTGGGCCTGCATCTCGTGTCCGCCGATCTGAGCGAGACACGGCTGGATAAGGCGTTGGCCGGCTCGCCGTTTCGCCGCGAGCTCCCCTCGTTCTTCTCGTGGCTCGGGGTGACCGGCTATCTCACCCGTGAGGCCAACCTCGAGACGCTGACCGCGATCGCGTCGTGCGCTCCGGCCGGCAGCGAGGTCGTTTTCAGCTACCTCGACGAAAGCCTGCTCGAGTCGGGTGACGCGGAGGACCCGATGCAAAAGGCGCGCGCCCAGGTCGCGTCACTCGGCGAGCCATGGGTCTCGGGGTTCGACCCGCTGCGCCTGCAACAGCAGTTGCAGGGAACGGGGCTCGAGATCGTCGAGAACCTGGGCCCCGAGGCGCTGGGTGCGCGCTACTGCGCGGCGCGCAGCGACGGGCTGCACCCAAGCCCCGGCTCGCACCTCGCCCGTGCGCGCGTCCTCGCCTGAGCTGCGGCTACGGCTACGGCGTCAGGTTCGCTTCAGCGCGTGCGGCGTCAGGATCTCCGAGCGCTGGCATGGGTCGTGGATCTTCTTGAACGACAGGTAGCTGCCGGAGATCTTGAATTCGTAGGTGCCGGCCGCCGTGCAGGTCGCAGACGGGCCGTGCATCGTGATCTTCGAGCCGGAGATCGAGTAGGTCCCGTGGCCGGTGATGTCGTAGGGCGCGTGCAGGATGAAGTGGCCGGGGCTGAAGGCGATGCGGTAGGTGCCGTTGAGGCTCCCGGCGGTCTTGACAGTCGTCACGTATTCGCCCGACAGGCTGCTCGAAGCGCCCGCCAGCGTCGCGGACGTGGCGAGGAGGATCAGTGCGAGCGTCGTTGTGCGGCGGACAAGCTTCATGTCTGTGCTCCCTCTGGGGCGGTTTTGAGACGGTAGAGGTTGTTCGTCGCGTCTGCCGGCCGCGGTGTCTGCCGGGACGCTCTGCCCGCCGTTCTTGCGGGTCCCGTGCTCGGCGCGTTCACGATATCGGTGTTGCCCTCGGCGACGCGTCGCTCCTGGCGCAGCGCACGCACCACATGCTCGCGTGTCTGGGCCGGCTGGATGACGGCGTCGACTGCGCCGCAGGCGACCGCAGCCTGCGCGGTGAGGCTGTCCTCGGCATAGCGGCGCGCGAGCCGTTCGCGCACGTCGGCGCCGCGAATCCGGCGCAGCCGGCGACCGTGGATGATCTCGACGGCGGCCTCCGGGCTCATGATCCCGATCTCGGCGTCCGGCCAGCAGAACGCCGCATCGGCGCCAAGATCCTTGGAGTTCATCGTGATGAACGCGCCGCCGAAGGCCTTGCGCACGATCACGGTCACCCGCGGCGAGCTGGCGGCGGCGAACGCGCGCACGAGTTCGGCGCCGTGGCTGATGACTCCGGCCGCCTCCTCGCGGCTGCCGGGCATGAAGCCGGGCGTGTCGACCAGCACGAGCATCGGGATCCCGAGGGCATCGCAGGTGCGTACGAACTTCCTGCCCTTCTGCGAGGCGGCGACGTCGATCACGCCGCCGCGGTGGCGCGCCTGGTTGGCGATGATCGCGACGGTGTGCCCCTCCAGGCGGGCGAAGCCGACGACCATGTTGCGCGCCCAGCGCTCGGAGACCTCCCGGAAGCGACCGCCGTCCACCAGCCGTCCGATCAGCTCGCGAACGTCGTAGAAGTTGCGGCTGCGGGCCGGCAGCACGCTGGCCGGATCCTCGCCGGTCGGGGACTCGGGCGCGATCGGCGGCGGCGGCTCGGACCCGTTCTGGGGCAGGTAGCCGAGCAGCTCGCGCAACAGTCCGATCGCGCTGCGATCGTCGCCTGCGACGAAGTCGCAGACGCCGTTGCGGGCGTGGACCCGCGTACCGCCGAGCGCGGCGGTCGTGACGTCCTCGCCGAGCGCCCGCTTGACGATCCGCGGACCGGTGAGGAACATCGACGCCTTGTCGGTCATCACGACGAAGTCGGTCAGCGCGGGCGAATAGCAGCCGCCGCCGGCTGAGACACCTGTGATCACCGAGATCTGGGGCGCCCGACCGGAGAGCGCCACGTTCTCGAAGAAGATCCGTCCGAAACCGCCCAGCGCGGCGGCGCCCTCCTGCAGGCGGGCGCCCGCCGACTCCATGAAGCCGACGAGCGGAACCCCGACCTGCCGGCTGTGACGCAGCGCGCGGACGATCACCTCGGCCTCGGGGACGCCCACCGATCCGGCGGCGATCGAGGCGTCCTGGGCGTAACAGAGGATCGGACGCCCGGCGACGCGACCCCATGCTGCATGAACCCCGACCTCGGTGTCGGCCGGCATCGAAGCCGGCTCGAGCGGCTCGAGGCTGTGCGGGTCGCACAGCCACTCGAGGCGTTCGCGCGAGTGCGGGGGATCCAGTTGCGAAGAAGGCGAAGGGTGCGACAGGACGGACAAGAGAAAGGCCCCCCCGGGCGCGTTGGAAACGTGTAAGCCGGCGCTGCTCCCCTGCGCTGTCGCCGAGCTTCCAGCGAGGCTGTCCGGCGTCCCAACACGGGGTAGCCGGGTGCAGGTTAGGGTCGCTCACACCGCATGGTCAATGCGATTTGCACCTTCGTGCAACATTGCCTGTCGCTGCTTGACCACTCTGTCTGCGTGGGCCAAAGTCCGCAACGTCCGCGGTCTCGGATGCTTCTCCGACCGGATGGAGACACCTACACGAAGGGCCCACATTGTTTCAATTCGTCGTGTTGTGCCCGTCCGGCTCGCCGGACGCCACTGTTCCGATCGCCGGCAGTCGTGCGGGTGCGCTCGGCGTGGTCAACCTCGAGTTCGCGGTTGACCTCGATGCCGGCCTCGCTCAGCTTCGGCGGCTGTGCGAGCTCGGGCGGGGTCGCTGTGGCGTGCTGCTGGATGGCGCCGAGACGCTCGCCGCCGTGGTTGCCGCGCAACCGGACGCTCTCGACACTGTCCTGCTCGCGAACACGCCCGTGGAAGAGCTGCCGGCGCTCGTCGAGCTCGTGCACGGCGCGGGCCTGCAGGCGTATGTAGTCGCCACCGCGCTCGGCGAGGCCGTCGCGGCGCAGGACGCCGGCGCCGACGCCGTGATCGCCAAGGGGCACGAGGCGGGCGGCTGGATCGGCGAGGAGGGCTCGTTCGTGCTCTCCCAGCGACTGCTCGGAACGCTCGCCGTCCCCGTCTACATACACGGCGGGATCGGCCGGCACACCGTCGCCGCGGCGTACGTCGCCGGCGCCGCGGGCGCGGTGCTCGACGCGCAGCTGCTGCTGACGCGCGAGTCCCCGCTCCCGGACGACCTGCGGGCGACGCTCGCCGGAGCCGACGGCAGCGAGACCGTGACGCTCGGCTCCGAGCTCGGCGCGCCGTTCCGCGCCTACAGCCGACCGGGCATGCACAGCCTCGAGCGGCTGCGCGCCGTCGAGGACGAGCTGCTGGCGAGCGCCGACGCCCGCGGCGCCTGGCGAGCGGGCGTCAGGGCCCACGTCGCGGGAGCGGGTGTGGACACGGCGGTGCTCCCGCTCGGGCAGGACGCCGCCTTCGCCGCCGAGCTGGCGCGCAGCTTCGAGACCGTCGCCGGCATCCTCGACGGTCTCGGCGCCGCGATCGCGCGCGCCTGCGACACGCTCGCGGACGGCAGCCCGCTCGCGGAGGGCGCGGGCGTCGCGCAGGCACACCGCACCCGCTATCCGCTCGTGCAGGGTCCGATGACGCGGGTCAGCGACCGCGCGGAGTTCGCCGCGGCGGTCGCCGCAGGCGGTGGCCTGCCCTTCCTCGCGCTGGCGCTGATGCGGGCCGGGGAAGCCAGCGCGCTGCTCGAGCAGACGGCGAAGCTCCTCGGCGAGCGCTCCTGGGGCGTCGGTCTGCTCGGCTTCGTGCCGGCCGAGCTGCGCGCCGAGCAGCTCGAGGTCGTGCGCGAGCATCGCCCGCCGTTCGCGCTGATCGCCGGCGGGCGTCCCGACCAGGCGCGCGAGCTCGAAGCCGACGGGATCGAGACCTACCTGCACGTCCCGTCACCGGGGCTGTTGAAGCTGTACCTCGCGGACGGCGCGCGCCGCTTCGTGTTCGAGGGGCGCGAGTGCGGCGGCCACGTCGGCCCCCGCACGAGCTTCGTGCTCTGGGACACGATGCTCCGCGTCCTGCTCGAGGAGCTTCCGAACGACGCATCCGACTGCCAGGTGCTGCTCGCGGGCGGCATTCACGACGCCCGCTCGGCCGCGATGGCCGCCGCGACAGCGGCCGCCGCGAGCGCGCGCGGAGCGCAGATCGGTGCGCTGATGGGTACCAGCTACCTGTTCACGCGCGAGGCCACCGAGTGCGGTGCGATCACGCCGCTGTTTCAGGAGGCCGCGATCGCCGCCGCCGATACTGCGCTGCTCGAGAGCGGGCCCGGCCACGCCACACGCTGCCTGCCCTCCCCGTTCGTCGAGCAGTTCGAGGCCGAGCGGCGCAGCCTGCGCTCCGAGGGGATCGACGCCGAGGAGCTGCGCGGCCGCCTCGAGCAGCTCAACATCGGCCGCCTGCGGGTCGCGTCAAAGGGCGTCGACCGCGCCGACTCCGAGCTCGTCGCCGTCGACGCCTCCGAGCAGTGGCAGCGCGGCATGTACATGATCGGCCAGGTCACCGCGCTGCGCGACAGCGTGACGAGCATCGCCGAGCTGCACAGCGAGGTCTCGCACGCCAGCAGCGAGCTGCTCGATGAGCTGGCCGCACCGCAGGCAGGGCCCGAGCCGCAGGCGCCGGCGCCGGCGGACGTCGCGATCGTCGGCCTCGGCTGCATCCTGCCGAGCGCGCCCGACGTCGCGAGCTTCTGGGCCAACATCATCGACAAGGTCGACGCGATCGGCGAGGTCCCGGCGGAGCGCTGGGACTGGCGGCGGATGTACGACCCCGACCCGGCCGCGCGCGACAAGGTGTACTCGCGCTGGGGCGGCTTCATCGACCCGGTGGCGCTCGACCCGATGGCGCTCGGGTTGCCGCCGAAGTCGCTCGCCTCGATCGAGCCGTTCCAGCTGCTCGCGCTGCTGTGCGCGCAGGCCGCGCTGCGCGACGCCGGATATGCGACGCGCCCGTTCGACAGGGAGCGCACCTCGGTGATCCTCGGCGCGGGCGGCGGCGGCGCGGACACGTCGGTCGGCTACACCGTGCGCTCGGCGATCCCGTCGCTGCTCGGCGACGCACACCCGCAGCTGCAGGAGCAGCTGTTCGAGGCGCTCCCCGAGTGGACCGAGGACAGCTTCGCGGGCCTGCTGATGAACGTCGCTGCCGGGCGCATCGCCAACCGCCTCGACTTCGGCGGCACCAACTACACCGTCGACGCCGCCTGCGCCTCGTCGCTGAGCGCGATCGGGCTCGGCGCGCGGGAGCTGCAGGTCGGTACCAGCGACATGGTGCTCGCGGGCGGCGTCGACGCGATCCAGAACCCGTTCGCGTACCTGTGCTTCGCCAAGACACACGCGCTGTCGCCGACAGGACGCTGCCGTCCGTTCGACGCGAGCGCCGACGGGATCGCGATCAGCGAGGGGTTCGCGACGGTCGTGCTCAAGCGCCTGGCGGACGCCGAGCGCGACGGCGACCGCATCTACGCCGTGATCCGCGGCGTCGGCGCCGCGAGCGACGGCCGCGACAGGAGCCTCACGGCGCCGCGACCCGAGGGCCAGATGCGCGCGCTGCGGCGCGCTTACGCGCAGGCGCGCTTCTCGCCCGCGACCGTCGGCCTGGTGGAGGCGCACGGCACTGGCACCGTCGCCGGCGACGGCGCCGAGATCAAGGCGCTCAGCACCGTGTTCGCCGAGCACTCCGACAGCCGGCAATGGTGCGCGGTCGGTTCGGTCAAGTCGATGATCGGCCACACGAAGGCGACCGCCGGCGTCGCGGGCATCGTCAAGGCCGCGCTGGCGCTGCACCACCGCGTGCTGCCGCCGACGATCGGCGTCGAGGAACCCAACCCGAAGGCGTGCTTCCCCGAGAGCCCGTTCTACGTCAACAGCGAAGCGCGCCCGTGGCTGACCGGCGGCGCGGCACATCCGCGCCGGGCCGGGGTCAGCGCGTTCGGCTTCGGCGGCACCGACTTCCACATCGTGCTCGAGGAGTACACCGGCGCCTACCGCGACGACCCCGAGGCCGCGATGCCGCGATGGCCGGGCGAGCTGCTGCTGTGGCGCGGCAGCCGCGCCGAGGTGCTCGGCGCGCTTGAGAAGCTCGAAGGCGAGCTCGTGGCCGCCGAGGCGCCGCGGCTGGACGCGCTCGCCCACCGGCTCGCGCTGGAGTTTCACGCACGCGAGGCCGGCGGCCCGACGCTCGCGCTGGTCGCCGAGTCCTTGGAGGATCTGCGCGAGAAGCTCGGCCGCACGCGCGAGCTGCTCGCCGGCGCCGAGGAGCGCGTGCACGATCCCAGTGGCATCCACTGGTCCGAGCGGCCGTTGGGCGCCGACGGTCGGGTGGCGTTCCTGTTCCCGGGCCAGGGCTCGCAGATGGTGAACATGGGGCGCGAGCTCGCGATCGCGTTCCCCGAGGCGCGCGAGCAGTTCGAGCTCGCCGACCGGGTGCTGGCCGAAAGCTATGAGCAGCCGCTCAGCGGCTACGTCTTCCCGCCACCGTCGTTCACGCCCGAGGAGCAGCGCGCTCGCCAGTCGGCGCTGACCGACACGCACGTGGCGCAGGCGGCGCTCGGGGCGACAGAGCTCGCCTACCTGCGCGTGCTCGAGACGCTCGGGATCGTCCCCGAGCTGACGGCCGGGCACAGCTACGGCGAGTTCGTCGCGCTCGCTGCCGCCGGTGGCATCGACGTCCAGCAGCTGCTGCGGGTCTCCGAGGCCCGCGGGCGCTTCATGAAGGAGGCCGGCGCGGCCGAGGCCGGCGCGATGGCGGCCGTCGACGCCCCACCCGACGCGCTCGCGCCGCTGCTCGAGGGCGGCGGCGTCGTCGCCGCGAACCTCAACTCGCCGCGTCAGACGGTGCTGTCCGGACCGCAGGAGCACGTCGAGGCCGCGGTCGAGTGGTGCCGCGAGCGCGGCGTCGGCGCGCGCATGCTGCCCGTGTCGTGCGCGTTTCACTCGCCCCACGTCGCCGGCGCACAGCAGCGCTTCGCGCAGCTGCTCGAGCGCACGAGCCTCGCCGTCCCGCGCGTCCCCGTGTACTCCAACACAACCGGCGAGGCGCACCAGCTCCAGACCGCGGCGATCGCCCAGGTCCTGTCCGAGCACCTGATCCGCCCGGTGGAGTTCGTGCGCGAGATCGACGCGATGTACCGCGACGGCGCCCGCGTCTTCGTCGAGGTCGGGCCACGCTCGGTGCTCGCCGGGCTCGTCCCGCAGATTCTCGGCGAGCGCGAGCACCTCGCCGTCCCGATGGACCGGCCGGGCCGCTCCGGCCTGTTGTCGCTGCTGCACTGCCTGGCGGCGCTCGCCGCCGAGGGGCTGCCGGTGCAGACCGAGCGCCTCTTCGAAGGACGTCCCGCCGCGCGTCTCGATCCGCGCGGCAACGGCCACACCGCCGAGGAGCCGGGCGCGACCTGGCTCGTCGACGGCGGCCGCGCATGGCCCGCCGGCACGACCCGTGCACCGGCGGCGCCGATCCATGTCGCCGAACAAGAGGAGCACAGACCCGTGACCAGCACGAGCACCAACGGCGGGGGCCCGGTCGTCCCCGCCTCCCTGCCGGAGCAGTTCGAGACGAGCAATGGACACCCCGATCGTTCCCCGCCGGGCGCCGAGCTCGGCACGCGCGCGCTGCAGGGCGGGCAGATCTCGGCGGCGCCCGCGGCCGGCGACCGCGTCGCGGAGGTGATGCTCCGCCACCAGCAGGTGATGCAGCAGTTCCTCGAGGCGCAGAGCAGCGTGATGCTGGGGTACCTCGGCGCCGCACGCGGAGCGGCGCCGCTGCCGGGCATGGGCCTGCCGCGGCCGGCGCTCGCGTCGATGCGCCCGGCCGCAGCCGCGCTCCCGGCCGCACCCGCCCCAGCGGCGGCGGCCGCGCAGGTGGTACCGCTCCAGCCGGCCGCGCCCGCCGAGGCGCCGGCTCCCACCCCGGCTGTGGCGCCGACGCCCGCTCCGGCCTCCGTGGCGGCGACGCCCGCAGCGCCGCCGGCGCCGGCGAACGGCGTCGCGACGGCGATGACGCGCGAGCAGATCCAGGAGCGCCTGCTCGCGGTGGTCAGCGAGCGCACGGGCTACCCGGCCGAGATGCTCGGGCTCGATGCCGACCTCGAGGGCGACCTCGGGATCGACTCGATCAAGCGCGTGGAGATCGCGGGCACGCTCACGCAGGGCCTCGGCCTGGAGGATCGCTCGACGATCGACATCGAGGAGCTCACCGCGAGCCGAACGCTGACGGCGGTGATCGACATCCTCGAAGCCGCGCTCGGCGGCTCTGGCGTGAGCGCGACGGCGGCGCCGCCGGGGGAACAGGCGGGGGCACAACGCCCTTTTGAGGAAGGGCCGGCCGAGGAGGAGCGCATCGGTCGGTTCGTCGTGCAGGCTCAGAGCGCTCCCGCGATCATCGACAGCGCCGGGCTCACGGGTTCCGGCGCGGTCGTGATTGTCGATGACGAGCAGGGCGTCGGCGAGGAGCTCGAGCGGGTGCTCACGGCCCGCGGCGAGACCGTCATCCGCCTCGCGCGCGACGAGCAGCCGCGCGACGCCGACGCGGCGTCCACGCTGGCCGAGCGCACGCGTGCCGACGGTGGCGTCAAGGCGCTCGTGCACCTGGCGGCGCTCGCCGAGCCACAGCCGGAATACGGCGCGCTGACCGCGCTGCTCGCGCTCGCCCAGGCGCTGCGCGAGCAGCTCGAGGCGGCGGCGAGCACAGGCGGCGCGGTGCTCCTCGGTGCCACCGGCCTGGGCGGCGCCTTCGGCGTGGATGGTGACGCTCCGCTCGGCGCGGCCCCCCAGGGCGCGATCCACGGCTTCCTCAAGTCCGCCGCGCAGGAGTGGCCGACGGTGCGCGTCAAGTCTGTGGATCTGCAGGCGATGCCCGCCACGGCGGCGGCCGCCAACCTGCTCACCGAGCTGTCGGCGGCGGACGGACTGGTCGAGGTCGGATATCGCGACGGCGAGCGCGTGCAGCTCGGCGTCGTGCCGGCGCCACTCGCCGAGCGCCGCTTCGGGCAGACGCTCGACGCGGACAGCGTGCTGCTCGTGACCGGCGGCGCCCGCGGCATCACCGCGCACGTCGCGTTGACGCTGGCCGAGCGCCGCCGCCTCACGCTCGTGCTCGTGGGGCGCACACCGCTGGAAGCCGAGAGCGAGCAGACGGCGGGGCTCAGCGAGCTGGCGGAGCTGCGAGCGGCGATGATCGACCTGCGCAAGCGCGAGCACAGGGAGCTGAAGCCGGCGCTCGTCGAGCAGGACTGCCGGCGGATCCTCGCCGCCCGCGAGGTTCGCGAGAACCTCGAGCGCCTGCGCGCGACCGGCGCCAGCGTCGAGTACCTCGTCTGCGACGTCTCCGACCCGCCCACCTTCGGCGAGCTGATCGATTCCGTGTACGCGCGTCACGGCCGCATCGACGGCGTCCTCCACGGCGCCGGTGTGATCGAGGACAGCCTGATCCGCGACAAGCAGCGCTCCTCGCTCGAGCGCGTGCTCGCCACCAAGGCCGGGGCGGCCCAGACGCTCGCCGAGCGGCTGCGTCCGGAGGGTCTGCGTTTCCTCGTGCTGTTCAGCTCGGTCTCCGGTCGCTTCGGCAATCGCGGTCAGGCCGACTATGCGGCTGCGAGCGAGGTCCTCGGCAAGCTCGCGCACGAGCTCGATCGCCGCTGGCCGGCGCGGGTCGTATCGGTCGACTGGGGTCCGTGGCGTGCGGCGGGCATGGTCTCCCCCTGGCTCGAAGCCGAGTTCACCCGCCGTGGCGTCGCGCTGATCGGGCTCGACCAGGGCGCGCGGATGCTCGAGCAGGAGCTGAGTCGTGGCCGCAAGGACGAGGCCGAGGTCGTGATCGGCGCAGCCACGGGGCTCGCGGCGGCGCAGGACGGCGACGGTGCGCAGGGCGCGGCGAGCACGACCGCCGCCGAGCCCGAGCACGCCGGGCTGGCGCTGCTCGCCGGCGCCAAGGAGATCGCACGTGGCGCCGGCGCCGGCGGGCCGTCGCTCCAGGCGCTCTACACGTTCGATCTGGCGCGCGACCTCTATCTCGGCGATCACCGCATCGACGGCCGGCCGGTGCTCCCGTTCGCGGTCGCGATGGAGCTGATGGCCGAGCTCGCCGCCACGGCCGCGCCCGGACGAGCGGTCGCCGGGCTGAGCACGATTCGGCTGCTCGGTGGCCTCGCGCTCGAGCATGACCGACCGGCGAGCGTGAGGATCGACGCGACGCCGCAGGACGGGGACGGGGAGATCGAGGTCACGATCAAGCCCGTGGCCGAGGGTCGGCCCCACTACCGTGCGCGCGTGCAGCTCGGAGAGCTGCTCGCCCCGCGCGATCTGCCGGGACTGCACGATCCGAGCAAACCGGGGATCGCCGCACGTCCCGCGCCGCTGCCCGAGCTGGCGCCGTTCCCGTTGCCGGTCGCCGACGCCTACCGCGACCTGCTGTTCCACGGGCCGCTGTTCCAGGGGATCGTCGCGATCGACGGGATGGACGCGCGCGGAGCGAGCGCGCTGCTGCGCCCCTCTCAGCCGGCACAGTGCGTCGCGGGCGCGGAGGGCCGCAGCTGGCTGCTCGACCCCGTGCTGATCGACAGCGCGCTGCAGATGCAGGTGCTGTGGGCGCGCCTGCAGTGGGAGGTGACGCTGCTGCCGGCCGAGATCGGCGCCTACGTGAAGCTCGGCGAGCCCACCGCGCAGGAGCCGGTGCGCCACGAGCTGCGGATCCGGCCGTCGAGCAACCTGCCGCTGTGCCACGCCGACCACTGGTTCTACGGCGCCGACGGGCGGCTGCTGGCGCTCCTGCACGACGTCGTCGGCGTCGGCACGCAGGCGCTGAACCGCCTCGCGGGAGCGAAGGCGTGATCGGAGCCAGGGCGTGATGTCAGAGACCGGCGCGCAACGGGGCGTCGCGATCGTCGGGATGGCGTGCCTGTTCCCCGGCGCGGGCGACCTCGACGCCTACTGGCGCAACATCCTCGGCGGGCTCGACGCGACCTCGGACCCGCCGCCGGAGGCGTGGGACCCCGACGTCTACTACGACCCGGACTTCACGGACCCCGATCGGACCTACTGCAAGCGCGGCGGCTACCTGGGGTCGCTCGCGCGCTTTGACCCGCTGGCGCACGGCATCCCGCCGGTCGCCGTCGGCGGCGAGCCCGACCAGTGGCTGGCACTCCAGGTGGCGACCGACGCGCTCGCCGACGCCGGCGCGACCGAGCTCTCCGCCGAGGTTCGCGCGCGCACGGCGGTGATCTTCGGCAAGGGCACCTATCTGAACGGCGGCAACGCGATCGCGCTGCAGCGCGGCCTCGTCATCGGCCAGACGCTCGATCTCCTGCGCCAGCTCGATCCGTGGCGAACGGAGGAGGAGCTCGAGCGGCTGCGCGCGGAGCTGCAGCGGGTGCTGCCGGCGCTCGGGCCGGAAACCGTCCCTGGCCTGATCCCCAACATCATCGTCGGGCGCATCGCCAACCGGCTCGACCTGATGGGCCCCGCCTACACCATCGATGCCGCCTGCGCCTCCTCGCTGGTGGCGGTCGAGCACGCCGTGCGGGGCCTGCTCGCGGGCGACCACGATCTCGTGCTGGCGGGTGGCTCGCAGGTGTGGATGCCGGTCGCGACGCTCAACCTGTTCTGCCGGCTGGGGGCGCTGTCACGCCGTCAGCAGCTGCGAGCGTTCGACAAGGACGCCGACGGGACGCTGCTGAGCGAGGGCATCGGCGCGGTCGTGCTCAAGCGCGCCGAGGACGCCGTCCGCGACGGCGACCGCGTGTATGCGGTGATCCGCGGCGTCGGCGTCGCCAGCGACGGCCGCGGCATGAGCGTGATGGCGCCGCGCGTCGAGGGTGAGGAGCTGGCGCTGCAGCGGGCCTACGCCGCCGCCGGGGTCTCGCCCGCGAGCATCGGGCTGATCGAGGCGCACGGCACGGGCACGCCGGTCGGCGACGCGACCGAGGTGCAGGCGTTGACGAGGGTCTTCGGCGAGCGCGACGGCGAGCTGCCGCGCTGCGCGGTGGGCACGGTCAAGTCGATGATCGGCCACACGATCCCGGCGGCGGGGGTCGCCGGCCTGATCAAGACCGCGCTCGCGCTGCACCACCGCGTGCTGCCGCCGACGATCGCCTGCGAGCAGCCGAACCCCGAGCTGGGGCTCGAGCACACGCCGTTCTACATCAACACCGAGACGCGACCGTGGATCCACGGCGCCAGCGAGCCGCGGCGCGCCGGGATCAACGCCTTTGGCTTCGGCGGCATCAACGCGCACGCCGTGCTCGAGGAGTTCGAAGGCGCGCGCAGCGCCGAGCACCGCCCCGCGTGGGACACCGAGGTCTGCATCCTCGAGCGCGACTCGCCGCAGGCGCTGGCCGACGCCGCCAGCGAGCTGCTGGCCGCGCTCGAACGCGATCCCGAGATCGCGCTCGCAGACCTCGCCTTCACGCTCAGCCAGGAGCTCGGCGGTACGCCTCAACCGAGGCGGCTGGCGCTCGTCGTCGCCTCCACGGAGGACCTGGTGCGCAAGCTCGGCCAGGCGATCGAGAAGCTGCGCGACCCCGACTGCAAGCGGATCAAGACGACCTCCGGGATCTACTACGAGTCCGAACCGCTCGGACCTGGCGGCAAGGTCGTCTACGTGTTCCCCGGCGAGGGCGCGCAGTATCCGAACATGCTCTCGGACCTGTGCCTGCAGTTCGAGGAGGCCCGCGCGGTGTTCGACCGGATCGACCGGATCTACGCGGAGCACCCGCGCGGGCACCTGCTGAGCGATTGGGTGTTCCCGCGACCGGCGTTCTCCGATGCCGAGCGCGCGCTCACCGAGGCACGGCTGATGGAGCTGGACATCGCCGTCGAGGCGGTGCTGACCGCCAACGCCGCCGTGTACGAGGTGATCCGCAGGCTCGTGCCGCGCTGCGACGCGATGCTCGGCCACAGCTCCGGCGAGCACTCCGCCGCGATGGCCGCGGGCGCGCTCGACGTCGAGACCGACGAGCGGCTGGGCGTCTTCTCCCACGGGCTGAACGCGTCCTACGCCGCTGCCGCCGAGCGCCACGAGGTGCCCGCGGCGGTGCTGCTGGCGATCGGCGCAGATGCTGAGAGCGCACGGCGGATCGGCGAGCAGGCCGGCGGCGAGCTGTACCTGGCGATGGACAACTGCCCGCACCAGGCGGTGCTCGTCGGCGAGGCGGCCGCGGCCGCCCGCGCGAAAGCGATCGCGGTCGAGGAGGGGCTGATGTGCGAGCAGCTCCCGTATGACCGCGCCGTGCACACGCCGCTGTTCGCGCCGTTCGCCGAGGACCTGCGCCCGATCTTCGCCGAGCTGCCGGTGCGCGCAGCGAGCACCCCGCTGTGGTCGTGCACGACCGCGGGCCGTTACCCGGAGGACCCGGCGGCGATTCGCGAGCTGCTCGTCGAGCACTGGACGCAGCCGGTGCGCTTCCGCGAGACGATCGAGGCGCTGCACGACGACGGGGCGCGCGTGTTCATCGAGGTCGGCCCGCGCGGGAACATGACGTCGTTCATGCAGGACATCCTGCGCGGACGCCCCGCCTGCACTGTCGCTCCCGACGTCATGCGCCGCTCCGGCACGGCGCAGCTGAGCCACCTCGTGGGGATGCTCGCCGCGCACGACGTCACGCTCGACCTCGGCTATCTGTACGCGCAGCGCGACGTGCACGCGATCGACTGGCGCCACCCGACGCCCGACTCGGGCCGCGCCAGCCACGAGATCGCGCTGTCGACGACCTGGCCGATGCTGCGCCTCTCAGACGAGGCGCTGAAGTCGCTGCGCACGGCCGCCGGCCCCGAGGGCAGGCGCCCAAACGGCAACGGCGGCGCGAACGGCAACGGCGGCGCGCCGGACACGCATCCGGCAAACGAGCTGCTGGCGACACCGGCGCAGCCGGCGACGCATGCAGGACAGGCGCACGAGACCCTCGCCGCTTCCGCTTCCCAGGGCGCGCCGGATCTCCTGCCCGCACTCCACGCTCGGCCCGCTGAATCCCCCGCCGTGCCCTCGCCGGTGGCGATCGGCACCGACGAGGACGAGCTCGCGGTCGCGCTCGACGGCTACCTCGAGACGATGGAGCGCTTCCTCGCGATGAACGAGCAGGTGATGAGCGCCTACCTCGGCGGCGGCGCGGCGGTCGCGCTCGAGCAGGCGCGCCGCCCGCTGGTGGGGACGGTGGTCGCGTGGGAGCCCGAGCTGGAGCTCGTTGCGCGCCGGCTGGTCGACCCCGCCGAGGACCGCTACCTGCTCGATCACACGCTCGGCCGGACGGTGTCACGCAGCGATCCCGGGCTGCACGCGCTCGCGCTGATGCCGCTCGCGATGAGCATCGAGATCATCGCCGAGGCGGCGTCGTGCCTACTGCCGGAGCTGACCGTCAGCGGGCTGCGCGATCTGCGCGCGCACCGCTGGCTGGCGTTTCCCGACGGCCCGAAGACACTCGAGGTCACCGTCGGCCGCATCGCGGCCGAGGGCGGCTGCGAGCGTATACGGGTCGAGCTGCGTGACCTCGGCGACGGCTCCGAGACCGCCGACCCCGTCGTCGAGGCGACGGTGCTGCTCACAGACGGCTTTCCGCCGGCGCCGGCGCCGATGACGCTCGCGCTGGCGGGTGGCAGACCGTCGCGCTGGCGTCGCGAGCAGCTCTATGAGGAAGCGATGTTCCACCAGCCGCTGTGGCAGGGCGTCACGAGCGTCGACGTCGTCGCGCCCGCGGGCGCGCGGGCGCAGCTGGAGGTGCTGGCGCGCGTCGGTCTCGTGCGCGAGAACCCTGAGCCGAACTTCGTGCTTGACCCGGTGGCGCTGGACGCCGCCGGCCAGGTGGTCGGATTCTGGGCCGCGGAGATGCTCGACCAGGCCCGCGTCGTGTTTCCCTTCCGGCTCGAGGCGCTCGATCTGTACGGGCCGCCGCCGGCGCAGGGCGAGACGCTCGCATGCTCCGCGGCGATCAGGCTCGAAGGCGATCAGCTGGTGAGCGCGGACATCGACGTGCTCGACACGAGCGGGCGCTGCTGGATGCGTTTGACTGGATGGGACGACAAGCGCTTCGACGTGCCCGAGCGCTTCGCACCACTGGCGCGGCCGGCCGCGCTGGCGCCGCTTTCGACGCCGTGGCCCGGGCCGCTGATCGCCCACGCGGGCGGCCGCGTCGCCTGCCGACTGCTCGACGCACGGATGCCGGCCGACCGGGCGCTGTGGAAGCCGGTGTGGGCGAGCCGCGTGCTCGGACGCCACGAGCGCGAGCTGTTCGACGCGCTGACGCTGCCAGAGAACCGGCAGCTCGAGTGGCTCGCCGCTCGCACCGCCGCGAAGGAGTGCGTGGCGGAGCTGCTGCGCGGCGCCTACGGGCTCGAGCTGCTGCCCGCCGAAATCGAGATCCTGCCCGACGAGCGCGGCGCGCCGGTCGTGGTGGCACCCGGCCTCGAGGGGCTGGCCGAGCTGCCGCTGGTCTCGCTCACGCACGCGCAGGGCCACGCCGCGGCCTTCGCGTCGCTCGCGCCCCCGGGCGCCGGCAGCGGCGTCGGCATCGACGTCGAGCCGCTCGTGGCGCGGGCGCCCGGCTTCGAGCAGGCGGCGCTGAATCAGGCGGAGCGTCGCCTGCTCGAGCAGTTGCCGGCAGACGCCGTGCAGGAGTGGCTGCTGCGCCTGTGGTGCGCGAAGGAGGCCGCGGGCAAGGCGCTCGGGACGGGGCTCGCCGGCGGCTCCGGCGCTCCGCGACCCTGCGCAATCAAGATTGACAGCGAGGTTGTAGAGCTGGACGTGGCAGGTGAGCGGTTGCTAGCTTGGACGCTCCGCGAGGGGGACCTCATCGCTGCCACCGCCCTGTATTCAGGTCCTGCAGGCGATCACGAGGCCACGGAGGCAACGTCATGACGACACTCGACCCACAGGTGATGCAGGGAATCCTCGCGCTCTTGAACGAGGCGAGCGGCGACTGGGAGCACACAGGCGAGATCGGACCGCAGACGCGCTTCGTGGCCGACCTCGGGCTCGAGTCGCTCGAGATCGTGGTGCTCTCGACGATGGTCCAGCAGCGCTACGGACGCCTGCCGTTCCCTCAGTTCTTCGAGGAAATCGGCCAACGCCCGATCGACGAGCGCGACCTCAGCGTCTCGGAACTCGCGATGTTCGTCTGCGAGCACCGGCAACCGAGTCCGCTGGAGGTCTGACATGGGAACCCTGCTGATCGGAATCGACGGAGCCACGTTCACGGTGCTCGACCCCTACATGGAGTCGGGCGTGATGCCGTTCCTGTCAGAGCTCTCGGCGCGCGGCACACGCGCGGTGCTGCGCTCGATCATGCCGCCGCTGACGCCGCCGGCGTGGACCTCGCTCGTGACCGGCAAGCACCCCGGCCAGCACGGCATCTTCGACTTCTTCCAGAAGGAAGAGCCGGGCAGCGTGTACTTCTCCTTCGCCAGCTCTCAGGAGGTCCGCTCGGCGACGATCTGGAGCCTCGCAAGCGAACAGCAGCGCCGCATCATCTCCCTGAACTTCCCGCTGATGTTCCCCGCGCCGCCCGTCGAGGGCGCCGTCGTACCCGGCGGCATGATGCCCTGGCGTCAGCTGCGCCTCGGCTGCCACCCGCCCGGGCTGTTCGACCGGCTGAAGGCACTCCCAGGCTTCAACCCGCGCGAGATGCTCGACATGGAGCTCGAGATCAAGGCGATCGACGGCTGCCCCGAGGACGAGCACGCCGAGTTCGTCGAGCTGCACATCCGCCGCGAGCAGCGCTGGGCGGAGGTGATGCGCTACCTGATGCAGGACGAACCGGCCGACCTGATGGCGGTGATGTTCGACGGCGTCGACAAGCTCCAGCACCTGTGCTGGCGCTTCATCGACCCCGCCTGCCGGCCCGCGCAGCCGAGCGCCTGGGAGCAGGACATGATCGAGCGCTGCGAGCGTTACTTCCGCTCGCTCGACGAGCAGATCCGCAGCATCGTCGAGCTCGCTGGCCCCGACACGACGGTGGTGCTCGCCTCCGATCACGGCTTCGGGCCGACCCAGGACGTGTTCCACGTCAACTCTTGGCTGGAGCAGCAGGGATACCTGACGTGGGCGGAGCCGGACAGCGCCAACGGCGGCGCGGCGAGCACCAACGGCCGCACCGACACCGACGTCGGGTTCGCCGAGATGACCCGCCACGTGCACGCCCTGGACTGGTCGCGCACGGTCGCCTACGCGGCGACGCCCTCGAGCCAGGGGATCAACATCGTCGACCGCCTCCCCGGCAGCGAGGACCCGATGCCCGACGAGGCCCGCGCGAAGCTCGCGCAGGACATCGCCGAGGGCCTGCGCGCCGTCCAACGGCCCTCCGACGGCCAGCCGCTGGTCGAGGAGGTGTGGACGCGCGAGCAGGCGTTCGCGGGCCCCTTCGAGCAGCTCGGCCCCGACCTCTCGCTGGTGCTCGCCGACGGCGGCACGATGTCGATCCTGCCCTCCGAGACCGTCGTCGCGCGCCGCCCGCAGCCGCGCGGGCACCACCGCTGGGAGGGCATCTTCATGGCCGCGGGCCCGGGGATCCGCGCCGGCGCGGAGGTCGAGGAACTGTCGATCGTCGACGTCGCTCCGCTGCTGCTGCACCAGATCGGCCTGCCTGCTCCTGAAGACATGTCCGGCGTCGTCCCCGAGTCGATCTTCGAGGACGGCGAGCTCGATCGACGCCCCGTGCGTCGCGTCCCCGCAGGACCGCCCGCGCAACTCGTGGCGAGCCCGGCGGCCGGCGTCGAGCTCGCGCCTGAGGAGCAGGCGGCGTTGATGGAGCGCCTGCGCGCATTGGGGTACGTCGAGTGAGCGACGAGGAGACGCACTGATGCCGAAGACGACCCTCGAGAACGGGGTGCGGATTCACTACCAGCAGGTCGGCGAGGGGCCCGACCTGGTGATGGTGCACGGCCTCACCGGCAACCTCGCCGTGTGGCACCTGCAGATGGTTCCCGAGCTGGCTGAGCACTTCCGCGTGCTCACCTACGACCTGCGCGGCCACGGCCACAGCGACACGCCGCCGTCGGGCTACACCCTCGACGCGATGGCCGGCGACCTGCGCGAGCTGCTCGACGCGCTCGAGATCGAGCGTCCGTTGATCGCCGGCCACAGCTACGGCGCCGACATCGCCCTCTACCACGCGCTGGGCCACCCCGACCGTGTTCGCGAGGTGATCGCGATCGAGGCGGCGCTGCCGGCGCTCGAGGAGAGCCGCCGTCCGGACGGCTGGGTCGGCTGGTCCTACTGGGCGCGGGCGCTCGAGGAAGCCGGGCACCCCGTGCCCGCGGACAAGCGCTCGGACATGCGTTACATGATCAGAGCGACGATCGACCTGCCGAAGCAGTGGGGTCCGCTGCGGGGACTGCCGCGCAACCCCAAGCCGCTGCTGCGGCTGCTCGACGAGACGACGCTGTCGGAGGATTACCGCCAGATCGGCTCGCTGACGCTCGAGCGCGTCGGCTCGATCGAGACGCCGGTCGTGCTGATCTACACCGAGCACTCGGCGTTCATCGACACCTTCGAGTACCTCGAGCAGCACCTCCCAAACGCGCACGCCGTGCTGATGCCGAAGACCGAGTGGGGGCACTTCGGCCCGATGGAGCAACCCGAGCTGGTCGCGCGGGCGATCGTCGAACGGCTCCCCGCAGCCGCAGCGCTCGAGAGTCGGGGCGAGTGATGCACGGCATCGACAAGGGACGACCCGGGCAGCCGGGAGACGCCGTGATCGTCACCGGCAGCGGCACCGGCATCGGCCTCGAGACCTCCCTGCAGCTCGCGGCGGCCGGCTTTCGGGTGTTCGCGACCGTCCGCAACCCCGACCAGCGAGCGGAGCTGCAGGCAGCCGCGTCCGAGCGCGGCGTCGAGCTCGAGGTGCTGCGTCTCGACGTGACCGACCGCGCGAGCATCGCCGAGGCGGTGGGCACCGTCGTGGACGCCGCCGGCGGCGTCTTCGGGCTCGTCAACAACGCCGGTGTCGGCCTGCGCGGCTGCACCGAGGACTGCGACGAGGAGGAGATCAGGCAGCTGTTCGAGACCAACGTGCTCGGCACGATCGCCGTCACCCAGGCCGTGATCCCGCACATGCGCGAGGCGGGCTGCGGACGGATCGTGACCGTCACCTCGGTCGGCGGGCGTGTGTGCGGCTTCGGCGTGACGATGTACTGCGCGACCAAGTTCGCGCAGGAGGGTCTCGGCGAGGGACTGGCGCAGGAGCTCGCGCCGTTCGGTATCCAGTCGGTGATCGTCGAGCCGGGGATCATCGAGACCACACGCTGGTCGCGCCACCGCGGCACGGCCGCGCGCGCCGAGGACCCGGACAGCCCGTATGCCGGGCTGTTCCGCGAGAGCGAGGCGATCGCCGACAAGCTCGTCAAGCGCTCACCGACGCGGCCCGCGGACGTCGCCCGCACGATCACCAAGGCGCTGAGCACCGGGCAGCCGCGCATGCGCTACGTCGTCGGTCGCGGCGCGTCGATCGTGATCGCGCTGCGCCGCTACATGCCGCAGAGCCTGTTCGAGCGGCTCTATTTCGGTGGCCACATCCGGCGGGTGCAGCGGCGAGCGAAGGCCGGCGTGACGCCTGTGGCGGAGCAGGAGCAGGCGCTCTCATGAGCCGCGTCCTGTTTGCCACATGGCCGTTCGACGGCCATCTGCTGCCGCAGCTGAGCATCGCTCGCGCGCTTTCAGAGCGCGGTCACGAAGTCGCCTTCTACAGCGGCGAGGCAGCCCGCGCGAGCGTCGAGCAGGCGGGCTTCGAGCTGTTCGCGTTCGAGCGCGTCGACGAGCAGCGTGTGCTCCAGACGCTGCACGAAATCGACGGCGGCGGGCGGCGGAGCAGACCTGGTCGCGGGCGGCTGCTGGGGCTGATGCGTTCTTGGCTGGTCGAGACGATGCCCGGCCAGGTCGAGGACATCCGTCAGGTGCTCGCGCGGTGGCCCGCCGACGCGATCTGTACCGACATCGCGCTGTGGGGGCCGACGCTCGTGCTGTGGGAGGCGCAGCCGATCCCGGTGGCGATGTGCGCCGCGGTCATGGGAGCGGCGATTCCCGGGCCCGATGCGCCGCCGCTGGGCTTCGGCATGCGTCCGCCGCGGACGCGCGTGGGCCGCCTGGGGTCAGCCGCGATCACGCGCCTGACGGAGCTGCTCGCGATCCCGATAAGGCGAGGCGTGAACGAGGTGCGTGCGCGCTACGGGCTGCCGGCGCTGCGCGAATCGGTCAACCGCTTCGCCGGCCGGCTGCCGCTTTACATCGTCGGCAACGTGCGCGAGTTCGACTACAACCGCCGCGACCTGCCCGCGAGCGTCCACTACGTCGGCAACTGCATCTGGTATCCGCAGCGCGCCGGCGGCGAGCAGCAGCTGGAGAGGATCCCGGCGCGGCGTCCGTGGGTGCACGTCACCGAAAGCACGCTCGCCTGCGACGACCCGTTCCTGCTTCGAGCTGCGATCGACGCGCTCGCGCAGGAGCCGGTCGAGGTGATCGTGACGACGGGAGAGCGGCGCGAGGCGAGCGTGCTCGGCGAGGGTCCGCTGCCGGCCAACGTCCACGTCGCGCGCTGGCTCAACCACGGTGAGCTGCTGCCGCGCTGCTCGGCGCTGGTGACGCTCGGCGGCAAGTCCACCGTCCTCGCCGCGGCCGAAGCCGGCGTGCCGATGGTGCTGGTGCCGAACAGCTGGGAGAAGCCAGACAACGCACGGCGGGTGACCGAGGCCGGCGCCGGCATCCGCCTCTCGGCGCGCCGCCTGAACCCGAGGGGGCTGCGCGCGGCGGTGCGCGAGGTGATCGCCGAGCCCTCCTACCGCAAGGCCGCGCAGCGGCTCGCCGGCCAGCTCGCCGCCGCGCCGGGGCCGGCGCGCGCGGCCGAACTGCTCGAAGAGCTGGCAGCCGGCGCCCGCTCCGGACGTCACCTTGCAACGGCAATCGGGGAGCTGGTGTGAGCGCACTCGCGTCACCCTCGCTCGCGGGCCGACGCGACCCGTTTGCCGCGGCCAGGCCCGGACAGGCCCCGGCGCGCCCGCGACTGCTCTCCCACGTGGGGCGCTGGGGACGCGCGCGGCGATGGTTGCCGAGCGACGCGCTACGCGTGCTCGACATCGGCTGCGCGGGCGGCTACGGCTCGGTCGCGATCGTCGCGCGTGCACGCGAGCCGCGGCTGATCGTCGGCGTCGAGCGCGATCCCGAGCTGCTGGCGCGGGCGCAGCGACACTTCCCGTGGCTGCCGATGATCGACGCGGACGGCGGCGAGCTGCCGCTCGCGGACAGCTGCGCGGACGCGGTGCTGCTGCTCGACGTGATCGAGCACGACGCCGAGCCCGAGCGCGTGCTCGCAGAGGCGCACCGCGTGCTGCGTCCGGGCGGCACGATCATCGTCAGCGTGCCGCACCGCGGCCCGACGAGGCATCTGGACGCCGTCAACGTGTATGCGGCGCTGCGCCGCCGGCGCCCGTCGTGGCCCGAGCTCGAGGGCGTCGTGGGGACGGACGAAGAGGAACACCGTCATTTCGCCACCGAGGAGCTCGCCGGCCTGCTCGAACCGCAGTTCACGGTGCAGCGGATGGCGCGTACCGGCGTCGGTCTGCAGGAGCTCGTGACGCTCGCGATCCTCGCGGTGCGGGTGCCGCTGCACGCGCCCCGCGCGGCGCGCGTGCTGATGCCGCTGCACCTGATCGCCTACATCTTCGACGACCTGCTGCCCACGGGGCGCTTCGCGTACCACATCGCGATGCGGGGGCGCAGCAACAAGCCGTCGGAGACGGCATCCGCAGTGGATGGGCGTGCCGCCGCAGGGCCGGGCGCGCAGGCCAATGGAACCGGGACACCGGACGCTAGGGAAGCAATCGAAAGGAACATGTCGTGAGTCTTTCTCGAGGGGCAAGGACGATGCCGTGCGTGCTGGTGGTGCTCGCAGCGCTGCTGGCGTTTGCGGGTGCGACGGCCAGCGCCAGCTTGGCCGACGAATCCGGGCCCGGCACCAGCTTCGTCGACGAATCCAGGCCGAACACCAACTTCGTCGACGAATCCGGGCACGGCGTGATCGCCCAGAACGGCTTCGGCGAACGCGACAACTCCTACGCGTGGTCGATGGGCTGGTTCCAGGGCAAGCTGTACGTCGGCACCGGACGCGACGTGCTGTGCGTCGAAAACGAGACGACGCAGTTCTTCGTGCCCCTGGAGCAGAAGTACACGATCAACCCGTCCCTGAACGTGCGCTGTCCGGCGAACCCGTTCGACCTGAAGCTGCGCGCCGAGATCTGGCAGTACACGCCCGAGACCGGCATCTGGAAGCGCGTCTACCGCGCGCCGACGCTGCGCAACCCCGTGGAACGCAACCTGCGCGTGGCGACCGACATCGCCTACCGCTCGATGGTCACCTTCAAGGAACGCGACGGCCGGGAAGCCCTGTACGCGGCCGGCGTCAGCCCCGACGAGTTCCTGCCCTCGCTGCTGCGCACCCACCCGCCGCGGATCCTGCGCAGCTACGACGGCGTTCATTGGGAAGCGCTGAAACTGCCGGCCGTGACCGTCCACTACCCCGGCGGCAAGGTGCGCCCGATGGGCTACCGCGCGATGGTCGTGTGGAAGCACCACCTGTTCGTCACCGCGACGCCCGACCTGACCGGCGACGGCTCGCTGTTCGAGGTCACAAACCCTTCCTCGGCGCATCCGCGCCTGATCCAGGTGAGCCCCCCGAACCTCGACATCTTCGAAGCCGTCACCTTCCACGGCGACCTGTATCTCGGTTGCGGTAACGCGACGTCGGGCTACTCGGTTTGGGAGGCCAGCGGCGAGGACCGGCCGTTCGTGCCGGTCATCACCGGAGGCGCCGGCAGCGGCGCCGAAATCACGTCTGTCGTCTCGATGCACGTGTATCGCAACCGGCTGTACGTCGGCGCGAGCGGCTGGTACCAGAACACGCTGCCGAAATCGGAGATGATTCGGATCTCACCCGACGGTCAGTGGACGCTGGTCGTCGGCAACCCGCGCAAGCTGCCAAACGGCCAGATCGCTTACCCGACGAGCGGACTCGACGACGGGTTCGACAGCCTCTTCAACGCCCACTTCTGGCGGATGGCCGACTTCGGCGGCGGGCTGTACGTCGGCACCAACAGCTGGGCCGAGCTCGTCAAAGGCGGCAAAGGGAAAGGCTGGCTCGGCGACCTGCTCGCAGGCGCCGCCGGCTACCAGCTGTGGTCGACGTGCGACGGCGAAGACTGGTTCCCGGTGACGCGTAACGCCTTCGGCGACGGCGAATACGACTTCGGGGCGCGAACGCTGGAAACGAACGGGCCCGACGGCGAAGAACTGTACATCGGCAGCGCCAACCAGGCGCAGGGCACGATGATCCTCGACGATCGCGAATCGATGTGCTCGTCACTGATCAACCAGCGGCGCAAAGTGTCCGCACCCGACGCGATGATCGCGCAGGCCACGGGCACGGGCAAGCACAAGAGCACGCTGCTCTCGTGGAATCCTTCGGCCTCGGCGAGCCACTACGAGGTCCTGGCCGCCTCCGAAGTCAACCTGACGGTGTACCTGCAGCCGCAGCCGACGCTCGCGAGCGGGTTCCAGTACGAAGGCGCCGAACCGACCCTGACCGAACCTGAAACTCCCGGCGCGCTGGCGGTCAACGTCGCGGTGCCCGGTCAGTTTGAACCGATCGGGACCACCAGCAGCGCGTTCTTCGTCGCTCACAGCAGCGCCCACCGGGTGTATGAGGTGATCGCCGAGAACGCGGCCGGCCAGAAGTCCGAACCCTCGAACGTGCAGACGATGCCGACGCCGGAGCCGGCGGCGACGTTCGGCTCGGTGCGTGGCGTGCTCGGGACCTCCGCGTTGGGTCGCGCGAGCATCGCGCGGGCCGGCTCGCCCTCGCCGGCGCAGCGGCTGCTGGACGCCGCCCAGGCCGCGGCGGCGCGAGGCGAGAAGGCGCAGGCGCTGCACGACCTGCAACGGCTGCGCACGAGCAGCGACGGCAACGGGGATCTCTCCGCGCTGACGCTGAGGCTCGAACGGGCGCTCCGCTACGCGAGCGTCGTGGGAGAACCGTGAGGAGAGGCGCACGATGCGGATCACGCTCCTGAGCCTGGGGTCGCGCGGCGACGTCCAGCCGCTGCTCGGCTTCGGACTCGGTCTGGCGGCGGCCGGAAACGATGTTCGCGTCGCGGCGTTCCCCCGTTTCGAGCGGCAGGTGACCGACGCGGGCCTTGAGTTCGCGCCGCTGGCGGAGGGGCGGATCAGCCGCGGCGCGACCGCCGCGGACCGACGCGTGGCGCAGCGTGGATCGCACCAGACGCCTGCGCTTGTAGCGCTCGTCAAGGACGCGCACTCGGTCCTTGGCCAGCGGCTCGCCGACGCGCTGAGCGCGTGCGAGGGAGCCGAGGTGATCGTCACCAACGAGCTCGCGCTGCTGCTTGGCTGGCAGGCCTCCGAGCACTCCGGCGCGCAGCTCGTCCGCGCGCGGCTGTGCCCGCCACCGCGCGTGGCGCAGAATCCCGCGGCGCCCGCGGTGCGTCAGACGGCGTGGCTGGCGATGCGTCGTTGGCTCGCGGCGGCCCGACGCGCCGCCGGCCTGCCGCCGCTCTCCTGGCGCGAGCCTGTGGGCCAGCTGGCCGCGCGGGGGACGCTCGAGCTGCGCGCGTACAGCCCGGCGGTCGTGCCCGATTCGGCGTCGCTGAGCGCCTCGACGCAGGTGACCGGCTATTGGTTTCTCGAGAACGACGTCGACCCCGAACCGCCACAGGAGCTCGCGCAGTTCCTCGAGGCGGGACCGCCGCCCGTGTGCGTCGGCTTCGGCAGCATGATCGACGCCGATCCGCAGGGCATGAGCGAGCTCGCGGTCGAGGCGCTGCGGCGAGCCGGCCAGCGCGGCGTGCTGATTCGCGGCGCCCAGGGCTTCGACAAGGCGCAGCTGCCCGACAGCGTGCACGCCGTCGGTGCGATCAGCCACGACTGGCTGTTCGAGCGTTGCAGCGCGGTCGTGCACCACGGTGGCGCCGGGACGACCGCGACGGCGCTGAAGGCCGGTGTGCCTTCGGTGATCGTGCCGCACATGATCGACCAGGTCGCGTGGGGACGCACGATCCACGCCCTGGGCGCTGGGCCGGCGCCGATCCGCCGGCGCAAGCTCTCCCCCGAGCGCCTGCACGAGGCGATCGCGGCTGCAGTCACAGACGTGAAGATCCGTGAGCGCGCGGCTGCGCTCGGCGGTCGCATTCGCGCGGAAGACGGCATCAAATGCGCCGTCGGCGTGTTCGAGAAGCACATGCAGCAGATCGCCGGGCCGTCGGCCCTGGAACTGAGCAATGGCTAATACACGGAGGAATAAATTGATGTTCGCCAGAACTGCACTGACCGGGCTGCTCGCAGCGGCCGTGATTGCGATCTGCCCGGCACTTGCACAGGCCGTGCTCACGCCGACGCTGACACTCGAACAGGGTGCTGGCACGACCGCGGGCACCAGCCCTGCCACCGGCTTCAACATCAACTTCAACCCCAGGCTGGGCGTTGACTCCGTCAAAAACCTGACGATCGCCTTTCCGCCGGGGTTCCTCCTGAACCTCGGCATGAACAGCGGCGAGTGCGTCACCGCGAGCGCACCGAACCCGCTGTGCGTGCTGGGTACGGGCACGATCAACAGCACCAAAGGCCTGGCGACCCCGGTGACGCTGTACCTCGTGGCGCCGCCGACCCTGGCCAACGTCGCCGGCATCGCCTTCGTGCTCCAGGGCGGCGCGACGATCACCGGCCCGGTATCGCCCTCCCCCACCTCCCCCGCAGCGTGGACCGTGTCCTTCCTCGGCTTCCCGATCGGGATCGAAGAAATGCAGTTCACGCTTGCGGGCCCGCGGCTGCCGACGACGTGCAGCGCGAGCCGAACGGTGACGATCCAGACGTTGTCCTATGAATTGGGCAGCACCGCATCGGCGAGCGCGCCCCTGGCCGTGACGGGCTGCAACACGCTGCCGTACGCCCCGAAAGTCGCCGCCACCGTCACCAAGATCAAGGGCGGAGCGCAGGTCGTCGTGACGATCACCCAGAGCGGCGCCGACGAAGCTGCCACCGGCGCGATCGCGTTCGGGAACCCGAACGGCGTGAAAATCAACAAAGTGCTCGCGCCGTGCTTCAAAGGCTCGACCTGCACAGTCGGCACCGTCGACGCCAGCTCTCCGGACCTGCCGGTGACGGCGCTGAACGCTGGCCTGCTGACGCTTGCGGGCTCGATCAACTCGGGCTCGCTGAGCCAGCAGGTCACGGGCGCGGTGACGATGTCATTCCCGCCGCCGTACCAGTTCTCGGTCGTCGGGCCGCTGAACCTGACCGAACACACGATCACGTTCCTGAGCTTCCCCGACATCCCGTTGAACTCGATCTCCTATACGTTCACGGGTGTACCGGCAGGGCCCGCGTTCACGACCGAATGTCAGAACGCCACGATCACGGCGACGCTCGTGCCTCAGAACGGGAACCCGGCCGTGAAGGTGACGGGGCCGGTGACGAACGTCGGCTGTTCGGCGGCGAGCGCCAAGCCGAAGGCCTCCGGGTCCTGGAGCGGGCTCACGACCGGCAAGCCGAAGCTCAGCATCCACGCGCATGGCGGCAGCGGCGCGGGGCTCGTGTCGCTGTCGTTCGGGCTGCCCTCAGGCCTGAGCTTCAGCCACCGCTCGCTCACCGCAGCCGCCCTCGTGAAGGGCCTGTCGCTGTCCGGCGCCCACGTCAAGAGCGTGCGCATCGCCAACGGCAGGCTGGCGGTCATTTTCACGCAGGGCGCCTCCGCCGTGTCGCTGGTGGCCCGCGGCCCACTGCTGCACGAGACCAGCACGCTCGAAGGCAAGGCCAAGCAGCACAAGACGGGCACCCTCGCCGCGAGCGTGCGGGTAACCGACGCCACCGGGCACACAACCTCGCTGCGGGTCGGCTGAGCGGCGCGCGCCGCGACTACATGGGGCTCTGCGCGGTCGCGAGCACGCGGCCGCGCAGCTCCTCGTCGGGCACGAGGCCGGCCTGGGCGAGGATCGTCGGTGCGACGTCGTAGATGACGAGGTCCTCGCGCCGTTCTGCGGGGACACCGGGACCGGCGATGATGCACAGCCCGTTGCGGTCGTGGTTGGCGTCGTCGGGGCCGGTGTCGTTGTCGTAGGTCCAGTGGCGCCCGTGGCCGAGGCTGCCGTTGCTGCGCCAGCCGAGGTCGCCGAAGTAGACGATCAGGTCAGGTGGGATCCCGCGCTGCTCGCGCCACAGCTCCTGCGGGCGAAAGACGCGCGTGCCGATCGACTTGCCGTCGGGTCCGGGTAGCTGCTCGAGGCGATCGGCGAGCTCGTCGAGCAGCGCCTCGTACTCCCCCTCGGCGACGGTGCCCTCGGGCTCGCGTCCGGCGAGGTTGACGCACAGCCGGCAGTAGTAGCCGCCCTCACCCCACGCACGGGTCCTGCTCCAGTCGACCTTCGCCTCGCTGAACGGCGTCGGCCCCTGCGGCGACTCCTCGAGCACGAGGTAGCCCTCCTGCAGGAGCCATTCGTTGACGCAGATTGCGCCCTGCATCGGCCGC
>Ga0210388_10000606_pt1 | contig 28776 bp, 25 predicted proteins | sample IncBWC19OmetaG_FD_155485 | JGI IMG/M metagenome (GOLD analysis project Ga0210388, IMG submission 155485) | Forest soil microbial communities from Barre Woods Harvard Forest LTER site, Petersham, Massachusetts, United States - Inc-BW-C-19-O ...
CTACTCTCAGTAGCCCCGCCTCCGGATGCGGAGCGATGCCGTGGCGAATCGCGTTCTCCACTAGGTGCTGTAGCGCGAAGCCCGGCACGGCGGCGGACAGCACGGAATCGTCGATCTCAAATTCCGCGCGCAGGCGATCCGAAAAGCGGGCCTGTTCGATCGCCAGGTACTGCCTCACCAATTCGAGCTCCTCCTCCAGCGTCACTTCATTGGTCCGGTGCAGGCTGAGCGTGCGCCGCAGAACTTCGCTCAAGTGCTCGACGATCTGCGTGGCCCCTTGGCGGTCGTTGTCGCGCACCAGGACGGCGATGGTGTTCAGCGTGTTAAACAGGAAATGAGGATTGAGCTGCGCCTGCAACGCTGCGAATCGCGCGCTCGATAGCTGCTCCGAAAGCCGCGCCAGTTGAACTTCACGGTCCCGCGCTTCGGTGAAATAGCGGATGGCGTGCTCCACGCCGACCATGGAAAGATACACCGCGACGCCGAAAGGGAAGGTCACGAACATCCAGCTCGCGAAGGATCGCCACACGTTTCCTTCGAGCGCCTCCGGTTGCAGAAGAGCCCGCAGCACCGTTCCCGCGCCCGCCCACGCCGCGCAAAAACCCAGCGACGCGAGGAAGTGCAGCACGATTCGTCCCCGAAGATGCGGACGCGTGAGAGGCCAGCGGCGGGAGATCGCGAAGACTCCGGGCGTCAGCAGCGCGTACAGAATCCAGTCTCCGGATACGAACAGAATCGCCCGTAGAGGCGCAGGTTTGCCGCCCCAAAGATGCGGCTGCACCGCCGCGTCGATGCCTCCCAGGATCGCCGGAACGATCCATGCAGCGGACACGAACATCCACGGGCGAACCCGGTTCCGGATCGGCACCCAGCCACGGTATCGCGAGGCTCGCCTTGCGCGCAATGGCCGAGCGACCGTTTACGTACCGGGAAACACCGCTTGCGTATTTGTGATTGCGCGAGTCGCCCGAACGGCTTAGCATTCCTTGAATGCTCGCGTTGCTCGCCGCTCTTTTTCTAATGCAGGCCGTTCCCGAAACGCTGACTCCGGCGGCCCGGAAGGCCTTGCTCGACGCCCGCGAATCGGTCTGGCGAGCCTTTTTCACCAACGACCGCGCGGCGCTCGAGAAACTGATCCCCGAAGAAACCATCGTGATGGATTCAGGCTCGGCGGCAATGGGCCACCGCGCCAGCGTTCTTCAAGGCGCGGCGCAATTCGCGAAAGGCGGCGCGAAGCTGGCGCTCCTGGAGTTTCCCACCACCGAAATTCAGTGTTACGGCAGCGTCGCCATCGTCTATTCCACTTACCGTTACGAAGTGGAAGACCACGGCAAACGCACGCCCTCCGCCGGCCGGATCACCGAGATTTTCGTGCGTAGGGAAGGCCGTTGGATCAATCCCGGCTGGCACATGGAGCAGCTTCCTTGACCGCGGCCAAGACCTCTAATCGCATCGCATCCATCGACGTCGTACGCGGCATCGTCATGGTGCTGATGGCCATCGATCACGTCCGCGTCTACTCGGGCCTTCCCGCGGGCGGACCCACGGCGGGGATTTTCTTCACCCGCTGGATCACCCATTTCTGCGCGCCCGCGTTCTGCTTCTTCGCCGGAACCTCCGCTTTCCTTTATGGAAGAAAATTGGGGGGCAAAGGCGCTCTCGCGCGATACCTCATCGTGCGCGGCCTGATCCTGGTCGTCCTGGAGCTGACCGTCATTCGCTTCACCTGGACCTTTAACTTCGACTACGCGAACTTCACGCTCGCCGGGGTCATCTGGATGCTCGGCTGGGCCATGGTGGTGTTGGGTGCCCTGGTCCAGCTCCCGACGAAAATAGTGGGAGCGGTCGGCGTGGCGATCATTTGTTTCCAGCAAGTCTTCTCCCGAGTCCCGCGCGCGTTCGGGTCGATTTGGGAGTTCGTGTATCCCTCCGGTCTGCCTGAACCGCACGGCATCGCCATTCTTTACGTGCTGGTGCCGTGGATCGGTGTGATGGCCGCGGGCTACGCATTCGGCGCCATCATGATTCGCGATTCGGCCTCGCGCCGGAAGATCTGTCTGCAAATCGGCTTCACCGCGACGGCGCTGTTCCTGCTAATCGGCCCCTTCTTCGTGCGCCCAGGCCCGGCCCCGTTCCTATTCCGCCTGCTAAACCAACAGAAATATCCAGCGTCTGTTCTCTTCCTGCTAATGACGCTAGGCCCTACCATCACCCTGCTAGCCCCAGCGGAGCGCTGGCGGAACTGGTTCGCCAGCGCCCTCGCGACCTTCGGCCGCGTCCCTCTGTTTTACTACCTGCTCCACATTCCAGCGATTCACATCGCCGCCCTCATTGTCATGAAGCTCCGCGAGGGAACCATCCACCCCGAGTGGTATGCCTCCGCGCCCTACACCTCCGTCCCCCCAGACCACCGTTGGAGCCTGCCGCTCCTATATCTGGTCTGGGCGATCGTAGTGGCCGCCCTATACATCCCCTGCCGCTGGTTCAGTGGGGCAGGTTCCCGACCTGCCCTTTGCAATTTCCCGAAGCCCTCTCCGCACGGTCGATAATAATGATCTCGATCGGCGCTGTGCAGCCCTCCCATCCGTCCTCTCCGTGACCCTGTTATTATGTGATTTCGAGTTTTCACCAGGGAGCAAACACAGAAAAACATGGCGGTTACAGGCGCAGGTCTTGAAGGAATTATCGCTGCCGAGTCGCAGATCTGTTATATAGACGGCGATGCAGGAATACTGAGTTATCGCGGATTCAACATACATACATTGGCGGAGAAAGCCACTTTTGAAGAGGTCGTCTTTCTGCTCTGGCACGGCGTCCTACCCAAACAAGCCGAGCTTGATGAGCTAAAAAAGGAGCTGGTCGCGCATCGCGAAATCCCCTCTGAAGTCACGGCGTTTTTGAAACAGGTCGGCAAATCGGCCCCCATGGATGTGCTACGCACTGCCGTTTCCATGCTGTCGCTGTACGATCCTCAGGCGAAAGACATGTCGCCCGAGGCGAACCAGCTCAAAGCCGTCAAGCTGATGTCGCAGACCGCGACCATCGTCACCACCTTCGATCGACTCCGTAACGGAAAAGACGTGGTAGCAGGCGACCCCAGCCTCGGCTTCGCCGCTAATTTCCTCTACACGCTCACCGGCAATAAGCCCGACGAGGTAATGGAGCGCGCGTTCGACATCGCGTTAACGCTCCACGCCGACCACGAGTTGAATGCATCGACCTTCGCCGCTCGCGTAGTCGCCGCCACTCTTTCCGACATCTATTCCGCAGTAACCGCCGGTATCGCGGCGTTAAAAGGTCCTCTCCACGGCGGCGCGAATGAAGACGTTATTAAGATGTTGCTCGAAGCCGGAACGGCCGCCAAGGCCATTGAGCACGTAAAATACCGCCTCGCCAACAAAATCAAAATCCCGGGCTTCGGCCATCGCGTTTACAAAACCACCGATCCGCGCGCGACCCACCTGGCGGCGCTTTCTGAAGAGGTCGGCAAACGAACCGGCCATGTCGATCTGTACGAAACCTCCGCGCAAATCGAAAAGTACATCAAGGAAGCCAAAGGCCTGAACGCGAACGTAGATTTCTACTCCGCGTCCACTTATTATTCGCTGGGCATCCCCATCGACATCTTCACGCCGATTTTCGCCGTAAGCCGCATGTCCGGCTGGACCGCGCATGTGCTGGAGCAATATCACAACAACCGCCTGATCCGCCCCCGAGCCGAGTATACCGGCCTGCCCGTAGGCCAACCCTGGGTAGACATCGCTAACCGTTAATGCACGATCTATCAGCCTTTAGAACCAATCTCGACGCCATCGCAGCTCGCCTGGCCGATCGCCCGTTCACGCTGGACGTGGCCTCCTTCCGCGCCCTCGACGAACAGCGCCGCGCCGCGCTCACGCAATCCGAAACGCTGAAAGCCCAAAAGAACGCCGAATCGCAGGAAATCGGCAAACTGAGAAAAGCAGGCCAGGACGCCTCAGCCCGTCAAGAAGCCGTCCGCGAAATGGGCGAAAAAATCTCAGCGCTGGAAGAACAAGCCAAGCAGTTGGACGAGCAATTTCGCGAGCTCCTGGCCGGCGTCCCGAACCTCCCTCACGAATCCGTCCCCGTCGGTAAGTCCGCGGCCGATAACCTAGAAGTCCGCCGGGTAGGCACGCCTCCGCGATTTGATTTCACTCCCAAACCTCACTGGGATTTAGGCCCCGAATTAGGCATCCTCGACTTCGAGCGCGCCGCAAAAATCACCGGAGCCCGGTTCGCCGTCTATTGGGGATTAGGCGCGAAACTCGAACGGGCGCTGATCAACTTCATGCTCGACGTGCACACCGAAAAGCATGGATACATGGAAGTTCTGCCTCCGTTCATGATCAATTCGGCGAGCCTTTATGGCACCGGCCAGTTACCTAAGTTCGGAGCCGATCTGTTCAAGATCCAGGACACCGATTATTATCTGGCGCCCACCGCCGAAGTACCGGTGACCAATCTCTATCGCGACGAAACGCTGGATTGGGATAAACTCCCTATCAAACTATGCGCTTACACCCCTTGTTTCCGCAGCGAAGCCGGCTCCTATGGCCGCGACGTTCGAGGCATCATCCGGCAGCATCAGTTTCAAAAAGTGGAGCTGGTGAAATTTGCGCGTCCCGAGTCCAGTTATGAAGAACTTGAGGCTTTGACCGCCGACGCCGAAGACATCCTGGTGCGACTGGGATTGCCGTTCCGCACCGTTGTCCTATGCACCGGGGATATGAGCGCCAGTTCGGCCAAAACCTACGACATCGAAGTGTGGCTGCCGGGGCTAAACGAGTACAAGGAAATCTCTTCCTGCTCTAATTTCGAGTCGTACCAAGCTCGCCGCGCGAGCATCCGGATGAAGGGCGGAGCCAAGAAATCGGATTTCGTGCACACCCTGAACGGCAGCGGTCTGGCCGTCGGACGCACTTGGCTGGCGATCGTCGAAAATTACCAGCAGAAGGACGGCAGCGTGGTAGTTCCCGAAGCCCTTCGGCCCTATTTAGGCGCGGAAGTGATCCATAAACGTTCTTAAATCGACACGCAAGAGGCTCCACGGAGCCTTAAATGAGCATAAAATGTCAAAAATGCGAACTCTACAGTTTTTCCTCGTCGCTGCACTGATTTTCGGTCAGGGCCGCGGAGGTGGAGCGGATCAGGCGAAGGTCCGCGAGGAGCGGAATAAGACGGAGAAGGAGCTGGAGTCCATCGCCATTATTGACCGGAAAGTGATGGTTACCATGCGCGACGGCAAGCGGATGGCCGCGGACATCTATCGTCCGAAGGACTCGTCGAAAAAGTACGGCACGATTTTCGTTCGCACTCCGTATAACTTCAATTACTGGGACGTTCGCACGGGCGCGCCGCGCAACATGGCGGCGGAGCTCGAAGCAGTGAAGCGCGGCTATGTTTACGTCGAAATGAATGAGCGCGGTCATTTTTTCTCCGAAGGAAATTACGACATTCTGGGACCGCCTCTGACCGATGGCGTGGACGAATTTAACTGGATGTCCTCGCAATCCTGGTCGAACGGAAAAGTGGGCACCATCGGCTGCTCCTCGACGGCGGAGTGGCAGATGGGCGTCGCGGGCACCGGCGTTCCGTCTTATGCGGCGATGATCCCGCAAGGATTCGGAGCCGGTGTCGGCAAGGTCGGTCCTTACTATGAGCAGGGCAACTGGTATCGCGGCGGAGCGGTGCAGATGCTGTTCATCGCCTGGATTTACGGCGAGCAAAATCAGATCCGCCCGATGTTTCCTCCCAATACTTCGCAGGAGGATTTGATCCGCGCTTCAAAGGCGTTCGACCTGGCGCAGCAGTTGCCTCCGGTCGACTGGGCGAAGGCTCTGCGGTACTTGCCGGAGATGGATATTATCAAGGCGGTCGACGGCCCGCACGGAATTTTCGCCGACAAAATGCCGGTCGATACCGGCGGCGCGATGATCAAGCGCACTCCCAACGATCCGGCCTGGTACAAAGGCGGATTGTGGCATGAAGATCATCCTATCAACGTGCCCGGATTCTGGTTCATGTCCTGGTATGACGTGTCCGTAGGGCCGAATCTGGCGGCTTACAATTCCACTCGCAAAAATGCCCGGCCGGAGATCGGGAATCAGCAATATGCGGTGATCGCGCCGACGCTGCATTGTTCCTATACGCGGGCGACCGAAAATACCGTAGTAGGCGAGCGCAGCATGGCTGACGCAAGGCTGGACTACTCCGCGATGCAATACGCGTGGTTCGACCACTTTTTAAAGGGCGAGGATAATCACATTCTTGAAACCATGCCCAAAGTGAAGTATTTCGTGATGGGCGCGAATAAGTGGGAGACTTCCGACACGTGGCCTCCGAAGGGCGCGACGCCGACGACGTTTTATCTGGCGAGCGCGGGAAAAGCGAACACGCTAAACGGCGACGGCCAGCTTGCGGGCGGGCCTCCGAATGTCGATAAACCGGATGGGTTCATCTACGATCCGCGTGAGCCGGTTTCCTCCTACGGAGGTAACGTCTGCTGCACCGGCAACGCCGTCACGGGCGGCGCCTGGGATCAGCGCAAGATGGAAGAACGGCCGGACATCCTGGTCTATACGACGGAGCCTTTCAAGGAAGGGACGGAAGTAAGCGGGCCGATCGATGTGACGCTCTACGTTTCGTCCGATGTGAAGGACACGGATTTCACGGTGAAGATCATCGACGTGGCTCCGAACGGTCCGGCCTATAACCTTGACGAGACGATTCAGAGGGTGCGGTATCGGAATGGGTACGACAAACCGATCGCGATGATGGAGAAGGGCAAGGTTTATAAGGTCACTCTTCAGCCAATGACCACGTCAAATTATTTCGCGGCGGGGCATAGTATCCGGATAGAAGTCTCGAGCAGCAATTTCCCGAGATTCGATAGGAATATGAATACGGGAGGGAATAATTACGATGAGACGGAAGGAGTGGTGGCGCATAATGAAGTGCACCATTCGCGGCAGTATCCTTCGTCGGTTACGGTGAGTGTGGTGAAGAAGTAGGGGTGGAATCATGCTTGACAGACAAAGTGCGTCTGTCCCGTTTTCCCTCCTTATAACCCCGGATAGCGGGGACAGCTAGCGTTGCTAACATGCCATTTATCCAGCAAGAATGCTTCCCGAAACAATGAATGTAACGCGTTATTGCCTGCTCTGGTTGGTTTCAATCGGCCTTTCTAGTGGTCAGACGCCAATCGCGGTTAATGTCTGCGAGTTGTTTGCAGATCCGTCCGCTTGGAACAATAAGCTGGTGAGTCTCGAGGGAAGCCTCACCGCCGGAGGCGGTGAGAGCGAGCCCGCGCTTTCTGGCAAATACTGCAGTGTTCATATTGAGGTGAAGGGGCTCAGCTTTCGCAACGTGATAGAGCTAACGGAGCCGGGCTCTAGATTTGCAGTACACCGTGTGAGCTTCGAGTGGGATCGCGATAGCCGGAAGGCATACAGAATAGCCATCAATAGTATTGATAGACATACCGAACACGTAGAACTAACGGTGATCGGTGTATTCGAGACTAGAGAACCGCTGGACAATCTTGTGCGCAATGGAGTACGGCTAGGTTTCGGACATCTAAACGAATCACCTGCTCAGATCCTCGCGAAGACCGTGACCGGCATCGCAGTCCGAAAAAATCAATGAAATGGTCGAAAGGGTCGAAAGAGGTCGAAAGGTCGAGGTCGAAAGGGACGGGTCGAAAGGTCGAAAGGGACAGACAGAATCGACGCACTCGAAAATCGGAAAAACGGGCGCGATAAACGCTAGCAACGAAGCCGCTTGCAAAGACGAGTGACAGACAGCTCCGTCCCCTTCGCCAAAACAGCCCTTTTAGCCGCTAAATCTTCACCCGGCGCGCGCCACGCGTTTGCCGGGGGGTCGAAAGGGGTCGAAAGGGACAGTCAGAATCGACGCATAGGAAAATCTGTCAAACGTGCAGGCAGCTCCGTCCCCTTTACGGTTTTAGCCCGCTGCCGCCGCTTTTTCGAAACTCCAACGTCGCCAATTGCGCTGAAAATGATTTTCCAGTTCCGAGAGAAACTTCTCGTCTCCGAACGGGCGCCCGGCATAGGTGCACCGCCGCAGCAGGTTCAGATGCTGTTCGGCGTCAGCCGAAGCATGCAATTCGCGCCACGTTTGGACCCCGCCGGAGCGCTCCCAAAAGGCGATATCGAGCGCGCCGGATCGCTCCGGCTTGTGCTCTCCCAAATGAACGGCGGCACTCGACCAACGATACTGCTCCGGCCGGGTCGACACACCGGCGCGGACGGGGTTGGCCTCCACGTAGCGCAAGGCGATCCACAGGTGGTGCTCCGATAAAGGACAGGAATAGAAGCGGTTCTGCCACAAATGTCCGGTGCGGCCGAGCCCCGCATTCACGGCCTGAGCGTAGGCTCCGTGCACGCGGCGAAACAAAACGGCCAGCGAATCGGCGCGTTCCGGAACGACCACCAGATGCACGTGATTGGACATCAGACAGTAGGCCAGAACGCGGACCCCGGCGTCGGGGCAATTCCGCTCGAGAAGCCCGAGATAAATCTTGCGGTGAGCCGTGGAAAAGAAGACCTTCTGCCTATTAGTCCCGCGCTGGGTGACGTGGTAGGCGAGACCGGGGAGGATACAACGGGCGTTTCGTGACATAACGACGCTGGGTTAGTAGAACGAGGAGGCGATTTTTCTCACGGGGACAGAGCTGTCTGCGCGGTTGGTCGGAATTTTTATTGGGTCGATTCTGACTGTCCCCTTCCGGGGGGCGGTTCCTGCGGTCGCGGGTTGTTAGATAACCTGCGTCGCGACGGTGTCGTTTTCCTTTGGAGTCTGTTGGTTGGCGTTTTCATCCGGTCGACGGAAATTAGCTTGCGGCCTATCCTGGGCTTGCTTGGGAGGCAAGGCGGATGCTCAGTTTCAGACGATCGGCGATGTTATTGGTGGCGGCGGCGATGATGATCGAGGCGCAACCCGCCTTGACTACGATCCAGGATATTCTCTATCGCGCGGACGGAACGCGCTTTAACGGCGAGATTTTCATTAGTTGGAATGCATTTACGGCGGGCGATTCGTCGAACATCGCCACGGCTCAGGTGAAGCTGCCGATCGTGAATGGCGTGCTTAAAGTACAACTGGTGCCCACCACCACGGCGTCGGCGGGCGCGAATTATCAGGTCACTTATAACAGCCAGGGACAGTTTCAATTCAGCCAGGTGTGGGCGGTGCCCCCGAGCTCGATTGCGCTACAGGTTTCGGCCGTGCTGGTGAGCTCCGGGACGGTGTTGGGAGGGGGCGGAGGCGGCGCGGGGAACGTCACGGGCACCATTCCGATTTCGGGAGTCACCGGTTTAGCCAGCGCGCTGGCGGTTCTCGCGATGGAAGGCGTGGGGTACGCGCCGGGGCTCGCGGCGGTGATTAACGCTTCCGGGCAGCTTACGGGTGCGACGGGAAATCTGGGGGATTGCGTGCGGGTCGACGGCAGTTCGGGGCCGTGCGGGGGCGGAGGGGTTCTGCCGCAATTTTCCGACGGCGAGACGCCCGCGGGCGCGATCAACGGAACGAACACTGCGTTCACTCTCGCGTTCACGCCGTCTCCCACATCGAGCGTGCAGTTGTATCTCAACGGGCTGCGGCAGGACCAGGGCTTGGATTACACGATCAGCGGATCGACGATTTCTTTCACTACGTTTTCGGCTCCGCAAACCGGCGATGTGCTGCTGGCGAGTTACCGCTACGGGAATCCGGGGAACACCTTAGGGACGTTGACTACGCCTCAGGTCGTCTGTAGCTCGGTGGGAACTTCGACGTCAGGAACTGTTTCATCGAGCCTAGCGACCTGCACGCTTCCGGCGGGATTGCTGAGCACGGGAGATCGCGTCGAAGTGCGATATCTGTTCACGCACACCGGGACGACGACGGGATTCATACCGCAGCTTACTTGGGGGACTACTCCCGTCCTTTCCAGAGCGGCATCCGCGGCGGACACAGCTTTTGCAGGAAGCTTGGAATTTGCGATCGACTCTTCCACGCAACCATTTAGCGGGCAAAGCTGGGGAAGCAGCCTGGCGCTGGCCACGGTGCTGGGTTCGGCTAGCGTGAACACGGCGCTCAGTATAACCATCACTTTCCTGGGGCAGATGGCGGCGTCTACCAGTGACGCGGTGTCGCTCAGCAGCTTCACTGTGATCCGGTATCCAGCCCAGGTGAATCCCTAAGAATCCTAGGTGCATTTCCCTTAGTACCCGGCGGCGAGTAGTACATCGGGTGTTCCCCCTGCTCTATCACTACGGCTAAATTTTGCTTGTTTGTGGAGACAGGTTACTGCAATATAGAAACAGAAGAAAGGGCAAGTCCCATGGTCAAACTCTATTACGGAGCATTTCAGATCTGGAGAGATGTACGGGGCCAGGACATGATTGAGTACGCGCTCCTGGCTGCTGCGATCGCGGTGACCGTGGCGGGGTTCCTTCCTACGACTCTCATGCCCGCCGTCAGTACGATCTTCTCGAAGATTGTTTCGAGCTATAACGCGAGCTAATAACCCGGCGCGGTTATTGAAGGTACTTTTTCAAGTCCGGATTGACCTGCGCTTGCACTTCCGGCGTTTCCAAATTTTCCTTGTCGATCAGCTTGGGCGCTAAGGCGTTCATCTTAGTCACCGGCTTGTTGTCGAGCTTTTCGACGGCGAGCCGCACCGCTTCCTGACCCATTTTGAACGGATTCTGAACCACCAGCGAGTCGATGACTCCGTTCTTGACGTCGTCGAGCAGGCTGGGGCTCCAGTCGAATCCCACCATTTTGGGTCTCGTTTTGCGATCGCGCAGAGCCTGGGCGAATCCCATGGAGCTGGATTCGTTGGAGGCGAAGATTCCGTCCAGCTCAGGATGGCCGGTGAGAATATTTTCCGCCTTCGTCAGGGAAGTGGCGACTTCGGCGTTGCCGAACTGTTTGTCGACAATCTGAATCCCCGGGTTGTTCTTCCTAATGAAGTCTTCAAAACCGGTTTCGCGAGCTACGGTGGACGCGGACCCCGGCATATTGGCCAGCATCGCTACTTTCCCTTTGCCGCCCAGGAGTTTCGCCAGGCGTTCCGCTCCCATTTCACCTGCATGATAATTGTCCGTCGCTACTTGCGCAACGAATTTTTCAGTGTCGATGCCGGAGTCGAAAATGATCACCGGGATTCCTTCGGAGGACGCGCGCTCGACCACGCCGACCATCGCCTTGCTATCGATGGGGGCGAGGCAAATCGCGTCGACGCGGCGATTGATCATGGCGTCGACTACTTTGAGCTGACCCGTATAATCGGTCTCCGAAGCTGGGCCGTCCCAGATGATCTCGACACCCGATTCGCGGCTGGTGGAGACGGCTCCGGCGTGGACGGATTGCCAGAACAGGTGCGCGTTTCCCTTGGGAATCACGGCGATTACTTTTTTCTTGTCGCGATTGCAGGCTGACAGGGCAAGGAGGGAAAGCGCGATTATGGTTAGCTTCTTCATGAGAGCTTTTGAGTCTTAAAGAAGGACAGGTCGGGGACCTGTCCCTACTTTACTTGCTGATGACGCCGCAGGCGATGCGGGCTCCGGCGTTGCCGGCGGGATCGGATTTCAGGTCGTCGGCTTTTTCATGAATCACCAAGGCATGGCCGAAGATGGAGTGCGCGTCGTCGTCCATATTCACCCGCTGATCGGTGACGGTTTTCTTGGACTTGCCTTTTTCGTCGACGGTGAAGTTGGGCATGTCGCCGGCGTGGGGTCCATCGGGATTATCGAGGCCGTGCTTCTTGTTGTCGGGATTGAAATGGCCGCCCGCGCTGGTAAACGGAGCTTCACAGGCGGGGTTCTGATGGATGTGGATGGCGTGTTCGCCGGGAGGCAGGTTCATCACGTCCAGCTTGATGGTGATGCCGGCGCCACCCTTGACCTCTGAGATGACGGCTTTACCGACGCTTTGTCCTTTCGCGTCTTTTAATTCGACGGTGACGGGCTTGCTGGCGGCGGAAGCAGTAGCCAGGAGCCAGCAGCCAGTAGCCAGAATGCTAAACGTACGGAGTTTGTAGGTCGACATGGAAATAGTTTACAGGAATTCAGGCTGTCTCTTGTTAGACTTGTGATTTACATGTTCAGGTTTGAGACAGCGGGAGAATCGCACGGGGAGTGCCTGGTGGCGACGGTTACGGGGATGCCCGCGGGAATTCCGGTGTCGATCGCGGCCATCGATCGTGAGTTGTGGCGCAGGCAGCAAGGGTTTGGGCGCGGCGGGCGGATGAAAATCGAGACCGACCGGGCCCACATCGTCAGCGGCGTCCGGCATTCGAAAACCATCGGGTCGCCGATCGCGATCATTATCGAAAATAAGGATTGGAAGAATTGGACCGAGGTGCTTCCCGTTGAGGAAAACGGCGGGGAAAGAAAAGCGGTGACGCGTCCGCGTCCAGGGCACGCGGATTTGGCGGGGGCGATCAAGTACGATTTTCAGGACGCGCGATACATTTTGGAACGGGCGAGCGCGCGCGAGACGACGGCTCGGGTCGCGGTGGGCGCGCTGGCGAAGGCGTTGCTTGCGGAATTGGGGATTCAGGTATTGAGTCACGTGATCGCAGTCGGCGCGGAGCGATTGCATCGCGCGGCCGAGTGGCAAGAACTGGTGGCGTTGAGCCAGCGCGACGACGTGCTTTTGGGCTGCGTCGATCCGGAGGCGGAGCAGCGCATGAAAGGCGTCGTGGACGAGGCTTATCGCACCGGCGACACGGTGGGCGGCGTTTTTGAAGTGGTCGCGCATGGAGTGCCGCCGGGTTTGGGCTCGCACATTGCGTGGGACACCAGGCTCGACGGAAAACTGGCGCAGGCGATCGTTTCGATGCAGGCGGTGAAGGGAGTCGAGGTCGGCTTCGCCGCGGACGGCGCCGCTTCCTTTGGATCGAAAGTGCAGGATACGATTCACTACGACAAGGGCGAACGGAAATTCACGCGCGGAGCGAATCGCGCCGGAGGGTTGGAAGGCGGGATGACGAACGGCCAGGATATTGTTGTTCGCGGGCTGCTGAAACCGATTTCGACGCTACGTCGGCCGCTTGAAAGTGTGGACCTGACGACGCGCGAACCGGCGCTGGCGGCATACGAACGGAGCGACGTCGCGGTGGTGCCGGCCGCGGGAGTGATCGGTGAAGCGATGGTGGCGATCGTCCTGGCAGGAGCGGCGATCGAAAAATTCGGCGGAGATTCGCTGAAGGAGATGAAGAGGAATTTCGACGGATATTTGGAGCAGGTGAAGAATTTTTGATGTATGTATGATTCTGTACATACAACATGCTACACTTTGAGTGGGACGAGCGAAAGAACGGAGCCAACGAAAAAAAGCATGGTGTTGACTTTGAGACGGCTCAATTGGTTTTTGACGATCCGTTTTGTGTGACCTGCGTTGAGCGCATCACCGATGCCGAACAGCGCTGGCACGCAATTAGTGCGGTGGAGAACCTGATCGTTCTGGTGGTTGTTCATACATACCGCGGCGAGGCGATCCGCATTATTTCAGCACGCCCCGCGAGCTCGTATGAAAGGAGGCTTTATGCAGAAGCGGCCGGCTAAAAAGCTATCTGGCGAAAAACGAAAGGCGCTTGAGGCGCTCGCAAAGCTACCGGACGAGAGGATCGATTTTTCAGATGTTCCGGAGATCCGGGAGCTCCCTTCGGATCGAGTGATCGGGAAGTTTTATCGTCCGCGGAAGACGGCGGTTACGATCCGGCTCGATTCGGATGTGTTGGCGTGGCTGAAGGCTTCTGGGGGCGGGTATCAGACGCGGATCAACGACTATCTGCGAAAGCGCATGAGCCGAAATCGGAAGAGCGCGAACCGGGTATGAACGGATTATCCTGGAAGGTCGGCGGATCTGCGGATCAATTTAAAAGCGAGCAAATTTTCTGATGACTCATCCCATCACGAAGTATGGCCAACCGGTGCTGGAGCAGCGGGCGGAAGCGATTACCGAGTTCGACACGGCGGAGCTGCATAAACTGGTCGACGACATGTTCGATTCCATGTACGCGGCGCGCGGCGTGGGTCTGGCGGCTCCGCAAATCGGCGTCGGCAAGAGGATCGCGGTCATCGACCTGACCACTGGCGAAGATCCCGCGCAAAAAATCGTGTTGATCAATCCGGAGATCGTGGCGAAGGAAGGCTCGCAAACCAGCGAAGAGGGCTGCTTGAGCATTCCCACATTTCGCGAGCCGGTGACCAGAGCGCAAAAGGTGACGGTGCGCGCCAAAGATGCGTCGGGGAAAGAGTTCGAGATGACCGGCGAGGATCTGCTCGCGCGGGCGTTTCAGCATGAGACCGATCATCTGAACGGGACTCTGTATATCAGCCATGTGAGTCCTCTGAAGCGCGATCTGATCCGGCGGAAAATTCGCAAATTGCAAAAAGCCGGCGAGTGGGGATGAAGCTGGTTTATCTGGGCACGCCCGCATTTGCTGTGCCGACCCTTGAAAAAATTGTCGGCGCGGGGCATGAGGTTTTGGCGGTCTTCACGCAGCCCGATCGGCCGAAGGGCCGGGGGCAAAAGGACGCAATGTCGCCGGTGAAAGAAGCGGCGCTGCGGCTGGGCCTCACGGTGCATCAGCCGGAGCGGGTGCGCCGGCCCGAAGCAATCGAGCAATTGCGCGCGATGATGCCGGACGCGATGGTCGTGGTGGGTTACGGACAGATTATTCCGCAGGCGATTCTCGACATTCCTCCGCAGGGAATCATCAACGTGCACGCGTCGCTGCTGCCGAAGTATCGCGGCGCGGCACCGATCCAGTGGGCGATCGCGCGCGGCGAGAAGACCACCGGCGTGACCACGATGAAGATCGACGCGGGTCTCGATACAGGCGCGATGCTGCTGAAGTGGGAGACGGCGATCGGCGAGGAGGAGACCGCGGTCGAGCTGGGAGCCCGGCTCGCGCCGGCGGGCGCGGATCTGCTGGTCGCGACGCTGGAGGAATTGCCGCGCATTGTTCCGGAACCGCAAGACAATTCGCAGGCCACGCTCGCTCCGATTCTGAAACGCGAGGATGGGCATATCGCCTGGACCATGAGCGCTCATGAAATATTGAATCGCGCGCGAGGATTCCAGCCTTGGCCGGGCGCGTACGGATTTTTGCGAGGGCAGCGATTTCACGTGTGGCGCGGAGCGGCCGCCGACAAGGAACTAGCGCCGGGAACGCTGCTGGCCGAAGGGAAACGTCTGTTCGCGGGATCCGGCGGAGGCGCGATTGAATTGCTCGAGGTTCAATTGGAAGGGAAAAAACGGATGGCTGCGTCGGCGTTCTTGAACGGATTTCCGCTTGCGGCGGGTGAGGTGCTGGGATGATTTTGCCGCTGGGTTATCGCTACTCCGCGACGTTTGCAGGAATTCGAAAGGTGATCAAGGACGACCTGGCGCTGATCGTGTCGGACACGCGCGCGACGGCCGCGGCGGTGTTTACGCAGAATCGCGCAGCGGCGGGGCCGGTAGAGGTCGCGCGGAAAAACGTGCGCGCGGCGCGCGGGCGGATGCGCGGGATTCTGGTCAACGCGGGCAATGCGAATTGCGCGACCAAGACCAGCCAGCGCGTCGCGCTCGAAACGTCGCGCGCGGCCGCGAAAGCCATCGGCGCGAGAGCCGAGGAGGTGCTTCCGGCGTCGACGGGCGTGATCGGCGTGGAGCTGGACGCGCGGTTAATCATCGACGCTCTGCCTGCGCTGGTAGCGGGATTGAGCGCGGATCGTTTCGAAGACGCGGCGCGCGCGATCATGACCACGGACCTGGCGATGAAGACTGCGTTCGCGCAGGTGAAGGGCGCGCGGATCGCGGGCATGACCAAAGGCTCCGGCATGATTCATCCACGCATGGCGACCACGCTGGCCTTCGTGACCACCGACGCGGTGATCGCTCCGGACGCTTTGCGGATGGCGCTGAAGCGCGCGTGCGAGAAAACGTTCAATCGAATTTCCGTGGACGGCGACACGTCGACCAACGATACCCTGGCCGTGCTGGCGAATGGAGCCTCAGGCGCGCGGCCCCGCGTGACCGCGTTCCAGGATGCGTTGACGGAAGTGCTGGAATCGCTGGCGCGGCAGATCGTCAAAGACGGCGAGGGCGCGAAAAAGTTGATCACCATCGATATCGAAGGCGCCACCAGTGAGCGTGCGGCGGAGAGAATCGCGCGGTCGATCGCCAATTCGCCCCTGGTGAAGACGGCGATCGGCGGGTCCGATCCGAATTGGGGCCGCATACTGTGCGCGGCCGGAAATTCCGGCATTGCGTTCGATCCGCGCCGCGTCGACATCGATCTGCAAGGCGTTCCGGTGTGCCGGGAAGGACTCGCCGCGGATTTTTCGGAGGAGGAGTTGAAGGCCAAGCTCGATCAGGCGGAGTGCTCCGTGAAGTTTACGATTCGCGGACGAGGGCGGGGAAAAGCGCGATTCTGGACCTGCGATTTCACGGAACAATATATTCGCATCAACGGGAGTTACCGGACCTGATATGGGCGTCGCCGTGCTGCTGGCTGTGGTGCTCGCGTTCGAAGATCCTCCGAAGGACGTGATTGACTTTTTTCGATCGGTGGCGGCGACCCTGGCGGACGGGGATCGCAGTGCGCACGACGCGCAGCTCGGGATGCCGCGGCACGCGACGGAATTTCTGGACCATTTCGACAAGGCGATGCCGGGGTATGAGGAGCTCAGTAGCCAGGTCGAGAACATGGTGGGCGCGGGCGAAGTCGCAACCAACATCGATTTCATCAACACCGCGGGCAACGAGAAGAAACGCACGCTGGACCTCGATTGGGTGCTGCATTGCGAGGGGCAGAATCCGAAGCGGGCGGTGATTCAGTGCACGATCGAGAAGCGGGGGAAGAAGTGGAAGATTACTGCGATCGCTCCGATTGAGTTTTTTAAGAGGGAGTAGAAGAAACTGGAACACAGACTAAAGTCTGTGCCACCTAAGAAATTGCCAGGGGTGGCACAGGCTTTAGCCTGTGAGTTCAATCGCTCCGCAGAGCGGTCATCGGATCCAGGCGCGATGCGCGGCGGGCGGGAATAAAGCTCGCCAGTGCGCCGATGGCGGCCAGGAGTCCGATGGCGGCGGCTAGTGTCAGAGGGTCGGAGGATTTCAACCCAAACAGCAGAGACTCTGCCGTGCGCCCAGCTATCAGCGAGAGCACGGCACCGACGACGACTCCGATGGTTAACAGGATTCCCGCTTCCCGCATCACCATGCGAACCACTTCGCCGCTGCCGGCTCCCAGGGCCACGCGGATTCCGATTTCGTTGCGGCGCTGCGCTACCAGGTAGGAGATGACGCCATACAATCCCAGCATCCCGAGCAGCGCCGCGAGGAAACCAAAGAAGCCTGAGAGCATCGCCATCAGGCGTTCGCGCAGCAATCGACTCTGAATTCTTTGCTGAAACGAAGTGGCATAAACGGTCACCTCCGGATGCTTTTCGCCGAGGCGAAGCTTGATCGAATCTGCCACCACCTCCGGGGGCAGGCTGGAACGGACCAGCATCGCGGTGCCGGGGCGCGGGTCTGGGAACTGCGTGGAGGGCGCGATGACGAGGGGCGGCGTTTCATCGCGAAGGTTTTCATATTTCGAGTCCGCCATCACGCCGATGATCTGGTAAATGGTCGACGGGTAGCCGGGCTCCGGATGAGTACGCAAAGTGCGGCCGATGGGGTCGATTCCATTCGAGAAGCGGCGCACGAAGGTCTGATTCACGACGCAGACGCGCTGCGAAGCCATCGTATCGGTATCGGTGAATCCGCGGCCCCGGACCAGCGGTATGCCCATGGTGTCGAAATATTCGGGACTCGCCCAGGTGAAGCTGGCGCCGCCTTCCATCTTCCCAATGGTGATCCCGTGGCCCCAGGAGCCTCCGATAAGAGGAACATGGGTGGTGTTCGCGGCGGTCAGCACTCCCGGAATCGAACGCACCTCGTTCGTCAACTCGCGCTGGAATTCCTCCAGGTGATCGCGAGAAATATTCGATTTCTGAAATCCGATGAACGCCACTGTGATTCCCTCTTCTCTCATTCCAGGATTGAGAGTCATCAGATTGCGGAAGCTGCGGACAAACAGCAGTGCGCCGACCAGCAGCACCAGCGAAACGGAGATCTGCGTCACCACCATCGCGCGCTGGAATGAAAAGCGCCCGCGTCCCGCGGTCATGCCTCGGCCTCCGCTCCGCATCGCGGTCACCGGATCGGCAGCCGACGCTCTAAACGAAGGAGCCAGGCCGAAGACGATGCAGGTCAGAATCGTCATCGTGGCGGCGAACAGCAGCACGCGCCAGTCGATCCCGGTCATTAGCGTCACGCGGTCCCCTTGTGTATCGAGCGACAGGACCAGGGCGCGGCTTAATAGTTCCGCCAGCCCGACGCCGAGGGCCGCTCCGATGGCCGCCAGCAGGAAGCTCTCCACCAGCAACTGCCGCAGCACGCGAGTTCGCGCCGCGCCCAGCGCCAGCCGCACCGCGATTTCCCGCTCCCGGGTGCTCGCGCGCGCCAGCATCAGATTGGCTAGATTCGCGCATGCGATCAAAAGCACCAGGCCGGTGATCGCCAACAACAGCGTGAGCGAAGAATCGTAGGCGCGGCGGAGGTCGCTCACTCCATGCGAGGCCGGGTATGCGGCCAGCTTGAATTGCCGGTATCTCTGAACCGTGTTCGCATCGTAGCCGGTGATTTCGGTCGCGGCCATGATCCCCGCGCTCATTCCCTCCAACTGCGCCGATGCGGCCGCCAGAGTCCAGCCCGGCTTCAGCCTCCCCATCACCGATTCTTCAAACGAATTGCGGCTCAATTGTTTCGGCTTGCATTCGGCCATGGCGATGTCGAACCGCTTCCCCACGTCCAGACCGAGAAAGGAAGGCGGCGTCACGCCGACGATCTGTCGGAACTGGCCATCGATAAAGAGCTTGGTATTCGAGCCTATTTCGCGCCCTCCGAGCTTGCTCTGCCAGAACGAATAGCTGACCACGGCGACGGATTCAGGACAAACCTGCTCATCTTCGGAAGTGAGCAAACGGCCGCGCCACGGCTCGACCCCCAGCACCCCGAAAAAATCGCCCTCGACCATAATTCCGGGCACCTCCTGAAAGTCTTTGCCCTCGCCCACGGCGACGCCTTGCTCGCCCCACGCGAAGACTCCGGAAAACGGCGAATGGTCGCGCCGGATCTCTTCCCACATCGGCCGCGTCAGCGGGAAATCCGGCCCGTCGTTCAGGCCCATGCCATGATTGCCGCCGACGATTTGGATTTGTGCTAATTCATGCGGATTTTGGACCGGCAAACTCCGGAGGCGAACCGCGTTCAGCAGCTGAAAAATCGCCGTATTTGCCCCGATTCCCAGGGCAAGCGAGAGAATCGCCACCAGAGAAAAACCAGGATTGGCGATCATAGTCCGCAGGCCGTAACGAATATCCTGCGCAATGCTTTCGAGCCAGGAAACGGTATTCATACGATAAATCTCTTCTCTGACCAGCGTTGGATTTCCGAACTTGCGCCGCCCCGCATCGGCGGCATCGGATGGCGTCATGCCGCGCGCGATGTTATCGGCGGTTTCGATTTCGAGATAACTTTCAATCTCCTGCGCTCGTTCCCGATGCCAGTGAGATCGACGCAGAAATCGTATCCAGCTCATGGCGTTATTCCTCGGCGGGACGAAGCACCTGGTTGACGGCGCGGACCACTCGCTCCCAGCGGGTGGTTTCAACGCGCAATTGTTTGCGCCCAGTCGCAGTGAGGCGGTAATAACGAGCCTTGCGATTGTTCTCGGAGGTCCCCCAGAACGACGCGATCCAGCCGCGGTCTTCCAGGCGATGGAGGGCCGGGTAGAGCGAGCCGTGCTCGACAAGTAGAACATCATCCGAACGGCGCTCGATGACGTAAGCAATGGTATGTCCGTGCGCGGGCCCAGGCGCCAAGGCTTGTAAAATCAGCATGTCGAGTGTTCCTTGCAGGATATCAGGTCGCTTTTTCATAGCAGACTCCAGATAGAGAATATAATACACCACTAGATGTTCTACCTGGAGGAGAGAGTCGCCGCTTGCCTGAGTTTTGGAGTTGTGCAAGATTAGGATCGTGGACCGCGCCCAAATTATCGCCGCCTTGAAAGCGCACGAACACGAACTCCGGGCGTCCGGTGTATTGAGCCTTTCCGTGTTCGGGTCCGCCGCGCGCGGCGAGGATTTCGCGCACGACGTCGATGTGGCCGTTCGCCTTGGTGACACGTTTTCGGCGCGAGGGCTGGCGTACATCAACCGCTTAAACCAGCTCGAACAGCGTTTATCCGGAATCTTAGGATGCAAGGTCGACGTGGTCGAAGAACCGGTCCGCAAGACACGTTTTCAAATGGAAATCGATAGAGATCGCGCCGTTGCCTTCTGAAAAACCTGAGCGGCGTCTGGAAGACATTGTCGAAAACGCGGGTGCTATCGCGCGTTATACGGCGGGTATGAATGCTGACGCGTTCGCACGGGACGACAAGACCTATGACGCCGTCGAACGCTGCCTCGAACGAATCAGCGAAGCCGCATTCAAGCTAGGCGATTTAGCCCCGGAACTCATGCCGGATCAACCATGGAAAGAGATCAGAGCGCTCGGCAATCGCTTGCGGCATGAATACGATGTCATTCGCGAGGATCGATTATGGGATATCGTCGAAACCGATCTGCCGCCACTGCGGGCCGCTTGCGAGGAGGCGTTGCGGCGGTTGCGCGAAGGGTCTAAGGATTCTGGGAACTGAAGAAAGTTATTTTATCGACGTTCGTTTCCACCGCGACGTCGAAAAAGCCGACCATCATTTCTTCCCAGCTCTGCTCGCCCCAACGCACTTCTGCTTTCGGATCCGGATTGCGCGGATTGTTGGCGGAGTTATCGAAATAGCCGGTCCACAATAGCTTGGTGCCTTTTGGGAGTAACCTCGGCGTCTTGAGCGGATAGCTCATCTGCCAGAAAAAGTCGTACGGCTTCACGCGCAGCAGCGTTTCCAGCTTGCCGTCGGGATGGACGATCGCGTATTCGAAGGCGCTGCCGCGCAGGTGCATGTGGGGGAATAAGCTGATCAGCGTGGCGTCGCTCGGCATTACTCCGGAGACCGAGGCGTGATAATCGCTGGCGCCCGGAGGGATCACGATATCGCGGTTCTGCATCTGGAGCGTCAACACGCGCTTCTTCGGAGGCTCTTTCAGGAAGTTAATACCGATGGAAGTCCGGTCGCTCGCCGCGGTTTTCTTCGAGGTGTAGTGAAGTTGCAGGACCAGATCGGCGTGCACGGGAAGCTTCTTGGCCATCCCGGCGGGCCACACCGCGGCGGGACTTCCCGGCGTGTAGACGGCGAGAATATCGGACGCCGCCTGACCCGCGAGCTCATCGGCGGACATCGACCCGGGCGGTGGCGCATACATCGTGAGAGGAGGCACGTTGCGCAGCCACTTGGATTCCTTCGTCCGTACATACACCACGGCGTGATGCACAATGCTGCGGTCGCTGGGATGAATTTCGACGGCGCTGGCCCAGCGGTCCTCCGGCAAATCGACCGGAAGAATCACGTATTGATAATCGATCTTGGAGTTCGCCGGAACTTCGAAGGCGCGCGGCAGGCTGACCACCACGCTGGGTCCGTCGATCCTCCAGTTATTGGTCCAGCGCAGCAGGGGTCGCGCGTCTTTTTTCTTTCCTTCCGGCGATCCGGCAGTGACCCAGGCGTCGATCAGCGCGATCTCTTCGGGGCGCAGGGATGGGTTGGTGGAGAACTGGCCGCAGCACTGATCGGCGAACCAGGGGGGCATTTTGCGGGTCTTCACGGCTTCCGCAATCGCTTTGGCCCACGGCTTGGTCTGCTCGTAAGTGATGAGAGGCATGGGCCCGATTTCGCCCGGCCGATGGCAGGTCTGGCAGCGGCTTTCAATGATCGGGAGAATATCCTTATTAAACGTTGGAGGGACAGGCGGAGTCGCCGCGCTCGCGAGCAACGTCAGCAGGAAGGATAAAGCCAGGAACAGTGTATTATTCGGACGCAATGTTAGGAGACGTAAGAGCGCAACTTTAGGATTCCCTTATTCTATCCCAAAATTTGACTTCTAGAAGAGATGCTAGGCTGATGGCTTGAGTCCCCTGACTCTCTTCGGCCTGTTCGCGGTTACCGCGATGCTGGTTACTTACGCGCTTGAAAAACGCAGCCACTGGTACATTCTGGGGTTCGCCATTTCGTGCGTGCTTGGTTCCACTTACGGGTTTCTTCAAGGCGCGTGGCCCTTTGGACTGGTGGAAGCTATTTGGGCCCTGGTGGCCGTTCGGCGGTGGTGGCGGGAGCGCCCTTAAGGCACGACCACTAGCGGCGCGCGCGGGAATGCAAATTTGCGGCCTACCTCATCGATCACGTTGATCTGGCAAACATAGCGGCCCGGCGCGAGGTCTTTTAGGGGCACTTGAAATTTCACCGGCACGGCTTCGGGACGCGTCGAAGCAATTTGCGATTCCGCCAAGGGGCCGATCTCGAAGGCTTTCGCGCCCTTCTGATTGAACAGGCTCATGCTGACTTTTACGCGACGGGCCTTGGCGTTGGCCGGGTCCGGCCACGCGTCGTAGACATCGAACGTAATATAGAGAGTCTGATTGCGGCGGAACACGTGGGTGATATTCGGCACCATCTTTTCTTCGCCATCGATCAAAGGGTCGGCGGAGACTTCTTTTTTCGTCACTTTCTCAGCCACGCCGACGGCGGTTTTGAGGGGCTCCTTCTGGCTGCTCCAGACGATCGAACTCAACTTGAGCCCGGTGGTTTCAGCGCTCAGATCGGGGACGCTGAAGCGGGTTTCGAACGTCCCCATCTTGCCGGTGATGTTTTCGCGGACCAGGAATTTCATGTGATACTTGCCGGAGCCCAGCGTGTATCCGGCGGTGTACTGGAAATTTTTCCGATTGGATTTCGCGGCAGGGTCTTTATCCAGGTTGACCTTGATATTATCGGTGACGTTGCCCACCACGTTGCGCTGCTCGTCCTGAATCTGGCCCACGAAGTCGAATTGCGTGACGCTCGCGCCGCCCTTCGATGCGAGGGCGATCACGGAACCGGGGATCTTCACCGAGACCGGAACAAAGTAGCTGAGCGGGGAGACGCGGAAATAATCGACTTGCAGCGCGAGCGGAATATCGGTGATCGGATCGCCCGCCGACATCGCTTCTTTCAATTGCTGATTCTTATCCTGGCCGTTCAGCTTGCCCCACGATTTCGGGCCGTAATAGCCGGGGCGATGCTCCAACTTCGCGTTCATCCCGTTGGTCAGCTTGACCTGGATGCGCCTATATTTTCCGTTCTCGGAGTTGTTCGTAGTGTAGTAGCCCAGGATGTAATAACTGTGCATCGCCTGCTGCGCCTGGGTGATGCCGGCGGTGATGTCGTTGCTGTCGAGAAACGCTTTGCCTCCGGTTTCCGCGGCGAGTGTTGAAAGAGTCTCCTGCGAATCGTTGATCGTGGCACGCTGCGAATTGTAAACAGATCCGTTAAAAATGCCGGTGCCGCGCGATGCGGCTTTGCTGGCTCCTCCACCCGGAGGGTCGGCCATCAGGCCACGGGTGTCGATCGGATAGATCGCCATGTTGGCCTTGACGGCCGCATTGATCGACGCTTCGAGCTGCGCCTGATTATCGACGCCGGTTTTGCTGACGCCGGCCGCAAAATAGATCAGCGCCTTTTTCTCCGGCAGAGGCGACAACATGCGCGCGGCCTGCTCGATCGCGGCCAGTTTTTGATCGGTATTGAAAATGTTGAATTCGGTTTCGTCGGCGACGAACGCTGCGCCGGTGTCTTCGCTGTTGGTGTCGCCGGTGTCGGCGAGGCCGGCCATTTCGGACATTTCGCCGATGGGAAGATCCTTGATGATCTGGGTCAACACCTCGCGATCCGCAGTGAAATCGGTTTTGACGTAGATCTGGCTGGTATAGAGCAGGATCGCCACCATGTCGTCTTTGGTGATGTGCTTGTCGAGATATTCGAGCGAAGCGTCCTGGGCGCGCAACTGTTCGGGGATGCCCATGGAGGAAAAATCGAGGAAGAAGACCAGCAGGCGTTTATCGTGATAAGTGATCTCGCCGGGCTTTTCCGCGGTGATCACGGTCTTCGGAGCTTGCGGCAGCACGAGTTGATCGGACAGGGAAAGCGTAGGCGGAGGCTCGGGGTCCATCGCAAGTTTTTGGTATTCGAAGACGGTGATCTGCTGCTGCTTGCCGTCTTCGAAGACGCTGAAATCTTTTTGCGTAAGCCCCTCGATGGTCTTGCCGGCTTTATCTTTGACGCTGACGTCGACGATGACAAGGTCGCGGCGAGTGGAAAATTTAGCGACGTCGGAGCTGTCGGATTTAGGAGGCGGTTGTTGGGCGGGGAGCGCGAGCAGACCGGCTAAAAACCAACACAAAATTAGCCGCCGATGAACGCGGATGAACGCAGATAGAAAACAGAAGAAGTTTCCGGATCGGCGTTCATCGGCGTTCATCGGCGGCCAATAAATGTTTTTGCGCATCAGAAACTGAACCTCAGCAGCAGGGTTACCGCTCTCGTGGCGGACGCGCCGGTCGGCAGGCCGTACATGTTGGAGTTTACCGTGGTGCCGATATTCGTGATCACCACGTGATTCAGCGCATTAGTCGCGCTCAGGCGGAATTGAAGCTGACGCCGCGTGTCTCCGAATCGAAAGGCGCGGTTGAGGGACGCGTTCAGCGAAGTATGAAACAAGCCGGGAATCGTATCGACACCCGCGTTGCCAAACTGGCCTGCTGAAGGCGTCGTGAAGGCGAGCAGGTTGAAGTACGGATATCCAGGCGCTTCGATCGGCAGGCCGGTGGCTTGCGCGCGCGGATTGCTGAGCGCTCCATTGCCTCCGGTATTCGACAGATTACCGCCGATCTGCGCGGTCATCGGGGTGCCGGAGGTCGCCGTGAACGTTCCGCTCAGCATCCAGCCGGCGAGCGCGGCGGTTTTCCATCCTCCGTTGCGCATCATGCCGTGAACGCCAACGGGCGAGGATAGCAGATAGGTCGTCGAAAGATTGTGGCGCTGATCGAAACTCGAAAGGCCGCGCTCCAGTCCCCAGTTGTTGATGAACTGCGCTACGTTGCCTCCGGTGCCGGTGAAGCTGGATGCATCGTCGATCGACTTTGAATACGTGTAGAGAGCCGTCGCCGACATGCCGCGCTGAAAGCGGCGGGTGATGCGGGTTTGTCCGGCGTTGAAAATCGAATTGGCTCCGTAGGTTTGATAGGTGAAGCCGGTGGAGTTGGCGATTCGCAGCGGCGCACCGGCGACGGAGGAATCGACCGCTTCGTTGGGCGCTTCGACGACTCCCAGGTCCGTACCCTTGGTTCCGATGTATTCGAGCTCCAGGACGATGGCGTGGGGCAGCGTGTTCTGAATCGCGAAGGACCACGTCTGCGCGTAGCCGAGCTTGTAATTCGGATTGATCGCGTAGGTATTGGTGATGGTTTGCGAGGGGGAAGCGGCGAATCCGTTTTCGAGCGTCAGAGGATTCGCGACGCTGGTGGTTAAAGTCGCGGTGGTTGCGAACGGGGGCTGTGCGGCCATGCTGCTGGCGATCGTGCCGTAGGGCGAGCCGCTATAAAAGATGCTATAGCCTCCGCGAAAGATCAGGCTGTGCTTGGCGAAAGGACGGTAGGCGTAGCCGAATCGCGGGGAAAAATTGGCCTTTTCGGGCCGCACGAGGCTGGTGGGTAAACCGCTCTGACCGGCGAGCGCGACGGTTACGGAAGTGAACTCGGGATTGATCAGGAGGTTCGCGAGGTGGTTGTAGAGCTCCGTGTAGGGCGCGAAGTATTCGTAGCGCAATCCGAAATTGAAAGACAGGCCGCGCGAAATGCGGAAGTCATCTTGCGCGAAGGCCGCGGTGGACCAACTGCGGAGATAGATGGGATTGGTTCCGAAACGCACGGAACTTGACTGCGGCAGGCCCAGGAGGAAGTCGGCGAAATCGTAGCCGGTGCCGGAGACGGGCTGGCCGTTCGCGTTCAATTCGCTGGTAAGCAGGCCGCTGAAGCTGAACGATCCGCGCGCGTTCTGATCGCTGAGACTGTTCTGATCGAGGCGCCGGAATAGATAGCCGAACGTCAGGTTGTGCTTCTTCTTGAGGACGTAAGTGATGTTGTCGGTGAAGTTGTAGGTCTGGTTATGGGTGGATGTCGCGGCGCTGTCGGTGAGGCTTCCGAAGTTGGTGAAAGAAAGATTCGGAGGCCCGTAATTGAGCGGAAGCTGCGAGGTTCCGGTGATGCCCAGCTCTTCGGCCACATTGGTTGAATAGGCGAAGTAAGGATCGGTAATGCTGATGTTCCGGCTGAAGGTGAGCGTCCCGCTATTGTTGAAGCGGCGGCCGAAACTGTGGCTCCAGCCGGCGGCGGCGCTGAGCCCGTAGCCGGTGGTGGAGTCGCGATATCCGAAGAGTTGTTCCGATGCGGCGTCGCGGTTCTGATATTGAATGTTGAATGTGAGGCGGTCTTTGTTGGTGATGGGCGCGTTCAGCCGCACGCCGATATTGTTGTTGTTGTTCGGGGTGGAGGCGACGTTGCGGTAGTTCTGGACGACTCCGGTGTAGCTGGGCTGCGGGAAATATTGGAGTAATCCGAGAGACGCGGAATTGAATCGCGAAGTGGGAATGACGTTGCCTGGGAACGGCGCGCCGGTTAGAGGATCGTAAATGATGTTCGGAAGGGAGGAGAAATCGCCCATGCGCTCGGCCGGCGTGGGGACGGTGGAGACGCTGCTATAGGGATTGCGGCTCTGTGTGCCTTGATAAGTGAAGTAGAAGCTCGCGCGCTGCCAGTTGAGAATTTTGGGGATCACCATGGGTCCGCCGATGTTGACGCCGAATTTCGCGTTGTCCGAGGAAGGCTTGGGCTGGGATTGACCGTTTAAAGAAAATGGCGCGGCGTTGAGCGCCGAGTTCTGGAGGGTGATGAAAACCGACCCGGTGTACGCGGGCTGCTGGCGCCGCCGGTTGCCGAAGCTCGCGAATTGGCCGTTGTAAGGACCGCGGCGATTCTGATTTCCACCGCGACCACCGCCGCCGCCTCCACGTCCACCACCGCCACGTCCACCGCCTCCTCCGCCTCCGCCAGGACCTCCTCCAAAACCGGGGCCACCCGGTCCTCCGCCACCGGGGCCACTCCCTGGACCGCCTCCGAAGCCGCCTCCGAATCCACCGTTGATTGCGCTGGCGCCCAGGCCGCCGAGGCCCAGAGTATCGCCGCCTGGAGCGGTCATGCCGGGAGGTAAACCTAGAGTGCTGTTCAGGCCCATCGCTCCGGGGCCGCCGCCGCCATCGGGACCGCCGAGGCCGGGAGGTCCGCCGCCTCGTCCGAGCATTCTTTGGCGGCGGGATTCATCGTCGCTTGACTGGGCCAATCCGCCGCTGGTGCTGCCGTTGACTAGAAATGCCTCGTCGGCTTCGGAGGCGTTCAAATCGCCGAGGCCTGCAGTGGCGGCGCTCGCTGCATCGGATAGAGCTTGTTGGCCGTCCTGGGTTGCGGTCACTGCGGCGTTTTGAAATCCCTGGCGCTGTGCGGGGGCTGCCGGTTGGCCGGGCTGGGGCGGAGCGGCAGGGCGATTTCCAGGAGGGCCTCCGCCTCGTCCGAATCCTCCGCGGCCTCCGCGATTCCTGGTTTGCGCGACAGGGCCGGGCGCGGGGGCTCCGGCGATGCGGGGCATTTCCACGGTCCAGTTTTTGAAGGTCGGTTCGGAGCCGACGGTGATCTGCTCATGAACTGGCGTGAATCCGAAGACTTGGATCTGGACGTCCCAGACGCCCGGAGCGAGATCCAGAGTGTAGCGGCCGGATTCGTCGGTAAAGGTGGTGATTTTGGTGTCGCCCTGGACGGCGGTTACCGAGGCTCCGGGCAGAAACTGGTCGGCGGCGCGAACGGAACCGCTTTGTTTTGTTCCCGCCGGGAGCGGCAGTGCGAAAAGAAAGATGAATAAATAGTGTCGCACCGGTGGAAATCGGTAAGACGTATTTTCAGGGCAATAGTTGACCTATTGAGGATATTATGCCGGAGGGCAGGTCGGGTGCCTGCCCCGTTTATTTCAGAGGCGCGGCGGGAACGCAGAATTTGTCGAAGGCGTCGGTTAGGAGCGCGGCGATCTGCCCGGCATCGCGACGTTCGATCTCATGGCGATGAATCATATGGACGGGCTTACCCTCCTGGAATATCGCGATGGAGGGCGAGGAGGGTGGGAAGTCTTTGAGTAACGCCCGGACGTGGGCGACCGCGGCTTCGTCTCCGCCGGCGAATACCGTGGCAGATTTGGAAGGACGCGTAGGATGCTGGAGGGCCATTCCTACGGCGGGTCGAGCGCGTCCCGCTGCGCAGCCGCAAATCGAGTTGACGACCATCATGACGGTGCCGCCGGACGCTAAAAGGCGGTCTACTTCTTCCGGAGTTCGAGTTTCCTGGACGCCAAAGCGGGTTAGCTCGGCACGCATGGGGGCGATGAAGTGTTCTGGGTATGCCACGTTTCTATTCTATCATTCGATTTGCAAAGAACTTAGTATCGGGAGCGCTCCCTTTAGCTGCTAGTTTCTGTTCCCACAGCGGAGAAGCTCGCTTCGTAACCCGCAACGAGCTGGGGCCAGACATTGACTGGCGGCAATCCAACGCACACAGACCCGTATCGAGGAGGTTGCTAGCATTTCCCCTACTGGTCGATCCCGCTCTCCGTTGGAAGAGCGCCTGGACTCCTTTCTG
>Ga0210388_10000607_pt1 | contig 28768 bp, 28 predicted proteins | sample IncBWC19OmetaG_FD_155485 | JGI IMG/M metagenome (GOLD analysis project Ga0210388, IMG submission 155485) | Forest soil microbial communities from Barre Woods Harvard Forest LTER site, Petersham, Massachusetts, United States - Inc-BW-C-19-O ...
ACCCCGGGCCCATCCTCTCGGGGTCGTTCTGCGTCCGGGGTCGGTCGCCGCGCCGGGCGGCGCGGGCGACGGACGCGGCCGAGAACCTAGGAGCGGCCGAGGGCCGCCTGGCTCGCCAGGTACTGGTGGACGAGGCGCACCGACATCGAGCCCTCCCCCACCGCCGAGGCGATGCGCTTGATCGAGCCGGTGCGGCCGTCGCCGACGGCGAAGACGCCGGGCAGGCTCGTCTCCAGCGGCATCGGCGGGCGACCGCCGTTGATCGGGTCGACGTCGAGGTGGGTGACGTCGAGGTCGCCGCCGGTGAGCAGGAAGCCGTCGTCGTCCTTGGCCAGTTGGCCGTTGAGCCACTCGGTGCAGGGATCGGCACCGATGAAGATGAAGAGGCCGCCGACGTCGAGGTCACGGCGCTCGCCGGCGCGCGTCTCCTCCACCGTCAGCCCGGCGAGGATGGCATCGCCGTGGATCTCGCGGACCTCGGTGTGGCGGAGCACGTCGATGTTCTCGATCGCTTCGATCTTGTCGACCAGGTACTGCGACATCGAGGCGCCGAGGTCGCCGCCGCGCAGCAGCAGGAAGACCTTTTCGGCGGTGCCGGAGAGGAAGATCGAGGCCTGGCCGGCCGAGTTGCCGCCGCCGACCACCGCCACCGCCCTGCTCCCGCACATCCGCGCCTCGACCAGCGTCGCCGCGTAGAAGACCCCCGCCCCGTTCAGCTCCGTGCAGCCGTCGACCGGCAGCTGGCGGTAGCTGGCGCCGGTGGCGAGGACGACGGTGCGCGCCGCCAGTTCGTCGCCGCTGTCGAGCGCGACGACGTAGCGGCCGTCTTCGTGGCGCAGGCTGAGGGCGCGCTCGGGGACCGCGGTGCGCAGGCCGAAGCGGCGTGCCTGGGCGATTGCCCGCTCGGCCAGCTCGGAGCCGGAGATCCCGGCCGGGAAGCCGAGGTAGTTCTCGATCCGCGACGAGGTGCTCGCCTGGCCGCCGAGCGCGGTCGAGTCGATCATCATCGTCAAGAGCCCCTCGGTCGCCGCGTAGACGGCCGCGCCGAGGCCGCCCGGGCCGCCGCCGACGATCAGCGTGTCCCAGGATTTTTTCGCCGTCTTGTTCGGGGCGCGCAGGTTGAGCGCGGTCGCCGCCTCGAGGATCGTCGGCGCGCGCAGGATCTTGTCGCCGCCGATCAGCAGCGGCAGGTCGTCCTCGGCGAGCAGCCGACCGTCGGGCGTCGGCGCCGTCAGGTCGGAGCCGTCGAGGTCGATGAAGCGGTGCGACACCCGGTTGCGGGTGAGGAACTCGCGCAGCTCGCGTGTCCCCGGGTCGCCGCCGTGGCCGATCAGCCGGGCACCGCTTTCGGCTTCTATGACGATCGCCCGGCGGCTGACCAGGGCGTTCATGATCAGGTCGCCAAGCCGGGTGTCGTGGGAGATGACGGCGCGTAGCGCCTCGCGGCTCACGAAGATCGCCTCGCCCGCGGCCGCGACGCGCGCGGTCAGCAGCGTCGGTTCGAGAGTGATCAGGTTCAGCTCGCCGGCGAACTGGCGCGTGCCGTAGCTGACGATGACACGCTCGCCGGGAGTGCCGTAGGCGTCGATGATCTCGACGCAGCCACTGGCGACGACGATCAGGTCGAAGTCGAGGTCGCCCGGGGAGAAGAGGATCTGCCCGGCGCTCACCTGCTCGCGCCGCCCGGCGGCTTCCATCGTCGCCATCTGCGCCTCGGTCAGGCGCGGGAAGGTGACGTCGCTCTCGCCGGCGACGGGGGGGCGGGCCGGCGCGGCGCCGGTCGGGTCGGTCTCGCTCATCGAGGCCGCAACGTTAGAGGCTCGGCTCGCTCTTTCCCAGGGTCTGCCCAGCCGACGCCGACCTGTCCATATTCGGACAGATCGGCGCGGACTCGTTCGAGCTGTTTCCGCTTCAAGAAGTGGGGTGGCAAGGATCGGGACGCACTGGAGAAGCTGTCAACGGTGGACAAGTACGCGCTTCTGCCTGCCCTCGCTGGCGCGACGACGGTGTTGGACCGTGGAGGGGAACCGTTGCAGAAGGTCAAGTGGCTGTTCGACCGACGCAACGAGCTGGTCCATGCCCGGCCGCGCGATGACAGAGATTTGACGTGGGATCCGAAGAACCACAATCCCCTAGCCGCAGCCACGTCCATCGTCGCGGTTGCCGACGCCGCCGCGAAGCTATCCGGAGAAGTGCCGGATGCGTCCTTCTCAGCTATGTGCTCGCTGAGCGCAAAGCACTTCTGGAGTACGGGGAGCGCGCCACAGACGAGCTGCCCGAAATCCACGACCCGGCTAGCTGTAAGACCCGGGGAGGTTGTTCAGCTCGTTGAGGCGGGCGATGGGCGGCTTGTGGTTGAGGGCGCCGTGGGTCTTCGGCGATTGTGGAAGTCGATCCAGCCGGCGAGGGCGGTGGTGCGCTCGTGGCTGTCTCGGTAGATCGCGCCGTAGGCCCAGCCGCCGAGCATCGTGCGGATGAATCTCTCCGCCTTGCCATTGGTCTGGGGGCGGTAAGGGCGTGTGCGTAGGTGGCGGATCCCCAAAGCGCGGCAGGCGATCGCGTGCACGCTCGAGCGGTAGGCGCTGCCGTTATCCGTGATCAGCTGCTGCACGTTGATCCCGTAGCTCTCGTAGTACGCGACAGCTCTGCGCAGGAACGCGATCGCTGTTAGTGCTTTCTCGTCGGTGAGCACCTCGACGTAGGCCAGGCGTGTCGCATCGTCGATCGCGATGATCAAGCAATTCCGGCAGGCCTGAGGAGTCCGGCGAGCTGCGTTGCAAGCTTTCGGACGGCTCAGTGCTCGATATCAAGCCCGCCGCAGCCGAGGCAAGCGATGACCCTCCCTATTGGGAGCTGAGCGGCCCCTTTGGGTTGTCCTTGAGTTCGGCCCGGGGGCCCCTGCCGGCTACCACGGCTTCGCGATTCTCAGCGCGCTGAGGATCGCGCGCGTGGCGGGGGAGCGGTTGAGCGTGATGAAGTGGATGCCGGGCACGCCCTCGCGCAGCAGCTCCGCGCACTGCAGCGTGGCGTAGGCGACGCCGAAGTCGAGCACCGCCTCGGGGTCCTCGCCGCGCGCCTTCAGCTCGCGACGCAGGCCGTCGGGCATGGAGGCCCCGCAGAGCTTGGCCATGCGCTCGACCTGCCCCGCCTGCGTGATGGGCATGACGCCGGGGATGATCGGCACGTTCACGCCCGCCGCGCGTGCGCGCTGGACGAAGTCGAAGTAGAGGGCGTTGTCGAAAAACAACTGTGTGATTAGGAACTGCACGCCCGCGGCCACCTTCTCCGCGAGATGTTCCAGGTCATCCTCGGGGCTGACTGCGTGGATGTGCGTCTCGGGGAAGCAGGCGCCGCCGATCGCAAAGGGGTAGTCGGCGGCGATCAGTTCCACCAGTTCGCGCGAGTACTCCAAGCCGCCCTCCGTTTTGCGCCACTGCTCCTGGCCCGCGGGCGGGTCGCCGCGCAGCGCGAGCACGTTGTCGATGCCCGCGCTCTGCATCTCGTCGAGCGTGGCGCGCAATTCCGCCACGGTGGCGCCCACGCAGGTGAAGTGCGCCATCGCCTCCAGCCCGTGCTGCTCGCGGATGCGCTTGACGATCTCGATCGTTTTGCCCCTGGTGGAGCCGCCGGCGCCGTAGGTGACGGACACGAACGACGGGTCCAGGCCGCGCAGCTCGGCGAGCGCCGTGCGCAGGTTCTCCTCCCCCGCCTCCGTCTTGGGCGGGAAGAACTCGAAGGAGAACGTCGGCCCGGAGGAGGCCAGGCGGTCGATGCGCATCCGGGGATTATGGAGCCCAGCGCTCGGGCTCGCCGGCGATGCGGCGGATCTTCCCGATGGCCTCCAGGTGGGTGGGGATGGAATCCAGCGGACACGATCGGCCCAGATCCAAACACGGGCGATAACTCCCGAAAACGCTGGGCCTCGCGGGACTGTGTTCGCTCGTGTTCGCGGCTGTTCGTTTGTCTGGAGACCGCAAACGGACCGCAGCGGACGCGAAGAGCGACCGCAAATTGACCGCAGCCATCCGGCGAGTGGATGAGGGACAATCGCGGCCATGGGCGAGAGTCCCGAGATTGAGCTGGTGCGCCGGGCATGGGAGGCCTTGATCGCGGGTGGCCCGGAGGTCTTGGGCGAAGTGCTGGCGCCTGATGCACAGTGGTACGGCGTGGAGGACGGGCAGCTCTGCGATGGCCGCAAGGCAATCATCGCCGTGATCAGTCGCAACCTCGCTGGCCGCCTGCGAGGCCGTGTCGAGGAGACCATCCAAGACGGGCCGCGCGTCATCGTGGCGTTCCGTCCCGAGCAGCCGGCGCAGCTTGACCGTCCGGTGGACGAGGGGATCGCTTACATGGTCGTGACGATCCGCAATGGGCACATCGTTGAGCTGAAGGGGTGCGCCGACAGGCCCGCCGCCGTGAGCTACGCGCAGCACGGCCGGTAAGGCAGCCGACAATTCCGCAGGAAGCTCTCGTGCGCTCCTTTGGAGTGGCGTTGTGCAGTCGCAGTCTCGGCGTGCTATTACTACGTTATGCGATCTATCGGCGCGCGATCTACCGACCCCGGTCTGCTCGTGCTGACGAGCCTCGCCGACGGTCCCAAACATGGCTACGCGATCACTCTCGACATCGAGCAGCTCTCGGGGGTCAAGCTCGGTCCAGGGACGTTGTACGGAGCTTTGTCCCGGCTCGAGGGCAGGGGTCTGATCGAGGCGCTTCCGGCGGAAGACCGTCGGCGCCCATACCGCCTCACCGGCGCGGGCAGCGCGGCGCTCGCACAGGAGCTGCAGACGCTGGAGCGCGTAGCACGCCGCGGCCTCGAGCGCCTGCGTGTCGCGGGGGCGATGCGATGACGCGGCGGCTGGCGGATTGGTCGCTGTGGCTCTACCCGCTGGCGTTTCGGCGTCGCTATGGCGAGGAGCTGCGCGCGCTGCTGGATGGGTCATCGCCGCGCCCGGTGGCGGTGCTCGATCTGCTGCGCGGCGCGCTTGCCGCGCATCTCCGACCGAAGGACACCGTGTCTGGCTGCGTCGATTCGGGCGACCGTATGCGAGCGAGCATGAGCGCTCAGTTGGCGTGCTGGGTCCTGTTCGCGGCAGCCGGGTTCGGGTTTTACAACACGACCGAGGACGCCCCCTTCACGGCCGCCGGTCACGCCCATCCCGTGCTCGCTGGCGCACACGTCGCGATCCAGGTCATTGCCGTCCTGGCCTCGGGTGCCGTGCTGGCCGGGGCGCTGCCGTTGATCGTCGCGGCGCTGAATCAGGCCCGCCGACAGCCCGGCTTGCGGCGGCTGGTGAGCCTGCCGCCATTGGCCGTCCTCGTCTTCGCGGGCTTGACCGGGATGCTGGTGGCGGTTGCCCACTCCGAGCCTGCTCGTCATACCGGCTCCTCAGGCGGGATCGTGTTCCTCGCATGGGGCCTCGCCGGCTTGGCGTGCGGCGCCATCTGCGTGCTCGGCGCGCGCGCTGCCCTGTTTGTTGTTCCGGTGCCGCGCTGGCGCCTCGTCACGGCGTTCGTGTGCGGCACGCTGGTGACCGCGGCCATGACCGCGATCGCGCTCGCCACGGCTGTCTACGCAATCGACCTGTTCGCCGACGCTGCGCCGCTGGCCGCCTCTGCGAACGGGCCTCTTCAGCTTGTGAGCACAGGCGCCTCACTCGCCGTGCAGCTGACGGTGATGCTCCTAGCCGCGACGCTCGCCGTGACGACCACGCAACGGGGGTGGCGTGCGCTCGCGCGCAACTAGCAGCGCGAAGGTGGGGCACGCGCGCGCCGCGCGGATCGCGTGTGCGACCTGCCAATCCTGCAGCGGCGTCCCGTCCACTATCGGGTAGCCCCACTCGTCCAGCGTGATCCGCTCGGGGAGCAGCTCGGCGCACATGCCGTGCGCCTCGCACGCGATCGGGTTCACTCGTGCGCGGTGGTTCATCGGCGCGCCAGCATCCCACGTGTGGATTCCTGGCTGACCGGACGCGCGGGCATCGGCAGCTCCGGTGGGCGCGCGCAGCGGTCGCATGGCCCGTGCCGGGCGTGCTCGGCGAACTCTGCCTCAAACGTTTCCAGTGCGCTGAGGATCAGGTTGACGGCACCGTCGGGGTGCCCGCAGGCGCCGCGTCCAGCCGTGAGCGACGCAAGGCGCCCGATGCGCTGCCCCGCCTGGGCTTGAACCACGCCGCCGGCGATCTCCTCGATCGTGGTCGCGAGCGCGTCAAGGCCGTGTACGCATGGCCCGCACTGGCGGGTGCTCTGGCCGGCGAGCCAGCGGGCGATCCGGGCTGTTTCTGCCACGGGGCACGCCCGCTCGGAGAGCAGCAGCACGACGCCTGCGCCGAGCGAGGCGCCGTGGGCGGCGAGGTGTTCGTTCGACAGGGCGACGCCGTTCAACAGCTCGCCGGCGACCCACGAGCCGGCATAGCCGCCGATGAGAGCGCCGTGCGTCCGCGCGGTGCTCCCGCCGGCCGCTTTGATGAGTGACGCCAGCGAGGCGCCGTGCTCGATCTCATACACCCCGGGATCGGCGAGCGGACCGGAGAGCGTCACCAGCGCCGACCCTGGCTGGCTCGGGGTTCCCAGCTGGCGAAACCACGAGGCTCCGTGACGAGCGATCAGCGCCACGTGGGCAAGCGTCTCCGCATTGTTGACGAGTGTCGGGCGGCGCCTGACGCCCTGCTCGAAGGGCAACGGCGGGGTGAACGTCGGCTTGGCCGGTCCACCGTTCAGGTAATTGACCATGGCCGACTCCTGGCCCGCGACGTAGTGGTTCGGCACCGCGTTCAGATGTACTCTCGGCGCGCGCTCGGCGGCAACGGCGCGTTCTTCGATCGCTCGGGCCATGCTCTCGATCCCCTCCTTCGCGGACTCGCACGCGCACACGATCACCTCGTCCGCGCCCACGGCTCCGGCGACGAGGATGGCGCCGTCGAGCACGAGATGGGGAAGCCTCTCCAGCAACGTGCGATCCTTGCGGCTCGCGGGCTCGCCCTCGGCGGCATTGACAACGACGATCGCCCGTCTGCGCGCGCTCGCCACCGCCTGCATCTTGGTCGCTGTTGGGAACGCTGCGCCGCCGTGCCCGAGCAACCCGGAGCGCTCGATCTCATCGATCAGCAGCGCGGCTCGCTCGCGAGCGCGGCGCCGGCCGCGTCCGCTGGTTGCGGGTAGGGGGCCGTGGATCGCGATGTGCTCCTCGAGCGACAGCGCGCCGCGCAGCGGGACACCGACAAGTAGCCGGGGCAATGCCGCTGGCGCTGGCTGGCCGGTAGGGGCCGGCGACTCGGTGAGCGTCGAGTTGACGCTCACCCGCCGCTCCCGTTGGGTTTGGCTGTCGCGGGATGGTGCGGTAGGAGGGCCGTGGGTGTGCCCGACCGGCGCGCCCATTCCGAGCCCAGCGGGCCGTTCGGCAGCCACAGCGCGATGAACAACGAGAACACGCCCACGCTGCCGAGCGCCGTACCCCGCACTGCAACGTTCGCGCGCCAGCCGGCGATCACGCGCGTCAGCACCGCGGCGAGCATCGCAACCATGCACACGACGCTGAGCACCAAGAGCCAGGTACTGCTGGCGTCGCTGCCGGTGCCGAGGCCGTGGAGCAGCGCGATCGGCCAGCTCGCGTAGGTGAGCCAGTGCACCGCGCGCCAGGTCGCAAACCCCAAGCGTGCGCGTAGAAGACTCGTGACGATGACCGCGAGGATCAGGTCGAACGCGACCGCTCCAAGCCCCAGCCAGAACGGCCGGTAGGAGCCGACGAATGGGACGAACGCGTCGACGAGCGAGATCGAGGCGAAGCCGTCGAGCACCGACGTCAGGATGTGCAGCACCAAGAACACCAGCGCCAGCAGCGACACGTTGCGGTGCAGCGAGTCGATGACGAAGCGCGGCAAGCGTGAGCTGCTCCAGCGTCTCACGTCGATCACACCGAGGACGATCGCCAGCGTCAGCAGCAGCAGTGCGACCGCTCCCGTCGAGCGGGTCAGATACCAGTAGGCGCTTGGCCCAGCCGTGGCGAGTTGCGCGCTCATCCCGCGAGTGCCGCGAATTCCGCGGACCGCTCGTGAGCCGTGAGCGGATCGGTGGTCGACTCGCTGGGCCAGTCAGCGACCGCCGTGATCGTGCCATCCCAGTCGACAAGTCGAGCTGGCAGGCCACGTCGCGCCAACCAGGCCGCGCCGGCCCGCGCCCGTACGAGCGCTGCCGTCGCGGCGATGTTGGCGTCGGTACAGCTGCCGGCGGCGACACTGACCGTGCGCCAGGTCTGCCGAACGGGTGCGCCCGTACTCGGGTCGATGATGTGGTGCATGGTGTGCCCTGCGTGGCTCCAGCGCCTGACCGCCGTGCTCGACGTCGCCAGGCCACCCGAGCGGATCGCGACCGTCTGTCCGGCTGCCGAGCAGTCGCTGCGGTGATCGTCGGTCACTCTGATGCGCCAGCCGCCGGCCGGCGCGGGTCCAGATGTTGCGATGTCACCTCCGAGGCTCACGAGCACGCCGCAGCCGCAGGCTCTCTGTGCCGCTGCAGCGGCGCGATCGGCCGCCCACGCCTTGGCGCTCGCGCCGAGGTCGAGCCGCACGCCCGCCGGCATCCGCAGCGAGCGGCTTGCCCGATCGAGCACGATCGTCCGCCACCCGCTGCGCACCTGCAGCGTGGCCGTGGGGGCCATTTCGGGCTGTGGGCCGGGGGGATCGAGCAGACGCCAGTCGCGGTCATAGCCCGCGAGCTCAAGCGCCAGGCCCACGGTGGGATCGACGTCGCCATCGGTCAGCTCGGCCGCGCGCAATGCCACCTCCAGTGCTTCGCTCAGCAGCGGACTGATCTGCGTGAGGCGACCCGCGCGCTTGTTCACGCTCGACAGCTCGGAGTCGGACCGGAAGCGGCTGCACGCGCGGTCGATGGCCACGAGCTCCTGCTCGACCGCCGCGCGCGCGGCAGCGAGCGCTCCGGGGTCGGTGACGCGCAGCACGGCGCTTGTGCCGAGCGCCTCCCACACGCAGGAGCCGAGCGCAGCGGCTGTGACGGTCGCGCGCATATCAGGATCCGCCGGACACAACCGGAGCCGATTCTTCGGCGGGCGGGGATTCGTGCGACGGCGCCGATTCCGCCGCAGCCGCGGGCTCTTCTGCTTCAACCGATTCGTGTGCCGGCGCAGCTTCTTGCGCCGGCGCTGATTCGGGTTCCTGCGAAGTCGCCGGTGATTCCGGCGAAGGCGTCGCCGATTGCGATGACGGCGAGGATTCGGTCGTGGCCTGCGGGGCGTGGGCGGGCGGTTGCAGTGGGTGTGTCGTCGTCCTGGACGGACTGCCGACGCGTGCGCCTGTCCGCTTCACTTTGCTGGTCGACGCGGTTTTGGCGGCCCTGCCGGGGAAGGCGTGCGCGGCCGCCTCCACGAATGCGCCTGTGAGGACGACACTGCCGGCGATCAGCCAGCGAGTGATTCGGTGAAGTTGGCGCAGCGCCGCTTCGCGCGTGTCGACTGTGTGAATCGGCATCAAGGTCCTTAATGATGGTGGTGAAACAGGCCGGTGCCGTTCAGCCACGGACCGAACTCGGGGATTACGAGAATCGCGAGCACCACCCCCGCCACCAGAGCACCGCTGAGTGCCAGCATCCGGCCCGCGCGCCCGGTGACATCGCCGCTGAGGTCGTCGTAGTCATAGGCCGTATCACGGCTGTAGTCGGCCCGCAGCAGTCCAGGTAGCGAGGGTAGGTGTCCAAGGACGTGGATGGCCATGAACGCGACCCACACAAAGAAGCTGTCCTTGTGAATTGGGAACCACGTGGCGCGCGCGGAGGGTCCGACGAATAGGAGCACGACGCCGCTGATGAACACGACCAGGGTGGAGAGCACGACCATCGGCGCGATTATCCGCAGCGGCCACTCCGGCGGTCCCTCCTCTCGGTAGCGGGGGTTGCCGGTGTAGTAGCGCACGAACCGATAGCCGGTGCTCGACAACTTCAGCAACACGGGCGGGATCAGCAGCATCCCCACGAACAGGTGCACTGAAAGGAGCTGGCCGATCCGCACGATCGTCACGCCGATCACCGCCAGCAACACGAGCAGCGCAGCGCCCGTTGCAGCGGTAAGGCGCTCGTTGCCGCGCGTCCCTCCACCCGTCAGATGCGTCGCACGGGCACGCTCAGAGTGTTCGTGGGCCCGGGCGGCAGGCGCCGGCTTGCGGCTGGTTGCCATGCCACGCAGTGTGTGGAGAGTCATTAACGATCGGATAACAGGCAGATGAGAAAACTCATTGAATGTGCCCGCAGGGAAAGCGGGGCATGTGACGACGCCTATCCTTGAACGATGGGAACGACCGAGGAGGCTGCGCGGGCGGGCGGTGCTGCGGCAGAAGCGCTGGCCGCGGCTCGCGTGCTGCTCGTCGAGGACGAGCCGGGCATCGTCGATTTCGTGCGCCGTGGCCTCGAGGCGAGCGGCTTCGCGATGGAGGTGGCCTGCGATGGGGTCGAGGGCGAGCGATTGGCGCTGAACGAGAGCTTCGACGCGATCGTGCTTGACCTGATGCTCCCGGGCCGCAGCGGGCTGGACATCCTTGCCGCCATACGGGCCGCGAAATCGAATGTGCCCGTGATCGTCTTGACTGCTCGCGGCGAGATCGAGGACCGCGTCGCTGGACTCGACGCGGGCGCAGTCGACTACCTGGTCAAGCCCTTCTCGATGGCCGAGCTTGTCGCGCGCGTGCGCGCGCAACTGCGTGCCTACGCGCAGAGCTCTACGACGACGCTGAGCGCCGATGGGATCGAGGCGAACCTGCTCAACCGCAGAGTTCAGCGAGACGGCAGAGCCGTAACCCTGTCCAGTACTGAGTTCGAGCTGCTGGCGCTGCTGCTCCGCCATCACGGAAGGGTGCTCTCGCGCGAGCAGATTCTCAGCTCCGTGTGGGGCTACCAGCACGACCCGCAGACCAACGTTGTGGACGTCTACGTCGGCTACCTGCGCCGCAAGCTCGGACGTCCGGATGATCCCGCGCCGATCTTCACGGTGCGCAGAGTCGGCTATCGCCTGGGCAGCACGAGCTGAACATGCGCTCGCTCCGGGATCGGCTCGCCGATGTCGGCTTGCGCTGGCGCCTCGCGGGCTGGGTCGCGGTCGTCGTGCTCGCCTGCCTCGGGATCGCGTTCGTGGCGGTCTACCGTGGCACCGGTACCGAGGTTCGCCACGAGATCGACACGGAGATCTCAGGTGACGCGAGTGCATTCGTGCGCAGCCTGGCGCTCGCCAACCCGCGCTCCTCCAAAGAAGCCGCCCGAGACGCGACACGCTACCTCCGCGCCCAGCCGTTCAGCTCCGGCGCCACCGTGTTCTTCGCGCTCATCCCAGGCGCGCCGACGAGCACCAATGTCCCCGAGCTGTTCGACGGTGGGCCGCCAGACCAGGGCGAGACGGTCGCCGAACAAGACCAGGAGAACCGCCTCGCGGCACGCCTACGCACCGTGCGCGACGGTTACTCCACCCTGCCTCTACCCGATGTGGGCAACCTGCGGCTGCTCAAGCGCTCAGTGGCCCTCACAGGCTCACCATCTCGCCGTGTCGTCATCGGCGTTGGAGAGCCTCTGGCCCCGGTCGCCCACGCTCAGCGCGGCGTCGCGCGCGCGTTCATCCTGGCGGGCATTCTCGCGCTCATCGGCGCGCTGCTCGGCGCGTATCTCATCGGTACGCGTATCTCGCGTCCGCTGCGCCGGATCGCCGCGGTTGCCGCTCGCGTTGACGCGGGCGACCTGAATCCGCGCATCCCCAGTGCCGATGCGCAAGGTAACGAGATACGTGTACTGGCCGACGCGTTCAATCACATGCTGGAGCGGTTGACGGAGGCGTTCGCGGCCCAACGCGCGTTCGTCGCCGACGCCTCGCACGAGCTGCGCACCCCGCTGACCGTGATACGCGGACAGCTCGAAGTGCTCGCGGCGCAGGAGAACCCCGCGCCCGCGGAGCTACGCCGAGTTGAGCGACTCGTGCAGGCCGAGATCGCGCGCATCACGCGGCTGGTCGACGACCTGCTCCTGCTGGCGAAGACCGAGCAGGCCGAGTTCCTGCGCGTCGAGCCGATCGACGTGTCGGAGTTCGCGCAGGAGATCTGGCACGCCAGCACCCTGCTCGCGAGTCGTCGCTTTCGACTCGACCCAGTGTCGCCAGGAACGCTGCTCGCTGATCCAGACCGGCTCGCGCAAGCCGTGCGTAACCTGCTCGCCAACGCGATCGAGCACACGAGCCCCGAGCGAGGGCTCGTGCTCATGCGGGTCCAGAACGCGGGAGACGACCGCATCCGCTTCGTCGTGGAGGACGACGGCCCGGGTATCCCGGCCGGCGAGCGTGAGCGCGTCTTCGATCGTTTCCACCGTACCGACGAAGCGCGCGACCGCGCCTCTGGCGGTACGGGCCTCGGGCTGGCGATCGTCGACGCGATCGCCAAAGCGCACGGCGGCACTGTGAAGGCGAGCCGGTCCCAAGAGGGGGGCGCATGTATTGAGCTCGACCTTCCCCGCTTCACGGCCGCGCTCGCCGATAGCGCCCCGCCGCAAACGTCGACACGCCCAGCGAGCGCCCACAGCGATGGCGAACGAGCCAAGATCCCCCACTAGTGCAAACGTGGTCCGGGGTTCCGTTCGCCCCGAGCGTCGATCAGCCAAGCGCCGCCAAGCGCTGAGGAGGCGGCGCGGCGCGGCCGCCGTTGTCCTCGTCGCTGGTTATGTACTGATCGCCTGGCTCACCACCACCCACTTGACAGCACACCACGGCTCGACCCAGGTGGGCAGCGGGCACACATCGCGCCCCCGATCCGCGAGCTCGCCCGAGAGGTTGCTGGTCAGGCGCCTGCCACTCACCCTGCCGGTCGCACTGCAAGACACGGCCGGCGTGCCGCTTGGGTCCGGGCGCGCAGTGCTGCTAGGCGGCTTGAACGCCGCCGACACCTCGACCGCGACCGTGAGCGTGCTCGATCTACGTGGCGTCACGGCCAGCGCGAGCCTGCCCGAAGCCCAGCACGACGCTCAGGGCGCGGTGCTCGATGGGCGTGCCTACATCTTCGGAGGCGGCCAGTTCAGCTCCTACGACCACATCCTCTCTTACAACCCCGAGACCGGCGCCGTGACCCAGGTCGGCCGCCTGCCGACGCCCACATCCGATGCGGCGGTCGCCGTGCTCGAAGGCACCGCCTACATAGTCGGCGGCTACGACGGGCAGCAGGCGCTCGACACGATCATCGCCTGGCGCCCCGGAGGACCGCCCAAGCTCGTCGCGCGCCTGCCGTACGGTCTACGCTACGCAGCCGTCGCCGCCACCGACGGCCGCCTGCTGATCGTGGGGGGCTCACACGTCGAAGCCGCCACCACAACGATCCTGAGGTACGACCCGGCAACACACACGCTTCGCCACATCGGCGATCTGCCCGAGCCGGTCACGCACGCCGCGGCGGTCGCGCTCGGGTCCTATGCCTACATCATCGGAGGGCGAGGCTCAGCGCCAGGCACACAAAGCGCCGCGATCTTTGCGGTCGATGCCGCCACGGGCAGATCCGCACTCGACGGACGACTGCCACAACCACTGTCAGACGCCGCCGCGATCCCGTTCGGCGACAGGGCGTGGCTCGCTGGCGGTCTGAGCACAAACGGTCCCGTCGACTCCGTGCTCGAACTCACGCCCACGCCGCTGTAGCGCGACGTTCAAGGCGCGCGCAGCGTGGCAGCAAACCGCTCATCCAGCGAGTAGGGCGGCGCGAGGTCGACACCGTCGGGGTTGCTCAAGAAGCCTTCGCCCGCGCCCGGCACAGCGGTGTGACCGTACTGCCAGACGATCCTGTCGGTGCGCGGGTCGACCACGATAACCCGATCGTTCTTGTCATCGTTGGCGAGGATGTCGCCGTTGGGCAACGGCACCGCCAACGAGGGCTGATCGAGTGCCGCCGCGCCCGCCGGTTCATAGCGCCAGCGCAGTTCGCCGTCGCTCGTGAACGTCTCAATCGCCCCGGGGTTGGTGTAGTCGACCGACAGGAACAATCCGGGTTGCATCTGGTTCGTATCCGACGGATAGGTGAACCCCGGCGGGTGAGTGGCGAGCACCGGTGTGCCGTCAGGAGCGATCACATCCAGCCAGTCGCCGTCGATCTCTGTGATAGCCGTGTCGCCGTTGGACATCGGGAAAGCGCCGTTGGGGCTGCCGTAGGACACGCCCAGTTGGTGTTCGCATACGCCCGTCTCGCCGAGCTGGCGCGACGGCCGGTGAGCCGGCGGGCGGATCACGAGCACGCGACAGTTCTTGATGTCCGCGGAGAGCAGGTCTCCCGATGGCATCAGCATCGCGTCGTCGGGATTGTGGACGTAGCCGGGTTCTGAGCCGGGCACGCCAGGATGCCCGTAGCGATAGACGATCCGGTCGTTTGCGAGGTCGACCACGCTGATCGCAGAGTCATCCTCCTGGGTCACGACTATCTCCCGGCCGTCGGGCGAGAAGAACGCATCGTCCGGCAGGAGGAATGTCTGACCATGCACAAGATCGCCAGGGGCCGGAAAGCGCCACAGCACCCGTCCATCGGGGCTGACCTTCAACAGGCGGTTGTTGTCACGATCGGCGATGAGGACCGGACCGGGCAGAACACTCGGGTCAGAGCCCGACCGCAGATTCCCGGTCGCGCCAGCGCCGCTCGCCCGAGAGCGCGGATCCAGCGCCGGTCCAACGCGCGTGTCCAGGAGCCCCCTCCGGGAGCGGGAACCTGTGGCCGCGCGGCTTCTCCCACCGTCTTGGCCGTTGACGATCGCGACGACAGCCGCCAACACGACAGGGACAGCCAGCGCCACCGCCCGGCGGCGCCTGATCGTCTGCCGACGCGCAGCGCTTCGTCGAGAGGACATCGCGCCCAGCATCCAGGCAACTGCTAAAGGCTCGCTGAGGAGTCGGTGAGAAGATCCTCACTGGCAGGCGATTGCCAGCCCTCTGCACGAGCAGGCCCCTTGGCTATTGCGCGGCGGCGAGCACCCCACAACCCTTGTTGGACGGATCGAGCACATACGCTCCCGCGATGAGCCCCGCCGGTCCTGAGCCATCGCTTGCCGAAATAGCGCGGGATTGGGGCCGGATCGGCTGTATGGGGTTCGGTGGTCCGCCCGCGCATATCGCGCTGTTCCGGGCGCTGTGCGTGACCCGCAGAGAATGGATGACTGACGAGCAGTTCGAGCGCGCAATAGCGGCGACCAACCTGCTGCCGGGACCGGCCTCGACACAACTCGCGATCTACTGCTCTTGGCGACTGCGCGGCCGCACGGGCGCGCTCGTCGGCGGCCTCGGCTTCATCCTCCCCGGCCTTGCGATCATCCTCGCGTTGTCCGCGCTGTTCCTCGCGGGTTCACCGCCGACATGGATACGGGGCGCGGGGATGGGTGCCGGCTCGGCGGTTGCACCGGTCGCGGTCAGCGCCGGGCTGGGCGTTGGACTCCCCATATGGCGGCGGGCGACGCACGCGCACCGCCCTCCGATCCTGGTGTATGCGCTGGCGGGGGCGCTCACGGCTGCCACGGTTGGCGCGTGGCTCCTGCTCGTCCTGCTCGCGTGCGGGGCGATCGAGCTGACGCGACGCAAGCTGCTCCGGGGTGAAGTCGGTGTTCACGCCTGGCCGCTGCTCGCTGTGGTGGGCGACCCCGGCGGTACAGGAGCGCTCGTCTGGACGGCGTTCAAGGTCGGCGCGCTTGCGTTCGGCGGTGGGTTCGTGATCGTTCCATTGATGCAGACCGACGCCGTGAGCACTTACCACTGGATGACCGAAGGGCAGTTCCTCAACGCGGTAGCGCTCGGACAGGTCACTCCGGGGCCGGTCGTCCAGACCGTTGCGGCGGTCGGCTACGCCGCAGGCGGGATTCCCTCGGCGCTCTTGGCTGCACTGGTCGCGTTCGCGCCGTCATTCTCGTTCATCCTGTTCGGTGCCGCGCGCTTTGAGCGTCTGCTCGTCAACGAGCGAGTTGTCGCGTTCCTAGCCGGGGCGGCGCCCGCAGCAGCCGGAGCGATTGTCGGCTCGTCGATCCCACTGGCTGGTGCCCTCAGCGAGACATGGGAGTACGCAGTGCTCGCCGTCGCAGCCGTCGCCTTGCTGGTGCTCGATCGCAGCGTCGTACTCACCCTGATCACCGCCGGCGCCGTCGGGGCTGTTGCCGGCGTGCTCGGCGCACCGCTGCCTCACTAGCCACCGCCACGCCTACACTTGCCGTGAGGCATGAAACGTCTGAACTCATACGCTCAAGGACACGGTCACGCGGTTGCCGGCGTGCGCTTCGCCGTCGGTACGTGGCTGTTTGGCCTCGGTGCGTACGTGTGCTCCCGCGGCACATGGTGGGGAGCGCTGTTCATTGCGCCAGCGGCGCTTCACTTCTACCTCGGCTACCGCGCCATCAAGTGATGAGACCGGCTCGCTCGCCGGAGGCGTATCCAGGACCTGATGATGAGGCGAGTCAGCCCTCCGGATGAGGTGAGCCGGCGAAAATTGGTCCTCTGGGCTGATTGATATCCGGCCCCCTCTGGTTATCGTCAGGAATGAGCAACGCACGGCGCTGAGCGAGTGCCGGGGGCCCGGCCGCTTACTGTCGTGGGCGTCGTCCAGTCGAGGGAGGCATACGCTACGTGGGATCTCTTCACCGCCACCGCCGGCCTTCGCCGAGGGCTGGCCGCCGGGCGGCATCGGGGAACGATCTGGTCCCGCTGATCGGTCGTTTCTTCCCCGCTCCGGTGGCGGCGAAGGTGCCGGAGGTCATCTTTCTCTTCTGGGTGGTGAAGATCCTGACGACGGCGGGCGGGGAGGCCACGTCGGACTACCTGAAGACGTTCGGCAACTTCGTCGGCGGCGGGGTCGAGGTGCTGGTGATCGTCGTCGGGCTGCTGGCGCAGTTCGAAACGCGCCGCTACCGAGCCTTTGCCTACTGGTCGCTGGCCTTCGCGATCGCGATCACGGGAACGGGCGTCTCGGATTTCCTGCATCTCGATGTCCATATCCCCTACGCAGGGACGACCCTGCTGTGGGCAGTCGTCCTGGCCGCGATCTTCTGGCTTTGGCAGCGCAGTGAGGGCACGCTGTCGATCCACAGCATCACGACCCAGCGACGCGAGGCCTACTACTGGGCGACGGTGTTCGCGACCTTCGCCCTCGGGACCGCGCTCGGAGACTTCACCGCGACCTCGCTGAACCTCGGCTATCTGGACTCGGGCATCCTATTTACGATCATCATCCTGATCCCCGCACTGGCGCACTGGCGGTTTGGTCTGAACGGCATCGCCGCGTTTTGGATGTCCTACATCGTCACCCGCCCGCTCGGTGCGTCCTTCGCCGACTACATCAGCAAGCCCCGCAACCTCAGCGGGCTCAACTTCGGCGACGGCCCCACGGCGATCGTGTTCGCCGTCGCCGTCTTCGTGTTGGTGTCCTACCTCGCGCTTGCGCGTCCGGACATCCAGAAGCCAATCGAAGCCGCCACGTCATCGACACCGTCGGCGCATCCGCTGCCGCTGCCGGATCTCTCCGGCACGGGGGAGGCCCAGCTCGAGGTGGACTAGCTCGAAGCCTCTCACGGCACGGAGCCGGCGAAATCTGACGAAGCCCCTCGCGAGACCTCGCGAGGGTGCCGAGGGATCTGACATCGTGTCGTCCGCGATGCCATCACGCCGGTACCTCGAGCCGCTGAGGCATCGTGACTTCGCGCTGCTGTGGTCCGGTCAGGCCGTCTCCCAGCTCGGAGACGGCGTCTTCACGGTGACGCTCGCAATCGAGGCGCTGCGCCTCGATCACCGCGCCATCGGCCTCTCCTACGTGCTGGCCGCGCGACTGCTGCCGGCCGTCCTGTTCACGCTCGCGGGCGGAGTGCTCGTCGATCGTGTGCCGCGGCGTCTGGTGATGCTCGCGTCCGATCTCGCGCGTGGCGCCGCCGTCGCGATTGTGACCGTGCTCGTGGCCACCGGCGGGATCCATCTCACGTGGCTGGTGTTGATGGCCTTCGTCTTCGGTCTCGGCGACGCGGTGTTCTTTCCCGCGGCGATGGCGATCACGCCCGAGCTGCTCCCATCCGAGCTGCTCGTCGGCGCCAGCGCTCTCAACGGGACGAGCCTGCAGGTGGCCGGGGTCCTGATTGGCCCCGCGATCGGTGGTCTGCTGGTCGGATTTCTGGGCACCGCCTGGGGATTCGGGATCGACGCCGTCTCGTTCCTCGTCAGCGCGGCCGCGATCTCCGCGATGAGCGCGCGCTCGAGGCCGATGCCAAGCGGCCATTCGCCGCTGGAGGACCTGCGTGAGGGCCTGCGCTTTTGCGTGTCACGGCGCTGGCTCTGGGTTTCGATGCTCGGCGCTTCTGTGGGGAACTTCGTCGCGTTCTCGCCGCTTGGCGCAATGATCCCGCTGTTGGTCAAACACGTGCTGCACGGCGGTGGAGTTGCCCTCGGCCTTGTCCTCGCCGCTGGTGGCCTGGGTGGAGCGGTGGCGACGGTGATCGCTGGTCGACGAAGGCCGCCGCGGCGCCGGCTCGTGCATCTGTGGATCGGGTGGGGACTGTCTGGTGTGGGGGTCCTCGGCCTGGGGTTCGTTCCTGATCTGTGGCTGGCCGGCGGCGTCGCGTTCGTGACCTACGGACTGGACGCCTACGGCTCGGTGATGTTCAACCCGCTGATCCAGGAAGGCGTCCCCGAAGCGCTGCTCGGACGTGTTTCGTCGGTGGATTACCTGTTCGGCTTCGCGCTCAGCCCGCTCGGCCTCGTGGCCGCCGGCGCGGCGGCCGATGCGATCGGAGTGCGTCCAACTCTCATCGTCGGCGGTGCGATCACTGCTCTGACGGCCTGCATACCCTTCCTGCCGGGGGTAGAGGACCCGACCGCACAAGTCCTGACAGCCCCCAGATAGGCCGCGGTCACAAATCGCAACGCCCGCGGAAGATAGCTTGCGATGCCGAGAGCCTGGGAGGACGCCACCGACGTGGAACTGCTCGCCGCGTGTCATGCGCAGGAGGAGCCGTTCGCCGTCTTCTACCGTCGACACGAGCGTCTCGTCGCGAGCTGGCTGATGCGCCGTTGCGGTCGTCTGGAGCTCGCCGCCGATCTGGTCGCCGAGGTCTTTGCCGCCGCCTATGTCGCCGCGCCGCGATTCCGTCCCGGACCGCAGCCGGCACAGGCCTGGCTGCTCGGGATCGCGCGCCACAAGCTCCTGCGCAGCATGCGCCGCGCACGCGTCGAGGCGTCGGCGCGCAAGCGGCTCGAGGTCGGTGCAATCGCGCTCGCCGCGGCGAGCGTTGCAGCGCTCGAAGAGCTCGAGGCCGAGGACCCGATGCGGCTGCTCGCCGAGCTGCCCCCAGATCAGCGCGAGGCCGTGCGGGCACGCGTGCTCGAAGACCTCGACTACCGCGAGCTGGCCGTCCGCCTGCAAGTGAGCCCCGCAGCCGCGCGCAAGCGCGTCAGTCGTGGCCTGAACACGCTGCGAAGGCGCATTCAACACGAAGGAGTCGACCGATGACGCTGCTGCCCGAGGTCGAGCACGCGCTGCTCGACGCCGTCGCCCGCGACCAGGTCGCCCGACGCCGAACACGTCTTGCGCGCATCCGCGCGACGTCACTGCGACTGCCGGCATTCGCGCTGCTCGCGCTGCTCGGCACAACGACGATCGCGCTCGCCGCCAGCGGGGTGATCCTCACCGGCTCCAACGTCCCGACCAACGGGCGCCTGCGCCCCGACTACGAGATCGGCGTCCCGACACGCGGCGGCAGCGAGCTGCTGCCGCTGCGCGCGCCGGACCCGGCAGGCGGGCCACCCTGGGGCATGCGCCTCATTCGCACCACCCGCGGCTACCTCTGCGTACAGATCGGGCGTGTGCAGGACGGCATGCTCGGCGAGCTCGGCATCGACGGCGCCTTTCACGACGACGGCCGCTTCCATCCCCTGCCGGTCGACGCGCTCGGCGTACAGCAGGCGTTTGGCGTCAGCTGCGAGCTGTCCGGCCGGTCGGGGTTCTCGGCTGCAATCATCGGCCTGCAGCCAAGCGACGTCGGCCTCGCGCCAAGCGCCGCGAGCGACGCAAGCGCGAACGGCTCGCGCGCGAGCCTGAGGGAGGTCTCCTTCGGACTGCTCGGCGAGCACGCGCGCAAGATCGCCTACCGCTCCGAAGACGGCGTGAAGACCGCGGAAGTGCTCCCCGGTCTGGGCGCATACCTGATCGTGCAACGCGCGACCCATGGCGGCCAGCTCGGGCAAGCCAGCGCCTCGCCTGCGCCCGAAGGTCACCCCGTCGACCCGGACGGGACGTTGACGGCGATCACCTACAGCTTCGGCAAGCGTACGTGCACGGTCGTCGGCCACGGAAACGCCCTCAGCGCCTGTGGCTTCTCCGAAGGGCCGCTGCGGGCGAAGCCGCTGCCGGTCGTCCACGTTCCGCTGCACGTACAGCTCGAGGTCCGCGAGCACACGCTCACCGCGGCCTACCTCGTCTTCCGCGCGCCCTATCCCGTGACGAGCGGGGCCGAGAGCTACTCGGTCGATTCCTACGGATGCCGCGGGGTCCTCAGCGGAGAAGGCGTCGACCACGATGTCGCCAAGGGGGCGATCGTGCGTATCAGCATCACCTCGGTCCTCTCCGATGCCTGCTCGCGTTCCGCGAAGATCTCCGTCGACTACACGCGCGCCATCGACGACAACGTCGCCTTCACCGCGCTCGGCAAGGTGACAGTCCAGATCCCGCGCGGCGAGCATGTGCGATCGCCGTCGCACGGCGCGCGGTAGCACTGCTCGAACTGGAGCGTCTGCGAAAGCGCCGCTGGCGAAGAGTCAGCTGTGCTCGTCGCCCGGCAGCGCCTCCACCAGCTCAGCCGCAAGCTGCTGAGTGTCGGGCAGTGCTTCAAGAATCGCGACGCTGTCCTCGTCCGGGTTCTCGAGGATGGCGAGGAACAGGTGCCCGGTGCCTAGCGAGCGCTGGCCGAGCCGATCAGCGACCTCGAGCACCTGCTGGGCCACCAGCCGTCGCGCCGGCGCGGTGAATATCCCGGTGGGGGCTGTCGAGACGCGGGCGCGCCGGTCCACCACGGCCTCCGCGCTTCGACGCGCAGCCGTCGCGTGGCCGGCCAGCAGCTCGGCCGCACGCCTCGCCATCGCGTCGCGCTGGGCTTCGCGACGGGTAAGCACGCTCGCGACGACGCCGTCCTCGACATCCAGCAGCCCGAGTAGCAGGTGAGCCGGCTCCACGTACTGGTTTTCGAGCGAGGAAGCGCTCTCCTGCGCAGCCTTGACCGCCTGGTGGGCCTCCCTGCTGAAGCGCTCGAAGACCGGAGGCATCGGGCCGGGGCTGGGTGGTGTGCGGGCGATGGCCGCCTGCGCACCGCGTTCGAGCACATGCGGATCCAGAGCCGCACGCGTCGCCGGATACGCCGTATCGACCAGTGCCGTGACGTCCACCAGGCCGAGCTCGCGCAGCAGAGCGTTAACGTCGTCCTGCCGGACCAGCCCGAGCAGCAGGTGTTGCGTGCTCGGGCCGCTGATCCCACGCTCGGCGGCTGCCGCGACCGCCTGCTGCAGCACCTCCTCGCTGGCCGTCGAGCGTGGTACCGGCCCCACGGCGAGCTGCGCTCCGAAACCGCGCATGCGCACCACCGCGGCGTGGATCGCGCTCGCCACGACCCCCTCGCGAGCCAGAAGCTGCGCCACATTGCCTCTTCGAGCCGCCGCCAGGAGCAGATGCTCAGGCTCGACGACGGCCTGGCCGAGCATCCGCGCCTCGTCCTCGGCGAGCAGGATCGTGTTGTATGCCTGATCGGTGAATAGTCCAATCGGGGCTGTCTGTGCTTCCACCTCGCCTGCTCCTCCCGGTTCGCTGCGTGTGCACGTCGTGGCGCCCATTCGATCACATCGCGCCTGGGTTGCCGCCGTCTTGGCCAACGCAGCAAGGCACATATCGGTTTTCACCCAAGGAGACAACTGGAAAGGATTCACCTTGGAAAGCGGGCCGACGCTGGAGTACGGCTATCGCGAGCGAGGGTGCGCAGCGTCACAGTGCTCGATCGGCGGGGGGCGTAATGTCGGACATGGTCGCCTCCTCGGAATTGGGGCCGACCTTTCTTGGGCGGCAAAACGACTAGGAGGCATGAGATGAATCCCGTTGCAGGTTCCGATCGCGCAAGCATCCCCGGTAGTGAGCGAAGCGCGCTCGTGGGCGCCAAGCCGGTTGGGGAGGTCAACCCGGACGAGCAGCTCACCGTGACGATGGTGCTTCGGCGTGGCAAGCAAGCGCCCGACTTGACGAGTCCCACCTCGCGCGTGGATCGAGAGCAGTTCGCGAGCAGGTACGGCGCGGACCCTGAGGACCTCGAGAAGGCGGAGCGCTTCGCCGCGGACAGCGGCCTGCGGGTATCGCGAGCCGATCCCGCCGCTAGGACCGTCACGCTCACCGGCAGCGCGGCGGCGTTCTCGCAGGCGTTTGGGGTCGAGCTGAAGCAGTACGAGCGCGGCAAGACTCGCTACCGCGGCCGTGAGGGGGCGATCACGGTGCCAAAGGAGCTAGACGGCGTCGTGGTCGCGGTGCTGGGCCTCGACGATCGCGCGCAGGCCAGGCCCCACATTCACCGTCGTCGCCGGTCGGGATCTAACGGCGCGGGGGCGAACACGAGCTATACGCCCGTGCAGGTGGGCGAGCTCTATGGCTTTCCCGCCGAGGCATCGGCAGCGGGCGAGTGCATCGGCCTGATCGAGCTCGGCGGCGGCTATGAGGAGGAGGACCTCAAGCTGTTCTTCGGCGGCCTTGATGTGCCCGTCCCGGATGTGGTCGCGGTCGGAGTCGAAGGCGCCAGCAACGACTTCGCCGGCGGCGGGGGAGCCAACGGTGAGGTCGCGCTCGACATCCAGGTGGCGGGGGCGATGGCTCCGGCGGCGACGCTCGCGGTGTACTTCGCCCCCAACACCGACCAGGGGTTCCTGGCGGCGATCAACGAAGCCATCCACGACACGACCAACAAGCCGTCGGTTGTCTCGATCAGCTGGGGAGGCCCGGAGGAAAGCTGGACTCCGCAGGCGATGGAAGCGATGGACGAAGCGTTCGCCGACGCCGCGGCACTCGGCATCAGCGTGTTCGTCGCCTCCGGCGACCAGGGCTCGGCCGATCGGCTGCAGTTCATCGAAAACGAACAGGGACAGCTCGTCCGCAACCCCGAATACGACGGCAAAGCTCACGTTAACTTCCCCGCCTCAGCCCCGCACGCGATCGCGTGCGGCGGGACTCGGCTGGAGGGGGAGGGCGCCGTGATCGACAGCGAGACCGTCTGGAACGATGGCAACGGCTGGGCAAGCGGTGGCGGCGTGAGCGCATTCTTCAAGCCGCCGGCGTGGCAGCAAGCAGCGCTCGCTGAGCTCAACCCCGTGACGCCCCCCGGCAAAAAGCCCGGCCGCGGCGTCCCCGACGTCGCCGGCGACGCCGACGCCGAGACCGGCTATCGGATGTACTGCGGCGGCAAAGCGGAAGTCGCCGGGGGCACGAGTGCGGTGGCGCCCCTGTGGGCGGGCATCACGGCGCGGCTGAACAAGGAAAAACAGCGTCAGCTCGGCTTCCTGAACACGGCCCTGTACTCCTCGACAGGGCGGAGCTGTCTGCGCGACGTCACCGTCGGTACGAACGCGATAGCTGCCTCACAGGGAGTCAAGGGCACACCCGGCTACGAGGCGAAGGTCGGCTGGGACTGCTGCACCGGTCTCGGTACCCCTAACGGGTCGGCGCTGCGCGCGGCGCTCTGACGCGTCGGGCCCTCGGGTGGGGGCGCCTCGCGCGGGGGCGCTGGGGTGGGAGGGGCGCCTCGAGCGGGGCGTCCCTCAACCGCGCCGACGGCTGGCGCAATGTCCTCGCCAAAGCCGACGCGCGCAGCACGTCATCAAGGCTTCTCCAGCCAGGTAGGGTCCAGGGCGATGGCCGACGTCGTTGATGACAGCGCAGACGTCGACGGCAATGCCGGGGCCGTGCCACCGGCTAGCCCGCTGGACGCGCTGCAGGCGTGGCTCGAGGAGGCGCACACGAGCGGTGCGCCGGCGCCGTCCTCGGTCGCGTTCGTGACTGTCGGCGCGAATGGCCGTCCGTCGGCCCGCACCGTCTCGTTGAAGCGTCTCGATCACGACACGCTGACGTTCACGAGCGCCCTGTGGACCCGCAAAGCAACGGAGCTGCAGGGCAACCCCAACGTCGCCCTGCTGTTCCACTGGCCGTCGCTCGGCCGCCAGGTCCACATCACCGGACATGCTGCGCTCGCCGAGCGTGATCTGGCACGCGAGCTGTTCGCCGAGCGCGACCTGGCCAACCAGCTCCAGACGCTCGTCTCGCGCCAGGGCACGCCGATCGCAGACCTCCAACCGCTGAGAGCACGACACGCCCACCTCAAAGCGACGATGGAGACACCCCCCGACTGCCCCGAGGACTGGGGCGCGATTCGTGTAACGCCCGACACTGTCGAGCTATGGTCCGAAGCTCCGGATCGGCTTCACGACCGCTGGCTGTACGAGCTTCACGAGCGCGGCTGGAAGCTCACGCGCATCGCCCCGTAGCTCGAGCTCGCCGAGCTCGTACCCGGTGTTATGTGGCCGTCACCGGCAGGCGCACCTGAAACACGGTGCGGCCGGGCTGGGTGTTGAGCGTGAGCGAGCCGTCGTGTCGGTCGACGATGATCCGCCGCGCGGTCGCCAGGCCGAGCCCGGTGCCGTGTCCGACGTCCTTGGTCGTGAAGAACGGGTCGAATACCCGCTCGGCGATCTCGTCGGGTACGCCCGGTCCGTCGTCGGCGATTTCGACGAGGACGCAGTTCGTGCCCTCGCGTCGTGTCGTGATCGTGATCGTGCCGTGATCGCCGAGTGCGTCGATCGCGTTGTCGAGCAGGTTCGTCCACACCTGGTTGAGCTCCGAGCCGCGCACGGTGAGCTTCGGCAGCGTGCGGTCGTAGTCGCGCACGACGTCGATCGTCGTCTGCTTGAGCTTGAAGCCGAGGACCGTGAGCGTCGTCTCGATGCCCTCATGGATGTCGACCTCGACGAGCTCGCCGCGGTCCATGTAGGAGTAGGTCTTGACAGCGCTCACGAGCATCGACATGCGCTCGGTGGACTCCTGCAGCTCGGCGGCGAGGCGACCGGCGGTGAGGGTCGCGGCGACCCAACGCAGCGCGGCGGGCGTGGCTGGGCCGGCGAGCTCGGCGACGCGGCTCAGCCACTGATCGTCGATACCGGCGGCGGCGAGCGGCTCGGCGAGGCTCCACGGTTCCGCGATGCCGAGCTGCTCAAGGCGCGCCAGCAGCTCGTCCTCGGCGTCGGCTGCATCGAGCGTGTCGAGCGCGGTGGCCGACGACGCGTGCGCGACGGCCTGCTTCTGCAGCGCCAGCAGCTGCGCCGCCTCCTCGCGCTCCACGCCCGCCTCGACGAACTGGGCGAGCGCCGAGCCGATCGCGTCGAGCGCCTCGGCGAGCTGCGCCGCGGCGCTGCGCGCGGCCGCTGCCGGGTTGTTCAGCTCGTGTGCGAGTCCCGCAGCCATCGTCCCCAGCGAGGCCAACCGCTCGCGGCTCTGCTCGATTTCGGTGACGCGACTCATCACCGGCTGAACCTGCTGCATCACACGCCGATGCACCGGCGGCTGCGCGAGTGCCAGCCTGCGGAAGTCCTCCGCTCCGATCAGCGCGAGCCGGCAGCTGGTGAGCGCCACCATCCTGACCCCGAGCGAGCCGCCCGTCAGCGCCGAGATCGCGCCCATCCAGGTCGGTGCGCGGTGCCTGTTGACGGGCTCGCTGCGACCGCGATCGACGATCAGCGCCTCCGATTCCCCCTCGAGTAGCAGCTGCGCTCCGCGCGATTGATCGTCCTGTTCGGCGATCACCTCACCGGCGGCGACGCTCAGGGGCACGGCGACCGCCACCCACTCGGCGAGCTGCTCGTCGCTGAGCTCGTCGAACAGGTCGATCGTCCGCAGCTCCTCGCCGGTGATAGGCGCTGCGCTCACGCGTCCAGCAGGTATTCGTGGACGAGCGACACCGCCATCGAGCCCTCGCCGACGGCGCTCGCAACGCGCTTGATCGAGCGCGAGCGCACGTCGCCCGCGACGAACACCCCTGGCACGGTGCTCTCCAGCACGTAGGGCTCGCGCTGTAGCGGCCAGCCGTTGTTCAGCGCGTCGCGCCCAGCGAGGATGAACCCACGCTCGTCGCGGGCGACGACGCCGTCGAGCCAGTCAGTGCGCGGCGAGGCGCCGATGAACACGAAGCAAGCGTCTGCCTCCAGCGTCTGCTCGCCGTCGGGCCCCTGCGCACGCAGCCGCCGCAGATGGCCGTCTTCGCCCTCGGCGGCGATCGCGCTGCTGCCGGTGCGCACCTCGATGTTCGCGAGCGCCGCGATCTGCTCGATCAGGTAGTGCGACATCGACTGCTCGAGTGAGGCGCCACGCACGAGCATCGTCACCTTCGCGGCGTAGCCGCTGAAGTAGACGGCCGCCTGCCCGGCGGAGTTCGCCCCGCCGATCACGACCACCTGCTGCTGTTGGCAGGCACGCGCCTCGGTCATCGCCGCCCCGTAGTACACGCCCGCTCCCGTCAGCTCGGCGAAGCCGGGGGTGTCGAGCTGGCGATAGGAGACGCCCGATGCGACGATCACGCAGCTCGCGCTCAGCGTCTCTGAGCCGCTCAGCTCCACGATCCGAGCCGCGCCCTCGGTGCGCAGGCCGATCGCCTCGTGGACCGTCAGCAGCTCCGCCCCGAGCCGCCGCGCCTGGTCGGTCGCCCGGCGTGCCAGATCCGAGCCGCTCAGGCCCGCAGGAAAGCCGAGGTAGTTCTCGATGCGGCTCGACTGTCCCGCCTGGCCGCCCGGTGCCTCGCGCTCGACCAGCACCGTCTTCAGTCCCTCCGAGGCGCCGTACACTGCCGCCGCCAGCCCCGCGGGGCCGCCACCGACGACGACGAGGTCGTAGTGGCTCTGCGCCGGCGTGCCGACGACGCCGAGACGCTCGGCCAGCTCCAGGATCGTCGGGCGCTCGAGCACGGTGCCGTCCTCGAGCAGCGCGACCGGTAGCCGGTCGGGGTCGACGCCCGCGACCTGCAGCAGTTCGCGCGCCTCGCCGTCGCGCTCGATGTCCAGCCAGCGAGCCGGCACGCGGTTGCGCACGAGGAAGTCGCGCAGGTCGTGTGACTCCTTCGAGTAGCGGTGGCCGATCAGACGCACGCCGCCGGCTTCGAGCGCGGCGCCCGCCTCCCACGTCGTAAGCAGATCCTCGACGACCGGAAACAGCTGTTCCTCCGGAGGATCCCAGGGCTTGAGCAGGTAATAGTCGAGTGCCACCTCGTTGATCGCCGCGATCGCCGCCTCCGTGTCGGCGTACGCCGTCAGCAGCACGCGCTTGGCGTCCGGCGCGATCTTGCGCGCCTGTGCCAGATACTCCGTGCCGGACATCCCCGGCATGCGCTGGTCTGCGATCAGCATCGCCACCTGGTCACCACGAACGCCCAGCTCGCGCAGCAGCTCGAGCGCCTGTGGACCCGACCCCGCCCGCAGCACCCTGAAGCGCTCGCCGAAGCCGCGACGCAGGTCGCGGGAGACCGCCGCGAGCACCGTCGGCTCGTCGTCGACCACGAGAATCGCCGGACGCCGTTCGGATGCGAGCGGCCGCTCGCCGGCGGCGGTCGCGTCGGGCTCTGTCACCGCTGGCATCGTCCTCGCAGCATAGGCATCGCGGAAGGAACGCGCCGGCTCGGAGTCCTTTTCGGTAACAGCAGAATCCCCTGACCGCCGCCACGGCGTCCGATTTGTCCAGAGGAGTGAACACATTGCGTCATCTACTGAAGTTGTCCCTACCGGCAGCCGCCATTTCACTGTTGCTTGCCGCCTGCGGCAGCAGCTCGACCAGCAGCAACACGACCAGCTCGGCTGCCGGCGCGCAGCCCGCCGCACAGACAAGCGGCAGCTCCTCGGGTGCGGTCGTGAAGACTGCGTCCAGCTCGCTCGGGACGATCCTCGTCAACAGTCAGGGTATGACGCTCTACCACCTCAGCGGCGAGCAGGACGGCAAGTTCATTTGCACCGGCTCCGCCTGCCTTGGCGTCTGGCATCCGCTGATCGCGCCATCCAGTGCCACTCCCAGCGGTCCGGTCGGCTCGCTCGGAACAGTGAAACGCCCCGAAGGGACTCTGCAGGTCACCTACAAGGGCACGCCGCTCTACACGTTTGCGCAGGACAAACAGGCTGGCGAAACGAATGGGCAGGGCATCAAAGACGTAGGTACCTGGAGCGTCGCCACGACAAGCTCCGGCAGCGCCCCCGCGGCGAGCACCGCCAGCTCATCGGAAAAGGAAGAATCAAGCGGCGGTGGCGGCGGCGCATACGGCTACTGAACGATCCGGAAGCTGGACGGGCAGCGCTCGTGGCTGTGAGACATCGGCCCCGCGCGCTGGCCGCCGGTTGTCTGTGCGCGGCCGGGCTCGTCGGGTGCGCGAGCCAAACCGGGACGGCAGCCACAACGCGACGTGCGCAGCGGACAGCGATCGAGCGCTACATCGGCGAGGTCGAGCCGATCACCGGCCTCGCCGACGGTGAACTCACCGACCTGCCCAACACGCAGGCTGCCCAGCGCGCCGCGATCATCCGCTGGCGCATCGGCCTGATGGTTCTGGCCCGTGCCGCCGGCGCGCCCCTGCCTGTCGACCTGCAACAAGCCGGACGCGGCGAGATCGCGCCGTCGCCCGATGGCAGCTGAGCGTACGCGGCACCGTGTCGCTTCGATAGCGATCGAGTCAGCGGCGAGCGAGCCGGCGTCCACTCTCG
>Ga0210388_10000608_pt1 | contig 28759 bp, 22 predicted proteins | sample IncBWC19OmetaG_FD_155485 | JGI IMG/M metagenome (GOLD analysis project Ga0210388, IMG submission 155485) | Forest soil microbial communities from Barre Woods Harvard Forest LTER site, Petersham, Massachusetts, United States - Inc-BW-C-19-O ...
CGTGCACGGCATCAGCCTGCCGCCCGGAGAATTCGGCGGCCCTTGGATAGAGCGGCTGTTCTTGAATACCTTGCCGCTCGATATGCACCCCTATTTCGCCGAAATCGGCGAGTTGCGGGTTTCCTCACACCTACTCGTGGCGCGCGACGGCGGCCTGACACAATTCGTCAAATTCACCGATCGTGCCTGGCATGCCGGTCAGTCCACCTACCAGGGCCGTTCGGCATGCAACGACTTCTCCATCGGCGTCGAACTCGAAGGAGCGGATACGCTCGACTACGAAGCCGCCCAATACCGCACCCTCGCGGAGATCGTTGCCGCCCTCTGTGATGCCTACCCTCGACTGTCCGCAGAACGCGTGGTAGGACACAGCGATATTTCGCCGGGCCGCAAGACCGATCCGGGACCCGCCTTCGATTGGGAGCGGGCTCGCCGCTGTATCGGCACCGCGTGCCACGCGGCCACGCGCCGCTAGGGAAAACCCCGGCTCTCCGTGCAACGTGAACCTGATCACGTTCCATTTCAGCAGATTTCCGCCCCTAAGCCGACACTAAGGTGAGGTCGTAATCCATACCAGTTCGGTGAGGGGGAGGGCTATTGTTTCGTTGGTTCGCGGACCTCCCGATCGAACGCAAATTGCGTGTGGTGATAACGGTTCCCGCAATGGCTGCTTTCGCGATAGCGATAGCGATGCATGTTGCGACCAACCTGTTGCATCTGCGGGCGGAAATGCAGCAGCGTGCGGCCGCCATCGGCCGCACCGCGGGCGTCAGCGGCATCGAGGCGATCGGCCGCGGCGATACCGCGGCCGCCATCAGCGCTTTGACCGCCTTGCGCGACGAGCCGATGGTGGACATCGCGGAAGTCTACTTGCCCGACGGGCAAAAGATCGCCACCTACGATCGCGCCGCTGACGGCGTGTTCCTGGGCGCGAGCGGTCCGGCCCGGGTGCGTTCAAACCAGTTCCAAGTGACGGCGCCCGCCGCGCACGAAGGCGCGGTGCTCGGTTACGTGCACATCCTCGTACCGGCCGCATCGCTCTACCCGTATTGGCGCGACTATGCCTTGATCAGCCTCGCGGCGATCGCCGCGGCGGTATTGATTTCCTACTGGCTGGCGGCCGGGCTGCAGCGACAAATCTCCGGTCCCATCGTGAATCTGGCGCATACCATGCAGCGCGTCTCCGCCGAGGAGGACTACAGCCTGCGGGTCGAGCGCAGCTCCGAGGACGAGATCGGAACACTGATCGACGGCTTCAACCAAATGCTCGGGCAAATCCGCCACCGCGATTCGCGTCTGGAAAAGTATCGTCAATTCCTCGAACAGCAGGTCGCCGATCGCACGGAAAATCTGGGCAATGCAAATCGCGAGCTGCAACTGGTCATCGACGATGCGACGCGCGCCAAGGAGGCGGCGGAGCGCGCCAGCAGCGCCAAGAGCGAGTTTCTCGCACGCATGAGCCACGAAATTCGCACGCCGATGAACGGCGTGATGGGCATGTCGGAGTTGTTGCAGGCGACCGAACTGACCCCGCGCCAACGACACTTGTCTCAAACCATCCACCATTCGGCCGGTGCGCTGCTGCAAATCATCAACGACATCCTCGACTTCTCGAAAGTCGAGGCGGGCAAACTCGAACTGGAATCGATCGAGTTCGGCTTGCGTGAAACCGTGGAGCAGGCAATCGAGATTTGCGCGGCGCGCGCCCACGCCAAGGGACTCGAGCTGGCCTGCGATGTCGGCCTCGACGTGCCCGCCAAAGTGCGCAGCGATCCGATGCGGCTGCGCCAGATTCTGATCAACCTGGTGGGCAACGCAATCAAATTCACGGACGCCGGAGAGGTGATCGTGCGGGTCAAGGTCTTGGCCGACGACGATCTGTTGCGCTTCGAAGTGATCGACACGGGAATCGGCATCTCCCAGGATGCCCAGACCGACATTTTCAACGCCTTCAGCCAAGCCGATTCGTTTACCACGCGGAAATACGGCGGCACGGGTTTGGGACTCGCGATCTGCCGCGAGCTTGCGACCTTGATGGGCGGCCAGATCGGCGTGGACAGCGTGGTAGGGCGCGGTTCGGTATTCTGGTTCGAAGTGCGGCTGCCGCCGGTGGTCGAGGCTTCCCCAACGTTCACCCGCTTGCCGCGGATGCGACTGGTGGGGCTGCAGGCGCTCATCGTCGACGACAACACCAGCAATCGCGAAATCCTCACACAGCATTTGAATTCCTGGGGTGTGGAAGTCGTGGCGAAGGAATCCAGCGCGGACGCACTCGCCGTGCTGCGCACCGACGCAGGACCGCGATTCGATTTTGCGCTGCTGGACGATCAAATGCCCGGGATGGACGGCATCGAGCTGGCGAAACGCATCCGCGATGATCAGCGGCTGGCGGCGCTGCGCCTCATCATGCTCACGACACGGGATCACCACGAGAGCAATTCCGCCACGGTGCAGCTGTTTGCGGCGATTCTCACCAAACCGCTGCGCCGTTCGCAGCTTCTGAATTGCGTGACCCGCGCCATGGTCGCGACGTCGGAAGCGGGACTGGAGGAAACCGCCATACGTTCGGCACTGCCGGCCACTGCGGGACGTGCCTTCGTGCCGAAGATTCTGCTGGTCGAGGACAATCCGGTCAACCGGGAAGTCGCGGTCGGCATGCTGGAAAGTTTAGGCTGCGTTGCACGCGCGGCGGAGAATGGCTGGCTGGCGCTCGAGGAGATGAACAACGACGCTTATGATGCGGTGCTGATGGACTGTCAGATGCCGGTGATGGATGGTTTGACCGCGACGGCGGAACTGCGCAGGCGCGAACAGAACGCGGGCGGTGCGCGACTGCCCATCATCGCGTTGACAGCCAACGCCATGGAGGGAGATCGCGAACGATGCCTCGCCGCGGGCATGGATGATTTCCTGAGCAAGCCTTTCTCGCAGCAGCAACTCGCGGCGCTGCTCAAGCGCTGGCTGGCGTTGCACGTGTTACCCGAGTCCGAGCGGCGCGAAGGCTCGCGGCTGCCATTGATCGATCCGAGCGTGCTGCGCAATATCGCGGCTCTGGCTCGGCCGGCGTTGCTCGATTCGATGATCGAATTGTACCTGTTGCATTCGCCGCCCCTGATCACGGCGATCGAGCAGGCGGCGGCCGGCGGCGACGTCGATGCTCTGCAGGTGGCTCTCCATACATTCAAGTCCAGCACGGCGAATCTCGGCGGCCTGCGTCTTGCCACGCTCACCAAGGAATGCGAAGCATTGCTGCGCGAGGGCGGCATCGCCAAGGCAGCGCCCTCGGTGCAGAGGATTCGCCGGGAATATCAAGACTTTTGCAGCGCGTTGATGCAGGAGCGCTCGCCGAGCGCAGCGTAGGCGCGAGAGGAACTCGATGAAGCCAACCGACAATCAACCTCATCCCCCGGCAACCGTGCTCGTCGTCGACGACGACCCTGGCGCGCGGCTGCTCGTCGGCAGTGCTCTGGAGGTTGCAGGCTTCCGGGTGACCACGGCCGCCGATGGCAGGAGCGCCATCGCCGAATTTCAGGTCCACCCGGCCGACTGCGTGGTTCTCGATGTCGTCATGCCCGGCATGAGCGGCTTCGATGTCTGTCGCGAATTGCGGGCTAGCCCAAATTCGCGCCACGTGCCGATTTTGATGCAGACCAGCCTGGACGACATGCAGTCGGTGCAACGCGCCTATAACGCCGGCGCCACTGACTTCACCTCGAAGGGAATCAATCCGATGTTGCTGGCGGAACGCGTCAAGTTCCTAGTACGCGCCAAGGAGACTCAGGACCAATTGCGGGAGAGCGAAGCGCGGGTACGCTACCTGGCTTACTACGATCCGCTCACCGGGCTGCCCAACCGCCAGCGTTTGCTGCAGATTCTGGAGCAGCAGGTGGAATGGGCCAATCCACGCCAGCGCGGCATCGCCGTGCTGATGATCGACGTCGACAACTTTTCGCGCATCAACGATACCCAAGGTCAGGCGGTGGGGGACAGCCTGCTGAAGGAGATCGCCCATCGCCTGCAGCTATGCTTGCGGGATAGCGAGCGCACGCTGCAAAACGACGGTGCGCTGAACGACATCAACGACTGGGTGGCGCGCACCGGCGGCGACGAATTCGCGCTCGCGTTGCCCGGGATCGCGACGACCGACAGCGTCCAAGTGGTGGCGCAGCGCGTGCAGCTCGCCTTGGCGCGGCCTTTCGTGTTCGCGCAGCAGGAGATACCGCTGTCGGCGACGATCGGCGTCAGCATGTATCCAGGCGATGCGCCGAGCGCCGAAGCATTGATCAAGAATGCCGACGCCGCCATGCATCACGGCAAGAAGGCCGGCCACGGCCGATTGGAATTCTTCAAGAAATCGATCAGCACGCGCGCCGCCAAGCACCTGTCCATGGAGGCCGATTTGCGCAAGGCTCTGGAGCGCAGTGAGTTCACGCTGAACTACCAGCCGCGCCTGGCCGTGGAGGGCATGTATGTGGAAGCCGTCGAAGCGTTGCTGCGCTGGTGGCATCCGCAGCGCGGGTTTGTCTCGCCCGACGAGTTCATCCCGCTCGCGGAACAGAGCGGCTTGATCGTTGAGATCGGCGACTGGGTGCTGCGCGAGGCCTGTGCCCAGGCGCGCCGCTGGCGCGATGGCGGTCATCACAGCTGGCAGGTTGCCGTTAACGTCTCGGGTGTGCAGTTTCGCGATGGCAGCTTGCCGGATCGCGTCTCGCGCGCCATCCATGCGGCCGGGATCGAGCCGCGCATGATCGAGCTGGAATTCACCGAAGGCGCGCTAATTGAATATTCCGCCGTCGTGAGCAAGGCGGTCAAAGCGCTGAAGGAGTTGGGCGTCGCGACCGCCTTGGATGACTTCGGCACGGGCTACAGTTCCTTGTCGTACCTAAGGCACTTTCCGATCGATACTCTGAAGATCGATCGCGTGTTCGTGCGCGACATCGCCTCGAAGAGCGGCGGGAACGCGCCTCTGGTCGATGCCATCATCGCCATGGCCAAGAGCCTGGGGTTGGATACCGTTGCCGAGGGCGTAGAGACCGAAGAGCAGTGGCATTACTTGAAATCCCGGCACGCCGATCAAGTGCAGGGGTTTCTGTTCTGCCGGCCGCTGGCGCTCGATGATTTGGAACGTTGGCACGCCGAATGGCTGCATTCCCATTTGCCGACCGCGAACGTCGGCTGAAGCTGAGACAGGCTGAAGCGTGAGAGAGGCTGAAGCGTGAGAGAGGCTAACGAGCGAGGTCAGGGCGGGGCGCTGCGGCGCCAAACCACTTCGCCATCGCCAGCGCGTGCCAGCACGCGAGCCATCACAAACAACAGGTCCGATAGGCGATTTAGATATTTGAGCGCGTCAGGGGAGACACTTTCCACGCGCGCCAGCGACCAACAGCGGCGTTCCGCACGCCGGCAGATGGCGCGCGCCAGATGGCAGGCCGCTGCTGCGGGGCCGCCGCCGGGCAGAATGAATTCCTTGAGCGGCGGCAGATCCTCATTGAGGCGGTCCAGTACAGACTCCAGCCGATCGACATGCGCCGGCTTGATCATGACATGGCCCGGGATGCACAACTCTCCGCCGAGATCGAATAAATCGTGCTGTATCTCCGTCAAGGTGCGGCGGATTTCCGGGGGCAGCACGGGATTGCCGAGGACAACGCCCAACGCGGAGTTGGTTTCATCGACCGTACCGTACGCCTCAACGCGCAAGTTCTCTTTGGCCACGCGCGAGCCATCGCCGAGGCCGGTACTGCCGTCATCGCCGGTGCGTGTATAAATTTTGCTAAGCCGATTGCCCATGATTCAACACTGCTTTCAAGGATGCGACCGTGGCCCAAGGTTTGCTATCGTGGCGCTCCATGAGTCACTCCCAGGAACTGCAGACGGCGCTGGACGCAGCTGAAAAGGCGGCGCTCATCGCGCGCTCATTGTATCAGCGCAACATCGAAATCCGTATCAAGGCCGACAAATCGCCGGTTACCGAGGCCGATGTCCGCTGTGAAATGGCCATTCGCGAAATTATCGAGGCGCGTTTTCCCACGCACGGCTTTTATGGCGAGGAAACCGGATTGCATCGCCAGGATGCCGAATACCTGTGGATAGTGGATCCCATCGATGGCACCAAAGCCTTTGTGCGCGAGTACCCCATGTTTTCCACGCAAATCGCCCTGATGCACGAGGGTGAAATTGTATTGGGGGTCTCGAGTGCACCGATCTACGGCGAAGTTGCTTATGCGCAGCGCGGACGCGGCGCATTCCTCAACGATAAGCCGATCACGGTCAGCAACGTTTCGACCATCGAGTCGGCACACCTGTCGTGCGGCAACATGAAAAGCCTCGCCACCGGCCCGCAGTGGACCCGCTACGGCGCGATGATTGCGCAGCTAAACCGCATTCGCGGCTACGGTGATTTTCTACACTACCATCTGTTGGCGTCCGGGAAGATCGACGCGGTGATTGAAACCGACATCAACATTCTGGATATTGCGGCGTGCGTGGCCATCGTGAACGAAGCCGGAGGCCGGTTCACCGAATTGAACGGCGCGCCAATCACACTCAAGTCAACCACGGTGCTGGCCAGCAATGGGCCGATGCATAGCGCGGTGCTCGCCGCCTTGAGCTGATGGCACAGAGCGGCGCCAGAAAGCTGCGGGCTGAGGCGATGGCGCGCGCTATGGCCAGCGAATCTCGAGCGCGGTGGCGGGACCGATGAGCACCTCGTCCAGACTGGCCGCTTGTTGCCACCGATCGGCACTGAGCATCAGCCGCCCAGCCATGATCTCGGCGAAGCGCTGCGGATAGAGCGGCACCTGGTTCGGATCGCCATAGCCGTCCGGGAATCGGGGCGCGTCGCTACCGGGTAAGTATTTATCGCTGGCACCGACGGTGTGCAGCAACTCGTGCGCGATCACCACGGCATTTTCGCCGTCCATATCCGGCGCTGCGAATGCGTAGACCACGCCGATGAGTCCTTTGGTCAGACCGAGTGAATGGGGTACCTGCGGCGTCAGAGCCGGATCGTGGTACAGCACGAACATGCGGATGTCCTCCGGTTCATTGACATGACCGCTCGCCCGCCACGCCCAGAGCCTAAGCTTCAAGCTCCACCAGGCCGTTGCCAACAGGCCGGCACCCGCTTCACGCTGCGGCGGCCGGTCGTGCAATTCGCTTCTGAGCCGGGTCTTCACGGGCTCAGCCTCATGCAGGCCGTGCCGCGCCGCTTCCCGGATGAAAAATTGATCGATCGGCTTGAAGCGATCGGCGTCGAGGGCCGAAACATACCGCAAGGTGACGGGACTGTCGTCGGCCGCCATGGGATAGATGGCGACGTACAAGGGCTCGCGCCAGCGGGTGCTGCGATAGCGGTCCTGCCAGGTGGTCAGGGCCACGATCAGCAACACCAGCAGCAGGATCAGAATGCGCAGCAGCTTGAATCCGCCGCGGGGCGGCGAATCAGTCAGCTGCTTCAATCGGAGGCCTCAACGTTAAATTCGGCGATTTCCCCGTTGCTGGTGCTGTATGACACGACCAAGGGCTTGCAGCACACCGGGCAGTCTTCGATATACGATTGCTCGGGAACTGACAGATCGAGCGTCAGGGTGATCCGTTCCCAACAATGCGGACAAGTCGTGTCCTGGCCTTGAACGAGAAACATGGTGTGCACTCTTCGAAAAATTGATTGATTTCAACAGCTTATCAAAAAACCGGGGCCGTTTGCGGCGTGCACGCGGCCGTTCGCAGCGTGGCGGCCGCTGCCGGCTGCTCGCACCGCGCGCTGCGCCAAAAGCTCCTCCAAATGCGCCCGCAAAAACACGCCAAACGCGGCGATTCTGTCTGCATCACACCGGAAGCGTTACCCGACCGTTATACTTCGTCATTGGCTTTTGGGGATAGAATTACGAGGAAACATGGAGCCGACCGATACTTCCAAGCCTGATTACTTTCATCGGGTTGTAGATTGCCAGTGGGCCTGTCCGGCGCACACCGACGTTCCCGAGTACATCCGTCTGATCGCTCAGGGCGAATTCACCGAGGCCTACATGGTGAATCGCGAATCGAACGTCTTCCCGGGCATCCTGGGCCGCGTTTGCGACCGACCCTGCGAACCTGCCTGCCGACGCGGCCGCATCGAAGAAAAGCCGGTCGCCATCTGCCGGCTGAAGCGGGTCGCGGCCGACAACCGCGACGACATCACCGCACTGCTGCCCAAGGCGCCGCGCGAAAAAAACGGTAAGCGAATCGCCTGCATCGGCGCAGGTCCGGCTTCGCTGACCGTGGCCAATGATTTGTTGCCCTTAGGCTATGAGGTCACCATCTTCGAACAGTACGCCGTGCCCGGCGGACTGATGCGCACCAATATTCCGGCATTCCGGCTGCCGGCGAATGTGCTCGATGAAGAGATCGGCTACATCGTCGACATGGGCGCGGATCTGCGCCTGAATTCGCCGATCAAGAGCATGAAGCAGTTGTTGGACGCCGAAGAGTTCGACGCCGTATTCGTCGGTTCGGGCGCGCCCAAGGGCAAGGAGCTCGAGCTGCCCGGCCGTCACGATACCGACCGCATTCATATCGGGATCACCTGGCTCGAGTCCATCGCCTTCGGCCACATCGACAAGGTGGGCGAGAAGGTTTTGATCATCGGCGTCGGCAATACCGCCATGGATTGCTGCCGCAGTTCCCTGCGGCTCGGCGCGAAAAACGTCAAAGTCATGGCGCGCAAGCCGCGCCAATTCTTCAAGGCTTCCGAGTGGGAGCTGGAAGACGCCGAGGCGGAGAAAGTCGAGATCGTCATCAATCACGCGCCGAAAGCTTTCGTCATTGAAAACGGCAGCCTGACCGGCATGATGTTCGAGAAATTGGAATACGACATCGAGAACGGCGACATCACTGCAACGCGTTCATTGGGCGACGTATTCTTGCCCTGCGACGATGTCATTCTTGCCATCGGCCAGGAAAATGCCTTTCCCTGGATTGAAAAGGGCATCGGCATCGAACTCGACAAATGGAATGTCCCCAAGGTCAATGCGCGCACCTTTCAATCGACCCGTTCCGAAGTTTTCTTCGGCGGCGATGCGGCCTTCGGGCCGAAGAACATCATTTGGTCGGTCGAACACGGTCACCAGGCCGCGATTTCCATCCACAAGTTTTGCCACGACGAGTCGATCGACGAGCGCCTGCCGCGCGGTGTAACCCTGTCCAGCCGCAAGATGGGCATGCACGAATGGGCCTACAAGAACGAATACAACGGGGTCGAGCGCCGACTCGTGCCGCATGTGGGATTGGTCGACCGCTTCAAGAAAATCAATATTGAAGTCGAACTGGGATTCACCGCGGAAGAGGCGGCGCTCGAGGTGCAGCGCTGCCTGAATTGCGACGTGCAGACGGTGTTTACCGCCAAACTGTGCATCGAGTGCGACGCCTGCATCGACATCTGTCCGGTGGATTGCCTGACCATTACGCCGAACGGCGCGGACGCCGAATTGCGCGCCCGCTTGACGGCGCCCGCCACCAATCCGACCCAGGCGTTGTACGTCTCGGCGGCGTTGCCGCAAACCGCGCGGGTCATGGTCAAAGACGAAGATGTTTGCGTGCATTGCGGATTGTGCGCGGAGCGCTGCCCGACCGCTGCGTGGGACATGCAGAAGTCGACCATTCGAATTCCGCTCGCGATCGATGAGGAGGTTCGTGCATGCCCAGCCTGATTGCCGAGGCCAGCCGTGTAAACGATTTCGTGGTGAAATTCGCCAACGTCAACGGCACGGGATCCGCCAGCGCCAATTCGCTGATCATGAAGGCGATCTTCCGCATGGGCGTGCCGGTCACCGGCAAGAATTATTTTCCCTCGAATATTCAGGGCCTGCCGACCTGGTATGAAATCCGCGTGACCCGCGATGGCTACGCGGCGCGCGCCAGCCACGTCGACATCATGGTCGCAATGAATGCCGAAACTTACTCCAAGGACATTCGCGAGCTGCGCTCCGGCGGATATTTGATTTATGACTCGACCTGGCCGCGCAGCGCGCTCCTGCAGCGCGGCGATATCACCGTTATTCCGGTACCGCTCGCCAAGCTGGTGAACGAGAATTTCGACGGCGTGCGCAATCGCATTCTCCTGAAGAACATTGCGTATGCAGGCGTACTGGCCGCGCTGCTCGATGTCGATCTCAATGTGATCAGCGGATTGCTGAGCGAGAGCTACGGCAAGAAGCCGAAACTGCTGGACTCGAACACCAAGGCGCTGCGCCTGGGATATGACTACGTGAAGGAGAATTTGACCTCGCCGCTGCCGCTGCGCGTCGAGCATCTGGAGAAGACCGCCGGGCACATCATGATCGACGGCAATACGGCCGCCGGCCTCGGCTGCGTTTTTGCCGGCGCAACGGTCGGCGCGTGGTACCCGATCACCCCGTCCACTTCGCTCATGGATGCGTTCAAGGGGTTTTGCGAGCGCTACCGCGTCGATGCCGCGACCGGCGAGAGAAATTTCGCGGTCCTGCAGGCGGAGGATGAATTGGCAGCGGTGGGCATGGTGCTCGGCGCCTCGTGGAACGGCGCGCGGGCCTTCACGCCCACCAGCGGACCGGGAATTTCGCTGATGAATGAGTTCATCGGCCTGGCGTACTACGCCGAAGTGCCATGCGTGATTTTTGACGTGCAACGGGTCGGGCCTTCCACCGGCATGCCGACACGCACGCAACAAGGAGACGTTTTGCTGTGCGCTTACGCATCGCATGGCGATACCCGGCATGTGCTGCTGTTTCCGGCTAATCCCGAGGAATGTTTCTACATGGCGGTGCAGGCCTTCGATATTGCCGAACGCCTGCAGACCCCGGTTTTCGTGCTGTCCGATCTGGACATCGGCATGAACGATTGGATGTGCCCGGACTTGAAATGGGACGACGCCTACAAGCCGGACCGCGGCAAGGTGCTGTCGAAGCAAGAAATCGAGGGCCTGGAAAAATTCTATCGCTATCTGGATCGCGATGATGATGCGATTCCGTACCGCACGTTGCCCGGAGTTTCTGCCAAAGGCGCATATTTCACGCGCGGCTCCGGCCACAACCAGTATGGCGGCTACACCGAGGATTCCGCCGAATATCAAGTCGTTCTCGACCGCCTGAAGCGCAAATTCGCCAACGCCTCCAAATACACGCCGAAGCCGGCGTTGATCGGCAAGGGCAACAGCGCCGTCGGCATCGTGAGCATCGGTAGTTGCGACGGCGCGATTCGCGAGGCGCTCGATGTCCTGAGCCATCAAAAGATCGAGGTCGACTATCTGCGCGTGAAGTCATTCCCGTTCAACAGCGAAGTGGAGGCGTTTTTGAAATCGCACGCGACCATCTTCGTGGTCGAACAGAATCGGGATGCGCAGCTGAAATCCTTGCTGATCCTGGAGACCGCGGTGGAGAAGGCCAAGTTATTCTCCATTTTGAGCTACAGCGGGCTGCCTATTTCAGCGCAGCCCATTGTCGATGAGATTCGCGCCAAACTGGCGGAGGCGCCGCGCTTGAGCGCGGTGCCGCGCTAACCCGAGTTCCCTATGTCATACATCAACAAACCGAAAGTCTCCCACCCCTCGCTGCCCACCAACGAATTGGGACTGACGCGCCGTCAATACGAGGGCAGCATGTCCACGCTGTGCGCCGGCTGCGGCCACGACTCCGTCACCGCGGCCCTGGTCGAGGCGTGCTGGGGGCTGTCGCTGCAGCCTGAACAATTGGTCAAACTGTCCGGTATCGGTTGCTCATCGAAGACCACAGCTTATTTCGTCAGCGGCTCGCATGGCTTCAACTCCGTGCATGGCCGCATGCCCTCCATCGCGAGCGGCGCGAATGCCGCCAATCGCGGACTGACCTATGTGGGCGTGTCGGGCGACGGCGATTCGCTCTCCATCGGCATCGGTCAGCTCGTGCACGTCATTCGCCGCAACGTCAACATGCTGTACATCATCGAGAACAACGGCGTTTACGGCCTCACCAAAGGGCAGTTCTCGGCATCCGCGGATATCGGCAGCAAGGCGAAGCGCGGCGAGACGAATGCCTCGCCGCCCATCGATCCGGTGCTGCTGGCGCTGTCGTTGGGCGCGACCTTCGTCGCGCGCAGCTTCTCGGGCGACAAGGCGCAGCTCGTGCCGCTGATCCAAGCCGGCATGCGTCACAACGGCTTTGCCTTGATCGATGTGCTCTCGCCGTGCGTGACCTTCAACGATCACGAGGGCTCGACCAAAAGCTATGGGTTTACCCGCGAGCACTATCATGCGGCGGTCGAGGCGGACTTCGTACCGCGGGCCGAAGAAATTGCGGTGGACTATCCGGCAGGCGAGGCCATTCCGGTCAGTTTGCATGACGGCAGCCGTGTGGTGCTGCGCAAGCTCGACCCGACCTATGATCCGACCGATCGCACGGCCGCGTACAACTATATCGAGAACAAGCTCAAGCAAAATGAATACGTGACCGGGCTCATTCACATCGATGAGGCGGACAACACCGAGTTTCACAACCTGAATCGTACGGCGAAGGTGCCGCTCAACAGCCTCCCGTTCGACAAGCTTTCCCCGGGTAGCGCGGCGCTCGACAAATTGATGGGGCGGTACCGGTAGCGCGTCGGCGCAGTGATTTTGACCGGTTGGTGTAGCAATCGACGAATGCTCGAGCCGGTCAATATCACTACGCCGGTGCGACCGATGAGTGCCGGTACTAGTGGCGGCGCAAATGGGTGGCGGAGAGCAGCATTCGAACCGGCTCGCCGATCAGTTCGTAGATTGCGATATGAGATCGAACCAGCGCGTCCGGATTGGGAAAATACTGCAGCACGCCGTAATCCCGCGGCGCTAGCATTCCCAAGGGCGCCGGGACGACTTCGAAGCCGGCCTCGGTAAACTCCCGCACGGAACGCCTCATGTGGGTCGCGTGCGTGACCAGGATAATGCGGTGCACGTTCGCCGCCGTGAGTATCCGTGCGGAGTTGCGCGCATTCTGAAACGTGTCGTAAGCCTGGTCGTCGACCCAGCGCGTCTCGATCTCAAAGTTTCGCTGCAGCGAATCGTGCATCGCGCGGGCCTCGAGTGAATATCCGGTGACGAGAACCGGCAGCCCGGTTTTCTTCGCGAGGTACGCGCCGTAGCTCAGTCTTTCGAGCATGTAGGGTTCGGCGGCGGGTCCTTGGTACTCGGGAGCCATGGCGCGCTCACCGCCGCCTCCCAGAATCACGATGGCTTGGGCGTCGGCCGCCTGGCGAAGGTCAACCGGCGGATACAGGTCGACGAGAGCAGTCAAAGCATCTGCCACAATCGGAATCGACAACAGCCACAGCGTTGCCAGACCCACGACCATGAATATCCGGGCGAGGCGCGGCCGCGCTTTGAGCAGCAGCAAACCCAGCAGCATCAGGATGAGCGCGCTCGCGGGCGGCAGGATCAATTCCCGCAGCAGCGTCTTGAGATGTAATAGCCACATCAACGGTGAGCGACTCCTGTAGAGCGCAGCCAGCAGCGCAACGAGTTATTTAAACACCAAGTTGGTCGCGCGAGTTTAGCGTGTGCGTGAAACCGCAGTGGAAAAGTGGCAATATCGGCAACCCTTCGGGAATTCGCGCAACAAGCTGGGCCGGCAATGCAAAAAATTTCTTATGTATTTGCTCTGATATTCGCCCTGCGGATCGGCGCGGCAGTCGCCCAAGCGCCGATGATGCAGAGCTGCGAATCCACGCCGCAGCCCGCCTTCTGCAGCGCGGTTCGCGGCGTGCGGTCGGAGGGCTGGCCGGCGCAGAGCCGCTCCGAAGTGATGGCGCAACATGGCATGGTCGTTGCCAGTCAACCGCTGGCTGCCCAGGCGGGACTGCAGATTCTGCAGCATGGCGGCAATGCCATCGATGCGGCCGTGGCCACGGCCGCGATGCTCAACGTGACGGAGCCCATGATGGTGGGGATCGGCGGAGATCTATTCGCCATCGTCTATATCGCGAAAGAACGCAAGGTGTATGTGCTGAACGCCAGCGGCATGGCGCCCACCGGCGCCACCTTGGAGCGATTCAATAAACTGGGCTACGCCTGGAATCCCAAAAACTGGGGTCCGGGTTCGGGCATGCCCGCGGGCGGAATATTGCCGGTGACGGTGCCCGGTGCGGTGTGGGGCTGGCAGGCGGTGCTCAAGCGTTTCGGCAAACTCACTTTTAAAGAGGTGCTCGATCCGGCGGCCAGGTACGCGCAAGAGGGATTTCCGATTTCAGAGCGCATCGCGCATGACTGGCGCTTGCCCAACGCGCTGCCCCTGCAGGGGTGTTGCACGTCGCCCGACCCCGATTCGATCAAGACCTGGTACGTGAATGGCGTGCAGCCGCTGCCCGGACAGATTTTCAGAAATCCGGATCTGTCGCGAACGCTGCGACTGCTGCAGGCGAAGGGGGCAGAGGCGTTTTACAAGGGAGAGATCGCGCAAGCTCTGGTGGCGAAGTCGCAGGCGCTCGGCGGTTCGATGACGCTCGAGGATCTTGCCAACTACAAGGGCGAATGGGTCGAACCCGCGAAGACGAACTACCATGGTTACGACGTCCTCGAATTGCCGCCGCCGGCGCAAGCTTGGGCAACGGATGAGATTCTGAATATCCTGCGCGTGTGCGTGCCGCAATGGACCACCGGGCAGACCCTGGCATCACTCGGCCCCAAAAACCCCGAGTATTGGCATTTGCTGATCGAAGCGAAGAAGCTCGCCTATGCCGACCTGTATCAATACAACGCGGATCCGAATTTCGCGGCTGTACCGCTTGGCAAATTGCTGTCGGAGAGCTATGCCGCTTCGCTTTGCGGAAAAGTGGATCCGCAGCATGCTTCAGCACCGGCCGCGAGCGGGAATTTTCCCATGCCGGGCGACACCATCGTGCTGTCCACCGCCGACGCCGAAGGCAACATGGTGTCCTGGGTGAACAGCAATTTTTCCGCCTTCGGCTCCGGCGTGACGGTGCCGGGCTATGGCTTCATTCTGCACAATCGCGGCGCCCTGTTTACGCTCAATCCCAAGAGCCCCAATGTCATCGAGCCCCACAAGCGGCCGTTCAACACCTTGTCCGCGGGCTTCGTGATGCACAACGATCAGCCGCTGATGACGGTCACGCTGATGGGCGGCGACATGCAGGCGCAGGGACACGCGCAGCTGTTGGTTGATATTTTCGATCTTGGCGCGAATTTGCAGGCGGGCGCGGACATGGCGAGGTTCCGCCATTCGCAAGTGTCCAATGCCTTGAGCCTGGAGACGCCGCTCTATGATCTGGTGGGCGCAAAACTCGCGGCCATGGGCCACGCGGTGAAATCGGTCAGCGGCGAGGAAATGGGCGGGGTGCAGATCCTCATGTTCGTCGCCGACCCGTCTCAAGCGCAAGCCGCGCCGGACGCCGCAAAACATGTCGCCGGCTACTATCGCTCGGGATCGGATTTCCGCAAGGACGGCGCGGCGGTCGGCTGGTAACGCGGCGGCCTGCAGCGCGCAGGCGGCCTTGACTCACGGCGGAAGCAATCTGCGTTTGCCGTCCGCCGACAGCATAATCCCGGGTTCATCGAGACCGGTTCGATCCCACAGCTCGCAGGTTACCTCGCGATGACGCTGGTCCAGCGCTTCGCAGTAATTGGTGTATAGACAAAGCCGCACGTCGGCGCCGCGGCCTTCGCGAACTTTCAAAAACCAATCCGGATCGGCCAGCGCCTGGCGCGCAAATCCGACGATGTCCGCCACGCCGCTGCCCAGCGCATGTTCCGCTTGCTTGAAGTGATGGATACCGCCGGAGAGCACGATGGGTGTGGTGAGCCCAGCCCGGCGGATTTTCGAACGGATGCGTGAACACGCATCGACGTTGCGGCCAAAGGGTCCCTTCGCGTCGGAATAATACGACGGCATGCACTCATAACCGCTGCGCCCGGTGTACGGGTAAGCGGCTTCGCCGATTTTGGGCTGCGAGGCGTCCTCGAATTTTCCGCCGCGCGACAGCGAGATGAAATCCATGCCGGCGCGGGCGAGCCGCTCCGCAAAGTACTCCGTGTCCTCGACCGTGCTGCCGGATTGGATGCAGTCTTCCGCGAGCATGCGGCAGCCGACCGGAAATGCCGAGCCGACCTCGGCTCTGACCGCTGCCAGGACCTCCAACGGCAGGCGAACTCGCTGTTCGGGTGCGCCTCCGTAACCATCGGCTCGCGTATTGAGGGCGGAAAGAAATGACGCCATGGTATAGGCATGCGCGTAGTGCAGTTCGACCCCATCAAAGCCGGCCTTGCGCGCGCGCGCCGCAGCGGCCGCAAACACCGCGGGAAGCGTGGCGGGTAAATCGCGGATCGCCGCCACGTCCGTATCGGTGACGCGCTCGCGTTGCCCCTGCCGCAACGACTCGAGCTCGCGCGCGGTCAACGCCATTTCCAGCTCAGAGGGCGAGAGCGATGCCAATCGAGCTCGGACACTGGGTTCATCGCAGTCGGCCATCTGCAAGAATTCCCGATGGCGCGGCGTCACCTGCAAGAAGCGTTCGAAGTATTTTTCCGCAGAGGGGCGGCGCCGAATACTCAAAAAATCGATGATTTGTATGAACAGCCTGGTCTCGCCATTACTGGCGCGGCGCACGCATTCCGTCAGCCGTTCGAGCCCCTGCAGGTAACGATCATCGCTGATGCGCAGCAAGGGACCGCTCGCGACGTCGCGCACACCCGTGGCCTCCACCACCAATGCAGCGGGACGGCCGCGTGCAAAACGTTCATACCAGGCCAGCACCGACGGCGTGACATCGCCCGCTTCGGAGGCGCGCCACGGGACCATGGCGGGGACCCAGGTGCGCGAGGCCAGTCGGACCGAGCCCACCATGATCGGCTGGAACAGCTGCGACCGCTGCGCCTGAACCGCGCTGGGCCATGGCGCGTCGAGCGGCGCGTACTTGATTCGCTCAGGCGGACGCCATGTGGCCATGCGCTTCTTCGTCGGGGATCACGGCCGTTGCTTCTATTTCCACCAGTGCGCGCTGCTCGACCAAGCCTCGCACCTCCACGACCGACATGGCCGGAAAGTGCTTGCCGAGGATTTCCCGATAGGCGGCGCCGATGTCGCGCGCCTCGCGAATATAGGCATCGCGGCTCAGTACGTACCAGGTCAGTCGGACCAGGTGCCGCGGCTCCGCCTGAGCCTCCTTGAGAACGCGCACGATATTGCGCAACGCCTGCGCGGTTTGCCCGGTCAAATCGTCGCTGCTGAATCGTCCGTTGCTATCCCAGCCGATCTGGCCGGAAATGAATATCATTTGTCCGCGTGCGGCCATGCCGTTGGCGTAACCCTTTGGACGTGGCCACTCCGCCGGTTGCAATGTCTTGGTGCTCATCGCTAATTGCCTTGAAAAGTCGGACGCTGTTTGGCCGAAAATGCCTGGTAGGCGCGACGAAAGTCTTCGGTCTGCATGCAGATCGCCTGCGCCTGCGCTTCGGCCTCGAGTGCCTGTTCGAGCCCCATGTTCCACTCCTGATTGAGCATGGTTTTGGTCATGCCGTGCGCGAAGGTTGGACCGTCGGCAAGTTCACGGGCGAGCTGCGCGGCCGCGGCACGCAATTCCTCGACGGGCAGCAAACGGCTGTAAAAGCCGCAGGCGAGCGCTTCATCGGCCGCCATGCTGCGGCCCGAGAAGAGTAACTCCGCCGCGCGTCCATGGCCGATGATGCGCGGTAAAATTGCGCATGCGCCCATGTCGCAACCGGCAAGACCGACGCGCGTAAACAGGAACGCGGTTTTGGAGCGGGGCGTGCTCAAGCGGATGTCGGAAGACATGGCCAAGATCGCGCCGGCACCGGCGCATACGCCATCGACCGCGGCAATGATCGGCTGCGGGCACGCGCGCATGGCTCGCACCAGGTCGCCGGTCATGCGCGTGAAATCAAGCAGGTCGGGCATGCTCATCCGGGTCAACGGCCCGATGATCTCCTGCACATCCCCGCCGGAGCAAAAATTCCCGTCCGCGCCGCAGATGACAATCACTTTCACGTCCGACGTCAGGGGAAGCCGGCGCATCAGATCGCGCAATTCCGCGTAACTCTCAAAGGTGAGAGGGTTTTTCTTTTCCGGACGATTCAATGTAATCCAGCCGACTCGATTTTCGACCGCCCATTGGAAATGTCGCGCCTGATAGTGGCTCAAAGTATCTTTCATGAGGTTTCCCGGGTCAGTTGCGCACGCAAATGCGACAAGGATTCATTCAATGCGCGCTGCTCGCGTTTGGAAATACCGGAGAAGAGATTCACGATCCAGGACTCGTGCTCGACCGCCATCTGCGCGAAGAGCCGCCGGCCTTCCTTGGTGAGCTTGACCAGGTAGGCGCGCCGATCGGCAGGATCTTCGGTCCTGACGATGAGGCCCGCGCGCTCCAGTTGATCGACGATGCCGGTGACATTGCCGCCGGTCACGAGCATGCGCCTCGACAACTCGCCCATCTGCAGGCCTTTAGGGAAGCGCTCGAGCTGAGCCATCAGATCGAAGCGCGGCAGCGTGGTTTTGAATTGCTTGCCTAAGGCCTTACGCACATGGTTCTCGATGAGGTGCGAGCAGGTCAGCAGGCGCAGCCACAGACGCAGCGATTCATGAGTGTCGTCGGTCAAGCGCATGTCCAACCCCAAGGCAGCGCTCACATCAATTCTCCGCCGGCGACCACGATGCTTTGCCCGGTGACGGATTCGCTGCCGGGCAGGCAGAGCCAGGCCACGGCATTGGCCACTTCGTCAGGTTGGACGAGGCGCCCCTGGGGATTCGATTTGGTCATGGCCTGCAGTGCATCCTCGAGCTTGCGGCCGGTGACGGCCGATATTTTCGCTGCCGCCTCTCTGACCAGATCGGTATCCGTGTACCCGGGGCACACGGCGTTGACGGTGATGTTGCGCGTGGCAACTTCTCGTGCAACGGCACGCGTCAATCCGATGACGCCGTGTTTCGCCGCGCAGTAGGCGGCAACATAAGGATAGCCCGTGAGTCCCGCGGTACTGGCAATATTGACGATTCGCCCGAAGCCGCCTTGCAACATGTCGGGTAACGCCGCTTGAATTCCGAAGTAAGTGCCCGATAGATTGATCGCGAGCAGACGCTCCCACAGCGTATCGTCGCGCTTGGTGATGGGCGCGCTGATCGCCTGGCCGGCGTTGTTGATCAGAATTTCGATCGGACCGAACATCGTGCGTGCGGCGGCAAACGCGGCGTCCACGGATTCCCGCTTGGCGACATCCGCGGTCGCGCAAAAGGTTTGTGCGCCGGAGGATCTCAATTCGGCCGCAAGCCCCTCGAGAGTGGCGGCGGTGCGGCCGAGCATGCTCACCTTGGCGCCTCGAGCGATCAGCGCGCGCACGATACTCGCGCCGATGCCGCGGCCTCCACCGGTAACCAGCGCATGCCGTCCTTGCAGCGGTTTGTAGCCGTTCATACGGAGCCTGCTGCGGTCGCGGCGCGTGCCGCGGCGCGCTCGAGCTGACTCTTGGCGGCCAGATACGGCTCGGGCCACCACTGCTCGGTGTAGCCCTGCGCGGCCGCTTCCGCGAGTGTCCAGGAAGGAGAGCTGAGGTGCGGGCGGGCAATCGCGCATAAATCTGCGCGGCCCGCGGCGATGATCGAATTGACGTGATCCGCTTCGAAGATGTTTCCGACGGCAATCGTCGGGATGCCGGCCAGATTGCGCACCATGTCGGCCAGCGGCGTCTGCCACATGCGGCCATAGACCGGGCGCTGCGTCGCCACTGTTTGACCGCTCGAAATATCGAGAATGTCGGCGCCGGCCGCCGCCAAGGCCTTGGCAATGGCGATCACGTCCGCTTCGCTCAGGCCGCCTTCCGCCCAATCGCAAGCGGAGATGCGCACGCTGATAGGCCTTGTCGCCGGCCACACGGCGCGCACCGCGCGCAACACCTGCAGCGGAAACTTCAATCGATTCTGCACGGATCCCCCGTATTCGTCCGTTCTCACATTGGTCAGGGGCGAGAGAAAACTTGCCAGCAAATAACCGTGCGCCATGTGCAATTCGAGCATGTCGAATCCGGCCGCAGCGCCGAGCGTGGCCGCCCGCACAAAATCACTCTTCACCGCGTCCATATCCGCCCGGTTCATTTCCCGCGGGACCTGACTGATGCCGGGCAAATAAGGCAGCGGCGAGGGTGCCCACAGGAGCCAATTGCCGGAGCTTAGGGGGTGATCCGCTTCCTGCCAGCCCAGCTGCGTCGATCCCTTGCGGCCCGCGTGGCCGAGCTGCAGGCAGATGCGCGCCCGCGATTCCAAGTGGACGAAGTCCACGATGCGCCGCCACGCGGCAGCTTGGGTGTCGTTCCACAGGCCGGTGCAGCCGGGCGAGATGCGGGCGTCGGCGGAGGTGCAGGTCATCTCGGTGAATACCAAGCCCGCACCGCCGGTCGCACGCGCGCCATAGTGCACCAAGTGCCAATCGGTGGGCACGCCGTCCACCGCACGATATTGCGCCATGGGCGAGACCACCACACGGTTCACCAACTGCATGTCGCGCAGCCGAAACGGCAGAAACATCGGCGGGCGCGGCGCGGCGGCGCCGTCGCACTTCGCTGCCAGATTGGTCTCGATCTGGTCGATGAAGCGCGCGTCGCGCAGCTTCAAGTTGGCATGACCGATGCGCTGACTGCCCGACAGCAAGCTGTAGGCGAATTGCAGCGGCTCCATGTTTTCGTATCGAGCCACGTTTTCAAACCATTCCATGCGATTGCGGGCCGCATTTTGCAGCTTTTGCGCCTCGACGCTGCGCTCGGTCTGGTAGGACTCCAATCCCGACCGCACATCCTTGGCGTGGCTGACGTGCCGTACCAACGAGATGGCATCCTCCATGGCCAGTTTGGTGCCCGAACCGATCGAGAAGTGCGCGGTGTGCGCGGCATCGCCGATGAGCACGCGATTGCCATCATGCCAGTGGCGGCACTCCACTCGATTGAAATTGAGCCACGGTGAGCCGCGCAGATGCCGCGCGTTGGACAGCAGCGGCGCGCTGCGAAGATAGGCCGCGAACAGCTTTTCGCAAAACGCGATCGACTGATCGGCATCGGCCTGGTCCAGCCCGTGCGCGGCCCAGGTTTCCTCGCGCGTCTCCACAATGACGGTGGACAGGTCCTTGCTGAATTGGTAGGCGTGAATTTGAAACCAGCCGAATTCGGTTTTTTCGAACGCAAAGGTAAAAGCAGCAAATTTCTGGGTCGTGCCCAGCCAAATGTAGCGGCACTTCCGCACTTCGATGGTCGGCTCGAACTTGTCGGCCTGTTGGGTCCTGGCCTTGCTATTGGCGCCCTCCGCTATCACCACCAGATCGGCGCCGTCGAACTCTTTGGTGTCATTGAGCTCGTGCTGGAATGTCTGCTTCACGCCGAGCGAGGCGGCGCGCTTCTGCAGAATGCTGAGAAGCATGCGGCGTGAGACGCCGGCGAAACCATGACCCTGGGAGCGTACGGTCTGCCCCTTGAAATGCACGTCGATGTCGTCCCAGTGGTAGAACTCCTCGACGATGCGCGCATGCGAGGGCGCGTCCGCCTCCAGGAAGTTGCCCATGGTCTTGTCCGAAAACACGACGCCCCAGCCGAAGGTCTCGTCCGGACGGTTGCGCTCGAAAATTTCAACTGACGCGCCGGGCAGCGCCTTCTTGAACAGGATTGCGGAATACAAGCCGGCGGGTCCGCCGCCCATGCAGACAATTCGCTTCATGCCTCATTATATCAGGTTTCGATAGTTTAGATATAAAGGATTGTCAGGGAGCGCGAGAAGACGCGAGGCCCCAAAGCAGCAGGGCCTTGCGTCTTCTCGCGCTCCCTGACAAGAGATCGGGCCAATCAAAGTTACATGCTGACGCTACAGGTAGGTGGCGGGGCGATACCTGTTTATGCCGCCTGGGCTGGGTGGCTTTTCAGCGATGCGATGGCGCGCTCGAGCTGGACGCCGCTATCGTCGGCCAGGGCCGCTTCGCGCAAAGCCCGCAGGCGCGCGGCGCCTTCGGGTTCACCGGTCAGGCTCGGGACGAGTGCTGCCAGTTGACTGAATGAGGACCAGCCGCGCTCATGCGTGTCGCCGTAGCCCTTGACCAGGGTCTGGCATTCCGCGAGTTCCACGGCGAGGGCTTGGTTTCGCGGGGCAATCTCCGCGATCTGTTTCAACCACGCCTCGATGCGCTGGTTCTCGATCTGGTAACGCAGGCTGCCGCGTCTGAAGTGGCGGAGGGCGGAGATGGCGCGCAGCAATGCAAAGCCGCTGATGCTCGTGGTCGAAATGCGGCGTCCGGCCGTGAATCGCGCCAAGGCACGGCGTGCGCGCGCCGAGGCCAGCAGACGCCGGCCCAATCCTGCGGGAAGCGTGCCGCAGATCTCTTCCACCCGGGGTTTTACGAATTCGCGCACTTCGACTAGGTCGGTCGATTGCGCCTTCACCTCGCGCCGGATGCGCTCAGCGCGGCCGCGCCGCGTTTTGACCTGTGCCACGCGCATCACGTCCTCGAAACTCATCCATAACGCCAGGGAACGCGCCATCGCGGCGGTCAAAGCCGCATCGTTCGACAGCGAGGTGTCGAGCGCCGCGACGCGCTCGATTCGATCCAAAAACAAGCCGGCATAGGCGTCGTCCTGATAGTCGGACAGCCGCGCCGCCGCCATACCGAGCAACTCGTGCAGTCCGGCGGGGAAGCGGCTTTCGATGCGGGTTCGCAGCGCCGTGGGAACTTGGCTCAGCGTATAGTCGGATGAATCACGCGTGCCGGCTGGGTCGGGCCACGCCGCTGCGGTCAGCGGTTTCGCGGCTGCGGTGATCACCGCGAGGCGGCCGGCCTCGAACGCAGCCAGGCTGGCATCGACACCGACGCCGGATTCCTTGATCGCGTGGTGATATTGCTCGATTCCCCACGGCAGGACGCCGGCACCCGCGATGCTGCCGAGTATCACGGCGCTGATGCGGCCGCCCGCGGCCTCGGCGATCGCGGGCATGTCGAAGCCGATGAGCCGGGCCGCTGCCGCTGACGCCACCTCGAACAATTCTCGCGAACTCGCCCGCCCTTCACCGAGCGCGATCTTTTCACCGATGGTGTAATCCCGATGCGTGGACGCGATGAGCGTGGTGCGATCTTGGGTGACCAGGCCGCGATTGATCGCCCGGCCGGCCTCCATCCACTCCGATGCGACGACGATGTCCACGTCGCCGGGATTCGGCATCAGCGCCATGATGGGTTCCCGGCCCTCGGGTGCGTCGCCGCGCGGAAAGAATTCCAAATAGTAAATCGTCGCGCCGGTGCGCTGCGCGACGCCGGGCACGGAGGTGGCTTGCACGAAGTAGCCCGCGCTGCGGGCCGCCATGACCAGCCAGTCGGTCACGACCCCGCCGCCCTGGCCGCCCAAAGCTGCGATGGTCAAGGTGATGGGCCGGGAGCGCTTCAAGCCAGTAGGCGAATGATGGTTGACCGCAGCCGTGCCTTGAACCGATCCCACGCGGTCGGATTCACGATGACATCGGCCCGATAGAACGACGGACAGAGCACTGCAGCGTGCGCCACCTCGCCGCAAACCCCGCAGCCGACGCAGCTGTTGTCGACATACGCCACGGGATCGCGCCGCAACGGATCGGGATTGGTCTTGACGGTGAGCGACGGGCAGCCGGATAGCCGGATACACGAATGATCGCCCGTGCAGACATCGGAATCGATGCCAAAGCGCTCGCGGACGACGCGCTCGCCATCGCCGATCAACTTCTTGATGGCCGGTGCCACGCGCCGTTGGCGATTCAATTGGCATTCGCCTTCGGCAATGACGATTTTAGGGCCGGTGAACTTGGTGAGCAGCGCTTCGCGCAAGACCCCCATGGTCTGCTTCATGTCGTAGGTACGAATGGTTCGCACCCATTCAACGCCCACGCCGCGCACCGCGGTCTCGATGCGGTTTCGCGCGCGCCGGCCCTTGATCTCGGCCGACGATGACGGGATGTATTGCCCCCCGGTGGCGGCAGAGTAGCCGTTATCCACGATGATGGTCACGCCGTCGTGGCGATTGAAGACCGCATTACCGATGCCGCTGGTCAAGCCGTTGTGCCAAAAACCGCCGTCGCCCATCATGGAGAGCGCGCGCCGCGGGTTGGGCACGTTAAACGACGCGCCGCCGGCTGCGCCCAAACCATAGCCCATGATGGTCCCGCCAAGATCGAATGGCGGGAGGGTGGAAAAAGAGTGACAGCCGATATCGGCGCTGACTTGCATAGGACCCATTTCCCGCGCCAGCAGTTTCATGGAAGCAAACAGCGGCCGCTCGGGACATCCGGTGCACAATCCCGACGGGCGCACGGGCACGTTGCGCGCCAGCATGGCGGCCGGAAGCAGCGGAATCTCCGCGGTCGGCAACTGCCCATATTGCGCTAAAAATTTGCGCACGCCGGCGATGACCACGGCGCCGGTATATTCGCCTGCCATGGGCAGCGGCCCTTTGCCGACGATGCGCGTTTGCACGTCGGACTGACGGAGAAACAGGCTGGCCGCCTGCTCGATGAACTCGGGCTGACCTTCCTCGATGATCAGAATTGCCTTCTTGCCTTGCGCAAAGCGGGTGAATTCGTCCGGCACCAGCGGATAAGTCACGTTCAGGACGTACAGCGGAATCTTGGATTCCCCGAACACATCCGCTAGCCCTAAGCGCTCGAGCGCGCGTAGCACCGTGTTGTACAAGCCGCCTTGCAGCACGATGCCGACTTCGCACGCATCGTTGGTTCCCAAGAATTCATTGAGCTGGCGTTCTTTGATGAACTTGACCGCGGCGGGCCAGCGCTGCTCGATCTTGGCCCGCTCCTGTGCGTACGTGGATGGCGGCAGAATGATGCGCTCGAAGGTGCGGACGGGATTATTCATCGCTTGCTGCAATGTGAAGGGCGGCCGGCGATTGTCCTTGGCGCGAAATTGGCCGACCACGTGACAGGCGCGGATCCGCAGCATCAGCATGACGGGCGTGTTGCTCGCTTCGGAAAGCTCGAAGCCCTGTTCCACGGCCTGCACGATCGAGGGCAGATTCGGCCGCGGATCGAGCAGCCACATCTGTGATTTCATGGCGAAGGCATGCGTGCGCTCCTGCATGATGCTCGCGCCTTCGCCGTAGTCTTCGCCGAGCACGATCAGCGCCCCGCCGATAACCCCGGAGGACGCCAGATTGGAGAGCGCGTCCGAGGCCACATTGGTGCCGACGGTGGACTTCCAGGTCACGGCGCCGCGGATCGGATAATTGACCGATGCGGCCAGCATGGCTGCCGCGGTTGCTTCGCTCGCCGAGGATTCGAACCGGACACCGAGCTCGCCCAAGATGACGCTCGCGTCCGAGAGCACGTCCATGAGGTGCGAAATCGGCGCGCCCTGATAGCCGCCCACATAGCCGACGCCGGATTGCAGCAGCGCCTTGGTCACAGCGAGAATCCCTTCGCCTTCGAACTCGGCGCCGGCGCTCAGGCGCAGCGATTGCACTTCTTTGGCGAATGAACGCTCAGCCATGCATGAAGCTCATAAAAAAACCAGTATACATGCGCGCGGCGACGGCTCGAGGCGTGCGGCAACCGCGCGGTTCAGGGCTGCAGTCGGGTCGATGCCCAGGGGAGGCCGGGATTGTCGCGGGACTTCAGCAGCTGCCGCGTGAAGCGCGCGCGATCGTGAATGCGGTATTCCCCTTCGACCCACAGTTCGATGGCGTCGACGTAGAGGCGGTATCCACCCCAATTGGGCGGCCGCGGCACGGAAACCGAGATGCTCTCGGGTTCTTCGGATCCGGGGCCGTCGTACGGAATGCCAAAGCGGCGCGCTTCTTGCGCTACAGCTGCGCTCAAGGCTTTCCGGGATTCGACCGGTTGGCTTTGTTGACTGGCCCAAGCGCCCAGCTGCTTCTGCCAAACCCGCGTGCGGAAATAGGCATCGTTCTCGGCATCGGAGAGGACTGCCACCTCCCCCTCGGCGCGAACCTGCCGGTGCAAATGATCCCAATGAAATACCACCGCGGCACGCGGGTTGGCGGCCAGCTCGCTCCCCTTGCGTGAGCGGTAGTTGGTATAGAAGAGTATGAAGCCCTGCTGCACCGCGATCTCTTTGCAAAGCACCACCCGGGCGGACGGATAGCCGCGGTTGTCCACGGTGGCCAGCACCATGGAATTCGGATTGGGCTGCGCGGCATCGCGCTGTGCTTGGCTCAGCCACTGGGCGGCCAATTCGAGCGGATTCGCCGGGAGGGGGTCAGGAAGGGTTTCGGTCCAAAATGTCTTTTTGCTGCTGCTCATTAGAGAATGGTAGCCGTGCCGATAGATCTTAAGGGGCTTTCTTATTATGAATCTGGACGAATTGCGAACGGCACTGACTGACCTGGATGGTCAATTACTGGAACTGGTGGCCCGGCGCCAGGCTTTGAGCGAGCAAGTGGCGGCGGTCAAGCGGGCAACCGGACGCGCGACGCGGGACTTCGGCCGGGAGCGGGAGGTCATATTGCGGGGCCGCACCACCGCGGAACGGCTGAAGATTTCGCCCGATCTGGCCGAATCCCTCCTGCGGCAGCTCATTCAGTCTTCGCTCGCGACCCAGGAGCAGGCCCGTGTGGCGGCGCAAGCCCATGGCAGCGGCAAACGCGCCCTGGTTATCGGGGGACACGGGAAGATGGGGGGCTGGTTCGCCGAGTTTCTCGCTTCACAGGGGTTTCGTGTCGCCATTGCGGACCCCAGGGGCGCCTCGCCGGGCTTCGATACCGTCGCCGATTGGCAGACTGACCCGTTGGATTTCGACCTCATCGTGCTGGCGACGCCCTTGTCCGCGACCGCCGAATTGCTGCAGGTCTTGGCGGGGCGCCGGCCGCGCGGGCTGGTGTTCGACTTGGGCTCGCTGAAAACGCCCCTCCGGGCTGGGCTGACGGCGCTGGTGAAAGCCGGATGCCGCGTCACCTCGGTGCATCCCATGTTCGGACCGGATACCGAACTGCTGTCGGGCCGGCACGTGATTTTCATCGACCTTGGGGACAAAGAGGCGCTGGCGCAGGCCCAGGAATTGTTCGCCCCCACCATGGCTGAGCGGGTCGTCATGGATCTGGACGAGCACGATCGCCTGATCGCCTACGTTCTGGGCCTGTCCCATGCCCTCAATATCGCGTTCTTCACGGCCCTGGCCGATAGCGGAGAGGCCGCGCCGCGGTTGGCAAAGCTGTCGAGCACGACCTTCGATTCACAACTGGATGTGGCGAGCCGCGTCGCCGCCGAGAGCCCGGAGCTGTACTTCGAGATTCAAAGCTCGAACGATTACGGCAACGAGTCGCTGCAGGCGCTGCAAAAGGCGGTTGATCGGCTGGTATCGACGGTGAAAGCCAAGAATGCGCAGGAGTTCACGGCAATCATGAACCGCGGCAGAGCCTACTTGGATGTGCGCGCGGCCGCGCGCGCGGTTTGAGGATATTGCGAATGCCAGAGCTGACCGACACGGATAGGGAGATCGAGGACTTAAGGAAGCGTCTGGCGGAAATGACGGCCGAGGCGTCCAACAACGAGACCATCTTGAAGCGTACTCAGGCGCGCGAGTTGACGCTGCTGCGCGCCGACTCACTGTCGCAACTGCTGCACGCCATGGTGAGCGGACTGCGCGAGTCCTATGCGCTCGATGCGGTCAGCGTGGTGTTGCTCGATCCACAGCACGAAGTACGGCATCTATTGGTCGCGGGCGGCGATCGTCCGGAAGAGTTCAAGCAGATCTTCTTCGTCGATTCGCTGGTCGGATTGGCGCCGCAGCTCGCCGTCTTGCACAAGCCGTGGCTTGGGCCCTACGTGGGCGCGGATCATCACCTGCTGTTTCCGGGCATTTTGAATCTCAAAAGCGCCGCGCTCGTGCCGCTGCCGCGCAAGGACCGCGCCACCGGCGCGTTGTGTTTCGGCAGCCGTGACGGGACGCGCTTCACGCGCCACCACGGCACGGATTTTCTCGCGCATTTGGGCGCGGTTGCGGCCGTGTGCATTGAAAACGCCGTGAACCGTGCGCGCTTGCTGCGCGCCGGCATCACCGATTTCCTGACCGGCTGGCACAATCGGCGCTACTTGCAGCAGCGCCTGAAAGAAGAGCTGGCGCGCGCGCAGCGGCGCGGCGCGACGATCGCCTGCCTGATGATCGACATCGACAAATTCAAGGGCATCAATGACGGCTATGGGCACCTGGCGGGCGACAATGCCCTCAAAGAGGTGGCGCACCGCATCGAGGCGCAAATTCGCAGCATGGATACTGCGGCGCGCTTCGGCGGCGATGAGCTGGCAATTCTTTTGCCCGAAACCACGGCTGCCGATGCGGCAACCCTGGCCGAACGTATTCGTGAGGTGATTGCCGCGCTGCCTTTCGCGCTGAACTCGCAAATTTCGCGCAACCTTACCGTGTCCGTGGGCGTGGCGGCGGTCTCGCCGGGGCGCGACGAGGCGGATCTCAAGGCGGTGGCCGACCGCTTGATCGCCGACGCCGATGCGGCGCTGTATCGCGCCAAGGCACTGGGTAGAAATCGCGTGCAGGTCGGCTCCGGGTAACCGAAAGCCCGGCCGGCGTCAGCACAAGTACCCGGGATATGGAACAATTGAGTGGATGTCCAGCCAACCCGCCACCGACTACATCGATAAGGACGGATTTCGCGCCAATGTGGGCATTGTGTTGACTCGCGGCCCGGCAGAGGTATTTTTGGGCGGCCGCGTCGGCGGCCGCGGTTGGCAATTTCCGCAAGGCGGCGTCAACCGCGGCGAGCAGGTGGAGGACGCGCTGTATCGCG
>Ga0210388_10000609_pt1 | contig 28751 bp, 17 predicted proteins | sample IncBWC19OmetaG_FD_155485 | JGI IMG/M metagenome (GOLD analysis project Ga0210388, IMG submission 155485) | Forest soil microbial communities from Barre Woods Harvard Forest LTER site, Petersham, Massachusetts, United States - Inc-BW-C-19-O ...
TCCATCGCTTTAACAATTTCCCGCGCCACCCTCCTAATAGGGCCCCCCCGCCAAGCCCGACCCCTGTCGTGTACTGAATCTGCGCGTTCAGCAGGTTCCGTTGATCGAAGGTCGAGAGTCCCCGCTCCGCGTTCAGGTCGAGCCAGTTCTGCGCGACGACTGCGGACTGTGGGCTCGAGTTTGCAGCTCCGGTCGTGGCTCCGGGTCCCGTTGTGGATGTGGTAGCGACAGGCCCTTGACCGCCCAGTACCGAGTCGTCGTCGATTGACTTTGAGTAGGTGTATTGCAACGACGCGGTAAAGCCGCTACGTAGCCTCCGTCGCAGTTGAAGGCTCCCGGCCTCACGCGTGGAGTTGCCGTTGGAGGTGCGATACACAAAGCCTGCTGGACATGCCGGACAGGGATTGGCGGCGCCGATGGGATAGGTATTCGGCAAGTACTCTTGCACCCCTCGTGTCCCCTTGATACCGAGATAAGTCGCGGTCATCTGCAACGCTGCGGGCAGGTCGCTCTGAACGGCCAACTGCCAGGTCTGCGCGTATCCGACGCGAAAGTTCGGATCGACCGCGAACGTAGTTGCGATAATAGAGGAGCATGGGTTGAATCCGCTCGCCAGCGTCTGCGGACATGCGGGACTGTTCTGCACGATCAAACTCGTCGAGAGCGGTGACTGCTGCGCCATCTGCAGAGCGGTCGCCTGATAGACCGAGGTGTCGTCGTAGATTCCGTATCCGGCTCGAACCACGACTGACGACCCTGGTATCGGCCGCCACGAGATTCCGATTCTCGGTTCGATTCCGAGCCAGTCGGGTCGTATCAGCGAAGCCGGATACGTTTCGCCTGTCAGAGACCCAGTCGGGTCGCTACCTAGCACCGGCGCCACCGCGGAAAAGCCCGGAACGATATCAAGGTTGACGAGTCGTCCATAGAGCTCAGTGATTGGCGCGCCATACTCCCAACGTATGCCGGCATTGATAGTAAGTTCTGGTCGCAGTCGCCAGTCATCCGTCAGGTAAGCGTCGTAGACAGATTGTCGAAGGTACTTATCTGCATTGCCGTAGGCAATGGAACTGGTGTCCGGGATGCCTTCCAGGAAATCTGCGAAATCAGAATTGCCGCTCGCGATTCCCGTAAACGTAAAGGTACCTCTTGGGTCCTGCTGCGTGAGGTAATTGAACTCCTGCCTGCGAAAGTCTCCGCCCAGAGTGACATTGTGGTGGCCATGGTTCCACAAGATGGAAGAGGAGACGGCATTCGTCTCGCTGCGGTTATAGGCGCTTTGCGCATCGGAGAGGCTGGCGATCCCGCTTGCAAAAATAAGCGTCGGCGGTCCCCAGTTGGCCGGATCTTGATTATTGCCGGTGATGCCTGCCTCGCCTGAGACATTGATGCGGTCCTCAAAGTTGGTGATAACCTGCGTTCTCAATCGACTGAATTTGTACCCGGTCGTCAGGAAGAGCTCATGGCTGAATCGGTGTGCCCAATTGACGTTGGCGTTGATGCCCAGCGTATTCGTCGTATCGACAAAACCGAACAGGTTAGTGGCGTCGGCCCGGATACTTTGGAACGCAAATCCACCATAGAGCTGGTTTTTGTTGCCAAGGGTCTTGTCGAGGCGCAGTTGCAGAGCGTCCTGATGGGTGTTGCTGATCACCGGGACCTGGTAGTTGTACAACGAATCTCCGACAACATTGGGCAACGGGTACAACTTCAATAAAGATTGCGCCTGCGTGACTGGTGCCACGACCCCAAAGGGTAGATTGCCATTCCGTTCCGCCGCGGTCGGCACCAGCCCCGACAGTGTTGTAGCATTGCCGTTCTGGGTCCGTTGATAGGCAACAAAGAAATTCGGTCCATGATGAAGCAGGTGGGGAATATTCAGCGGGCCTCCCAATGTAACGACGCCTGTCAGCCGGTTGTAGTCCGGCTTTGGCGTAGTCTGGCCGCTCAGCGAAAACGGCCGCGCATCCAGCGCCGAGTTGCCCAGGATTACGGCCAGCCCACCGTTATAGAGACCCTTCTTTCCACTATGGTTATTGCCGAACGCAGGGGCTAGCGAGAACTGCGATGTCGCTGCATTGTTGACGCTCCCATTGATGAGAAGGCCATCGGCGGGTTGCTGGGCGGGGTCCTCCTGCGGCTTCGATGCCTCGGCAATGTTGCTGTCCTTCGGCTTCGGCGCTTCCGTCTTGCTCGGCGGAGCACCGCTGCTTGCACTGAGCACCGGCTTGGTCTCGACCTCGACCTCCTTGGCCTTGGCAACGATCTGATCGAGCGAAAGCAATTTCAACTCCCACTTCGCCGAAGGTGCATTTGGTGCGATGGTTACCGTCTGTTCGATCGTCGAGAAACACTGCATCTCGATCTCAATCTTCCACGTTCCATCCGCCAGGTCAGCAAAAAAGTAGCTGCCTTGCTGATCGGAAATAGCGACAATCTTTTGGTTGCCTTGCGTAGCCGCGATCGTCGCACCAGGAACCGGCAAGCCGCCGAAGGTCACCTGGCCGTGATATTCCGACGCCAACGCAGGCCTTGGAATTGCCAGCCCTGCACCAACGCTTGCAAGGATGCACATGAGACGGAGCCACCTGTTTATTCGCCGCAAAGACATCGAATCCTTCAGCCTCGACTAATTTTCAGAAGGCATCTCAACATGATCGATGACGACAACCTGAACCGGACCCTTGCTCGATTGAAGCCTTAGCCCAAGCTGCTCCTGAACTGCAGTAAAGATCGAAGGCCCGGAGGCATCGGGCGGGGGCTCTGCCCTTTGTTGGCTGTCGTCTGTTTCTTTGAACATCGGGTTTGAACCATCGTCTTGCGTCCACTGAAGTGCAATATCGTACTTGCCGGTGAGTTCGGTCTTATCCATGACGGTGCGGTGGAGTTGCTGTGACAATATGTTCACCAAGGATGTCACGGGAACAGCTTGCGCTGTGAGTTGACCGGGCCTCATCGTCATCATGCCTACTCGTCCGCCGCCGTCAGGGCCTTTGACTCCATTGGCGTACGCGTCCCCAGGCGTTGCTTCTTTTAGTTTGGAACCATTCTTCGCGACGACTAGCTCATAAACCGGAAGTATCTTGGTTTCGTCATGGACTGTCAGCTTGAATCGATCGGCCAAAAGCGGCAAAAGCAGGAGTCTGCGTTGGTCATTCTTAAGCTTTTGCAACTCAGCGACATCGGCGCCCGCTACCTTCGCGTCGATATCAAATCGTGCTGAATCGGCCCAGATTGGTAGTCCCGAGAGTTGGTCTTCTTTGAGTCCGTATGCCCCTAGGATGAGCATCTTCAACGAGATATTCGTCGCTGAATAGCCGTCGGGTTTGTACATAACTCTGATCATGCCGCTGTCGGATTTGTTTGGCTTGATTGAAACGACGTCGAACGCTGGGAGCTTGATATCTGTAGTTGCGGCCAGTGGTGCTGCGCCGCTCAAAGCCGCACTTCCTTGACCCAATATGCTCGGCGTGCCGGCGGCCATCGATCCGGCCACCAGAAGCAACAGTCTTCTAATGAAACTCAGGTTGCGTCTAATATCTTCGATCATGATAGGACGGTCCCTTCCTCGGATCAGCACTCATTATTCTGAACTCGGTACGCAAATTATTGGAGAATTGACTGTAAGACGTTTGTAATCCGCGATTGCACGCGACTAATCAAAATAATTTTCACCCATCCTAATGCTTTGTATTCCCTTTCACTTTCGTTAGCCCTCGGACGCCTAAATTTGCAAGTTTGAAGAGAAAGGGCCTTTTCATTCGTTGACTGAGAAGGTGGTTTTTCGTCACTTGAGGGCCCAAAACCCGGCACCGTTGGAAGGATGGATGCCGCCCAATCTAGATATGATGAAAGTCACATAGTCCATTTTCGGCGCATTAACCGTAAGCGTGGGAAGAGCCGCGTCCTTCAAACTCTACCAACGGCTAGACGGGATGTAGGGTCAGATGTCTCTAAATTGCCACCGTTTTGTCATTTGATGTCATATAAAGGGTTCACGGCGTTAGAGGTATATAAAATTGCAGCATGTCATATGGTTGAAGCACCCCAAATCGAGGAATAGAACTGTGAGCACGATTCTCGTCATCGAAGACGATCCAAGAATACAAAAGGCCCTGCATCGCCAATTCACCACTGAAGGCTATGAGGTTCATCTAGCCGCCGACGGTGAGCAGGGCCTCGAAAGCTGCAAAAATCTGAAGCCAGTCGGTGTGGTTCTCGACCTCATGCTGCCTACCATGTCGGGGCTGGAAGTCTGTAAGAGCATCAAGAGTTGGTCGGCGAGTACACCGGTCATTGTATTAAGTGCTATTTCAGAGGTAGCCAATAAAGTTCTTTTGCTTGAGATGGGTGCAGACGACTATGTGACCAAGCCGTTCAGCCCACGAGAATTAATGGCCCGAGTGCAGGCAGCGATACGAAGATCTCAGAGGACCGCCACCAACAACCGCGTCACGTTTGGCAATATCGCTGCCGATTTTTCAGGGATGGAAGTCTTTAAGGATGGAGTACTCGTCTCGCTCACGGCGCACGAAATCAAGCTGCTGCAATACTTTGTAGAAAATGCGGAGCGTGTGATTACGCGCGAGGAGTTGCTGAATGACGTATGGCACTACAATTCTTATCCCACAACGCGGACGGTCGACAATCACATTATGAAGTTGCGTCAGAAGCTGGAGCCTGACCCCGTCAGACCTGTCTACTTCCGCACGATGCATGGTATCGGTTACAAGTTTGTACGCGGCACTTAAGAACGTAACCGAAGATACGATTGCGGAGGATAAAACTCATGGACAGGCTGCGAATGAGAACGACGTTGCTCATTCCGCTCATTATCCTATCGTTCGGCTGCAGTCTAGTTAGTCTGTTGGTGATTCGTACAATTGTGCAGAGACAGATCAAGGCCAGTCTGGCATCCGATCTGAAGCACTCGGTCCGCACTTATCAAAATCTGCAACGTCAACGAAGAGAGCTCCTTTCACGCGAATCGGCCCTTCTGGCAGATCTCCCCAGCCTTAAAGCCTTAATGACTGCCGGTGACTCACGCACCATCGAGGATGGTGGAGTTGAGTTTTGGGAAGCAAGTGGCAATGACCTCTTTGCCTTGTTCGATCAGAGCGGCAATTTGATTGCGCTCTACAACCGCGGAACTCCCCTGAATCGGGACCGAGTGGAGCCAGTGCTGGAACAATCTCTGCGTGCGCCGCAAGGGCCGGTACTGTTTGCATTTGAGGGGCGTCTTTATGAAGTAGCGATGCAGCCTTTATGGTTCGGGGTCAAGGGGACAACACAACTCGGTTACGTGGCTGTTGGGTATGCAATTAATGCGCAAATCGCGCGTGAGGTGAGCGAAGCCGCCGCCGCCGAGGTAGCTTTTGTTTTCGATGGAAAAGTAATAGCCAGCACTCTCAGACCTGAATTGCAAGAGCAGCTGATTGCACAAACGAAAGAAGTGCTGCAATCCACAAACGTCAGTCAGGGGATTCAACTCGACGGCGAAGATTATCTGGCAACGTCGGCAGATCTCGCGACAACGCCGCAAGAACAGGATTCGGCACTCGCGCCCAAGCTAGTGGTTTTGAAATCTTTTAAACAGGCAAGCCAGTTGGAGCATGAGGTCAACCGATGGGTGTTGACTCTTGGGTTGCTCACGTTGCTCGTGGGAATTGGCATGTTTATCTCGATTTCTCGTACGCTTACCCGTCCACTTGAAGTGTTGGTCGGAGGAACGAGAGAACTTGCGCGAGGAAACTTCGAATACCGATTGAGCGAAGACGGGGTCGAGGAGATAAGAGAACTCAGTCGAGCTTTCGAGCGGATGAGAGTCGAGCTTCGCCGCACCCAGGCCGAGTTGATCGATTCCGAGCGGCTCGCAACCATCGGAAGAATGGCAAGCTCTATTTCGCACGATTTAAGACATTATCTCTCCGCGATGTATGCCAACGCGGAGTTCATGAGCGATGGGGCTATGCCTCAATTGGAGCGAGAAGAGTTGCTGCAGGAGGTACGCACTGCGGTGCAGGGTATGACGGACCTTCTCGATTCGCTCCTCCTCTTTACGCGGACCGGACGAGCGCTTTATCCGGAGTATCAGTCACTGGACGCGATTGTTGAGAACGCCGCTCATATGGTCCGCTCACATCCTGCCTCACGAGACGTCAAGATTGTGCTGGACGGACTTGCACCGCTGATGGCATGGGTGGACGCGAAGAAGTTGGGGCGGGCTGTCTATAACATTTTGCTTAATGGCTGCCAGGCAGCGAGAAAAGGAAGTGGCCCTCCGACTGTCGTACTTACCCTTTTTGAAGACGCGGAGTCGATCTTTATTCAGATCGCAGATAACGGGTCGGGGGTGCCCGATGCTGTCCGCCAGACAATTTTTCTGCCGTTTGTAAGTGAAGGCAGAGAGAGCGGGACCGGCCTTGGGCTCACCCTGGCGCAACAGATCGCCCAGGAGCACGGTGGGAGCATTACGCTGAAAGAGACGGTAGAGCGCAATACGGTCTTCACGATCGTTTTGTCAAAAGCCGCTTTGCAGATGCACGCCAAAATATCAGAGAAAAAGATTGAGCCGACTCAATCGCCAACGTATCGATGAGGTTGAAGATGAGAGACCTTACCCACAGATTCTTCATTTGTCTTCTTGCGTGTTCAACGACTCATGCGCTGCTGGGACAATTGCCCCCCCAAGTTCCTGGCGAGGTACCGTCTTCCTCGGCCGTTGATAGCGGCCAAACGCAATTGGAGCAGAAGCTCGGCGCGATCGCGTTGGCCCTCGCCACGACGCGACAGCAATTGGAGCAGTCTCAGCGACAGATACAACAGCTACAGGAGGAACTTACTCAGGTCCGGACGCAACTCGGAACTTCTACGCCCGTTCCCGAAAAAACTGCTACTGCACCGGACCCACAAATAGAGAGGAACAGCGACTTACAAGAGCGCGTTGAGACACTTGAGGCGCAGGTGAAGCTCCACGATCAAACCAAACTAGAGAGCAGTTCAAAATATCCTATTCGCATTTCAGGGCTTCTTTTGTTCAACTCCTTCATCAATCGTGGAACTGTAGATAACATCGACTTGCCATCTATTGCTACGAGCCCATCTATCGGTTCCAGCAGCGGAAGCGCAGGAGCGGGGTTGCGTCAGACAATTCTAGGCATCGAGGGGTTTGGCCCCCGGATCGCAGGTGCGAGGACCTCTGCCGATATAAGCGTGGACTTTTTTGGGGGAATTCCCTACAGCAACTTCGGTACTGCGTCCGGCCTGGTTCGCTTGCGTACGGCGAGCATCAACTTCGACTGGACTCGCGATTCCTTGCAAGTAGGGATGGAAGCTCCGCTTATCTCTCCGCTATCGCCAACATCGTATGCCACAGTCGCCGAGCCGGGAATGGCTTGGGCCGGGAATTTGTGGACCTGGGCCCCTCAAATTCGATATGCACATCAATTTTCTGGATCGGATAGGGGGCATTGGAAATTGGAAGCCGGGCTGTGGGACCCCCCCGCTGCTGGATATAACACCACAAATGTCTTCTTTCGTGCTCCGAGTCCCGGCGAGCAAGCGGAGCAGCCAGCCTATGAAGGACGTGTCTCATACTCTTCTGCGGGAGAGGAGCGGAACCTGCAGATTGGAGTAGGTGGTTACTACAGTCGGCAGAGTTATCCAAATATTACGTCAGGTGAATACCCCACCAGCAATAATTCCTGGGCGTTCACAACAGATTGGCGCGTCCCGTTTGCTCACCGCTTCGAGGTGAGCGGAGAAGGGTATCGCGGACAATCCCTGGGAGGTCTAGGCGGTGGTGTCTACAAAGACGTCCTGTACGGAACGAATCCTATCTCGGGTGCGGCTGAGATGATTGGCCTCAATGATATTGGCGGATGGACCCAGTTCAAATCACGTTTTGGAAGGACACTCGAGGCGAATGCGTCCATTGGGTTGGACGATGGCTTTGCGGGCGACTTCCGCGCGATCGTACTGCCTTCGACAGCAAACGCGACGCTACTTCGTGCGCGAAATCGAATGGCCGTCGGCAATTTAATTTTCAAGCCAAAGACATACCTCATTCTCTCGCCGGAGTATCGGAGGATCTGGACCTGGCCTATCACCGGAACGCCAGCTACGGCCAATGTGTTCACGCTCTCTGTGGGATACCAGTTCTAGAGGTGCAATAGTGCGTTGTACAGCCCGTTTGATAATCGTTAGTTGCTCCTTGCTCTGGATGACAATCTCCGCGCGGGCGCAGGGAGTAGATGTGTCGGCAAGGATCGTGCTACAAAACGAAAAGCGATCCGGCGATGCAGGGTCGAAAAAGACTTCCGACGCATCGGAGGTGGTCATGTGGCTGTCGCCGTTGCAGGCATTGGGGTTGACGCCGGCGAGTCCAACTCATCCGCCGTATCGCCTATTGCAAAAAGACAAACAATTCACGCCGCATCTTTTGGTCGTGCCGACTGGCAGCAATGTCGAGTTTCCTAACACTGATCCTTTCTTTCACAATGTGTTTTCGTTGTACAACGGCAAACGATTCGACCTGGGGTTGTATGAGTCGGGAACGAGCCGATCGGTGAGGTTTGACCGGGAGGGAGTTTCTTATATCTTCTGCAATATCCATCCGGAGATGGCAGCGGTGGTTCTGGCGCTCAGCACACCCTTTTACGGCATATCTCAGGCGAACGGCGCAGTGGTGATTCACGGAGTGCCTCCAGGCAGCTATCGCCTGCACGTCTGGAGTGAGCACGCTAAACCCCCAGACCAAAGAGAGTTTCAACGAGTGCTCCGAGTCACGGGTGAAGCCTTGAATGTAGGTGAGATCACCATGGAGTCGACTGCCAGTCCGCTGAATAACCATAAGAATAAGTTTGGAGATGATTACAAGCCGGGGTCTGGACCGCAATATTAACCTGGCTTCGGATAACATTTTGCGCTGAACTGGTCCTCCGGAGTGATCGACTACGGCAGGGTTTTCAGCTGGACGACGAAGTTCTGGAGTTCGCCGAAGCGCGCGATAGCGTTCTGGGCGTACTCGCCATAGCGCGGATGGGTGAGCAGGGAGCGGTCGATCAGAGCCGCGGGGTCGACGACGGCAAGGTCCGTCTTGTGGGTCACCGACTGGGCCATGGCGTCCATACCGTCGGCTAGGATGGAGCGCAGTTTTATCAGCCTAGGCTCGGCGAGGAAGTCGCTATCCTCCTCCCGGTGCAGGACGGCGTACCCGTTCCAGAAGAAGGCGACGGCGGTGAGCGAGGCGCGGAGGATGGTGTCGCCTGCGTGTTGGTGTTGGATGCGGTCGACGCCGAACTCGTACTCAATGCTGTCGTTCATCGTGCGGATGTTGGCGACAGTCTTGCCAACCAGATCGCGGAAGCTGTCAGCCGGGCGCAAGAATTCAGCGGTGGTACGGGACTGGCGGAGGAGCACGGCGACGCCGCGAAGGATGGTGGCAAGGGAGCTGCGCATGGCTGTCACGTTACGGACTGGCCAGAGTTGGTCGAAGACAAAGGCCATGATTACCAGCGCCAGCAGAATGCCCACGAGGCGGTCGCGGGGGGGTGCGAGCTGCGTAAGAGCGGAAAAGCCGGCGAAGACCACCAGGTGAAAAGAGAAGGCGGTCTGCAGCCCGACGAAGTTGAACTGGCGTCCACCGGCCACCCAGGCGGAGAAGAAGACAACTGCGGCGGTCAGTAGGACCAGGGAGGTGATCGAGTCCATGTGGGGAAAAAGGAAGACGGTGGAGCCCAGGGCGAAGATGAGGCCCCCGATTAAGGAGCCGGCAACGCGGAAGATAAGGCGCTGCTTGAGAGCCCCGCTGGTGCCGAGCCCGGCAATGAACACGGTGGCGATGGAGGTAGAGATGCCAGGCCATCCGACAGCCAGAGGGATGATGTAGCAGAGCGCGGCGCAGAGGCTGATCTTGAGGGCGAAGGCGATGTTCTGAGGCTGTCGGAGGGCTCCCGGAATCAGGAACGGAACCTGGCGCGAAGGGAGGGCGATGAGCTTCTTGCTGGGGGCCGCGTCGCCTTTCATTGGCATGGAGATGATGTCGTGCAGCACCAGGTCGACGCGATCGAGAAGCGTGGGCTCTGGGCCTACGGGGCGTTCCCCCGCCAACAGCTGGCGCAGGTCCGGTGGAGCGGTGTCGATTGCAAGGTAGTGGCAGAGGTTCGCGATGTGAGCGCAGCGCTGGCGAAGGGCGGGGTCGGAGAGAGCGGGGCGTTGAAGACCGAAGGCAGCTGAAACATCCAGGAGCTGCGCCTGCATAGTGATCCGAACGCGCGCACCGATGGGGAGTACGCTGGGGTCGAGGTTGCGCTCGACGATGATGTTATAGAGCCGCTGCATGCCGTACTGGCCCTCGGCGGCGAGACGCGAGACGCGAATGACGGCCGGGGAGATCTGCGTGGCATCCGCTCCCTGGGCGTACAGCGAGAACATCGTTTCGAGCGCCTGGTAGCGCGTGATGCGCTCCTTCTGGAGGTCCTCGACGGCATTGCGGCGGCCAAAGACGTATTCGACAACGACGACAGAGCCTATAGCCAGCGACACCGTGCCGAGCAGGTAGAGCATCTGCTTGACCAGCGGGCCCGCGGGGGCATGGGTCTCCCAGAGTGACATGAGCGTGGCGAAGAGGAAGCCGAAGATCACGGCTAACCCCGGGGTGGTACTCGACAACAGGAACATCCCGGCCAGGAAACCGGCGGCGGCGACACTCAGCACACGCGACATCGGATCGTTGTCAGTGACGATGATCACAGCGAGCACGGCGGCGATCAAGGCTGCTACGGTGAGCAACGAGAGTATCGCGGAGCGAAGGGAGACGGCCGGAGAGTCGCGGCCGACGAGGAAGATGTAGTACATGCCAAGTCCGGCGAAGGGCATGCGCAGCGTCATCAGCAGAATCAGCGTAATGACCGAGGCGAGTACGACGCGCAGGGTACTGTTCAAGCGGCCGGGAGTAGGTTGGAGGTCCTGCCAGAGGCGCTCGGTCCATCCGGCGACAATCGCGGTCATGGAAATTTACCTCACGACCGTGACTGCGGTCTCGCCGATGCGGAAGAGTCGCGGGTCGGGATCATCGATGCGCACGCGGACGGGGAAGCGTGCAGAGAGATGTACCCAGTTGAGAGTGCGCTCGATATTGGGCAGGCCGTTGGCGAGCTGGCCGTCCTCGGGCAGGACTCCGAAACCAACGCTCTCGACGTGGCCATTGAACCGGCGGTTGGGGTGACTCAGCAGATACACGTCGACGTGTGCGCCGAGGGGGATGGCTTTGAGCTTGGACTCGCGGTAGTTGGCGATGACGTACCAGGCGCGCGTATCGATCAGGGTAAACAGCGGCGTGCCGGGCTTAGCATAAGCACCCACCGAGATGTTCAGGGCTGTGACAAAGGCATCAAAGGGAGCGACGACCCGAGTACGCTCGAGATCGAGCCGCGCGCTGTCCACCCTGGCGGCCTTCGCGGGCCGCTCCGACTCGAGCGTCTCGATGCGGTCGATTGCGTGGATGGACTGGTCGAGCTTTGCCTGCGACTCGGCCGCCTGCGAGGTGGCCTCCTCATGACGGAGCGTGGCTTGCGCAAGTTGTGCCTGCGCCTGCACGAGCGCGGCCTGTGCCTCGTCGTAACGGCCTTGCGAGACACGGACGGCGGTGTTGGCATGATCGACCTGCTCGACGGTAACGTACTGCTTCTGGAGCAGCGGCTCGATACGATGCAGGTCGTTGGTGTCTAGCTTGAGCTGCGCCGCGGCGGCAGTAGCATCAGCCTGGGCGCGTCCGACGGCCGCGCGGGCCGCGTCGATATTGCTTCCAGCAGTCTGGATGCCGGTCTTCGATGTCGAGACCGCAGCACCAGCGGCCGTTACCGCACTGTTTTGAGCGGCAATGCGGCGGCGCTCGTCAATGATCTGCTCTTCGAGCGCCTGCTGATCGGAGAGCGCCTGCTTCAGTGCATACTCATATGGGCGAGGATCGATGACGAACAGCAGCTCGCCCTTCTTCACGAAGGCGTTGTCCTTAATGGGAAGTTCTACCAGCCAGCCGGTGACCTCGGGAGCGACCTCGATGTAGTTGGCCCAGACGTTGGCGTCGTCGGTACGCGGATGGTAGTTGATCTGGTAGACGACCAGCAGCAGCACAATTGCCGCGGCGACGACTACGCCGATCAGCACCCAGCGTCCGGTTCGTTGGCGATTCGCAATTTGAACGGCGGTATCCATACCCCCCCTCCTTACCGGTAGAAGATGAGCCACAACAGGCAACAAAGAAGAAGAACGACGGCAGGATAGAAAAGTACGACTGGTTGGACTGCCGGCTCAAGCTGACGGCGCACAAGAAGCAAGCGTAATCCCCGTCAGGACGATCGAGATGATAAGACAGACCATCCAGGCGGGGAAGAAAGAGCCAATCACGTTGAGGGATGGCGCTCCGTCACAACCGGTGAGGAAGAGACAGCCTCCGCCGATACCGAGAGAAAGCGCTGGTGTTCTGTTCATCGTTACCGACCGTCCTGAGGTTGAGTGGAAGTTGGTGGGGTTAGCGGAGATGGAACCGGAGCCTCAGGTGGAGACGTAATCGGAACCGCGGGAGTTGAGGGAGAACTTGTCGTCGTCGCGGGCGGCCCGGTTCGGAGAAGGTTGCCAGTCACAAACTCGAGGTCGACGGCCTCAAGAAAAAGCTGCGAACGTGCCGAGACACTTGAGAGCCGCGCCTGCGCGAGTTGCCGCTCGGCCGTGACCACGTCGACGAGGTTCTTGACACCGTACTTGTAGGCGTCGAGCGACGCGGAGTAGGAGGCGTTGGCCGACTCCAGCAGCGCGACAGCGGCTTGTTGTTTGCGGAGGGCAGTACGAAATCCGATGTAGGCGGTCCAGACCTCGCGCGTGGCCTGGTCGCGCTTCTCGCGCAGCTCGTCTTGGGCCCCCCGCTTCTTCGACTCGGCTTTGGCGACCTCATTTTTTCGCTCGCCTCCGTCGAAAATGCGCCATTGGATGGCAAGGGCGGCCGACCATGTCGGTTCGCTCGCGTTGCCAAGCTGGCCGTAGTCGGCGGTGGGCCAAAGGGAGGTTTGAGCGGCCGATCCCTGGAGCAGGATCTGGGGCCGGTACGCGGCGCGGGCCGCTCGGACGGCATCGTCTGCGGCGCGGATCTCGGCGGCCTGCGCGGCCAGGTCCGGACGATCAGAGATGGCCCGGTCGATCAACGCATCAATTGATGCGGCCAGGTCCGATGGCAGCGGGGCGGAGCCGGCAGCGTCGATAGTGATATTGGGAGATGGTTCCACGCCGACCGCCTCGGTGAGCGTGACACGAGCGATCTTCTCGTCGCCATCGGCCGACTCGCGGTCGAAGACAGCCTGCGAGGTCTCGGCGCGGGCGTTGAGCACGTCGGGAAGAGTCGAGCGGCCGTTACGAAGCTCAAACTCAGCGGCGTCGGTAGTGGTCTGTGCGGTTCTAAGCGTCGCTTCGGCGGCAGCCAGCCGCTCCTGCTGGGTGAGCAGCTGGTAGTAGGCGCTGGCAACGCGGAAGGCTACGTCCTGATTGGCCTGGATGAAGTGCGCCCCGGCGGCGAGCTTTTCAGCAGTAGCGGCGTCGACCTTGGCCTCCCGCTTGCCGAAGTCGAAGATCAGATAGTCGAGTGTGACCTCGGGGACCACGGCCGGAGTCTCGACCATGACGTAGCCACGCGGAGCCAGCGGCTTTGGAAAAGGTAGGATAAAACGCTGGTCGGCGAAAGCCGCCTGACCAGCCAGCACGGGATAGTACGAGCTCTTGGCGACGCCAAGCTCTTCGGCGCTCTGGCGGGCCCTCTCCCAGGCGATACGGGTCTGGGGATTGTTGCTTTCGGCCAGGTCGATCAGCTCGGCCAGCGAGTAGGTATGGGCGGCGTCAAGCTGGGCGACCGTACTCATTGGAACCGCATGGGCAGCGCAGTCGGCGGCCGCATGGGGCGTGGAGGCGATGCCTGTACATTGACTCGCACCCGATGGAGGAAGGCATGTGAGCAGGAACAACAGCACAGAAAGGTTTTGAAACTGCGATCCGACGCGCGGAGGAAGAGACGCGGCTCTGATGGAGCCAATTTGGCCTCGGACGATCGAATGCATCTGAGACAGGCCCTCCCGACTGGCGGACAGGTTATGCCAAATCATACTGCGAGCGCGAGTAGGAGTATCTGAAGCTAAGAAGATAGCTGCTCGATCAGAGCACTCTTTCATTCTTTGCAGAATAACTTGTGGGACCGCAGAAAACGAGGCGAGGTTCTCAAGTATATCTCCGAACAGGCGATAGTAACGTGCTTCCATCGGCCGCCATTCCAACCGATCGCATACGAGGCATTTCAGATCGAATGTATGCCTCGGCCGCTAGGACAGATTTGTGGGTTGAATGTGGACCACGCGTTTTTCGGGAAAAATCCAGTAAGTAACTTAGAATGTGGTGGTAAGAGGAGGAATAGGTGCCATCCCCGAGCTAATAACTTTTGTAACTTACACACCTTCAAAAGATGTCAGAAATCCCAAAGTGCCAGAATCTGAGCACGCAGAAATGCAGACGACGTTATTGACCTTCTTCGTACGTTTCGAAAACACGTAGACCCGATCAAAAATCAATGGATGTGAATCCTTTCGGTTACAGACGGGATTGAGCGAACCCGCGCCGCCAAGCTTTTCAGAATGTAATTATATGTATTGCAATAACTTAGCCGAGATAAATGGATTGCCACAACTGATTTTCTTCAAGATGTCGGCCAAAGCGCAGCGGCCGACTTTGGTTTAATTGGTTCTAATGGGATGACCCCATCACCATCATGGCAACTTGCGTCACGAGTACGAACCATGTCAGTAGCAATGGTGACTTGAGTTCAGTGTGAGCCTGATCGCAGCAAAATCCTAATTTTTAGTAGTCTGCACTGTAGCTCCCGGCAGACGGGTAGGTACCCAGTCAGAAGCCCAGTTGGAGGGCGATGGCCCCATCATCAGCTTTAACGAAGCGCCTGCCACGATGTCGTCATACCGTATCACCGGGATCGCGAGCGGCTTTCCATTCAACGTTGCCGACTGAATGTAGACATTCTTCGCCGAATTGTTTTCGGCCGAAACGGTAAAGTGGTTCCCATTTGAGAGCGTAAGCGTCATTTTGGTAAAGAGCGGGCTGCCCAGCATGTAGTCGCCGGAGGCAGGATTGACCGGATAAAAGCCAAGTGCCGTAAACAAATACCACGCTGACATCTGCCCACAGTCATCATCGCCATCGATGCCAGAAGGAAGATTCGCATACTCTACGGCGGCGATCTCTCTTACCTTTGCCTGGGTCTTCCAAGGCTGCCCACTGTAATCATATAAGTAGCCATAATGATGGCTCGGCTCATTGCTGTGCTCGTTGTGGCCGCCGCTAAAATGCTCATCGAGCCTGGCATTGTATTTTTCTTTTCCGCCCATGAGTTCCATCAGGCCGGGAATGTCGTGCATGACGGCCCAGGTATAGACCCAGGTGTTGCCTTCAGTCCAACCGTCTTTAGGATCGGCCCATGAGCCGTCGGAGTTCCTGCCCTGCATAAAACCGGTCGCTTTGTTAAACACGTGCTCATAGTTGTGAGAGCGATCGAGAAAGAACTGATATTCCTTCATCTTACCTAGCGCCTTCGCGACCTCGGCTACGCACCAGTCGTCGTATGAGTCTTCTAACGTGCGCGACGCCGACTCTGCTGTTTTATCTGCCGGGATATAACCTAGCGATTTAAAGTAAGTGAGACCGCCGCGAGCTTCGTAGGGAGTATGCGGCTCACGATCGTACCAACGACGTGTTGTGTCCCCGTCAGGCGGCGTCATTGCGTCTTTATAGACCGCATCCCAAGCGACCTTATAGTCGAAGCCCTTGAAGTGTTTGTTAATTGCCTCTGCGACAAGCGAGTCTGCGTGAGTACCGATCATGATGTTGGTATATGAAGGATTTGGCCACTTAGGCATCCATCCACCTTCTTGATAGTTCTGCAGCAGGGCTCCGATCATGCCATCGATGCGCTCCGGGGCTAGCAGTGTGAGCAGGCTATGCTCCGCACGAAACGTGTCCCATATGGAATAGGCAGTGTAAGACACGCCCTTATGCACCGTGTCGTCAAAGGCACTGTAGTAGCGGCCGTGCTCTGAAAAAATACGAGGGTATAGCAACGCGTGATATAGGCCCGTATAGACAATTTTCCGCTGATCGTCAGTCGCGCCTTCGACCGAGATGCGCCCAAGCTTTTCATTCCAAATGGAACGAAGTGACTGTCGGACTGCTTCAAAATTCCAGATGGGTATCTCAGCTTTGAGGTTTTGTCGTGCCTGTTCAATGCTGATAAAAGATGTCCCTACCCGGGCCTCGACGACGGCAGTTTCGAATTTTGCATAAGCACCAGTCGCGAGTCCTGGTTGCCGCTGCGTCGGGCCATAGGTGCCCGAACCACGGAATATCTTACGAAATTGCACAATGAAATAACCCTTAAAATTTGGCAACTGCATTGGGCCCAGGTTTGCATCCATACGGTCCGGATTGTAGCCGGTAATCTCTTGCGTAGCAGCATCCACGTGGGCAAATCCAGCTATTCCAGGACGCGACGCTTCCACGACGACAGTGGACGAAGCATTCGCGGGAAAGGTGAAACGCAGATAGGCGCAGCGCTCGGTCGCCGTCATCTCGGTGCGTATCCTGCGCGAGCTGCCCGCATTCATCCAGACCGAGTAGTAGTCCGGTCGGACAATCTCATCTGTGTGGGTAAAGGGTAATTTGCGATCCTCTGAACTGGTCTTGAGAGCGTCGATCTCTGGCATCAGGGTTACATAGCCGTAGTCGCCCATCCAGATTGCGGGCTGATGAGTGCCGATAAAGCCCGAGATCGTTGTGTCTTCGTACTTGTAAGAGACTCCACTGACTTTGTTCTGACGGGTCTGTGGCGTCCAGTCTGTCATGCCGAAGGGAGGTGTGACAAACGGCATTGTGCCACCATAACCAATTGGGCCACTACCAGTACCGATGTACAAATTGACCCAGTCGACCGGATCTCCCTGCGCCAATGACACCATCGCACCGAAAAAAACGAATGCGACTACGTGAACAACACGACCTGATAGAAGGTTGAAAATACTATAAGTCTGATTCCTTGTCTGCTGCAGCTTCTGTGGAGATGACATTGTTTTCCCTATTGGCCTTTCCGGCGCACTCTATTATGGCTTTTTCAGCAGTGCTAATCGGCCCCGCAGCGATTGCGTTCGGAGTGATGCGAAGCGTATTCCACAAAAGTGCAATACGCTCCGCCACACGGTGATCGGTGGGTTTTAGAAAAACAGCTTCAGCGCGAGTTGTATCAACCGGGGGTTATTCCTTGTCGAGGTGATTGAACTGAAGCCTACCGGTGTAGTGAAATTCAGATTTCCTGTTGCCGGTTGTCCGAACTGCGGATGATTGAATGTGTTGAAAAACTCAGCTCGGAACTGCAGGCGGACCGTTTCCGTGAAGTTGAAATACTTGAAGATCGATGAATCCAGGTTGCTGAAGCTAGGACCTCGGGCTTGCTGTCCGCCTCCACCGAGAACGGAGTAGTCAGTCTGGCCAATCGTAGTGGCCAAGGCCGGCTGCGCGAATGCATTGGGATTCAGCCATTGAGTGTGGTTGTGCGGACCGGCATAGAGACTCTGGCCCGGAACCACATTAGCGAAGCAGCCAAGACCCGCCGCGGTCGTAACCGGGCAGTTGATCGTGAATGGCTGGCCGGTCTGGAACCCGTAGATAAAGTTCACCGCCCATCCACCGAGGAAAGCATCCACTGCGCGGTTCGCATCGCTCAGGACCGCCTTGCCGCGGCCAACAGGTATCTGCCACGATCCTGAGAGGTGAAACACGCTGGTCGCGTCGGTATCACACACGGCGTTGTCTTTTGCGATTCCAAATCCGGGAAGCCATTCGGCTCTGTACTGCTGATTCTGCCCGGCCTGGGTGTGTTGATCGGTCATGCATTTACTCCAGGTGTAGTTGGAAAGCAGGGTCAAACCGTAGGTCACTTGATGTTCATACGTTGCCTGGAGCGCGTTATAGCTGCTTGAGGCATTTGTCGTTTCGTAGGTTGCATTCCGTGCGAAGCTGGGGAATGGGATGAAGTTCTGAGGGTTGGCACTAGGCGGCAGAATCTCAGAAGGAGAATTGTTGTAACCCAGATTGTCCAGGTGACGGCCCATCGTACCGACGTACCCAATCTGAATGGAATCGTGATTCGTGAATTGGTCCTGGACCGTTAGATTTACGGTCTGAATGTAAGGAGTTTGGAAATTGTACTGGCGCCCATACAAATTCAACCCCAGCCCACTGTTGACCGTTGGATCTTGAATATTGATTGTGGCTAGGCTATTTCCCAATGTGGCTGTTTGTCCGTTGGAGAGCACCAGCGGGTGTTGTGAGTCAGGGCTGTTGAAGGTCGATGTATACACGAAGGGATAATTGGTGCCCAGAGTGCCGCCGTAACCCAGATTACCCAGCGCTCCGAAAGCCGGCCCGTAGCCACCCCGGATGACCAACGTTGGTCGGGCCCGGTAAGCGAACCCAATCCTTGGAGCAAAATTCAGTTTCTGCGCATCTCCCAACGTAAGTCCGGAGACGCAGTCAAGCGTGATATTGCTGCTTACCAGCAACGCATTAAACGCAGCGGATCTGGGTACCTGGCAGCCTTGATTTGACATGTAGTAAATTCCCGTGTTGCCGTTGCCGCCTCCGCTTGGAATGAAGTTTGCCTGCCTGCCAGACACTTCAGCATAGGGAGTGAAGTAATCCCAACGAAGGCCGAGGTTCAACGTCAGGTTTGGAGTGGCTTTCCAATCGTCCTGGAAAAATGCTCCGATGTACCAGCGATGGTCGTCCGTAGCGGCGACATTCGAGCCCCCAAAGCTACTGAGACCGCCGACATTAGCAATGCCGGCTGGAACGGTAGAGGCTGTTGGCACCAGAAGCATGTCCGCAATTCCGTTCAGGTTATTATTTTTGTTTGGGATATCGGAATACTGCCCATTGAAGGTGTAGTTTCCTCGTCCCTGCGGCGGCTGAGAGATGTTCGCTACCAGGTCGTCGACTTGAACGCCAGTCTTGAAGGTGTGGCCGCGAAGGACCTTGGTCACGCTGTCCGACCCTTCGATGCTATAGACGGTTTGAATTGTTGGAGTGAAATTGCCTACGCCAATATGGGTCAAACCATTGATGGTGATGGGGGGGATACCGCCATTGTTTGGAACCTGTGGGACGCCTCCAATGCCGTATTGGGCGGGAATGCCGAAGACGTTTCCATAGATGGATTTTTGGAATTTATCGGAGTGGACCATTCCTACATGCATTTCGTTGGCGAGCGTAGGGGTAAACGCGGTGTTCCAGCCTACTGCCCATGCATAAGCTGGAAAGCTGTCATTCCGGCCCCCGGTCTCGCCCACAGCAAGCCCAGGCAGACTCGAGGGAACAGCTCTCGTGATGAAGCTTTGGTCAAATACCCCAAAGAGGCTGTTTTTCTGGTTGATCGTCTCATCAATCCGTATGTCCCAGGAGTTGTCCGTCTCGTCCTGGCTTGGGGTCCACGCGAAGTTATTTGCCAGTCCGCTGTAGATCGGCACCGGGTAGAGCCCGAGAATCTTGACTGCATTCGGATCGATGCGCCCGACCGGAATGATGTTCAGCTGAGAGGTCGCTCCGACGAAGTTCGTCTTGCCAACGAGGCTTCCCGTATAGAAAGGATCGCGCACGTATCCGGTTGCAGTTGCAAGCAATCCGGTTACGGGGTCGACAACCCCTTGGACAACAGGGCGCGTAGTAGCGGGATCAAGAATGGTTCCGTGAGAGAACGTCCGGCCCAGGACGTCGGTTCCGGTTCCTCCGCTGTAAGTGATAAGGTCCTGCAGGTTGCTAAAGCCACTGTTGATCATGTTCTGGGTGGGCACCGTACTGGTTGCGGGCGCCGGAGTTACAAGCCGGTCACCTTGATAGTCAACGAAAAAGAACGTCCTGTCCTTTCCGTTGTAAACCTTTGGGATATAGACCGGTCCACCGAGGGTCGCACCAAACTGGTTCTGGTGATACGCCGGAACCGGCTGGCCGTTGCTGAAAAAGATGTTCGCGTCAAGGTCGGTGTTTCGGAAGTACTCCCACACGTCGCCGTGTAAACGGTTGGTTCCGGATTTGATGGCGGCATTAATGACGCCTCCGGTGGAATGTCCGAACTCTGCGTTGAAGTTGCCATTTTGCAGCTTGAATTCCTGGATGGCGTCCGGAGGAGGGATAATTGCCGCGTTGCTCCCAACCGAAGAGCCGCCATAAATCTCGATATTGTCGTTAATTCCGTTCAAACGGAAATCGTTCTGCCATAAATTGACGCCGTCGACCGAGAAGTAGGCGCTGTCGGTGGATCCCGAAGTACCGCTGGGGTTACCCACTGGAGCTGTGGAGGTTCCAGCGGCAAGTTGTGGCAGAGAGGTCCAGTTGCGGCCATTTAGCGGTAGATCATTGACCGTTTGACTGGTGATGGTCTGACCAACCGCCGCATTTTCCGCCTGTAGCAGAGGGGCCGCTGCGGTCACGCTGACCTCCTGCTTTACGGCTCCGGTTGTTAATGGGATGTCAATCGTTAAGGTACTCTGCAGGTGCACCTCCAAGCCCTTGTCGACAAACGCTTCAAAGCCCGCTGCTTCCACCCGCAGAGTGTAGGTCCCTGGCCTGATGGCGGTCAGAGAGTAAGTGCCCGTTGAAGTAGATTTGGTCGACAGTATGACCCCCGTGGCGTCATTCGTCAGCGTGATTGTGGCGCCGGGTACAATCGCGCCGGACGAATCCGTCACCGTCCCGGTGATGCCTCCCGTATCAATCTGTGCTGAAATAGGATTTGCCGCAAACACCATAAAGCACAGGATGCTGGCGAGCAGGATCAATCGCCTGAGTGTTCCCGACCCAGAAAGGAAAGAGAAAGATGAAATATTGTTTCTAAGCACTAGCATTGGAGCCTCCAGAAAGTCCAACATGGGATGCTGCCTATTCTTCGCTCGTTCGCTACGTTGTTGTAAGGGGTTTACCCGGTGTTTACACCGGTAATTTTTGATGAAATCCACGCGCCTTTCCAATTGGTTACAAAAGGGTTAAAGTGGAGTCGCTGGCTTAGACGATGGATCCGTAACTGTGGAGCCTTTTACCTCTTGTTGTTTAACCTTTGATACCCTTCGCGGGTGAAAAGATGGATCAACGGACCAATTGGACATCAGAGTTGGAATCCTTCCCGAAGGGCTCAGGCACCGATACCATGATGCACGCAGAGTCGGTCTGGGAGCCGGTGTGCCTGACGGAGGACCCACGTTGGCAGCTTGCCCAGCGGATCGTGGCCAGCAAGAGTTTCGCGAAGTCCGCTCTCCTGTCCAAATTTCTGCTATACATCTGCGATCGCGCACTGTGCGGAAGAACAGACGAGATTAGCGAGCACCAGATTGGCGTTCATGTCTTCGTCAGAAGGCCCGGATATAACCCCGGCGAAGACAACATCGTACGTAATTACGCGCGTCAGCTGCGCCAGCGGCTGGATCACTACTTCGAAGAAGAGGGCAAGTCCGAGGAACTGCGGATCGGTATACCGCTGGGCAAATATATCCCGGTCTTTTCTACCAACCTATTACCAGAGCCGATTCCCATACCAGCGCAAGAGGATGAAAGGCGCCATCCCTTGCCCACAACTGGGCACTACGAACCTCCTACTGTGCCACCGCTTTCTATGTATCGCGGCACTCGTTTTCGCACACTCCTTGCGTTGCTTCTTGTAGTGGTTTGCGGGGGCTTCGTTTGGACGACTCTACATCGCGCCCATCCAGGGCAGGGAGATACGGGTCATCAGCTTTGGTCGCAGGTCTTTGACAAAGAGCGTCAAACATTCCTAGTCCCGTCAGACGACGGCATTGTCATGCTCCAAAACTTGACTGGCCACGCTGTTCATCTCGATGAGTATGTCAATCGCGAGTATCTATCGGTAAAAAGCCCGTTCAATATTGACGCTCAAAATTTGGCAGATCTCGATTCCCAACGTTACACGAACGTCGTTGATCTCAATGCTGTCCTGAAGTTCTCCCGTGTACCGGAAGCAAGCGTTGCTCACTCCATCATCCGCTATGCCCGCGAGCTTCACATGGAGGACCTTAAAGATTCCAATGTGATTCTTTTGGGATCAACCTATTCAAATCCATGGGTAGAGCTTTTCCAAAAAAACCTAAACTTCGAGTTTAACTACGAACCACATCCGAACGCCTCCTTCATCGTCAACAAACACCCGGTAGATGGAGAATCTTCGATCTACACAAATGACGCGACCGCACCGTCGCATCGAACCTATGCGGTAGTCGCTCTCGTTCCTAATTTAAACAACACTGGATGGATCCTAATTGTCGAAGGACTCACGATGGCCGGAACTCAGGCCGCTACGGACATACTCTTCAACCGCGAAGAGATGAGATCGGTTCTGGAAAAAGCCACAGCAGGCAACGGTAAGTTACAACCTTTCGAAATCTTGATTGAAACCAGAAGCTTCGGATCGAACTCACCGCAGGCAAACATCATAGCCAGCAGGATCTATTCCAAGCTCCCTGCCTCATGACCCAGATTGCTCTTTGTTTTCAGAGAGTTCCAATCATGCTATGTCTACTCACAAGTGCGGCATGCCGGTACGCCTCTCGACACTCGTTTATTTGAGCGACCATGCGATATAAACAAGCCGACTATTGAACAGCTATTCTTTCTGGTCCCCCAGGCACTCATCCCAAAACAAGCTTCTATTGAGATAAACCCATACGATGACATGCATGAAACATCGGCCTTCTGTATCTCCACGCCGACGGCGTCTGAAGGGTCTCCGTCGATCTGCGACTGCCGCCATAATTTGTACTGTCCTCGTTCCCCCGAGCGCTGCTACCTGTCATGCTCAGCAAGCTCTTGCTGATCTTACCCTGCACAGGACCGTCACATATGCTGATCTACAAACCTATATAGAACTCCCCTTCGATGTGTCGGAAGGCACCACTCGCGTAACTATCGAATCGTCTTATACAGAAAGAGACAAACACACCACTATCGATCTCGGACTCTTCGATGGCGAGCGTTTTCGTGGATGGAGTGGCGGCAACAAGTCTTCGTTTACTGTCTCAGAGACTGATGCCACCCCGTCCTATCTTCCAGGCCCCATTCGTCCAGGCAGATGGAAGCTCATCCTGGGTGTTCCTAATATCAAGGAGGGCGTGCGCTCTGAATTCACTGCTAAAGTCTATTTCGCACACGCTACTGACCCGACCGCGGTCTCCAACTTTAGCCAAGCCCCTCTGCGCGCCGTACCCGCATGGTATCGCGGAGATTTGCACATGCACGATGCGCACAGCGACGGGTCATGCCTCAGTCAGTCGGGCCGACAGGTCCCTTGTCCGCTCTACAGAACAGTTGAGAGTGCAGCTCGAAGAGGCCTCGACTTTATCGCGATCAGCGACCACAACACGATCTCCCAGTTCGACGCCATGCGCGAATTGCAACCATACTTCGACAATCTGCTGCTCATACCTGCCCGTGAGATTACGACCTTTCAGGGGCACGCCAATGTATATGGAACAACAGAGTTCATCGATTTTAGATTGACCAGCACCTATGTTCCCGACATTAATCAACTGCTAAGGCGAGTGCAGGACTTACACGGTGTCTTCTCAATCAATCATCCAGGCTTACCCTCCGGAGAGATCTGCATGGGATGTGGTTGGACCGTTCCGAATACAGACTTTAGCCGTGTAACCGCGATCGAAGTCGTCAACGGCGATTTGGTGGAGGGCCCGGGCTCAGGCATCTCATTTTGGGAGGAACAGCTAAATAAAGGGTTCCGTATCACCGGGCTTGGTGGTAGCGACAATCATGACGCTGATCTGCCAGCTAACGCCAGATCAGCGGTAGGCCGGCCGACAACCGTCATCTACGCTCGAGCGTTATCGGAACGCGCGATCCTCGATGCGATCCGGGCCGGACATGTCTTCATCGATGTGGAAGGTACAAAAGATCGCATCATTGAGTTCGAAGCGAAGACCGCCTTGAGTAGCGCGTCGATGGGAGGTTCAATCGATGCTCCCGCTGGACAGCAGGTACATTTCGCCGTCAAGATGATCGCGCTCCAGGGCGCGTACCCGGAGATCATTCAAGATGGAGAGGCCACCTCTCTAATAGACAAGTCGGCATTCGGCAAGCCAGACGAGACGCGAGGATTTGACTATGTCAGCGATGGCAAAAGACATTGGTTCCGGGTGAATGCTCGGTCTGCAGGAGGTTCTCTTCTGATACTTGGCAATTCAATCTATCTCAATTTTTGAAGGGCTACTGAAAAAGTCCAGACCCGTACCAAGAAATTATTCGCTACATTGGTACTCATGCTTTCCACGCGATTGCTCGCAATTCCCCTCTTTGCCGTCGGCCTGCTTGTTCCTTTTGCCGCTGCGCAGTCCGTATCCACCACGGCGCCCGCGAAGGAGGTGCTCCAGCGGCTCCTGCCGCATCTTGCCTCTCAGTTTCAACTAGAGCTCGTTCCGAGGCCTGACGGGAAAGACTACTTTCGTATCGCTGGAACGCGCGGTCACATCCGTGTAGAGGCCGCCACGCAACCCACGGTCCTCTACGGAGTCAACTGGTACCTGAAGTATGTCGCGCACCTCCAGGTGTCGCCCAACGGCGTCCAGTTAGGGCCTGCTAACCTTGTTTTGCCCGCTCCTCCGTCCCTTATCGAGAAGCCCGCGCTTTACCCTTGGCGTTATGCGCTAAATGAGAATGTCGACGGCTACTCCGCTCCCTACTGGGATGAAAAGCGTTGGCAACATGAGATCGATATTCTCGCTATGAGTGGCACCAACGCCATTCTGATCGAACGCGGCATGGACCTCGTTCTCTACCAAACCTTTCGTGATTTCGGCTACTCTGACGAGGCCATTCGCAACTGGATCGTGCAACCCGCCCACCAAAACTGGCAGTTGATGGGAAATATTTGCTGTTTTGAAGCGCCAATCTCCATGGAGATCCTCAAGAAGAGATCTGAGTCGGCAAAGAAACTCATCGCTATGCTGCGCAGTCTCGGCATCACTCCGGTTCTGCCCGGATACTATGGCATCGTCCCCGCGGACTTCGTCTCTCTGGATCCCGGCGCCCACGTTATCACCCAGGGCGACTGGAACGGCTTTATACGACCTGGCTGGCTTGATCCTCGCGACCCGCGCTTCGACAAGATAGCTGAGTCCTTCTACCGTCATCAACGCGCTCTTTATGGCGACTCCACGATCTACGATATGGAGATCTTTCAGGAGGGTGGCGCCGCGGGAGGTGTTCCAGTTCCGGCTGCAGCAAGAAAAGTGCAAGAAGCGCTCATGCGCGCCCACCCCGGTGCTCTCTGGATGCTGCTCGGCTGGCAGCAGAATCCGACCCAGGAGTTGCTATCGTCAATCGACACAAGTCACGTCCTTATTGCTGAGATCGAGCAAGGCCGCATTCCACGCGAGGACCGCGACCACGAGTTTCGCGGCGCGTCCTGGCTCTATGGCGGCCTGTGGGAGTTTGGCGGACGCACCACCATGGGAGCGCCACTGTATGACTATGCAGTTCGCCTTCCGCAGATGGCAAAGCGTCCCGGCAGCCGCATCGTTGGTACTGCTATCTTTCCCGAGGGTCTCGATACCAACCCTTTCGCCTTTGACCTCTACGCCGAAATGGCATGGCATGCTGATCCGGTCGACCTGACCCAATGGACCGATGCCTACACGATCCGTCGTTATGGAGTGGACGATCCTCACGCTCGTCGCGCATGGCAGATCCTTCTCAAAACTGCTTACGGCTACCGTGCCGACGGCAACATGGAACACGGCGAGCGCGACGCCCCACACGATTCCATCTTCAATTCGCAACCCTCCTTGATGTCGACACACGCTGCGACATGGTCTCCCGACGTTCTCCGGTACGACCCGGCTGACTTTGCCCCTGCGCTCACCGAACTCCTCCGCGTTGCACCCAGCTTGCGGTCCACCGAGACTTACCGCTACGATTTGGTCGACGTAGCCCGTCAAGTAATGGCAAACGAGGGCCGTCGGATGTTGCCGCTGATCAAGCAGGCCTACAACTCCAAGAACAAAGAACAGTTTGCCAGACTCACCAAGGAATGGCTGCGCGACATGCAACTCCAGAACGACCTGCTTCAGACCAACCCTTTCTTTCTTCTCGGTAGGTGGCTCGCTTTCGTTCCACCCTGGGCGTCGTCCCCTGCGGAGCTTGGCCGTCTCAACTACGATGCGCGCTCAATCCTTACGACGTGGGGAGATCGTAAAGCGAGCGAGTTCGGCCTTCACGATTACGGCAACCGCGACTGGGCCGGTTTGACGAGCGACTACTATATGCCTCGCTGGCAGATGTACTTTGAGTCCTTATCAATCTCGCTCGCCACCGGTGAGCCGCCCAGGAGCATCGACTGGTATGCCTTTGGTGACCACTGGAACCATAGTCGAAAATTCTATAGCGTCAATCCGCAAGGTGATTCCTATACCGCCGCACTCGCTATCGCGCGCACTCTCCACATCTTCACCTCAGTCAGTTCCACTAAGCCAGAAAGGTAATTGGCGGAACGTCTCCTCGTCCGTCAGCAAGAAGTCCTGAACCAGCTACTGCGTTGTCTTTCTCGGCTGTCACTCATTTCTTTACAGCGCCTACGAGTTCCTTTAATGAGATCGGACGTTCAATCTGAGATTTCAAGACGATAGTCGATTCCGTTTGCTCAATGCCGGGTATCTTACGCAAACGCTCCAACAAGTCCACTAAAGATGCAGTATCTCGTACCCGGACCTTTAAAAGGAGGCTTAGTCTGCCCGCTATCGAATGGCATTCCTCAATAGCGGAAATGGGCCGCAGTGCATCGATAAGCTCCGAGCAAGGTCTACTTAGACTAATCCCGATGAAAGCTAAGATTCCTAACCCGAGGACGGACGCATCGAGCTTGATCGTCCATCCCTGAATAACTCCGAGACGTTCGAGTCGGCGCAGACGATCATGAACAGAAGAAGGTGCCAGACCAACCAACTTAGCAAGGTCTTCGAGGCGTCTCGACGCATTCTCCTGCAAGGCTTGAATAAGAGCGAAATCTTTTCGATCCAGGGTCATACATGTCTCCAAAACCGAAAAATATTCGGAATGATTAAAGATCACCGTTGTTTATGTCCCATTCTATCTCTGCTGCACAATTATATTCTGATGAAGGAGGCAGAATGAGAGCTCTTATCGTTGTCGATGCACAGAATGAATTTTCCGAGGGTGGTTTGCGGCCGGTTCCGTACCACGATCGGGCGCTCGCGTACATACAATCTCGCGTAGCTGAGGCCAGAAGGTTGAGAAACCCGATTGCGTGGTTGCGTCACTACAACAAACCAAGTGAATCTCGTGCCTTTGTACCAGGAAGCTGGGGTGCAGAGCTTTCCGCTGGATTCGGGCCGGCATTCGAGTTTGGCCCCGAAAGAGTTTTTGAAAAAGATGTCTTCGGAGCATTTTACGAAACCGGCCTTGAGGAGTGGTTGCGTGCCCTCGGAGCCAACGATGTCCTTCTTGTTGGTTTCTATACTCACATGTGCCTCTCGACTTCCGCCAGAGAGGCCTTGGTTCGAGGGTTCAATGTCTTTATAGATCCCGACGCTACCGGTGCGCATGATTTAGTCGACCCCGTGCTTGGCTCACAAACTGCCGACGAAGTACGCCGGGCTGCCCTTCTTCATTTGAAAGATATGGGAGTGGCGTTTGCAAAGACAGAACTATCTCTAGAAGAGATTATGGATTCTCGGGTAACTATTCCAGTAGATACAGTAGCACGTTGATTCGCAGTAAATTGTTCGCAAGGCTAGGAGCGCGTGGGCGATCGGATGGAATCATTCTGAGGCCGCTACACGATTTGCCCAACTGTTTGGAGTAGCCGCAGTAGGAAGGGTTAGAGGAAAACTGACGATGGATTGTGGCCATGGAGTTTTCGGCGTTCCGATGGAAGGTGATTCAGTCACTCCGCGTGATCGATTGCGCTCTGACTTTCGCTCCGCCATTCGACGTTGCTTGGTACAGGGCCAAGCCCGGGGTGCCATGACGGCGCCAGGTGAGATGAGGCCCCGGTGAGGAGAAGAAGGTTCCCTTCGACGTGGAATAACTGGCTCTCTCGCCAGTTGTTCTCTTAAGAGAAGAAACAGGCCACAGTTCTCATGAGATGGCCAATGCGCACTAGGGGCTGACGTGTTCGAAGGGCGTGGGAATATGGCTTGGAGTTCCTTCCTTACGCAGCACTAATGAGGGCCATCTTAACCAGACGTCGCCAAACTCAATCTGATCAGACCAGGAGGAAGGACAGATTCATGACACGCGAGGAACTCCAGACGAAACAGGAACATATGTGGCAGGCACTTTCCGGCGAACAATCAATGACTCTCACGCTCGCACTGGAGATGCTCTTGCGTTGTCATTTGTCCCCCTATGAGATTCTTACGAAAACAATGACAGCTCTGGAAGGCTTGCAACACGATTCCTAAGGATAGCCTTCGGCAGTGCGCAGACCCCTGTGGCATGCCGTTTTGTTGGTGCGTCGGGGTCGATGGAGATGCGGCCGGTGACGTGCCCATCAAATGGATAGGCTTGTACTCCTACGCTCCAGCACGGGCCGGATGGTGAGGTGTTCCGTTTCAGCGGAGCAGGGA